>OCTX011977661.1_pt1 | contig 10180 bp, 9 predicted proteins | sample 1539691 | NCBI WGS metagenome assembly OCTX01 (sample SAMN02144231, study PRJEB22623) | gut metagenome | biome: sheep rumen | host: Ovis aries | place: New Zealand | reverse complement strand
CCATCCAGTTGACTGTAGGGTTTCTGTCCCCCGATAACGGGGGAACCGAAGGGGGTGTAAAGACCATTGATTACTTTATGTATGTCCGTCAGTTGACTATCGTCTTGTCTTCTCGTCTTCCTTTCTTCTTGTCTTCATCAAAACGAGGCAACTCCTATGGATACTGCAGATTTAGTAGAAATTTTTTGTATATTCGATGAATTTTGTAAATATTTTGATGTTGAGTTAAAAAAACATGTAATTGAGGACTCAAACAAGCGCCATCGTAACCGCAAAGGTCGCATGTCCGACAGCGGGATTATGACAATTCTCGTTCTGTTTCACACTTCTCATTTCCGTGATTTGAAGACATTCTACCTAGGATATATATGCAATCATATGATGCAAAAGTCATGGTGATAAGGACTCGTTACTTGTCATTTGTCACTTGATTAGGACCTTCTTGCCGTTTATGATGTAGATGCCGCTTGCGGGATTGGTCACTTTTCTTCCAGACAGGTCGTAGATGACATTCTTTCCGGTTTCTGCATTGATGACATCGATACCCGTAGATGCTGGATCCGGGATGATTTTGATGATTCCGGCGGACTCAAGTTCGCTGGTGTCCCAAATGAATCCTGATTTCGGTGTTTCCGGAATGATGGTCGGCTCACCACTGAGTGTTATTTTTCCAGTCCCCGTGAAGATTTGGAGCACGGCATCATCTGTATAATCGTTAGTGTCCAGCAGCGTAATGTCAATCGTAGGTGATGAGAGTTTCACTGTTCCTGCCACCTTGAAAGCGTCGCAGTTGGTCTTGGTGGTTGTTGCTTTGGCTCTTACCCTAAGAATAGCATCCTGGACCATCGTGAGGTTTCCGTTGATGGTGATGGTGCTGACCACGGTGGAATTCGGCTTCCCGGCTCCGAGTGTTCCTCCTTTTTGAACGGTCACGTTCTGGATTTGACCGGTTCCGTCGAGCAGACCGCCATTACGCACTGTCGTTGCTCCTGTTGTGACTGAAGCTGATGTGTTTGCCACAATCACTTCTCCTTCATAGACGTTGAGCGTTCCCTGCGATGCACCAGAGAGCGTGAGGGTTCCTTCACCGTATTTGTTGAGCGTGGCTGCGGAGTTGAATGTGCCGGCGTAAGTTGTGCTTGTGCCGAGGTATCCCACATTCCAAATTCCGGTTCCAATTGAGCAGTCGGTTGCACTTGACTTGAGTGCTCCTATTTTATGTGTCATGCTGGCCTGATTGCTGCTTTGGCTGGCATAACCTGCTGCGAATACTCCGGCGTCGAGCTGGAATGTGCCGTTGGAAAGCTCCATGGCTTTGGTGATATGGAATTCGCCGGAAGTCACTTCGAGTGTTCCCTGGAAGTTCTTCAAGTCTATGCCGAAATCTCCGCGTACATAGGGATAGCTGATTTTCATCGTTCCCTCACCTTTCAGCGACCCTTGCACTTTGCATCGTTGACCGGTGCCCACAGTCAGGGTCTTTCCCTTGTCTATCTCTATGTTGTTGGTGATGACAGGTACTGCGCTGGTGCTGTTGTTGTTGAACACTTTGAGCGTGGAGTTTCCGGTGACATGGATATTGGCACCGCTTTTTCCGAGTGTGGCATTCCATGCACCCTGGGAGATGGTTCCTGCCTCGAGGATAGTTCCGCCCCAGTTGTTGGTTCCGCCGAAGTTGATGTTAAGCTGTCCGTTGCCTTTCTTCACAAGCACCCCGCTGCTGCCTTTGAGGGCCGATTGCAGTGTGAATGTGCCGGTAGGAATGTCAATGGCGGCTGTGTCGGTGAGGGTGAAGCTCTTGTCTGTGGCAGCGTTGGTGTGGGTCACCTTGAGCGTTCCTCTTGACATCTGGACGTTTTTGCCTGCTCCGAGTGCACTCGGTGTGCCGGCATTTTCCATATTCACCACTTCAATGGTTCCTTCATTGATATAGGTGGTGCCGGTATAGTCGCTGGCTGTAGATTTCAGTACTACGGTTCCTTTGCCGTCTTTCACGAAGTCGCCAGGACCGCTGAAGCCTCCGTCACCCTCAAAGGTATAATTCTTTGAGTCGTTGGTGAAGTGGACGCCGCCAGTAACCATCTTGTCTGTCAGTGTGACATTGAATTTCTCAGCTTCGTCGTTGAAAATGACTTGGTCGTTGGCCACGAAGGCAGTGTTAGCCTCGTTAAGGATGAAGTTGTCGCTCTGGTAGTCCCACAACTTGTTCTGATGTCCGGTCCATACCACGCCTTCTGCGGCGTCTCTGGTGTCACGGATGTTGATGATGAGTTTGTTCTCCTTCACTTCGATGGCATAGTTCAATCCGATGAGGCCTCTCGTCTGGATTTTGTCAATGTCTGCGGTGATTGTGCCGCTGCACTCCATCAGCACATATTCTCCTGCAGCAGGTTTCTCTTCGCTGAGCACGAAAGAGAGCGTGTTGGTTTTCTTGAAGGTGATGTCACCGTTGACTTTGATGCAGTCCACCTTTGCCTCTCCTTCGGTCTGAAGGTTGAACTCTGTGAAACTGCCTCCGGTGAGTGTGAGGTCTTTGTTGAATGTGATGACGCCAAAAGGTTCTTCTGCTGTTCCCGGGGCAAGCCGGCATCCTTCGTAGTTCAGTCCTTCCTCAAAAGTGATGGTGCCGTCGAGGGTCGGGTTACCGGCAAGCGTTCCTTTTGCCTTCAACGATACTGGAGCATTCACCGTACCGTTGACTACGAGTGTTCCCTCGCTGATGATGAGCGAGTCGGTGGAAGTGATGTCTCCGTTGATGGTTGATGTGCCGAGCATGGACTTGTATATGGTTCCGCCGGCGATTTCTCCGCTGAAGGTATATTCATGCTTGAGCGGACTCATGATGTAGAAGGCGGATGGTTTTGTCCCTTGGGGTATCTCGATGGTTTTGGAGTTGTCGCCGCTCACGTCGAAGATGACGCTCTTTCCGTTGGCGAAGGTTTCGTGCTGCTTTTGGTCGAACGAGGTGAAACCTCCGTCCCAACTGCCTTCGTGGAATCTGAGGTCGGTCTGCATGACCGGTGGAAGGGGGGGAGTAGGCATTTGAGCGCCGAGATAGAAGCTGGTGTTGGGGTGCTGATAATATCCGCGTGTGGTGCAGTCTCCACGGTAGTGGGGATCTTGCTGAAGCCAGTAAATGCTGTAGTTAGTGGGCAGGTTGGTTGTGTATCCCACGAGGCCGGTGCTTGAATCGGCATTCTGCACAGCGAGAATGACTTCCTCCCTCCAGTCGCCGATGACGTCACCCATGAAAGCCGGACGGGTGCCGGTGCCGCCCATGCTTCCCCAGTTGGACTCCCTGGAGAACTCTATCAGACGGTTTTTGCCTCTCACTGTGGTAATCTGCATGTTTGTGCCCCATCCGCTGCCGCCAGGGGAACTGATTTCCTCCCTGAGCAGGTCGCCGTCCCACCATGAGCCTTCAAACATCGTTTTGATGCCCCATTGCGAGCGAGTCTCGCCCGTAGGTGCGCCTGTGCAGTCGTAGAGGTAGTCGTCGGTGAAACTGTAGATTTCGTAGCCTTTGTGGTTGGGGTCGATGTCCATGCAGGCGCCGCGGCCCACGTCATATACGCTTGGCAGATACCATTCCTTGATACGTTCTGAGGTGGCCGGATCGTATATGATTTGCCCGAGGAGCGCACTCTGCTGGATGGCATAGCACTCCATTCCTGGACGGTCGGGGTTGATGTCGCTCAGAATCCAGCGGTCGCCGTGTCCGATTCCCGGGCTGTGGAAGGTTCCTTTCACGGGGTTCACGCTGTAGCCTCCCTGACACATCTCATCAAATCCGTCACCGTCAACGTCGGCCACGCGCAGCTGGTGAAACTCAGCTGGCCAGGGAGACTTGTCGTTACGGCTCCAAGTGGAGCTGTGATGCCAGTTTGAGGGAACACCATTGTTCCAGTCGTACTCCCATGAGAAAACATAATTGTGATGGGTCTTGTTGGTGCCACGGTCCAGACATTCCATCACGAGTGCCGGGTGGATGCCGTCAACATAACAGATAGAGAAATGTCCGTCGAGCACTGCATAGTTGAAACTCATATAGTTGGCACGGCTGTTACGGGTGTAGGTGTCATTACCATCATGCACCTCACTGTATTTAAGCTCATTGCAGTCGATTTCCGCTCCCGTCTCACCATCGATGACTGAAACATAAAACGGCGGCAGCTTCGATGCCTGGCTGCTGTAGTTCACCACTCCGTCGTTGTCGGTGTCTGCCTTCTCGCTTCCATTGGCATATTTGCCCCAGGTTTCGTTTTGCTTGTCCCAGAAGCGGGTTCCGTCGGAACTTTTGATGATGACTTCACACTTGCCGTCGCAGTTGATGTCGTAGGCAACGACCATGTCGTTCTGTCCGCCGCAGATGTTGATATTCGGTCCCATATCCACGGTCCATAGCAATGTGCCATTGAGCAGGTATGCCTGGATTTTGTGGCTGGTGGTGAGGTTGACTTCTGAGTCGCTCTCTGCATCGTCAGAACCTCCGGCTCCCGCATAAAGACGGTCCACCACCACTGCGTCCATCTCTCCGTTGCCGTCAAGGTCCATCGGCCAGCAGTATTTCGTGCGGTAGTCGTTGCGTACTATCACCTTGTTGTCGAAATCAAATTTGAACCAGGCGTTGGGCCAGACTGGCGTGGTGTAGCGGTAGGGCTCGCTGTAGTCACTTTCCACACCGTTGATTACCGCTGTCACGGCATATTCAGAACCATTGGTGAGGGAGGACGGCACATAGTTGGTCTTCGTCAGATTCGATGCGATTTTTGTCCACGAACCACTGCCATTTGTCCGCTGATAAACGTTGTAAAGCGTTCCTTCAGGTTCTTGAGCCAGTTTGCGCCAGGAAATGAGTTTTCCGGGAGTACCAAACCGTGTCATTGAGTTGTTTGTCCGGTCGATGGCCACGACGCTCCGTCCCGCTTTCTGGACAATGCGCTGAGCTGAGCCGTAGCTTACCGCCAACAGCATCAACAAGGCTGTAAGCAGTCGTTTCGAAGTAGTGTAATTAGTTTTCATACAATTATGATTAGTTAAGTAGCAAATAAAGTCGGACTGTTAGTAGTCACCTACAATTATCATGGTGCAAAGTTATGCTTTTTTCATCAGGAATTCTTAAAATGTCGTATAAAATAATTATAAAATCGTAACAATGTGCTCCCGGATGCTGTAATTTAACGAATGAGGAAAGGAAAGAAGAAATGGAAAATTATTGAATTACGTTTCACTATTTTTCCATTTTCAAGTGCCGCAACGATAACGGGGAACGAAAATAGCAGTGCCTATGGTTGAACTTCTGTCCGTTTCGAAGAATATTCAGGAAGTCACTCTCTGTTTTTTCACCGTTGTTCACACCCTGAATCTCAAATTTCTTACCATGTTGGGTAACACCAAACACAATCAAGTGTTTGAAAAAGCGGAAACTGTTTCCCAGACGTTTTCCGGCAGTTTGTCCTTAGCTTCCTTCACTTCGAAGTCATCCCATTCGATGTCGCTCAGTCGTTGTAGTAATTCATCTTTTGTTATTGCATCTGATATTTACTCACAAATTTACCAAAAATAATCGATATTCAGATGAAATTGTTTACATTTTAGCAGAATGTGAATCGAATTAAGCAAAGTATTAGCAATTTCTTGCGTGAGAGGGTCGCTTTCACGTCATTTACATTGGCATCAGATGACAATGTGTCTTTTCCCAAAAAGGTTGACAGATTTGCTTCGTGTATTTCCACACCTCAATAAAGCTCGAGCAAGTTTGGCTTTATAGATTCCCGAAGTTGATTATATTCTGAGGGCAGCCTTTCAGCGGAAAAGAAATTTTCGAGCAGCAAGTACAAAGATGAGCTTGCTCGATCTTTGCCGAGTCGTAAGAAAATACTGCGAGGCGAAATTGAGAGAGAATAACTGTCCGCTCCCGTAAAGAAGCTGTTCTCCGATATGAAATCAAAGGATGTACCTTGTTTTAGAACTGCAGGCTGATTATTGATACTGATTAACATAAAAACCTCTACTTTTGATTTCAAAAATAGAGGATTTTTCTAATATTTCAAAGGACATTTATGATAAAGATAGAATTTTCGAATTCATCAAAATGGAAATATAAAAATTTGAGAAAATGAAGAATAAAAATGTGTCATTTAGACATATTTTCTTTTAAATTTTTTGTATTGTATATTTAATTTTTACATCAATAACTTTTCCAGATGCATTTTTTATGAATGGACAAATAATAGCTCTTATATAAACGAACTTATCATTGCCCTCATATATTTCTATAATAAAACCATTTTTTTCTTTAACAGATATTCGAGCAGATTGATTATTCTCCCAACCAGTCTTTGGAATCTCCATTTCAGAAAAATCATTTACAAGACCTACTTCTGCAACATTACATCCATGAGTTGAAGCTTTTAATGAAATAAAACAATTATTCATTAAATCTGTACCATCATGCACTAAACCAATACCAACATATTTATAACCAACTCCGTTTACGTTGGAAATATTATAAATATTAAAATGTTCTTTAACAGAACGTTCATATGTTTTTGTTGTTAATGAATTTTCATTTTGTTCTTGTGGTGTTGGATTTTCATCATCTAAAGGATTCTCATCATCTTTACTGCAACTTGTGAAATTAAGCAAACTTAGTAATAAAATTACTAAGAAAGAATAGTTAATTTTATTTCCCATAATAAAAATGTTTTAATAGAGTTAGTATTATTAAATCAATACAAAATTACTCCATAATTTACAATTTACCCCCCCGTTGTTAAAAATTGTTAAATGGTTGTTTTTTTAACATTTATCGGCGGGATTTTGGTGTTTTATTGCGTATCAATTTAGCATATTCGTCTTGCGCTTGCTTCATTCCGATGTCACCAGTGACATAGTTCACTGTTACGAATGGCTCGTCAAGACGTTGACGGAGGAAGCGTATTACCTCGGCGTAGCAAGAGAACGTCCTTTCTGTTTATGGCAACTGTTTGGAGTCTTCTGTTAAGTTGTCAATCACGGCCTGATAGAACGAAATCCGTTTCTAATACCTGCTGAAAACACCGATAAAGGTTGTCGAGAGCGAGGAATGTGCCGTACGGCACACCCTGGAAGTCCGCAGGCAACGGGCGGTGAAGCCCGATTCGTGACAGTCGGACTGGATATACAGGAAAAACAGCAAGCCAGTTCATTGCTTGGATGGCTTCCGTAATCTGCAGTGCAGATACGGGAAAAACTTGTTTCGCTTCGCAGGATTTTGTCACGACTCGGCCAAGACAAGCAAGCTTGCCTTGGCTCTCGCTGCTCCTCAATCTGTCATATTTGACTATGAAGAGCGAGCCTTCTCGTCTCTTCACTTTCATCTTTGCCCATTTGAAGAGGCAGAGCGTCTGCACTTGTGGCAAAGAAAAATTGCCGTTTAGCAGCTTATAGACGTAGCGAAGCTGATTGTCTTTAAGTTGCTGCCAGCAAGTAGGTACTTTAATATTGATGATTTGACGCACAATAAAAGCCGTTTATCTACTGCAAAAGTAGGTAAACGGCAATTATGCGGAAAAGACACATATTAAAATATGTATTATTTAAGTATGTCTAGGTTCAAATGAGCCACCTGTACAATCTCTCATATTTATTAGAAAAATAATTATAAAACCTATTATTGCTATTATAATTGCATACTTAGCAATGGTATTTGAACAACTATCATTGCTTATATCTTCTCCTTTTTCTTGCTTTTTATCCCAATAGTTAAACAGGGCAAGTAATGTTGCTAATGCAATAATTGTTATTATACATACTATCAAACCAAAATTCATAAAGCTTCTTATTTTATATTAAACAACACGCGGTAAGGAGTGATGATGATAGTAGGAACAGTAAAATAACACACCCAGAGCCTCCTTTTTGAACTTTTTTTACAGCTTTTGTTATTCTTTTATATTCCTCTGGTAAATCCATCTTTATATATTCAAGTTGCATCCAATATTCTATTTGTGGACCTAGCTGTATTGTATCACCGTTAGCATAATGTAGTTCTTCCATAGCTACCTTCGGAGATATATCAAACCATTTTTTATAACATACTTCAAGATTATCAATAATTCTTCTTACATTACCATAATAAGCCTCATCTTCTGATGAAATAATATGTTGTACTTTTGCTTGTGATTCGCATAAATCTCTAGCTAATTCTACTAGACGATCACCAATTTCATCAAACGACATATTTTTATAAATTTTTGTTTCCAAAAATTTTCTTAATTTTTTTTGTTCTGATTTTTCTCTTAATGCGCCTAAAATCCCATAAGGCGCTAATGCCATTGAAAGCGTATTATAATGAGAAAAATTTTTTGTATTACTAAAATCGTTTGTCATCTGAGATACTTCTTTTAAAACTTCTTCTATGTGTTTAATTAAGGCTGTTAAATCTTCCATATTTCTTTTTATTTGTAATTTATTTTTCACAAAGATATAAATTTTCTTTGACTTTACTCAAAACCAAAACCCCTTATCGCATTTTTTGTTCTCAAAAATTGTCGGTTCGTACAATTTTGCTGTTTCTGAGGTGTGCCAGATTGCAAAATCCTCCGGATTATTGCGGATAGTGTTTACTATATCCGCAAGGTAATAGTACTCGAAGTGCATTGCCGATGTCGGGTCAGGTGTTCGGAGGCATCTGACCTCTATCGCACGTATGATGTTGCAGGCATGGATGTGCAGCGGTGAGCGGTAAGCTCCCGTCTGCACCTCGTCGCGGAAGACTTGAAGGAGAGACTTTGACAGGTATTGCATGGCAAAGAAATCCTCCATAACCTGCAGTGTCTCACGAACTGTGAGATACTGCTCCCATCTGCCACACGACACTTTGGGCAGTCATGTGGTGACATCGATATTCGGTAACAAGGAAAGCAGCGACTCGATTTCGTTGTCGCGATTGTCGAGCAGACTGTTTATCAGTCTCTCGACCCTTTCCTTGCTTGCCGGAGCGATATTGGAATTGTTGACGATACCGAACCCGTTAGGTGTGAGGATGATGTCAAGGTGCGGTATTGCGCTTCGGAATGCGTCGAATGCCACGATGCGAGCCATCGTGACTTTTGCGGTTGACGGATCCGGTCGGTCGGCAATGTCATCAAAGATTTCCTTTGGGCAGAAATTGTCGATGAGCCATTTTTCGGAAGCGTCGATAAATGGCACTATCTTGTCTATGACAGGTCGCTCCCCCTTGACTACGGTCATGATATTGGGAAGGAGCGAATAAAGTTGGTCGTTGGTATGTATGAGGCACATATCTTTGTGTTTTTAATGCAAAGATATGAGCAGATTTGGAGCTGACGAAAGACAGGATTAATAATTATGGACACCACATCATTTTGACCCTATCCTTATAGATATATCCTACAAATATTTTTTTTTCAAATTCATTATCTTCAAAATAATGTGGGTCATCAACCATAGAAAAAATATCAAAATCTTCGTACTTTACACCATACACTTCTAACCAATTTGAATCTGTTTTTTTGTAATAAATAATAGAGCCAACATCAACTGTTCTCACTATTGCATAATTTGTACCTGGACCTTTGCGAATGTTAACATAGTTATCCCTTGGGTCTGTGATTTCTCCCATATAAAATCCAGTAAATTCTACATATCTTTTTATGTAACTTGCTGGATATGTTCCGTAAATAGCATATCCCTCATCACGACCATTTCTAAAGTAAATAGAAATTTTAGTGTTATTATTAGATTCTTTATATAATAAATAAGTACTTTTTTTATAATTCCAAGGATTATTATCTTGCCAATGAGAATCCCATTTTGGTGAAAAACTTTCTTTTACTCTTCCGATTTTACATTGGGCATTTGTGTTTAAAGCAGATGCTATCAATAGCATAAAGAAAAATATTCTCTTCATAAAAATAGTATTTAAATTAATAAAGATAATTTTATGCAAAATAAAAAAAAGTTTGTGTTTGTTTCTAAATTCCCATGAAATATACACGTCAGTGCAAACTCTTTATTCTGCGACAGGACGGACTGAACTCCCTGCGGCTCTGTCGCAATTGCCCATTTCAATCTGGCAGTTGTTGAAACCGAGAAAGTATGCGTCACCATAGCCGTTAGATTTTTGGGTGGAATAGGTGGAGGACCAATATCTGCCATAGTAGCCAACGTAGTT
>OCTX011523235.1_pt1 | contig 10180 bp, 2 predicted proteins | sample 1539691 | NCBI WGS metagenome assembly OCTX01 (sample SAMN02144231, study PRJEB22623) | gut metagenome | biome: sheep rumen | host: Ovis aries | place: New Zealand | reverse complement strand
GGAACCGTTTCATTTTCTGACGGAAGCAGTATTCCATTGAGTGAGTACGTAACAACACCTGCAGGTTGTGAGTCTATGACATTCGAGTTATATGCCAAGGCAATAGATCCTGCAACATATGACCCGGAAGACATTGATACCTACGTGTACAACATTGCTGCAGAATATCGAAATGATAATGTGCGTGGCATTTTATGTAAGGCCGGCAAGTTAGCATATCTGATTAAGCAGACAATGTACTATAACGAGGCATCCTATGACTTGTCAGCATATATGACCGGAGATGATGGAGTAAGCGAACAGACCTTATTAAGCTATGGAGCCTATATCCTTATCTTCCCTGCAGCAGTGTATCTCAATACCGTGGATACTACCGACAAGGGTGCACTGGGGCAGAAGAACAGTCTAACAGGAACAGTGACCTATTCCATTGTGGATAGAGAAGGAACAGCATTGAATCCTACTGTATCCGCAACGGAGCCAAGCACACCTGCAGATGGTGATTATTGGTTAGATACCAGGACAGAATCCTATGGACTATACGTGTGGACCGACACATTGAAGTACTGGCAGGCCGTACTAACAACTTATATCAAGATTGCATTAACCGGAATCGGAGCAGGATTCTCCGAGGGTGATGCAGTGTTCATGAATACCAAGCTGCAGGATATCAATAGCGGAAGCATCCTGCAGAAGGTTGATGCAGATTACATTATTGTGACAGCAATCATGGATAAAGCATCTGATACAGAGAGTTTCACGTCAGACAATCCGTTTATTATAGAACGACGTATCCCAACACTTGATTATGTATGCGTGAACAATAACCGAGTATGGGGATGTAGGGCCGGAGAAGAGGCCGGGCAGATTGTAAATGAAATCCATGCTTGCAAATTAGGAGACCCGAAGAACTGGTACTCATTTGCAGGGATTGCATCCGACAGTTATACGTTATCAATCGGAGCAGATGGAGAGTTTACCGGAGCAGTATCGTTCCAGGGATATCCAACGTTCTTTAAAGAGAATGTAGTTTACAGAATCTATGGATCATATCCGGCGCAGTATCAGTTAATCACCTATGAATGCCGGGGAGTGCAGCAGGGTTCCGCTAAGTCCATTGCGATTGTTGGAGAATACCTGGTGTATAAGTCGGTAAAGGATATCTGCATATTCGACGGTGGAAGTCCTACGAACATCTCCGCACAATTGGGAGAAACAATGTATCACAGTGCGGTAGCCGGAAGTAGTTTGATGAAGTATTACATTTCCATGCTAGACGAAGACGATGTGCCGCATTTATTCGTATATGACCTGGCAAAGCGAATGTGGCACCGGGAAGACAATCTAAGGATTGAAGAGTTCACATATAACAATTCCGGTCAGCTATATGGCAGAGACGGAATCAAGATTTACGGATTCGGATATGCCAAGGACCAGTTGGCATTATCAGAAGACCAGGGCGAACAACATGTATCTTGGAATGCAGTAACCGGAATCTATTATGCCGGCGGTCATACGTATCCAGTGCGAGTAACCATGCGCGCATTGATTCCGTTCAAGAGCGAAGTAACCGTGAATGTATCCTATGATGATGGGCCGTGGGAAGAACAGACCACATTACGCGGTGAGGATAAGATTGAATCTTATAGCTTTACGGTGAAGCCGAAACGATGTGACCATTTCCGGATCCAGTTGAGTGGACGAGATGAATGCGAATTGTATTCCATCATGAGGGAAGTTGAGGTAGGAAGCACATGGAACGGATAGGAAAAATCAGTCTGCAGGGAAAGACAACGGAAGAAGCCGTAAAGATTATGGAAAAGTGGATTAACGATACTGCAGATAAAGCCAATTACGCATTGACGCACCTGGATGAAAAGAATTTTAGCGAAGGTAAGAAGCCAATGACCCAGGACGAGGTACAACAGAGCCTGGATGCTATGTGGGAGAACGTAACCAAAGTAATATCAGCAAACAAAGGAGAGTAGCCATGGCAATGAATGCAAATTATCAGCTAACGGATGGTGCAGCCGGAGCCAAGAAGACAACAAAAAAGAGTGTGGGTACGACAATTGCAGGCGGTGCAAGTTCAGTAGCACAGCTTGGAAGCCTTGCAAAGAATGTGGTAAATAATGCAGGACGATACGGCGGAGTAACCGCACCTGCAGCAGGATATCAGCCGAGAAGCACAAAAACAGCAAGTGGGGTTGTGCATAAAAATAGCGGCGGTTCCGGCGGTAGTTCCGGCGGCGGTGGTGGAGCGGCACCTGCGGCACCATCTTATCAGCAAAGCCAGGTGGTAACAGATGCCTATGCACAGTTGCAGTCATTGCAGGCACCGACGTATAACAATCAGTTTGAAGGACAGCTTAATAGTTTGTATGAACAGCTTTTAAACCGGCCTAAGTTCAAATACAACGTGAATGCCGACGCATTGTATCAGCAGTATAAGGACCAGTACATGCAGGGCGGTAAAACAGCAATGCAGGATACAATGGCCCAGGCAAGTGCACTCACCGGTGGATATGGCAACTCCTACGCGCAGACTGCCGGACAGCAGCAGTATCAGAATTATCTGCAGGAATTGAATAACCAGGTTCCAACACTTGCGAATATGGCTTATTCAAGATACCAGGATGAAGGCACTGAGTTGAGACAGAACTACGGTATGACAAAGGAACGATATGATGATGTATATCAGAAGTTCCGTGATGATATGAGTGATTACCAGGCGAACCGGAGCTACCTGGCAAGCCGGGCGGACGCAGAACGCGATTATGATTTGACACTATACAGACTCATGTTGGGATTATAAAGGAGAAGCTATGGCAGCAAAAAAGCCTATCAATAAGCAGAAGTTACAGATGCAGGCCAGGGGAGTAGACTACAAGGAGTATAACCCTGGGGACAATTATGAATCAGCATATGAGAAATTCATCAACGCAAAAGCAGCAGTGCAGCAGGCAAAATACGAGCAGAGAAAACTCGAAGACGCGCGCAAGCAGAATCCAATACAGCAGGGTGCACAAGCAGTGAGAAATATTGCACAGGGGAAACAGCCACAGTATGCGAAGCGTGACTTAGAGCAGAATGCCTGGAAAGACCAAAGACGGAATGAAGAAATCCGCCGGATGGAAAAGAACATGCAGGCAGCGCGTAAGGAGATGCAGGATGCAGATAAGTCTGCAGAACTTCACAAGACGTATGACATTCGTAAATTAGATCCGGAATCCTTGAATACTTTAATGACACTGTATAAGGCAGAACACGGTGTATATGCAGATAAAGGAACGATGTATACCCAGGGCGCAAAACCGGTAGCATACGTTGATGATAGCACGGCATTAGGCCGTTACGCTAAGAAACAGCATGAGCGCAGCGGACAGGCATTTGTATCCTATAACCGTAAGGAACTGGAAGAACAGTTCAAGCGTGATAACGGTGTAGGGGATAAGGGACTCAAACTGTATCAGCAGTATTTGAAGGAAGCAATGAATACTGCAGAAGCAGAAGATTTAGAAAAGTTATCCAGGGATTATGCTACCAAGCATCCAGTAGCTGCCAATGCAACGGACGTTGTAGTAGATATGCCGGCAGGATTTATGGCTACTGCAGAATCAGTGCGCCATAAATTTGATGCAGACCCTTACAGCAATGTGAATACAAATTCTGCCTTATACCGTGCGCAGAGTTTTCAAAATGCAGTCGAGAATCAGACCAACGAGAACATTGCTGCAGCAATCAATAACCCTTATTTAAGAACTGCAGCGCAGGTGGGATATGGAGCAGGACTATCTACTGCAAAGATGGTTGCACCTATGGCATTAGGCGGCCTTGCAGGTGGAATTGCAGAGGGCGCAGGCGCAGGGGAACTAGGAGTAAAATTGGCAACGAATGCAGCAACGTTGCCTTCTTTTGGTGCAAGCGCATACTCACATACATTGAAGGAAGCACAGGATAGAGGATTATCAAGAAAGCAGGCTACACAGTTGGCAGTGGTATCTGCATTATCCGAGATGGGTACAGAGGTAGTATCCCTGGATGTATTTTGGGATATTGCAAAACAGTCCGGTGTGAAGGTTGCACGTAATCGCCTGGCTAACTGGCTAGTAATGTCAGTAATAGAAGGCGGAGAGGAAGGAACTAACGATATTATCAATCGTATCGCAGATGATGTGATTACAGGAGATCAGAGCGAATACAATAGCCGCGTGAGAGAACTCATTGAGAGTGAGGGACTAACAGAGGAAGAAGCAAAGAAGGTTGCAACGCATGAGTATTGGGCGCAGGTAGGTACAGACGTATTAGCAGGTTCGTTGTCCGGTGGACTTATGGGCGGCGGCGCAAATGTGATGCAGTCACGTTCTTATGCAAAAACTGCAAAACATGTAAATGCCGGAGATTATATGTATGTTGTTGACGAGCTGCCACTGGAAGAATCTGCATATGAGAACAAGGAAGGTTCCGATGCTGCCAAGGAAGCAGTTGAACTAGCGCAGACACTTGCAAAGAAAGCCGAGGAAGGAACAGAAGTAACCAAGAAGGAGAAGACGCGCCTGGTAGAACTTGTAGACGAAGCACGTCAGAATATGTCAGTACGTTCTGAGGAAGCGGAAGCACCTGCAGAAGAGAAGCGTTCCAAGGCACAGATTATGGCGGATATGTCCCAGGCAAAGAATGCAAGGGAACTCACCAAGGCATACCATGAGGCGGTAGAGAATATTCCTGCAGAGAATCGCCAGGACGCAGACAACCTGTTTAATATCAAGGCAGGCCAGTTGAATCTCACAACGGCCCAGGTAATTTCTGCACGCATGTCGGATGCAGATGTGTACAATGCCGGATATGAGAATAAGAGAATCGAGCATCTTACACCACAGCAGCAGGTGACATATCGCGAAGGTGCTATGAAGCGATTCGAGGAAGAAGCTAAGGCAAGAGCCGCCGCAGAAGTCACAGGAAAGGCTTCTAATGATGAAGGCAAGGAATTTACCGTTAAAGAGATTAAGAGCCTAGATTCGAAAGATATGACGCTCCTAACGGATGATGGAGAGGTGAAGTTATCCCAGGTAAAGTTTGCAAATGATGGAGAGCAGACTTTATATAACCAGGCCGCACAGCTTGGAAGCGTAGCTGCAGCAAAAGCATATGTGGATAACTACGTACCGGGAATGCCGGTTGATGCATACGATAGAGTTGCGCAGAAATTCTATACTGCAGGACAGCTTAGAACATCCTTTGACAGCATGAGAATTGGACCGGTCGAAAAGCAGGTAGGTACAGAAGGACTCCGGGCACTGTATGATGCAGGCATGGAAGTAGATAAGGCAGAGTCTAAGATTGCAAAAAAAACCACAACAGCCAAGAAAGGCGAAGGCCGATTGATTGACAGCCGGGAGAACAAGGGAGAAACATTGCATCGTGGATTCTTGGGACAGGTGGCAGAGAAGTTTGGCATTGATATTGAGATTACCGACAGCTTGGCTGCAGATAAGAACGGAACATTCGAGCCGGCAATGGGCCGCCTGGTATTGAATACCAATAATCCGGATATGTATAAGACATTATTCCATGAACTTTCCGAGTTTGGGCAGGCATATAACGCGGAAGGCATGGATGATTTGCGCGTTGCCATGATGGAGTACGTCATGGATAAGGCACCGGATAGCTTGCGTCAGAGTCTTATTGCATATCAGAATGCTTATAAGCAGGTAGAGGGTAGCAAGAGTATTTCTGAGGCATCCGAGGAATTATTCAATGATTTACTTTCCGAGATTTTCCGGGATGAAGCAGGCATCCGGGACTTTGTAAACTGGGTAGTAGATACCAAGACTGAGACAGAGGCAGAGGGACTCATTCAGAGACTGGCAGAGTTGATCCAAAAGATTTGCGACAGTATTACAAAGTATGTATCCGGCAACCGCGAACTGACAAACGTACAGAAGACTGCAGCAGAGATGGACGTACAGCGCGCCCAGGAGATGCGGAGCAAATTGCTGCAGGCATTCGATGAAGCAATTAAGAACCGGGATGCATTGGCAGGACAGGAAGGCCAGGCAGAAGTGCGTCATTCTTTAGAAGTTGATACCGAAGGCCGCAAACTAGCACCGAGGGTAAAGAAATTCTTTAGGAACTCAAAGTTAGTTGACGAGCAGGGACGCTTGAAGGAAATGTATCACGGAACACGCTATGCAGGATTTACCGTATTCCAGTTAGCACAGATGGATGATGGTATGTCTATCTTTTTGACGGATAAGAACAAGGTGGCAAAGACATATGCAGGAACGTATGATTTTTATGAACCGGATCGTAAGTGGAGTTTCAATGAGTTGGAAACAGCAGTATCTTATGCAACCGGCGGAGACTGGGAAGTAGAGCAAACAGATTCCGGAGTACGCATCACCGAATTGGGATTTGTAGACCAGGAAGAAGTGTCACATGATTTTGATACAACCGAAGCAGCACAGGACTATTTCATCAATAACTATCTAAATAAGATGGATTTAAAGTCGAGCGAGAGTGCAGCAGTATACCGTGTATATGGCAATGCTATGAATCCTTTGATTGTGGATGCAGATAATAACAATTGGGATGAATTGCCTGTCAATAACTGGAATAAGCATTACGGAGATGTAAATATCACAAAAGATGGCGAAGAATACCAAGTAGATTACATGGATGGTACAACGCATGAGTGGCACAATGAAGTGATTAAATCTTTCGAAGCACTGGAAAGAAAGTTTGGAAAGATACCGGAACAGTTTCAATATGACACATTGTTTTTTAGCGATTTGTACATGGATAAAGATGGAAATCGTATACCAACAAATACAAGAGAATATGCACAGTATGCAAAGGCAAATGGATACGATTCTGTAATTATCAAAAATGTAGTGGATTCCGGGTTGTATGGAAACACGGACGAACAGACAACACCTTCCACGGTGGCTATCTTATTTAACCCGAACCAGGTAAAGTCTATTTACAATCAGAATCCGACGGAGAATGAGGATATCAGATATTCCATCGACGTACAGCCGGAACGCGTATTTTATACGAAGGCCGGAACGGAAGTGGTACAGAATCCTACAAGCCAGGAGTACTCACAGATGCGCGAAGATATCCTGCAGGATAGACCGTGGTTACGTGGATCCGGAGAACCGTTATTCCGACACACCTATGACGAACAGGGCAATGAGTATTACTGGGATGCAATGGGTGGCCTTCATGCACAGGTGGAGCCGGAAATCAATAAGAAGTACAACACACGTACATCTCAGCAGTGGAACTGGTGGACCAGGGAAGACAAGGATGATTATCCGGTAGACTATGGCACAAGATATTCTATCGAACTGGGAGACGTAGAGAAGGAAGCAATTGAACACTTTGGAACTACCGACAATTTCCGTGTAGCAGGATACATGCTGCAGGACGGAACAATGCTTGACTTCTCCGGTGCACATTGGCTTGACGGAGAGAGTCCGGAATACATTGCAGACTGGAAGCGTAAGAACGATATCAGACAGGTAGATCATGAGGATATCACAGAGGTATTCGATGATGAGGATGCATATGAGAAGATGGTTGACGAACGCGGAAATATTCGTATGATGCCGGAGTCACCAGGAGTATCTATATCTTCTGCCGTGGAACCAACTGCAGCACAGTATCGTCAATTGAAGGAGTTTATCCGGGAAACAAAGAGCAACCCAGTATACAATAACTACGACTTCTTTGTAGATATCGGAGCAAAGAATCCTAAGAAGTTAGCATACCGGAACAATATCAATGAAGACCGCGTAGTAAATGATATCAAGAGATATTATGAGACAGGAGAAGTATCACCGTCAGCATTGAATGACTTTAGATATTCTTTAGGTGGAATCGCTGCAGAAACTGCAGACAGGGATGCATTGAAGGAAGCACAGGATATGTTCGATGCAGAAATGCCTATGGAAGATATTTTCAAGAAGACTGGATGGTATTTAGGAGCGGATAACCGGTGGAAGTTCGAAATCAGCAACGAAAATTCAGAAGTCCATCCGTATGGATACGCTAGATCAATGGACGACCCAACATATTCTAGATGGATTGAATTGAGACAAAAGATAAACAATTCGAAGGAGCTATCAGACGAGGAATTTTTAGAGGTATTTACGGAATTTGACAAATTATCGAAAGAATACCAAAGCAGAAGAGGTAAGCCGTTAAAACTTGTGGACGTATTAAAGAACGACGAATTGTTCAAAGCGTATCCTTCACTTGCGAGAGTGACAGTTGAGTACAAGAAAAATACTTCCATACTTGAAGGATATGCAGGACAATTTGACAGAAACACAATGACAATCACAGTAGATGATGAAATGTCATTAAATGCTAAACGCTCCACAATACTACATGAAGTACAACATGCAATACAGTACCTGGAAGGATTTGCAAGAGGTTCTAACCTTTCGTATTGGTCAAACTTTAATACACCGTACTACATTGACAAAGGAGATCAAGAAAAATACGACAGAGAAAAGGCAATTCTTGAAGACCTTAGAGAGCGTGCACCAAAAGACTTTATTACGAAGTATGACAAACAGCGTGAATTGTTGAAGCAATACTATAACACCAACGATGAAAGCATACTCGATAAAGTCAATGAAATTTGCGTAGAACTCACAAAGGAAAACAACGGACTTTTAACTGCACTTGAAGACGCAGAGTTTAACGTAGATATTTACGAACCACAGTTAAAAGAGATGCTTCCATCTGAGGCATATTATGCAACAGCAGGAGAAATTGAGGCACGAGAAGTACAGAACCGCCTGGAAATGTCTGCGGATGAAAGAAAAAATACGCTGCCGAAGACAAAGACAGAAAACGGGATGGTTGTATTTAGTGAGAATTATGAAAATCCGTTAGAACCACCGTATCGGTACAAGAAGAGGTATTCATTAAATATGGATACGCAGGGACATAAATTATCTGCAGAGCAGCAGGAGTTCTTTGCAGACTCAAAGGTAAGAGATGACCAGGGAAGACTTCTTGTTTTGTATCACGGAACAGATCGAGCAGGTTTTACAAAGTTTGATGTAAATGCTATGGATGATAAGCGTTCTATTTTCTTAACCGATAATCGTGTTATGGCAAATACATATGCAGAAACAGCCGACCTGTATCAACCGGATAAGGAATGGGATTTTGTAGAACTTGCAAATGCAGTTGATAATGCAACCGGTGGGGACTGGAACGTTGAAAAAACAGAAAACGGAATCCGCATAACAGAGTATGAGATGGACGAAGACGTAGTTCATGAGTTTAAATCAATTCGTAAGGCGCAGGACTTCTTTGTTGACAACTATTTGAATAAGGTTGACCTAAGAACAACAGAGCTGTCCGGAGTGTATAAACTGTATGCAAACATCACAAATCCATATATCGTAGATGCGAAAGGCCGGAACTGGAATCAACTTCCGCCATTAAACCAAAACGTTAGACACCTGCAGAACGTTGAGGTTTGGGTAGATGAAGAAGATCACCACACATATATTTCATACACGGAAGATGGAGTGACGAAAGAAGATACGGCAAAGAATTTTGACAATATTGACGAGTTCTTTAAAGCATACGGAATCAACGACAAAGAACAAGTATATTGGTTTGAAAGCAATTACGTTTATATTGACGATATCTTCCTTAATGAAAACGGAGAACGCACCACTGGCGGAAGAACAAGAGAGTATACCGAGTATGCAGAAAAGAACGGATACGATGGTGTTATTTTTGAAAACATCTTAGACACAGGAAAGCATACGTATTTCCATTTAGCGCAAGGAATGGATAGAATCAAACCTTCTAAGGTGGTTGTGGCATTCAATGCAAACCAGGTAAAGTCCACAGAGAACAAGGCACCAACTGCAAACGAGGATATCCGATACGCATTGAACATCGACAACGACTTTGGCATGTGGGACACCGAGGACCTGCAGGGAACATTCATCGACGAGGACGGACAGGAGCTTGATTTAGGTAATTCCGTAATCAATGCAGAAGAAACCATCTCCGGCCTAGCAAGATATCTGCAGGCAGCCAACGAGCCGTTGAAGGGCCATAAGGTAAATGCGAGCGCGCTGCAGAAAATTGCAGAGGACCTGGTGAAGAAGTACAACAGTACCGCAGACGTGAACGTTGT
>OCTX014514515.1_pt1 | contig 10182 bp, 10 predicted proteins | sample 1539691 | NCBI WGS metagenome assembly OCTX01 (sample SAMN02144231, study PRJEB22623) | gut metagenome | biome: sheep rumen | host: Ovis aries | place: New Zealand | reverse complement strand
TTTTCAATATATTTTTTATTCGCTATTTTACTATTTTAGATTATAGCCTTTTTGTGAAAACTTTTCTAAAAAACATTGTGAAATTTTTGTGAAATCTTAAAAATACACAGACACATGTATTATAAAAACACTGTTTTTTTTGTTATAATATTTTGTTATAATATTCGTTAACTTAAACTACGGGTAAAATTTATGGCTAAACAAACAAAAAAGCAATTGGAAGAATATAAGAAAAGTAAAAGATTGTTATTGGGTTGCATTTGTTGCGCAATATCTTTTTTCTTATTATATGCTTTAATATCGGCAAGCGATACAGGCATAGTAGGTGAAGCATTATCCAGTATAATGTTCAGTTCTTTCGGAGCTTCATCATATATAATTCCTATCTTTTTATTTTGGTTCGGTATACTGTATTTCATAACCTCAACAATATTAAGAACAAGAATCGATTTGGTTTTGGCAGTAGTTTCCGTAACACTATCATCAATTTTATTTTCATTAATAAAGAGTATATTTAACCTAAAATTTCAAGACGGCGGTTGGTTGGGCAACACATTATACCCTTTCTTTTTAAAGTTTTTCGGTAATTGGGGCTCAATAGCAATAGTAGGTATATGTTTTATATTTTTTATTGCGGTCTTTTTTAGAATATCATTATTTAAACTTGCTAAATATATAGTAAAATCAACAATTGAAGATATCAAGCAATGGTACGAATACAGAAAAGCAAAAAAACAGGAAAAGCCGAACATTGTTCAAAACAGATCTAAAAAGGAACAAGAAGAAGAAACTCCTTTCGAACAAACGGAAAAGCCGAGAATAATTGACAGCAGACAGAACAAAAAAGACGATAAAGAAGATTTTGTTCAAGAACAAATGAAAGCCGCAAGAACGGAAGAACAAAAGAAAATACAAGTACAGCAACCGCAGGAAGAAAAAGAAATTGAACAAGAACCGAAACAAGAACCTATAGCAGAGCCGAAACCTATAGTTAAACAAGAAAAAATAGATACAAAAACTTTCAGTTATACCTTGCCTCCGGTAACTCTTTTAAGAGAAGGTTCTTTAAACACGCAAATAAACGAATCGGAACTTCAGGAAAGAGCCGAAGCATTAAGAGAAGCATTAAAATCTTTCAGAATTGATGCAGTTGTTCAAGATATTATCCCGGGACCTGTTATTACAAGATATGATATAGTTCTTGCCCCCGGAACAAAAATGCAGTCGGTAATGAATATAATGGACGATATTTCTCTTGCAATGAAAACCGCAGCGATAAGAATTGAGCCCGTACCTGAAAAATCTGCAGTCGGCATAGAAATACCTAACCCGAAACCATCAATGGTAAGTTTAAGAGATATTATAGACACGAAAGAATTCAAAGATTCAAAATCTTTATTAACATTGGCCGTAGGAACAAAAACGGACGGAAGCGGATATATTTCCAACTTAGCCAAAATGCCTCACTTACTTATTGCCGGAGCTACGGGTTCGGGAAAAAGTGTCGGTGTGCACAATATTATTTTATCTATATTGTATAAGGCAAGACCTGACGAAGTTAAGTTTATGTTAATAGATCCCAAAAGAGTGGAAATGACTGCATATAAGCAGATTCCTCACTTATATAATCCTTGTTGTATGGCAGATGATGCGGATGTTATTACAAGACCTAACGAAGCTTCCGATGCATTAAAAAAATTGGTTAAAGTCATGGAAGAAAGATACGAAAAATATGCATCCAATATGGTTAGAAATATTGAAGACTATAATGCAAAAATGGTTGCCGAAGGCGGAGATAAAGATTACTATATAATTGTTATTATAGATGAGTTGGCTGATTTGATGATGGTTGCTTCAAAAGAAATCGAAGATTCCATTCAAAGACTTGCACAAATGGCAAGAGCTGTCGGAATACATTTAATACTTGCAACTCAAAGACCTACCGTAAATGTTATAACCGGAACAATTAAAGCCAATTTTCCTGCAAGACAATCGTTCCAAACAGTATCTGCTGTGGATTCTAAAGTTATACTTGATACCATCGGTGCGGAAAGCTTGATAGGTAAAGGAGATATGTTGTTCTTACCTCCTTCCGAACCAAGACCGGTAAGACTTCAGGGTGCTTTTGTTTCTTCCAAAGAAATAGAACAAGTGGTAAAATTTATAGCAGATCAGGATTTTCCTAAATTCTATGAACCTTTAGTTCACGAAGTAAGCCAAGCAGCTGCGGCAACAGCAGCGGATAAAGCCGAAAAAGATCTTATACCCGCACTTAAACTTATTCTTGAAAGAAGAAGAATATCGCAGGATTTGTTAAAAGCACAATTCGGCGGTTCCGCAAGAGCAACAAATATATTAAGTGTTTTAGAGGTTAGAGGCTTTATTCATAAGCCGGAAGGAACAAATCGCTGGGAAATAAACTATAATTTAGTAGAGGATTATTTAAGAATAAATGATAACTAAAATTTTATTTAAATTATCATCCGTTATTTGTTTGTTACTTATAAGTATCTCCGTCGCTTTTTGTGCCCAATCTCAAAAGCAAGATATTGATGCAATTTTATCAAAATTGGAAAAGCAAGATTCTTCCGTAAAAGATTTGCAGGCAGATTATACTCAAACATTAACTTATCTTTCCACAAACGAACAATTTAGTTCGGAAGGTGTATTTAAACATAAGAAACAAAATTTTATTTATTTGGGGCAAATAAAGCCTACAAAGCAATATTCATATATCGACGGCAAACATATTACAACTTATGTTCCCGATAACAGACAAGCTATTGTTGAAAAATGGAAAGATGTTATAAACAGCGATATGTTGTTAACATCTGTATTCAAGTTTATTCAAAATTGGAAAACTTTAAAGAAAGATTATATTATAGAACTTAAAGAAGAAACAAAAGTAGATTATTCTTTTTTAATAAAGCCGCTGAACCAAAAAGAAAAATGGAACATGACAATCACCGTAAGTAAAAGTTCTTCTTTAATAACAAAAACATCTTTTGATAACGGCAACTTTACGGTAGATGTAAAATTAACAAATTATAAATTAAACAACAATTTTTCAAATGATATATTCAAATTTACGGCACCGAAAAATGTTGATGTTATAGAATTATAGAGGTTTATTATGAGCGGTCCCGGAAAAGTTTTACAACAGGCAAGAAAGAAAAAAAGATTTTCTATAGACAGGGTTCACAAAACCACCAAAATAAAAAGAGAATATATTGAAGGGCTTGAAAACGATAATGTATCCGCTTTTCCTGCTGAACTGTATTACAAGAACTTTTTAAAGACTTATGCTTTGTTTTTATCATTGGATCCCAACGAAATGATAAATATGTACGAACAATCGAAATTGGACCAACAGGAAGATTTATTTAAGCAAAGCAACAATAATGCGGAAAATAAATTCATTGAATTTTATAAAAAAAACAAACAAACACTCATTTATGCAGGATATGCTGTTGCAGCCGTTCTTATTATCTGCATAATCATTATGCTTATTCCTACAAAAAAAGCTGTTCTTCCCGAAGAAACAAGCGTACAGACAATATCGAAAAAAGAGCAAGAAAGTGCGGCGACAAATTCTCAACAAACAGAACAAAAACTTTATATAAAAGCATTGGAAGATACTTGGATAAAAATTTCCGGTGACAACAAAAAACTTTTTGAGAGCATTTTATCAAAAGATAAAACTTTTGAAGCAACAACAAAAAAAGAATTTAATATAAAAATAGGAAATATTGATGGAATAGAAGTTTATTTTAACGATAAGCTTGTTGATATATCCAAAGGTGCTTCCAACAGCAAAGTTAATACAATAACATTAAAAAGAGACTGATTTTGAAAAATAATAAAGTATCCGTAATCACTTTAGGTTGTTCCAAAAATACTGTCGAATCCGAAGCAGTAATAGGTTTATTTTTGAAGGAAGGTTATGAAATAACCGGCAATTTATCGCAGGCAAATATAATTGTTATTCATACATGTTCTTTCATACAAGATGCTCAAGCGGAATCTCACTATCAAATACAGCAGGCGGGACTTCTAAAACAGCAGAACAAAGATTTGAAAATATTTGTTTCCGGTTGTTTGGCTCAATTATTGCAAGATAAAATGCAAAAAGATTATCCTTTTATAGACGGATATGTGGGAACAGGTAATTTTGATCAAATAGTAAAATTAATAAAAAAGCATAAATTCTTTGCAAACACAAACTGTGCAGGCGGAATAAACACTTTTAAAACAAGAGTATTGTCAACAAATTCTCCTTCTACTTACATAAAAATAGCGGAAGGTTGTAACCACAGGTGCAGTTACTGTATAATACCTAATCTGCGAGGAAAATTTATAAGCAGAACAATAAAATCCGTAACGGATGAAGCCAAAGCTCTTGCAGATTCCGGCATACGGGAACTTAATGTAATAGCCCAGGATACCACCTCTTACGGAATAGATATATACGGAAAACTTTCGCTTGCAAAACTGTTAAAAGAAATATCAAAAATAAAACAACTTAAATGGATAAGATTGTTATATGCTTACCCGTCAACAATAACAAAAGAATTATTGGAAACAATATACGAAACGGAAAATATTTGTAACTATATTGATATACCGATACAACATATAAGCAAGAAAGTTTTAAATGATATGAAAAGACCGGAAAACACAAGAAAAATTATAGAAAAAATAAAAAAAGATTTTCCTGAAATAACACTAAGGACATCTTTAATAACGGGTTTTCCCAACGAAACGGAAGCAGACTTCAAAGAACTTTTATCGTTTGTAAAACAAAACTACTTTGAACATGTGGGAATATTCGGTTACTCGGATCAAAAACTTGCCAAATCTTATAAACTGAAAAATAAAATTTCTCAACAGATTACAGAAAAAAGAGTACAACTTCTTGCAAATGCACAATTTGAAAATGTTATAAAAAACAATAAAGAAAAGATAGGTAAAACTTTTGAAGTGTTACCTGAAACAATTTCAAAAGACAAAATTTATTGCAGAGCATACTTTCAAGCACCTGAAATTGATAACACAATTATCGTTAACAAAAACAAAAATATAACATTAAATAAATTTACCGAAATAACAATAAAAGATTATAAAGACTACGATTTAATTGCAAAATAATGTATAATTAGTTTTTAATTAAAAGTAAGGATTTATTTATGAATCTGGCAAACAAATTAACAATGATTAGAGTTTTTCTCGTTCCGGTATTTATTGTCTTAATGATAATAGATTCGTTTTGGGCTAATATTTTCGCTTTGCTTGTTTTTATTGCCGCTTCAATAACAGACTACTACGACGGTGTTATAGCAAGAAAGAACAACATAATAACAACATTCGGAATATTTCTTGATCCGTTGGCAGATAAACTTTTGGTAACTTCCGCATTTGTTTCTTTTGTCGGAATTTATACTTTAAATATTCCGGCATGGATGGTAATTTGTATTATTTCCAGAGAATTCATTATTACCGGACTTAGATCTATTGCGGCTTCAAGAAACATAATAATACCTGCAAGTATGGCAGGTAAAGTAAAAACGACATCTCAAATGATTGCAATTATTACAATACTTGTTATTTTAGTAGTAAATGCAACCCTTACAAAATTCTTTTTTATCACGCCGTATGAGCTTATGGAAGCCGCCGGATGGCAACATTTTATAGGTTTAATATTAATCCATGCTCCTTATTGGTTAATGTTAATTGCAACAATATTCACTTTATATTCCGGAATAAGTTATTTAGTTACTCACAAAAATATTTTTTTAGATCAAAAATAAAATGCTGAAAACAGAATTTATAGTATCAGGAGAGTTTCAAGTAAATTGTTATATAGTTTATGATGAAACTTCTAAAAAAGCAATTATTATAGATCCCGGTCAAGACGGAAAAAAAGTAATAGATAAAATCGAAAAACTCAACCTGAAACCCGAAATTTTAATAAATACTCACGGACACTTTGACCACACTCTTTCTAACGATATAATAAGGCAAAAATATAATATTCCGTTAGCAATTCACAAAGATGATACGGAAATGCTTTCCGACGCAAACAAAAATTTTTCAACGATAATAGGCAGCCCGACAATAATAAAAAAAGCAGACATTTTTTTTGATAAAGAAGAAACAAAAGAGACTTCTTTTTGTAAATATTATGTCATTCACACACCCGGGCACAGTAAAGGTTCTGTCTGCATTCTGATAGATAATATTTTGTTTGCCGGCGATACTATATTTAAAAATTCTATCGGCAGAACGGATTTATATGGCGGCGATTATGATGAGATTATACAATCTTTACAAAAAATTAAAAAGTTCCCGCCCGACACAATTATTTGTCCCGGGCATGGTCCTTTTACGACACTAAAACAAGAATTAAAAAATAATCCTTACTTAAACCAATAATATGCAAAGAGTTGACGATTTTATTAACTATATCTTAATAGAAAAAGGGCTTTCAAAAAATACTGCTCTTGCTTACAGAACAGACCTTAACACATATCTGAAATTTTTAGAAGAAAAAAAAATAAATTACGAAAACATAACACATTTGGAAATAACGGATTTTTTGTGGCATCTTAAAACATCGAATTTTAAGCCGAGAAGTATTTATAGGATGATAGAATCCATTCGTCAATTTTATAAGTTTCTTATTGCCGAAAATCTTATAAAAACAGATCCAACGATATATCTTACCGCACCTAAAGTTCCAATGATTTTGCCGGATATGTTAACCGGCGAAGAGGTAACAAGATTGTTAAATTCGGTTTCAGGAAGCGATAATCTTTCAATAAGAAACAGAGCGATGCTTGAACTTTTATATGCTACGGGTTTAAGAGTATCCGAACTAATAAATTTAAAATTTTCTAATATAGATATTGAAGAATGTTTTGTAAAAATTTTCGGTAAAGGCAACAAAGAAAGGTTAGTTCCTTTCGGACAAAAAGCTCAACTCTATTTAAAAAGATATCTTAGAGTAAGGAAAAATACAAAATCGGAATTTATATTCTTAACAAGATTAAACAAACCTATATCAAGAATAGAATTTTGGAGACAGTTAAAGCAAATAGCCGTAAAAGCGGGTATTATGAAAAATATTACCCCCCACACTTTAAGACACTCTTTTGCGACTCATTTACTTACGGGCGGTGCGGATATCAGGTTTGTTCAAGAGATGTTAGGGCACAGCTCGATTTCCACAACACAAATATATACTCATATCAGCCAAGAAAGATTAAAAGAACAACATAAAAAGTATCATCCGAGAGGATAAAAACGACAATATACAATTTATAATGTACAATGTATAATTAACGACAAACTTTTTTACTCATTCACCAAATTTTGCAAATCAAAATTTTATAAATTGTAAATTAAAATAATTTTGTAGTATAATATAAGAAATATTTTTTTGGAGTATTATAATGAAAAAAATTATTTTTTCAATTTTATTGCTTACTGTATGCGTATTACCGGTAAGTGCAAAAATGAATATGGATTTTATTGTAAAGGGCGGGCTTTTAGCTTCTCCTTACATTGATTTGGATAGAAATGTAGTATTTACAGATACAGGCATGGTCAACGGAGAAGAACAAGAAAGAACAATTATAAACAGCAGAATTTTGGATGTTGATTTGGGATATACTTTAGGCGGAGAAGTGTTTGCTTATCCTTGGAAAAATATCGGTGTGGGCATCGGTGTTTTTCATTTGTTTAAAACAGATATAGAAAACACAGCACAAAAAATATCCGCGACAAACTTTTATCTTGCCGGTAAACCTAAATTGGTTTTCGAAAACAAAGAAATAGACAGCGTTTATATAATAGGTCAGTTAGGTTACAGTAATGCTGATATAAAGTTGATAGATGCCAGCGGACTTTCGGGTTTATATATGGGTGCAGGTGTAGGTATAGAAGCTAAATGGTTAATAATAGAAGCTTTATATACTTATTATAATTGGTTAATTCCGGATAATGATTATGCCGGTCACGGTTCAATGTACACCATACATCTTAACATAGGTTATAAATATTCAATATGATATTTTTTAAATTAGTTATTATAATTTTTTTGTTTATATCTTTATTGGGGTTCTTTTTTACAAAAAAATTTTTAGAAATTTTCTGCTATTTTAATTTTTTATATTATAAATTCTGTGGAATAGAAGTAGATTTTAAAATAGTATCAACAAAAACGGCAAAAATTTCATTCTTAGCCGGTACTATTCTTTTCATATTTATGTTTTTTAATATTGATGAAAGTTTCAACAAAAATAATTCAAATACAACAAACAAAGAAGAAATAGCTGTTACAGAAACTACAAACAAGGAGAATTTTGATATGCAATCAGTTTATGAATTCTTAAAGAAGTGCGAAACTTATTATCTTGCAACGGTGGAAAATGATCAACCCAGAGTAAGACCTTTCGGAACAATAGATTTGTTTGAAGATAAGTTATATATACAAACCGGCAAAGTAAAAAATGTATCCAAACAAATAGCTAAAAACCCTAAAGTAGAAATATGTGCTTTTGACGGTAACACTTGGATAAGAATAGAAGCTGTTGTGGTAAACGATGACAGGATAGAAGCTAAACAACATATGTTGGATAATTATCCAAGCTTACAAAAAATGTATAAAGCCGATGATAACAACACTCAGGTTTTATATTTAAAAGATGCAACGGCAACTTTCTATTCTTTCACACAAGAACCTAAAGTTGTTAAGTTTTAAAATCATTTAATTTATAAGATTAAACTGTTAATGAATTGTTCCGCTACTCTCGGTGAACGGTTACCTCTGTTTAAAGCAAAAGTTTCCGCTTTAACAGATAATTCTTCTTTATCAATTTTAATATTGTTTCTTTTGGCAAGTGCAAACACTATTTCAAGATAAAGATTCTTGTTCGGCTTTTCAAAATATACGGTTAAACCGAACCTGTCCGAAAGAGAAGTTAATTCCTGGATTGTATCGTTAATATGAATATCGTCTTCGTTTCGTCTGTCCGCAAAACTTTCTTTTATTATATGTCTTCTGTTACTTGTAGCATAAATTACGGCATTGTTTGCTTTTGCCGAAGCAGAACCTTCAAGTGCCGCTTTTAACATACTGAAATTATCATCATTTTTATTAAAAGAAAGATCATCAATAAATATTATGAACTTTAACGGGTTACCTGTAATTTTACCCATAATATAAGAAAGACTTAAAAGCTGATCTTTCCTTATTTCTATAAGACGAACACCTTCATTATAGAAATAGTTGGCACATGCTTTAACCGTAGAAGATTTGCCTGTACCGGCATCGCCATATAACAAAATGTTTGCGGCGGGCTTACCTTCGCATAACGCTTTAGTATTATCAAAAATTTGTTTTCTTTGATCTTTATACCCTATAAAACTGTCAACGGAAATCTCGTCTGCGGATTTTATAGGTATAACTTTTTCATCCAACACTTTAAACATTTTTGCGGTGGCAAAAATACCGTATCCGAGTTTGGAAATATTTTTTATTTGTTTTTCGTAAAGTTTTACAAAATCGGTTTTGGTATTTTCGAATTCAGGGATATATTTAAAATCAACTTTATCGAAAAGGTCATCTGTTGTAATTTTTGAAAGGTCTGAAAATATTTTCAGTTCTTTTGTTGTATTTTCCAAAAGAGTTTTAGATACTTCTTTTTTTTGTGCTATGGACAAAATATATTTGTTTTCATCGGTTAAAACGGCATTGGATAAAAAATTTGAAAACGAATAATTAAATTCCGCCAACGAATAAACAAACTCACCAAACAATTTTATTTTTTGTAAGTTTTCTTTTTCGGTTAAAAAAGAAACAAAAGATTGCATGGTTTTAGTATTAAGTATATTCCTGAATACACTTAATGCCAAAAGTTCACAAGCTAATTTTTGTTTTCTTTCTTCGTTCATTTTTTATCCTTTCAACTTTAATAAAAATATTATACAAAATAAAAAAAATATAAACATAGAAATGTAAGGACAGTAAAAAAACTAAAATATTTGTAAGTGAGACAAAAAATTCCCGAACCGTAGTGTACGCAAGTGAAACGGTACATAAGGTTCGGGAATTTGAAGTTGTAACTAAAATATTTCTGTTTTTTTGTATTGAATGTAGCCTAATTAAATACTAAATTTGTA
>OCTX012278259.1_pt1 | contig 10182 bp, 4 predicted proteins | sample 1539691 | NCBI WGS metagenome assembly OCTX01 (sample SAMN02144231, study PRJEB22623) | gut metagenome | biome: sheep rumen | host: Ovis aries | place: New Zealand | reverse complement strand
GAAGAAAAATTTAATGAGTATTATAATAAACTTGTTAAAGACATGAATTTGCCAGTTGAAGTTGTTGATGAGGATATTACAAATAAAGAAGCTGAGATAGAAGCTAAAAAGGAAGAAATACGTATTTGTAGTGAGAAATATACTGAGTGTCTTGAAACTATAAGTGCATGTCTTGATAAAAAGATTGAACTTAATGATGCATTGAAAGATGCTAATGATGAGCTTACAGAAGCTAATACATATTTAAGAGTAGCTGAAGGTAATTATGAGATAAGACAGGATGAGTATTCAAAAGCTCTTACAGAAGTGCTTAATGCTCAGTCAAATGTAAGCGCTTGCAATGAAAACTATAATACTGCTTGTAATGAATTAAAAACTCTTAAATCAGTTAGTGCTGAAAAGAAGGGTGCATATGAAGATGCAAAGGCAGTTTACGATGAAATATCTGAAAGAGCAGATGAATATAGAAATCCTATTCAGGAATTAGAAAATCAAATTACTGAATTAGAATCAGATAATATGGCACTTAGTTCAGAACTTTCTGATAAGAAAGAACAACTTGAAAATGCTCCAACTGAACTAGAAGCAGATAGAGCAGAACTTAAAACATTAAATGAAGTCATTGAAGGCAAAAAGACGTTAAGAGATGAACTTGAAACTTCAGCAACTGCTTTAAAGGATGAGGTTGATACACTTAAAGAAGAGGTTACTTTACTAGCTACTACTGTGGCAGAAATTGAAGAAAGCGAACAGAACCAGGGTGGAAATCAAGGTGAAGGAAGTGAACAAGGCCAGGGTACAGAATCTGGTGAAGGTAATGAACAGGGGCAAGGTGGAGAATCCGGTGAAGGTAATGAACAAGGTCAAGGTGGAGAATCTGGCGAAGGCACCGAGCAGAACCAGGGTGGAGAATCTGGCCAAGGTAATGAAAACAGTCAGGGTGAAGAAAAACAGAATACTAACCAGACTGTTAGTGATACTCAGGATAAAACAATAGATAAAAGTATAGTAAAGGGTGAAAGCAGAACAGAAGATCAGAAAAAAACATCTACTGATTCTAAGAGTAAATCCGTAAAGGATGAATCAATTGATGGAATTAAACTTTCTGATATGACAAATGGTTTTGTATTTACTGACAGAGCAGGTGGCGTTAATTATGAAGTAAATAAAGATGGTTCTGTTTCAATTACAAATATTATTAAGAATGATGCAGAAACTGTAATTAAGGATTCGATTTTCGTTGAAGGAAGGAAAATTGTAGTTTCTGAAATCAAGGATGATGCTTTTAAGAGTAAGAAGAAACTTAAGAAAGTTGTTTTAGGAAAGAACATTAAGAAGATTGGTAAGAGAGCATTTTATAATTGCAAGAACTTGAAAGTTGTTGTAATAAAGACTAAGAAATTAAAGAGCGTTGGTAAGAATGCATTTGCTAAAACTTCTAAGAAAATTAAGGTTTATGTTCCTAAGAAATCTTTATTGAAAAAGTATAAGAAGATACTATCCAAATCAAAGATTTATAAGAAAGCTAAATTTTTATACAATAAAAAGATGTTAAAGAATAGTTAGATTAAGCAATAAAAGAACTTATGATTATTCATAGGTTCTTTTATTATGAGATTTTAAGCGAAAAAATATATGAAAAATTATGATTTTAATGAGAATTTTTATAATTAGTTCTGAAAATGAAAAAATAGACTAGCATTTTTCCTTATATTGGTGTAAAATGGGACACAAATGTGTTATAAGAATAGGATGCAGTAGGGATTCCTATGATTCCTATAATACAAATAAAAATTAAAGATGAAAAAGTGAGGTTAGAAAAATGGCAAACATCGATTTAAGTAAGTATGGCATTACAGGTGCTACAGAGATCGTTTATAATCCTTCATACGAAGTATTATTCGAAGAGGAAACAAAAGAAGGTCTTACAGGTTATGAAATCGGACAGGAAAGTGAACTTGGTGCAGTTAATGTTATGACAGGTATCTACACAGGTCGTTCTCCTAAAGACAAATTTATCGTTATGGATGAAAATTCAAAGGACACTGTATGGTGGACAACAGATGAATATAAGAATGATAACCATCCAGCATCTGAAGAAACATGGGAAGCTGTTAAGAAGCTTGCTATCGCTGAATTATCAAATAAGAAACTTTTCGTAGTTGATGCTTTCTGTGGTGCTAACGCAGACACAAGAATGGCAGTTAGATTTATCGTAGAAGTAGCTTGGCAGGCACATTTCGTAAAGAACATGTTTATCGTTCCTACAGATGAAGAACTTGCTAACTTTGAACCTGACTTCGTAGTATATAATGCTTCAAAGGCTAAGGTTGAAAACTACAAAGAACTTGGTCTTAACTCAGAAACAGCAGTAGTATTCAATATTACAAGCCGTGAACAGGTTATTTTAAATACATGGTACGGTGGAGAAATGAAGAAGGGTATGTTCTCAATGATGAACTACTACTTACCACTTAAGGGTATTGCTTCAATGCACTGCTCAGCTAACACAGATATGGAAGGTAAGAACACAGCAATCTTCTTCGGTCTTTCAGGTACAGGTAAGACAACACTTTCAACAGATCCTAAGAGATTACTCATCGGTGATGATGAACATGGTTGGGATGACAACGGTGTATTCAACTTTGAAGGTGGTTGTTATGCAAAGGTTATTAACCTTGATAAAGAATCAGAACCAGATATCTACAATGCAATTAAGAGAGATGCTCTTTTAGAGAACGTTACTCTTGATGCTAATGGTAAGATTGATTTCGCTGATAAGTCAGTTACAGAGAACACTCGTGTATCTTACCCAATTCAGCATATCGATAACATCGTTAAGAATGTTAACCCAGTTTCAGCTGGTCCAGCTGCTGAGAACGTAATCTTCTTATCAGCTGATGCTTTCGGAGTACTTCCTCCAGTATCAATTCTTACACCAGAGCAGACTAAGTATTACTTCCTTTCAGGATTTACTGCTAAGCTTGCTGGTACAGAAAGAGGAATTACAGAACCAACTCCTACATTCTCAGCTTGTTTCGGTCAGGCTTTCTTAGAGCTTCACCCTACAAAGTATGCTGAAGAACTTGTTAAGAAGATGGAAAAGAGTGGCGCTAAGGCTTACCTTGTAAACACAGGATGGAATGGTACAGGTAAGAGAATCACAATCAAAGATACTCGTGGAATCATCGATGCTATTTTAAATGGTGATATTAAGAAAGCTCCTACAAAGAAAATTCCTATTTTCGATTTCGAAGTACCTACAGAACTTCCAGGTGTTGATACAGGTATCCTTGATCCTAGAGATACATACGCTGATGCTTCTGAATGGGATGCTAAGGCTAAGGATCTTGCTGAAAGATTTATCAAGAACTTCAAAAAGTATGAAGGTAACGAAGCTGGTAAGGCATTAGTAAGTGCTGGTCCACAGTTATAATTTGAAATTAAATATTTTATATATAAGAATCCGGTTTTTAACCGGATTCTTTTTATATAAAAAGACCTAAACGAATTATGTAAACTGGTACGAATGTGTTAAAAAAATGACAAAATAAAAGTGGCTAAAATTTTGAACAAATATTGTAATTAGGATTTACAAAAAGGTTTTAAAATAGTAAAATAAATAAGGTATTTATTTTAGGAGGATGAAATTGTGAGAGGAAAAATAGGTGTTTTATTATTAATAATATTCTTATTAGCAATATTTGTTGCACCATCTGTTTGGTTTATTAATGAACACATGCAAGAGTTAAAGGAAGCAACAAGAGATCAAGTTGAAACAGAAAAAGTCATTGAGCTTGATAAGCTTGCTGACGTTAGTTATAAAATAGAGAACGGTATTTTAACACTTAAACCTAATGCTAAATATGGTAGACTTACATCTAATACAATTAAAGAAATTAAAAAAGGAAAGAAGAAGAATAAGACTACAGAGCTTGTAAGTTCAGCTCCTTGGGGTGAAAAGTCAGATACAATCTTTAAGGTTCAGGTTGAAGAAGGTTATACAGTATTCTTAGATCCAAGTGCTGAAGGTTTATTTATCAATTGTAAGTATTGTAAGGAAATGGATTTGAGTGGATTTGATACCAGATTCTGTACAAACATGAGTAGAATGTTTGAAGGATGTGCAGCTCTTGAAAAGGTTAATGTTGAAGGTTGGGATACAGATAATGTTCAGAACTTCACAGATATGTTCAAGGGATGTGATAAGTTAACAGAAGTTAAAGGTGCTGGTGAAAAGATTGATACAGCATTTAAGTCAAAATAAAAAATGGCTTTGGTTTATCCAAAGCCCTTTTTATTTATAGAAATATGTATAGCGATTTAATTTAAACAACAATAAAGTGAGATAGGTATATGGAAAACGAAAAAGTAGAATTAACAGAAAAAGTTGAAACAACAGAAAAAATAGTAAAAGATAAAGAGACTGTTAATAAGAATAACAGATTACTCAATAATAAATTATTTTTATATTTGACAGAGTTCTTTTCCGGCATGGCCGTAATGGCTGTAGAACTTGGAGCAAGTAGATTGTTAGCTCCTTACTTTAGTTCATCACAGATTGTCTGGACGATTATAATTGGAACTATCATGATAGCAATGGCACTTGGAAATATCTATGGTGGTAGATATGCGGATAAGAATCCAGATCCAGATAAATTATATGGAAGAATAATTATAAGTGGAATTTGGATTGCCTTAATTCCAGTTTTAGGAAAGTACATAATCGTAGCAATTTCTGCAATTTTAATATTTACAGTTAATAGCAATTTCCTTATAATTGCTGGATTTATAGCGTGTATGGTTATTTTTGTATTCCCGTTATTTTTACTTGGAACGGTAACACCATCACTTGTAAAATATACAACAGATAGCCTTGATGATAATGCAAAAGTTGTTGGCAATCTTGGTGCAGCGAATACAATCGGTAGCATAATCGGAACTTTCGTTCCAACTTTTATAAGCATTCCGGCTGTGGGTACTAGCATTACTTTCTTGGTATTTGCTGGGATATTACTTGTGATATCTTTTGGATATTTCTTAATAGGAAAGCAGAATAATTCAAAAAGAAGACTTACATCTCTAACTATTTTTGGAATAGTTTATATTGTTGCATGTATATTTGGACATAATAATTCATATGCTTTTTGGGAAAATAAATTAACATATGAAGGCGAATCCATATATAATTACCTTCAGGTTTATGAGGATGAAGATGAAGTTGCATTATCAACAAATGTACTTTTTGGTGTGCAGTCGGTTTATATGAAAGATAAGAAATTGACTGGTATGTATTATGACATTGCAATGGCGTCTTTGTATTTTTCTGATGTGAAAAGAAAAGATAACTTGGATATTTTGGTCCTTGGAATGGGCACAGGTACATATGCAACCCAGAGTAATAGATATTTTGATAATTTAAATATTGAGGGCGTTGAAATAGATAAAAAGATAATTGATTTATCTAGAAAGCATTTTGATCTTGATAAGAATGTTAAGGTTACTGAATATGATGGAAGAGCTTTTTTAAATGTTAATAAGAAGAAATATGATGTTATCATGGTTGATGCTTATCAAGATATAACAATTCCATTTCAAATGTCATCAGTTGAGTTTTTCGATAAGGTTAGAGAGCATTTAACAGACGATGGTGTGATGGTTGTTAATATTAATATGAGGAGTGATAAAAAGGGCAGTATAAATAATTATTTGGAAGATACTATTGCACAAGTATTTAAAAATGTGTATACTGTAAAGGTTGACAACAGTACGAATGTTGAATTATTTGCTGGAAATAATAAGGATATGCTAAAAGTCTTTAATGAAAATGTTTCATTAGAAGATAACGAAGAACTTATAGAATTACTAGAAAGTATTACTAACAGACTTGAAGAGTACGAAGCAGGTAATCTTATTCTTACTGATGATAAAGCTCCTGTTGAACTTTTAGGAATCGATATCATTGATGATTTGATTAAGGATGAAGTTGAATACTATAGGGAGATTTATAAAAAGGATGGTATAAAGGGATTAATTGACCAACTATAGTACTACAAATAAAAGGAAGAGAAAGATGAAAAAAGGTTTGCATAAAACAATACAAGCATCTTTTTTAGTTGCTAGTATGTGTTTTACTACAATTGGTGTAAATAGTTTTGATATTTTTGCCGATGACGCAGTTATTATTAAGGATAATAGTGGATTATATACTGTTTCGGTTGAAGAGAATTTAACAGATGGTAAACTTTATGAGTGCCCATATGAGAAAATAGTAGTATCTGATAAAGTTGATAGCATTGGAAAGTATGCATTTGCTAAGAGCCTTAGTTTAAAGGAAATAGAACTTTCAGATAAGATAGAACTTGTAGCAAATGGCTTATGCTTTGGTTGTGAAAACTTAGAATCTATTAATTTAGATAGTGTTAAGGAAATTGGAAATTATGCATTTTCAGATTGTAAGAATTTGAAAGATGTTAAGTTTTCTAAGGATATAAAAAGAATTGGAGTTAGAGCTTTTTATAATTGCTCAAGCATAAAGAGCATTGAGGTTTCTGGAAATGTTGAAGAAATTGAAGATGAAGTTTTCAGTGGTTGTTCTAATTTATCAAACATTAAGTTAAATGAAGGAATAAAAACAATTGGTAAGGGAGCGTTCTTTGATTGCGATGGTCTTACTAATGTAAAAATTCCGGATGGTGTTTTAAGCATTGAAAATGTTTCATTTAAAAATTGTGATAACTTATATAATGTTGAGATTCCAGAAAGCGTAAACTATATTAGTGCGAGTGCATTTGCTGAATGTGGAAAGAAACTTGTAATTGTTGCAAAGAAAGATTCATATGCATATAAGTATGCGGTTAATAATGATATTAAAGTTTCTGAAAAACTTGTGGTTGAAGCTAAGAAGGATGAAAAGATTGATATAAGTGATGCCAATGTTTCACTTGATTCTAACATCTATTATTACGATGGCAAGAGACATGTACCAAAAGTTACTGTTAAGATGGGTGGATACATTTTAAAACAGGGCATTGATTATAATCTTGTTTATACTGGTAATAAAAAACCTGGAATATGGAAGGCACAAGTACTTGGGAAAGGTGATTATGAAGGTTCATTAAGTAAGGACTATAAGATTATTGTTACTCCTGTTAGAGGATTTCGAATCAAGAATGTTAAAAAGAGAAGCATTAAGATTTTTGCAAAGAAGCGTAATGCAAGTAAAAATATTACTGGTTATCAGATAGCATATAAGGATATTAAGAATAGAAGATTTAAGAGGATTAACACTCTTAATACTGGTAAACTTGAATATGTACTTGGTAGATTTAAAAAGTATAAGACATATCAGGTTAAGGTTAGATGTTTTGTAAACACTAATGGAAGAATGTCATATTCAAAGTGGAGTGGCATAAAACAGGTTAAAATTAAAAAATAGTTATAAAAACGACTTTGATTGGTTAAGTGATTAACTGATTAAGGTCGTTTTTTTGGGAATTATATCAGAAAGATTAATATGATATATGCCAATTAATTAAAGCCTTTTTATATAACGAGAAATGTCGGTATATTATTATCGTATAGCAAATATATATTGACAAAAAATATGCGGAGTGTTAATATCTTTTTTACAGAGCCCCGTTGCGAACAATTTAATGACAAGATTGGAGTGATGGGTATGATTAAAATGAGAAGGTTTGGTTTAGGAGGTTTTTGTAAAAGGGCCATAGCTTTTATGGTTATGTTGTGCTTGCTTTTATCTGATATGGTAGTTTTTAAGGTAGAGGCAGCAACGTTTAGTTATAAGTGGATTGGCAGTGCGAGCAGTAGTGGAAGTTTTAAATTCTCTGATGGAACAACGGATAGCGCAGGATATGGTTATTCCATATCTGGAATTGGCAAGGTGTTTTGTATAAATCAGGGATCGGAAATTTATAATAATGATAATTACACTGACAAGGGTAGTGCCAAATTTAAAAGTGAAGGAAAGAATGATTTTTCCTATGATGCTGTTATCGCTAAGATTTCTTACTACTGGGTAAGTAATAAGGATGATGATTTTGCAAGAAGTTTAGTTCAAGCACTTATATGGCAGACTATGGATAAGGGTTACACTTCAAAGTCTGCGCTTGAAAATATTATTAAACAGTCAAAGACAAAGGATGCAGATAAGTTATTTAAGGAAATTTTTGAAGTCGATGATGAAATAAGTGCTACACTTACAACGTATAAAAGTAGTAATTATGGAAGTACTCAGCGTATGGCTTTACTTAGTGCAAAGGCAATTGAGGATAATACACAGTTTAGCTTTGCAACATATAAAAGAAGCATGACTTATAGACAAATATTAAGTTTACATAAAACTGACTTTGATAATAATCCTGTAGCAAATGTCGTTTATGAAATTAAGCTATCTGAAGGTTTTGATAGGATGATTTCTCTATCAATGCAGAAGGGTGTTTTGTTAAAAGCTAATGATGTTAATGATTTAGCGAAAGGATTTGCTGAAGTTTTAGAAAGGGACGCGGAAGGTAATGCTACAGGTAGTAAGGTTACAAAGTCAGCTGACCAGTTAAGGGATATGTATCCAGGAAATGTTATTTACTTAAAGACTGATGCAAATGGTGATATTAGATTTAGAGTAGCTTTTAGGACTGAATCAAAAACATATGCCTATGGTAAGTACAAAAAAGATGGTAAGTGGATATATGTTGAAACTTATAAGCAGATGGAGAAATTATCTGATAATACGGATTCATCTGTTATGAAGGATGGCCATACATATTACTATTGGATGAAGAAAGCGCATAGTGATTCAGGCGATGAAAGTGGATGGGCTGGATTTAAGGATAGAGCTAGAAACAATGCTCATGGCAAAAATCGTATGGATGCTGACGGAGAGATTATAAGCGATAAATTAAGTGATCTTAGAAATGAATATGAAAATGTTTCGACTTATTTTGGCATAAGTGAGTTAAAGGGAGTGTATGGAAATACATACTTTGATAATACACTTTCCATTAATCCATCTCTTGATGGTAATTATAAATGGGTTAACATAAAAAAGAATGAGAGTAGTATTTCTGTTGATGGAGCTGTCGCTGAAAGTAATAAGAAAAATGTAAACTATAATACAATTGGAAATTATAATGGTAAGTCTGGTGGAACTTATACAAATTCTGATTATGTGGATGCTTCTAACAATAGTTGGCTAAGTATAGCTAAACAGGAGAATAATGAAAATAGTTATTCTGTTGATGGTGCGAGAGTTACCATGATTGGCTTAAATGGACGACAGAATATTGTAAATGCATATTATAAATATGGCGTTGGAGCTGTAAGTCAAAATAAAAGTTATGATAGAGAATTTTGTTTACATAAAATAGATGAAGATGGAGCTCCTATAGCAAATGCTAAATTTGATTTAAAGGTTGATTTATTAAAATATGCATCGGAATTAAAGAGTGTTTATGTGAATGATAAAGTGATTTATCTAGATGATAAAGAGATTTTTGTGAATGATAAAAAAGTTGATGTTAATGATGAATCAGATGGAGAGAAGAATAAAAAGGTTGTTATTAGCGATGAATCAGTTGATGAAAATGTAAAATTAGATGGTTCAATTTTTGAATTACAAACAATGTCCGATAAAAATGGAGATATAAAGGTTAGACTTGAATTTGAAAAGAAGTATGATAATTATTCATATGGATATGGAAAATACTTTGATTATAATACTTTTAAATATGTTGATGTGGTGAGCGCTGGTAGTTATGTAAACTTAAGCAGCGCAGCAAAATCAGGGATTGCTCAGGTTGTAAATAATGCTTATATCAATAAAATGTTTAGCTATTATGATGATAAGACCTTTGATATTAATGGAGGAATGGCAAAGGCTAATGAGGCCATAGATAATGACTTTGATGGATTTTTGAAGGTATTTGCTGAAGAAAAAATAAAGGTTTCTATTAAGGAAGTTGATGTTGTTGGTAAGGACTATTATGCAATTAACAAGAATTATGCAGATTATAGGGACTGTAATTTAGCTGATAAGCAAATGGTTGAAATTGTTGATAAGCATAAATGTTTTTCAACGAAGATCATAAAGGTTGGACCGGATGGTGTTAAGAAACTTGATGGTGCAGTATTTGAGATATATGAGGATGCTGATTTTAAGATTCC
>OCTX012277033.1_pt1 | contig 10182 bp, 13 predicted proteins | sample 1539691 | NCBI WGS metagenome assembly OCTX01 (sample SAMN02144231, study PRJEB22623) | gut metagenome | biome: sheep rumen | host: Ovis aries | place: New Zealand | reverse complement strand
CCTGGAGCTGGCGAGCCAAAACGGCTGCGAGACGGTGGATTTCCCCTCCATCAGCACCGGCGTCTACCATTTCCCCCTGGAGAAGGCGGCTGAGATCGCCATTGGCACCATCGCGGCCTGCCTGCGGGAGCATCCGGAGATCAGGCGCGTTCGGATGGTCTGCTTCGATGAACGCACCAAGGCCTTCTATGACCGGGCGCTGGAGAAGCTGGGATGAAGGAAGCCCTTCTCATCAGCGCCTGCCTCCTGGGGACAAACTGCAAGTATAACGGCGGGAACAACGCCCTGCCGGAAGAACAGCTCGCCGTCCTGCGGGAGCGTTACCGCCTGGTCCCCGTCTGCCCCGAGCGTGACGGGGGCCTGCCCACGCCCCGGCTCCCCAGCGAACGGCTGGGCGAGCGGGTGGTGAACAAGGCCGGGGAGGACGTGACCGAGGCCTTTCACCGCGGCGCGGCGCTTGCCCGGGAGACGGCGAAGCGGGAAGGCTGCCGCATCGCTCTCCTGAAAGAGCGGAGCCCCTCCTGCGGCAGCGGCCGGATCTATGACGGCAGCTTTTCGTCCACCGTGATCTCCGGCGACGGGATCACCGCGGAAGCGCTGAAAAAAAGCGGCCTCACCGTCTATGGCGAGACCGAGTTTGATTTTTGAGATTTGAGTTTCAAGAAATGATAAAGCGAACGGGCGACCGCAAGAGTCGCCCCTACAAAGTGGAATCAGCCCGGTTCTTCTCGTAGGGGCGACCCTTGCGGTCGCCCGTCTCATCGCCTTCCCCGCGCACGGGGAAGGTGGCATCCGCCGATCTTCCGCGAGGCGGATGACGGATGAGGTCCCCGCTTCCCGTGCCATGGCCTTCGCACCGATCGGGGCGATTCACGAATCGCCCGTCCAAAAACCGGACTGCGAGAACCGTTTTGTTTCGCAGGCGGCTTTTTACAGTGCGGAATAGACCGTCATGGAAACGCCGGTGTCCTTCACCAGAATGACCTGGGGTTGGCGCAGGAGCTTTACCGTCACATACACGTCTCCCGCAGCGCCGGATACATTCATGATCTGCCAGAACCAGATCACCCAGAACCAGTCCCGAGGGACAACAAAAGCAAGAATACAGAAAATCACAGTCCAGACTACCAGCGGCGCCAGGGCGATCTGCCGGTAGGGCCGTTTGGCAAAATAGTCCTCCTCGCTTCCCGCGTAGGCGTAGAGCCCGGTGTAGCCGAAGCGCAGCTTCTTTGCGCCATAGGCCTTCATCACGACGGCGTGGGTCAGCTCATGCAGCACGATATAGAGGAAAAGCCCCGCCAGCAGGATGCCGAAGCGGAGAAAATAGGGGCCAAAGCCCCGGGACATGTCAAAGAGGCTGCGGATGGGCGCCACCGCAAGGCCGATGATGGCCAGGATCACGGTGGGGATCAGGGTGAGGCCGTTTACCAGCAGCGCGGTCTTCTGATCCTTCTGCAGGTCGATGGACAGGATCTCCCGGTATCCTTCCGGCAGCTCCCGGGTGCAGTTTGGCGTAGACATAAAGGCGACCTTCTTTCTGCTTTATCGGCCCCGATTGTACCAAAGACCGGGAATAAATGCAAGTGGGCTGGCAGCCTCAGGCCAGCTTTCCCTCCGGGTCCAGGTAGACCACCGGCGCAACGCCGGTGATGAGCAGCACCATATCGCTGTTGGGCGTGCAGGAGCCGACCCTGGTGTACACCGGCCGCAGTTCCAGTCTGCCGCTGATGCTGCCGGACACGGCTTTCATAGGCATCTGGCCCCGAATGGAGCGCTGCAGCGCCCGCTGCAGGGCCTCTCCATCCTCCACATTCCCAAGCCGGATCCCGTTGACCCGGACCTCCGCTGCCGTCTGGATCCCCTCTGTACCGCGCAGCAGGGCTTCCGTCAGCGCGGCAGGATCTCCGTCCGCAGGGTGCAGGCTCAGATAAAAACGCCGCTTCGAATCAGCAAGCCCGTCGGCAGTACCCAGAATCTCCTCGGCGATCTCCCTGGCCTGCTCCTCTCCGGCTTGTGCCTGGGCCAGACTGTAGCGCCCCGGGAGCGGCTCTCCCTGCACCGTAAAGCAGTACACCGGCCGCAGATGAGAAGCTACCGCCAAGCCCAGAGCCAGCGCGAGCAGCAGGACCTTCACGCGCAGGGCACGGGCTGCCGGGTCCCTCCTTCGCTTCATCAGACCACCTCCGCGGCCAGCTTAGACCAGTCGGCAGGCGCAGTCAAGGCTTTCGACAAAAGTAGTGGGGAAGCGTGGAAAAGCCCTCCTTCAGAGAAGCAGAGCCTCCTCTGCTTCCGCGGCGGAGACCTCATAGGCCGTCCGCGTCTCGCAGCCCGCTTCGGTGAGCTTGTTGTACTCCCGGCTCTGCAGCCGCCCCTCCAGCTGCAGGCTCTGCCCGGTGTCCCAGTGTGCTGCCCGCCGGGCCAGCGCACCCCAGCAGATGCAGGGCAGATAGTCTGAGCGGCCGCAGCGCCGGTTCACCGCCAGCATCAGGTCTGCGATCTCCCGGCCCAGGGGTGTGCTTCGCAGCTTTGGCGGCCGACACAGGGCCCCCAGCAGCCGGACCTGGTTCAGATCCTCTCCCTGCCAGGGCTCCAGTTCCCGGACAAAAACCGTCAGCACCAGCTTCGGCCCGGCACCCTTGTGATTGTTGAAGCTTCTCAGTTCACCGGTCACGGCGAGCTTGCCGTCTCCGTTTGCTTCCGCCGCCGGCAGGAGCTCCCGCCGCAGAATCAGCGGCAGGCGATCCTCCACCCCGGAGAGCCGCTGGACCCGCAGCGGCAGCAGATAAAAGTCCTTCCCTCTGCTGCTGTGGGAATAGCGGGGAGGCCCCTCCGGCCTTCCGCAGAGCCGCAGCAGATTCGTTTCAGAAAAGTTTTCCATGGGCACATCCTTTCCCGTTTTTCCCTCCAGCTTATGAGGGAGAGGGACTTGAATATGCCGGGAAAAGCCTGTATAATGAAAGCACCAACAAATAAAGGAGCATCGTCATGGAAATAAAAGATATTCTTGAAAAATGCGACCATACTCTCCTGCGGGTGGACTGCACCAGCGAGGAGATCCGCAAGCTCTGCGACCAGGCCATGAAGTACCACTGCGCCAGCGTCTGCATTCCGCCCTGCCACATCCCCGGCGCCAAGCGCTATGTGGGGGATGCGCTGAAGCTCTGCACCGTCATCGGCTTCCCCAACGGCTATATGACCACGGCGGCCAAGGCCTTTGAGGCGGCGGACGCGGTGAAGAACGGCGCCGACGAGATCGACATGGTGGTGAACGTCTCCATGGTCAAGGACGGCTGCTGGGAAGACGTGGCCAAGGACATTGCCGCTGTGCGGGAGGCCACCCGGGGCAAGCTCCTGAAGGTCATCATCGAGTGCTGCCTGCTTACCGATGAGGAAAAGGTCCGCCTCTGCCACATCGTCAGCGCCTGCGGCTGCGAGTATATCAAGACCTCCACCGGCTTCTCCAAGGGCGGCGCCACCCGGGAGGATGTGGCCCTTCTGCGGGCCAATGTGGCTCCCGAGGTCAAGGTCAAGGCTGCCGGCGGCATCAGCTCCCTCCAGGACGCCGAGGACTTCATCAACCTGGGCGCCGACCGTCTGGGCACCAGCCGCATTGTGAAGCTGGCCATGGAAATGGAGAACGCCGAGGGCGCTCCCAACGAGAATTACTGATTTCACTTGCCTGAAAAGCATACCCTTCTCCTGCCGAGTGGAGGGTATGCTTTTTTACAAAGTGTTTTTTCCCATGCAGTACTGATATCGTGAAAGCAAGAACTTCAAAGGAGAACGCCGATGGAAACCAAGTCTTTTGTGAATTTCAAGGAGAAGATCCTGCAAAACTGCTCCCGCATCATCGTGGGGAAGGACGATACGATCGAGCAGATCATCATCTGTCTCATCGCGGGAGGACACATCCTGCTGGAGGACGTGCCCGGCACCGGCAAAACCATGCTGCTGCGCGCTTTTGCCAAAAGCATCGGCGGGGACTTCCGGCGCATCCAGTTCACCCCGGACCTGATGCCCTCGGACCTGACCGGCATCAACTTCTTCAACCAGAAGCGGGGCGAGTTTGAATTTCGCCCCGGCCCGCTCTTCGCCCAGATCATCCTGGCCGATGAGATCAACCGGGCCACGCCCCGCAGCCAGTCGGCCCTGCTGGAGGTCATGGAGGAAAAGCAGATCACGGTGGACGGGGTTTCCTATCCCATGCGGGAGCCCTATCTGGTCATGGCCACCCAGAACCCCCTGGAGTCCTACGGCACCTTCCCTCTGCCGGAGGCCCAGCTGGACCGCTTCTTCATGCGCCTGAGCCTGGGCTATATGACGACGGAGCAGGAGATCGCGGTGATGCGCCGGGCGGATTCCAAAGAGCTGCTGACAGAGCTCAGCCAGGTGGTGAACGCCGGGGAGATCGCCGAACTGCGCCTGGCCTATCCCCAGATTCGTGTCAGCGATGACCTTAGCGCTTACATCATGAACATCGTGAACGCCACCCGCCGCAGCGAGCTGCTGCTGAACGGCGTCTCCACCCGCGGCAGCATCGCGCTTTACCGGGCCTGCCAGATCAGCGCCGCCCTCCAGGGACGGGACTATGTGATCCCCGAGGATGTGAAGCGGGAGGCCCTCTGCGTGCTGCCCCACCGGGTGATCCTCATCAATCAGAGCCATCTGGATAACGTCCGCTTCTTTGTGAATCTGCTGGACGAGATCCCCGTCCCCCTGGAAAAGCTATGATCCCCTTTGTACTTTTCTTCACCCTTCTGGGCCTCGCGTTTATTGAGATCGTGAGCCGGCGGGAGGATCTGCGGCACCTGCATGTGAGCTTCGATCTGGATACGCGCCTGGTGGAGCCGGGGGAGAAGGTCTATCTGCGCTACACGGTGTACAATACCAGCCCCTGGCCCCTGCTGTACGCGGGACTGACCCTGCGGCTGGACCCGGTGTTTCAGGTCTTCGGGGACGAGGACTGGATGCGCCGCCACGCTGTTGTGGATTTTACCGGAACCCGGGTGGATCACCACTTCTATCTGCTGCCTCACAGGAAATTCAGCGGGAAGCTCTGTTTTTGCGTAAAGGAACGGGGGCTCTTTGATTTCGGCAAATACTATCTGGAATCCGGGGATTTCCTGGGCCTGCGCCCGGTGATGCGCAGCAATGAGGTGGGACTTCGCATCATCTGTACCGCCAAAACCTGTGAAACGCCTGCGTTCGAGACCCTGGGCGGAGAACTGGGAAACGTCTCGGTGCGCCGCTTCATCCTGGACGATCCCAGCCTCCTTGTAGGCTACCGGGACTATACCGGGCGGGAGCCCATGAAGCAGATCTCCTGGAACCAGACCGCCAAAACCGGGCGGCTCATGGTCCGGCAGAACGATCACACCACCGATAGGATCGCCATGGTGATCGTGAATATGGACCCCAGCCACCCGCCCTATATGGAGCGCTGCCTGGAGCTGACCCGCACGGTGTGTGAAAAGCTGGAGGCGGCCAGGATCCCCTATGCCCTGCAGAGCAACGGAGACCTTCTCTCTCTTGCGGAAGGTCTGGGCAAGAGCCATCTGTTTTTCATCCAGCGGCGCATCGGCCTGTCCCGCATGACCGGCTACACCGGCTTTCCCGGCCTGGTGGAGCGCTGCATCCTGCAGCGCCGTTTGGGCTGCACCTATATCGTGATCACACCGGAACTGGACAACATGGTTCGGGGCGCCCTGAATCGGCTCAGGCGTTATGCGGACCGGGAACCAGTTATACTGATCGGAGGAGAGAGCGCATCATGAAACAAACCGCTGTCTTTCGCACCACCGGGGAGATCTGCTTCTATTTCTCGGTGCTGTATATTTTCAATGTCTTCAAAACCTGGTGGCTGCCCATGGCCCTTTTCACCGCGGCCTGCTTTGCCCTGGGCTTCGTCATCGTCCGCTGTCGCGCGAAGCTTCTGCGGCTGCTGCTTTCGCTGCTGCCGGGGCTCTGCTTCCTGCTGGGCCCTTGGGACTGGCCGCTGCTCTTTCCCGCTCTGGCCTGGCTCTACTACATCCTGGTCATGACCCAGGGCAACTGGGCCATGCCGCTGGAGGAGTATCGCAAGACCTATACCTGGATGATGGTGATCTGCCTGTTCTTCGTGGCGGGCAACATCGCAAACGCCACTATCTACCGGGGGCGGCTCATCTCGGCGGAAAGCCTGATCTATGTGTTCCTGTTTCTGTTCCTGGGCGTCTTTGCCATGCGCAGGATGCAGATGGGGGCGGATATGAGCTCCGGATGGAAGCTCTCCAACGCCCTTTCCGTGGCAGGCTTCCCTCTGCTTGCAGTGGGCGGCTCGGTGCTGCTGTTCCTGTTCCTGCGCTTTACCCATCCGGCGGTGAAGTATCTGCTTACGCCGGTGGGACGCTTCTTCCTCTGGCTCTCCCGGCTGCTCTTTCCCAGCCTGAAAGAAGGAGACTTGCCGACTGTCAGCATCATGAAGCCGGATGTCAACGCCCTGCCTCAGGGCCCGCCGGAAACCAGCCACGGAGTTCGCGGCGCCTTTGACGCCGATTCTATCCTCACCGGCACCCTCAAGATCGAAAAGGCGGCCAGCATCGGTGCCTATGTGCTGCTGGGACTTCTGCTGCTTCTGGCCCTCTACCTGGTGCTGCAGCATGTAAAGCGCAACCAGGTGCTGCAGGAAGGGGACGAACTCTGCTATGACGAGACCGAGACCGCTGCTCCCCAGCGCAAAGGCCGCCGGAAAAAGGCTGCCCCGGTCCTGGGCAATGCCCGGCAGCTGCGGCGGATCTACCAGACCTATCTGGAATTTGTAAACGCCCGGGGCGTCAGCGTCGGCAAGACCGATACTTCACAGGATGTGCTGGAACGGGCGGAAAAGCAGCGCCGGAGCGAGGATGCCCGAAGGCTGCGGGAGCTTTATATCGCCGCCCGCTACGGGGACCCCGATGCCGTCACCCGCCAGCAGGTGGAGGAAGCCCAGGCTTGCCTGGAGCGGATCCTGGAAGTGAAAACGAACAAAGCGGAATAAGGAGAACGTCATGGATTTTACGGGAAAAAGCTATGAGGTCTTTCGCCTCTTCAACGACCGCTGGGCCCTGGTCACGGCGGGGACACTGGACGACTACAACACCATGACCATCGGCTGGGGCAGCATGGGCACCATCTGGGGACCGCCCCACAAGGGAAAGCAGGTGCTGACGGTCTATGTCTCTCCGGCCCGCTACACTCACAGCTATCTGGAGAAGAACGACTATTTCACGGTGAGCTTTTTCCCCGAGCAGTACCGGAAGGATCTGGGCATCCTCGGCAGCCGCTCCGGCCGGGACGGGGACAAGGTGGCCATGACCTCTCTGACCCCTGTTGCGGTGGAGCATGGGGTGGACTTTCAGGAGGCGGAGCTGAGCTTTGTGTGCCGCAAGCTCTATTCCCATCAGTTTGAGCAGGAGAAGGTGCCGAAGGAGGTGGCGGACTGGATCTACACCCGGGTCCCGCCCCACACCATGTTCATCGGCGAGATCGTGGAAGTGATCCAGCGATGACGAGAGAACAGCAAGTCAGTTTCCTCACGAACACGCTGCTGGAGGATATGCCCCAATACCGCCGGGAGGCAAGGCGCCTGCCGGAAGATGCCGGGGAGCGGCGCTTTTTCCTCCGCTGCCTGATGAACGTTCGGGAGCCCGGGGCTCTGCCGGCCCGCTATTACGAGGTCCAGGACGCATTGCTGAGCCGGGAGCGGGAGGAAAAGGGCGTGGTGTCCGTGTCGTCGCTCCCGCCCATTCCGTCGGACCCGCGCCTCGTCCTCTGGCAGGGGGACATCACCCGCCTGGATGCCGACGCCATTGTGAATGCTGCCAATTCCCAGCTTTTGGGCTGCTTCCGCCCGGGGCACAACTGCATCGACAACGTGATCCACTCCGCTGCAGGGCTGCAGCTGCGGGAGGAATGCGCCGCCCTCATGCGCCGCCAGGGCCATGAGGAGCCCACCGGCCGGGCCAAGATCACCGGGGGCTACAATTTGCCGGCCAAATACGTCCTCCACACCGTGGGCCCCATCATCAGCGGGGAAGTGACAGCGGAGGACCGGGGGCTTCTCGCCTCCTGCTACCGTTCCTGCCTGGCCCTTGCGGAGGAGAAGGGGCTCAGGAGCCTTGCATTCTGCTGCATCTCCACCGGCGTCTTCCGTTTCCCCAAGGAAGAGGCCGCCCGGATCGCTGTCTCCACCGTGAGAGACTGTCTGCGCCGCAGCAGCCTGGAGCGCGTCGTCTTCTGCGTCCACGGGGACGAGAATTTGCAGATCTACCGCAGGATCCTCGATGAATCAATATGAACAAAAAAATCCCCTGTTGTCCCAAACTACTGAGACAACAGGGGATTTTTATGCAAGATAAAGTTATGTCAACCAATCTCCCAGATCGCCGTTACCGTGTCGGAGAGGGAGATGTCGTCCGGATGAATGTTCAAATCGAAACGGGCGGCCTTGGGAGCGGCAGCGTCTGCCATCATCATCCGGCTCATGGGCCGCGTCTCAAAGCTCAGCGCAGCCTGGGAATAGTCGATGGACTGCAGCGCCAGCAGTTCCACCCCGGCTGCCCGGCTCAAGACCTCCGCTTTCTCCGCCGCGTCCCGGACAGCCAGGGCCAGAAGCTCGTTTTTGGCCTTCTCCGGGTCGCTTACGGTGTAGCTCAGGGAAAACTCCGGCTGCAGCTCGCAGCGGGAGAGAGCGTACAGCAGCCGTCCCAGCAGGTCGTTGTCGGAGGGGAAGTCCAGCTTCATGGCTTGGCGGTAGCGGTAGCCCGCAAAGCGCTGCCGATAGACGCCCTGTTCCTGGATGCTCTCATATTCCGTGTCCACGGAGAAGTCCAGGGTCTTCAGATCCGCTTCCCGAAAGCCGAAGCCCTCCAGCAGCCGCCGCAGGGCCAGGGTCTCCTCCGCGGAGCGGCGCAGCGCCTCGCCGTAATCCTGCTCCAGCCCCTGGAGGCTGATGCTGATGCGGGTGGTGTCGGGGGAAAGCTTCAGCTGTCCCTTGCCTGTCACGCGAATGCTTCTCATCTGAAAAACCTCCTGTCGCCGCTCCTCACCAGATCCAAGGGAAGAGACGGTATTTCACGCGCTGGCAGTAATCCCGGTAGCCCTCCAGCCCCTTTGAGAGCACCTGCTCCTCGTTGCGGATGCGCTTTGCAATGATGGGCAGATACAGCAGCATCACCGCAAAGGAGAGGGGAGAGCCCAGCACCAGAGGCATGGCCAGGAAGAGCAGCACCGTGGCGCTGTACATGGGGTGGCGGACGATGCCGTAGAGCCCGGTGTCGATGAGCTTTTGGCCCTCCTGCACCTCTACGGTGCGGGAGAGGTAGGCGTTTTCCCGCAGCACCTCGGCGAAGAGCCCGTAGCCCAGCAGGAAGACGCCTGCTGCCGCAAGAGAGACCCAGCGGGGCAGCATCATCCAGGAGCCGCGGAAGTTGAGCCCTGCGAGAATAAAGGACAGCAGGAACATGAGGCCGCTGAGAACGATCACCGTCCGCTGTTCGCCCTCGGCTTCCCGGGCTTTCAGCCGCCGGCGCAGCAGTTCCGGGCTTTTGAAGAGCATGACCAGCCCCGCCAGGAACATGGGGACAAAGAGGATGCCCATGAGGAGCCAGCCCCGCCGAAAGTGCAGCGTTCCCGCCGGCAGAAACAGCAGCAGTCCCACCAGCAGCACGCCGCTGAAGAATTTGATCATTGCCTGCCGCAGCAGTGATTTGTCCATGTTATTTTTCTCCCATCTTGATCTCCAGATCGTGGAGACTCTTGTCATGCTGGGCGCGGCTGATGGCGCCCCGTTCCAGAAAGAGGGCCAGGGTGTGCTTCTGGCTCAGAAACAGCTGATGATTCTTCTCCGCGTGAGAGAGTGCGTCCCAGGCGGGATTTTGGATGCTGACGTCCATGATGATCGCTTCCTTTCCGCCGGAGACCGTTTTGCGATCTCCGCCTACAGTATAGAACCTTTTTCGTCGAAAGGCAATAGGGTCGGCACTTTGCCCTTCACAATGTCATACTAGCAAAAGCGCTGTCCCATATACCGGACTTTCAAAAGGAAAAACCGCTTCCGTATCAACGGAAGCGGTTTTCAATGTGTAGACAAACCCCAAAATGTCATTGCGAGACCAGTTCGCAAACTGGTCGTGGCAATCCGTTTCCCTTCAAAATAGCTGTGTT
>OCTX011688933.1_pt1 | contig 10182 bp, 5 predicted proteins | sample 1539691 | NCBI WGS metagenome assembly OCTX01 (sample SAMN02144231, study PRJEB22623) | gut metagenome | biome: sheep rumen | host: Ovis aries | place: New Zealand | reverse complement strand
GCGAGGCCGATATCTGTTTTCCGTCGATGAGTTTCATAGCGCGAATATACGTGCAAACCGAGAGAAAAACAAATATCATTCTTCTTTCTTTCTACGACCTGCCACCCCACGTTGGTAGTTGTCAATTAGAGTGAGGAACATCTCTTTGTGGGGTGCATTAGATTCTAAAATGGCTTTCCTAAGTTGCGAGCGCTCTGTACGAATGGTCGGCGTGCTTTTGTTCATAAGCAGACCAATGAGAGGGTTGGGGAGTCCGGCAAAAAATACAGTAGCCATTTTATAACCATGTAAACTTAAGTTTGGAAACTCTTCCCGGAAAATGCTCATTGCCTGATTCTTGAAAATATTAATATCCTTTTCAAGAAAATCAAGTTTTGCATTAAACGTTCGAAAAGCCTCCAACTTCTTTTTAAAATGTAAATAGAAAGCGTTCTGTTGGGCTCTATCTGCACTATAATAATACTCTTCGGCCAATTGAGACAACATGTCTATTTGTTGTTGAAACGAGTCCTTTGCCAGTCGATCATACATTGACTGGGTTTCTTCCAGTTGAGCCAAGGCTGTTTCGATATGCCCGCGTTGAAGTTTATTGCGTTGCATAAGCATGGATAGTCCAATTAATGCCAAAATAGCGCCGATTATTGAATAGGCCAGTACCGTCATACGTTTCCTTTGTTCTTCAATGCTTAGGCGTTTATAATAATCTTTCTGTTGTAGTACAAGGGATTGTTGTATGTTTCTCTGTGTCAGGCTGTCTTGGTACTGAGTCAGTCTCTCCAGGGAAGATAGAGAGGATTTGTAGTCTCCCAATATTTTGTAGTAGAGGTACTCAGAGGAATTAACAAGTGCAGATGTAATATCATCTGACCGGGTGGCCAAGTCTGATAATTGTTTGTGTAATGATAAAGTATAGTTGTCATATCCTTCTCCCATAGTAGCCAGGATAGGTAGCAGATTGCACCAATCATGAATCTCCATAATGGCATTGTCCGTCATCATATAATGTTGATATGCCTCTTTATAGAGAGGACGTCGTCGCTCAATCATGGTCCTGGCCTGTGTTTTATGAATTTCTGCTAATAAAACTGAGTCTGTATATGTCTGTGAAAACATATGAGCCAAAATGCTATCACATTTGGACGTTTGTCGATTATTGTGGTAACATCTTGCCAGAGCGAGTTGTTCGTAAGAGAGATAAAGGCTGTCTCCACTTTGACTAAAGGCAAACACGGCCTCTTTTTCACATTGCAGGGCCTTGTCAGTACAATAGGCTTCCGTAAATATATCTGTCATATTACGGGCGCTTAAACCTAACCAGAACCAATCTTTTCTTTTCCTGGCCATATCTGCCACCTTCTCAAAAGTCATCAGAGCAAGAAAGGGATCCCCTGCGTTCAGTTGAATCCTTCCCTTACAATAGAGTGAACGGAGATACATAGTTTGATTGTGCGAGTGACGATAATAATTAACGGCCTGATTAATAAGAGAGTCGCTTGTGATGATGATATCACATTTGTCATAGGCTCTACTTAATAACCAGGCTCGTTGGGCTCTCTGAGAAGGCCCTCTAAAAGAACAAGTATCCAACATACTGATAACACGCCCTGGATTGGTCTCTACAATACTCCAGGCTGAGGACAGCAAGGTTTCGTCCTTATTCTCACATGCACAGCAAAGGGTAAACAGTATAGCAACAAGCTTTATATTGTTGGCTTTCATAGTAATCTTGTCGGGTAAGGTATTAGTCGATCTTCAATATAGGTGGGGATGCGTTCAAGGACAAAAATACAAATAAAAAAAGGATCCGAAATCTTGTCGAACGGAAGAATTAATGGATTTTTGATATAAATTATTGAATTAAAGAGATTTGGCATTTTGAAAATTAACGTAATAAACGTTCGTTTGAAGGGTTTGTACGATTAACTTTGTAAAAACGAAAATTCACCCTTTAAGATCCTACTGGATAATCATAACTTGTTTCTCAAAAGTAATACTGCGATTCCGAAGGACTCTCGATACCATGCTTTCTTGATAGATAAAGGTGGCAAACCGACGGTGATTGGTGACCCGGTTGTTTATCCGTCGCTAATGAAACTTATCAAGAAGCAATTGTGAGTTGCGGAATTAAATTGTGTATTCATTTTAAAAAAAACATTGAAAAAGATGTCCCGGATAATGAGATATTATAATATTGGTCTTTTACCATGTGTCATGTCTTTCTGCTTATCCTGTAGTTCACATCAAGGAGTGAAATATCTGGAACCTCTCTTTCCGAAAGAAAGCATCGTACAATTTGAGTTATTGTCGGGTGATTTGAGTCTCGGGAAAACAGAAGACATCATGGTGTACAAGGATTTCATTGTGGTTCTTTCTTATCATCCAGATGGTAATATGGTGCATTGCTACAATAAGGACAATGGGCAATTGAGGATGAAGAGTGTGTTTTATGGACGGGGGCCGGGAGAAATAATGGGTTGTAAAACTTCGTTGTTTGATTCGGAGAAGGGGGCAATTACCATTTACGACTTTGTACAACATAAACTGGTGGGTTTGAGCTTGGATGAAATAATTTCCAAAGAAGATGTCCAAGCCTATGAGGAAGAAATAAACATTCCTCAAGACAATGCATGGGGACTGCTTCGATTGCATAACGGGAATTACATTCTTGCAAATACTTTCAACTCTTTTCAAGAAGACGCCCAAAGATTTATTGTATTTGACAGAGACGGAAATCCACAATCCGATTATTCTGTTTGGCCAGAAGTGGACAAATTGGCCGCACTTTCGATTTATGCTGCACCTGAAATTGCCATCTCTGGAGACGGTTCTCAATGGGTCATTGGGTCTTCTTATGGGGCAATCTTGGAACAATTCTCTTATGAAAAACAAGAGATCAAACGTGAATGGATCAAATATTACTATCCGACAGATATGGAGAAACACTTGAATGACGGCTGCAACAGCCAAAGTGTTTTAGGTTTTGGGGATCTCTTTTTTGCGGCAAACGCAATATATGCAGTTGTTGATTTCGATCATAAAATGTCTGACTTATGTGATCCGGAGTACAACGATTTACACCATACACAGGTCGCAGTTTTTTCTGATAAAGGAACTCCCATTCGCAGGATCCAGACAGATTGTGAGATTAAAAGGATATTTGTTCAGGAAAACGCGCTCTATGCGGTTGTAAAAACTAAAGAAGGGAATACTTGTCTGGGAAAGATTATTCTATAGTATGAAACTCTGGTTTTGCCTAACGATATTCTTGTGTATAGCTTGCTCACGTTCGGAAGGGGTGTGTGCCCAGAATCTTACGCTTAACCAGACAATAGTTTTGGCCAAACAGGGTTCTGTGCAGGCCTTGGCGGCCAAACAGTCTTTTATTGCAGTTTATTGGGCGTGGCGGGCCTACCGGGCCAGCCGCCTTCCGTCTTTATACCTATACGGCAATCTGGGGAATTTCAATAGGTCACTTTCACTTCTCCAAAGTACAGAAGATGGTAGCATGCGGTATGTGAGTTCATACAACATGCAGAATGGGATAGGCTTGCAGGCACGTCAAAACGTCACTTTTGCAGGCGGGACGCTATATGTCTATACCGACCTGAACCGGATAGACCAGTTTGGGACTGGTGCGCGGGCCACGTGGTACGCACAGCCTTTGACCCTCTCCTACGAACAGCCGCTTTTCGCCTTTAACCAGTTCAAATGGGACAAACTTATTGAGCCCAAGGAGTACGAGAAAGGGCGGCGGGAATATGTGGAGGCAATGGAAGAGATATCCCGGAATGCGGTGAAAGCCTGGTTTAACCTCCTTAAAGCCAGGCGGCACGAAGCCGCCGCCCACTTTAATTATAACAATACGTCAAGTATGCGGGATGTGGCTGCACAGCGTTTGAAACTAGGGACGGTGACCCGGGACGAATATCTCCAGTTGGAACTTCGCGTGCTTAACGACAGTATATCCATTAATGAATGCGCCATCACCGTGCGTGAGGCGCAGATGGAATTGAATTCCCTGCTGGGCTTTGATGAGTCGGCCGAAATTGTTCCCGTCCTGGAGGAAGCCCTGCCTGTTATCCGGGTGGATTACGAGCTGGCACTGGAGAAGGCTCTCGTCAATTCCCACTTCCTGCTGGACAATGAATTAAACCTGCTTAACGCCCGTTCCGCTGTGGCGAAAGCCAAGGCACAGAGGGGCATTTCCATGAGCCTCAACGCTCGTTTTGGCCTTTCCAAATCTGGCCCCACTTTCCAGGAGGCTTACCGGAATCCGCTGGAACAGGAGGTCTTTGGGCTCAGTTTCAGCGTCCCCATCTTTGATTGGGGGCAGGCCCGTGGCCGGATAGAAAAAGCCAAGGCCGCCGAGGAGGTTGTCAAGGCCCAGGTGCAACAGAATGAAAATGATTTCCGTAGGAAAGTATTTACGGCAGTGGGTCAGTTTAACCATCAACGGCAACAATGTGCCGTATCACGCCGAGCCTCCGCTATCGCGGCCGAACGCTATGCCCTGGTGATGGACAAGTTCCGCTCCGGCAGTGCAAGCGTCCTTGATTTGAATACTGCCCGCGGGGAGAGTGACGCGGCCCAAACGCAATATATCACCGACCTTGGCAATTACTGGATTTATTACTATACGCTCCGTCTTTATACGTTGTTCGATTTCCTTGCAGGGGAAGACATAAGTTTTGATGAAAGCGAGCTCACCAATTGAGGCATGAAAGCAAAGACATATAGATATTTGGGCCTATTTCTTCTGCTCTTCTCTTCTTGTGGCCATCCTGAAAGTGCCAAGCAGAAGGACGGACGTCTTGAGCAACAGACCGTTAATAATGTGGTAGAAGTCATTACCCTTAAGAAGACGGACTTCCCCAGCCAACTGCTTTCCAACGGTAAGTTGGTGGCGGTAGCCCGTGCCAGCCTATCCTTTTCCAGCCCAGGCCCCCTGTTTTCTATTCCAGTCAGAAACGGCCAGTCCGTGACAAAAGGAACGGTCCTGGCCCAGGTGAACCGTCCGGATTTGGAACTGGCTCTGGAGTCAGCCCGGCTATCGCTTGAGAAGGCCGAAATGGACCTGTACGATTATTTGGTGGGCCAGGGCTACCCGGCCCGCGACACTACAATTGTTCCGCTGGAGATTATGGCGGCCGCCAGGATGAAATCTGGCTTTTCAGTTGCCAAGAACGCTCTTTCCAAGGCGCGGTTAGACATGGACGGAACTGTGTTGAAGGCTCCGTTTTCCGGCCGGGTGGCCGATATCCGGCTTCACCAATACGATTTGTCGGGGGCGGATACTTTTTGCACGCTGGTGGATGACAGCTCCTTCGACGTGGCTTTTACGGTAATGGAGTCCGAATACAGTTTCCTTTCCAAGGGGTTGCCGGTGAAAGTAACCCCTTATGCCGATGAAACTTACACCTGTTCCGGTAACATCATGGACATTAACCCGCTTGTGGACAAAAACGGACAGATTCTCGTACGGGCCCGTGTAAAGGGTGGCGGGAAGTTACTTGATGGCATGAACGTGAAGGTGACAGTGGAGCGCATGATTCGGAATGTCCTGGTAGTACCCCGTAGCGCTGTCGTGATCCGGGATAATCTGAATGTCCTTTTCTCCTATACCGATGACGGGAAGGCTCACTGGACCTATGTAACCATTATTACCTCCAACGCAGATAGCCATGTCGTCACGGCCAACAGGTCCCGTGGAGCCGTCCTTTCCGAGGGAGACCGTGTCATCGTAAGCGGCAACCTGAACCTGGCGGACGGTTCGTCCGTGGTCCTCGCGAAATAATGTTAAAGTACATCATAGACAGACCGATAACCGTCACTATGGCGCTATTTTCCGTGGTGATACTGGGTCTTGTTTCCTTAAAACTTCTCCCGGTCTCCCTTATCCCGGACGTAGATATTCCGTATATTACTGTGCAGGTGAGCGATGCGTCCCTTTTGGCCAGGGAGATGGACGAAAGCGTGGTGAAACCCCTTCGGGAACAGCTCATCCAGGTGAGTGGTCTCCAAGATATCGTGTGCGAATCCCGGGACGGCTCCGGAACCCTTCGACTGAGCTTCAATCACGGAGCCAATATCGATTACCTTTTCATAGAGGTGAACGAAAAAATAGACCGTGCCATAACGTCGCTTCCCAAGATAGACCGTCCCCGGGTGCTCAAGGCTGACGCAAGCGATATCCCTGCTTTTTTCCTTAACGTAAGCATGCGTGACGCGAACGACCTTCCGCAACTGAGCCGCTTCTGCCAAGATATGATTTCAAAGCGCCTGGAACAACTGCCAGAAGTGGCGATGGTGGACTTGAGTGGTTCGCAGGGCGAGGAGATTCTCATCCTGCCGGATGAAGGAAAACTCTTGCAGGCAGGTCTTTCGTATTCTGCGTTTGAAAAAGCGGTATCATCAGCTAACATCCGCCTAGGGTCCCTTTCCATCCGCGACGGGGAATACCGTTACAACGTAAAGTTCGACGCCAGAGCCGGCAGTGCCGAGGAGCTATCCTCCATATGGCTCAAGTGCAACGGCCGTTTGTTCCAGATTAAGGACTTGGCGGAGGTGTCCCTTGTTCCTGCCAAGCGCACCGGGCTCGTTCGATCGGACGGGAAAGAGGCAGTGAGCCTTGCCATTATCAAGCAGCGGGATGCACGCATGAGTGGGCTCAAAAACGCCGTGAATGCCCTTCTGGAAAGCTTTGCGGAGGACTATCCGCAGCTTTCTTTCACGGTAACACGGGACCAGACCGAATTGTTGGACTACTCCATCCGCAATCTTATCTGGAATATTATTCTGGGCGTGATTCTCTCCTGCCTTGTGATTGCCCTTTTCATGCAGGATTTCCGATCTTCGGTGCTGGTATCCCTGACTATGCCATCTGCCCTTATTCTGTCCATGCTTGTATTTTATTTGTGCGGCCGGTCCTTGAATATCCTCTCCCTGTCCGGCCTTTTGGTGGGGGTGGGCATGATGGTGGACAATACCATCATCCTTATAGACAACATCACGGGGCGGTGGCAGCGGGGAGAACCACTACGGGAAGCGGTGCTTGGCGGCTCTCGCGATGTCGCGGCCCCCATGCTTTCCTCTGTCCTCACCACCTGTGCAGTCTTCGTCCCGTTGGTTTTTGTGAGTGGCATGGCCGGTGCCCTTTTCCGCGACGAAGCCTTCGCCGTCTCCGTAGTGTTGGGGATGTCCTACTTGGTGACTGTCATGGTAATTCCGGTGTACTATTGGTGGTGGTATAAAGGACAGCCGGCTTTCAAGGCCCATCCATTGTTGAAGAAATTCTCCGTTGACGACTTACTTTGCCGCTGGGATCATCGGCGGATGGAGTGGTGGCTGGATCATCGCGCCCTGGCCTGGGGCACCGTCGGTCTTGCAGCAGTGGGTATGGTACTATGTTTTTCCTTCATGCGGCGAGAACGTCTTCCCCAGATGACGCAGACGGAGTCCATCCTTCGTCTGGACTGGGGTGACAGGCTTTCCGTGGGAGAAAACGCGAGCCGATGCATTCACCTGGAAGAAATAATCAAGCCCTACGTCCGGCAGGCAACGGCCTTTGTGGGTGCCCAGCAATTCGTGCTGGAGCATAGTGGTGAGCAGGGAATCGCGCAACTTCAACTCTACTTCTGCTGCCCGGACATGTCTGCGCTGGATAAGGCCCGGGCAGTGCTGGAGTCCTACCTTTCGGAAAACGCGCCCGGCGCATCATGGAGCTTCGAGTCGTCGGGAAATATCTTTGACAGGGTGTTTGCCGATACGGAAGCTCCGCTTGTGGCCCGGCTCCGTCCGGTGCGCAACCCGGACGGAGTCGGCCTTGAAGAGTTGCATCGGACGTTGGAGAAGCTCCAGGAAGCCATTCCGGGCGTTTTCATCCCTCCCGCCAGCACGAAGACCAACGTCCTTTTTGTGGCCGACGGGGAGAAGATGGCCTTATATGGAGTTTCGTTTGATGCCCTGGCAAATGTTCTCCGGAATGCGCTTAATGAGAACCGCCTCTTTACGATTGTCCAGGGGAGAAGGATGCTCCCGGTAGTAACGGGCAGCAATAGGGAGGAACTTTCGGCGCTTCTTTTGAAATCGTTTGTGGAAAAGGACGGAAACAGAATCCCCGCATCGGATTTGATGCGGCAGAGTTATGTCGAGGACTTCAAGACCATAGTTTCCGGCGCCGAAGGCAATTACTATCCCGTTCCGCTTCAGGTTGAAGGGGGGGATGTTCCAGAAACCAGGAGGGTGGTGGACAAGGTTGTGCGGAATGCCGGAGATTTCGAAGTGAGTTTCAGCGGCTCCTGGTTCTCCAACCATCGGATGACCAGGGAGATGCTACTGGTCCTTGCCGTGGCGCTGGCGCTACTGTATCTGATTCTGGCTGCCCAGTTTGAATCCCTCCTACAGCCCATTCTCATTCTGTTGGAGATTGTTATCGACATTTTTGGAGCACTGGCGGTTCTCTGGTTCCTTAGGGAAAGCATCAACTTGATGTCCCTCATCGGCCTTGTGGTCATAACAGGTATCGTCATCAACGACTCCATCCTGAAAATTGACACCATCAATAAGTTGCGCAGAGGTGGGATTCCGTTGAGGGAAGCCGTCCTTACCGCCTCATCGCGGAGGATGAAAGCCATCGTCATGACTTCGCTCACCACCATCCTCGCTGTCGTTCCCTTCCTCATGCGCGGCTCTATGGGGGCAGACCTCCAGTACCCCATGTCCCTTGTCATTATTGCAGGCATGACCGTGGGTACTCTTGTGAGTCTTTTCATCATCCCTGCACTCTATTACAGCGTATATGCCGGAAAAGAGCAGGTATAAAAGCGGCATCTCTCCGCTCACTACATTGTTGATGATGGCGGCGCTTTCACTTGTCGGCCTGGCTTCGCTGCCAAGGCTTAATATCCAGTATACCCCGACATCCCCGGGATGCGAGATATCTGTGAGTTACTCGTATCCGGATGCTTCGGCAGAAATTGTCGAGTCCGAAGTGACATCCCTCCTTGAAGGCGTATTGTCTTCCCTGAGAGGCATAACGGACATCGCTTCCACTTCCCGGAAGGGTTCCGGGAGCGTGAATGTAAGTTTTTGCAAGGGGAAAGATATGGATGCTGCCCGCTTCGAGGTGGCATCGGCAGTAAGGAACGTTTCCCCATCATTGCCCTCTGGCGTATCTTACCCAACTGTGCGGCTTTCTTCGGGGGGACGTGGGAGTACATCCATTTCTTACAGCCTCAAGGGGCCTATGCCTACACTGGAGATGGAAAAGTATGCACGAGAACGCATCCTTCCGCAATTGTCTGCGCTTGCCGATGTGGATGGCGTCACGCTCGGTGGTGCAACGCCCTTCCATTGGGTCATTACATTTGATGCGAAAAGGGCGGCATTGGCTGGCATAACGGCTGACGATATCGTGTCGGCCTTTCACAACGCATATGCCAACCAGATTCTTGGCATGGTGGAAACCTGTGAGGGCACACTGGCAGTAAGGTTTGCCGGGGACGCTCCCGATGATTTTGGGGCTATTCCGGTGAAGAAAGTGGACGGTCAGGTCCTTTATTTAAGGGACCTTGCATCATGGCAGTATAAGGAGTCGCGTCCAACCTCCTACTTCCGCGTGAACGGACTCAATACCATCACCATTGCCGTAAGTACATCTGGTACATCCAACCTTCTGTCGGCCGTGACCTCGGTTAAGGAAGAAATGGCAAGGCTTCAGGCCGAATTCCCGGAGGAGCTTTCTGCCAGCATATCCTATGACGCTTCCGATTATGTCCGGGGCGAGCTTCAGAAGATATACTTTCGTACCGCGCTCTGTGTCCTGATTTTGCTGCTGTTCGTCTTTGTCATCAGTCGCTCCTGGCGCTACCTTTTCGTCATATCGGCCACCCTCGCGGTAAATATCCTCACCGCGCTGGCCATTTATTCGCTTGTAAGGTTGCAGATCCATATATACACGCTTGCCGGGATAACGGTTTCGCTGGGAATGGTCATTGACTCATCCATCGTGATGGCCGACCATTTTGGCTACTGGAAGGATCGTCGTGTCTTCCCGGCACTTTTCTCGGCAACAGCAACCACCGTGGCTGCCCTTCTTATGGTCCTTCTCCTTCCAGATAACGAAAGGGCGAACCTGACGGATTTTATATGGGTTATCGTTATCAATCTGTCGCTCTCCCTGGT
>OCTX012082015.1_pt1 | contig 10183 bp, 6 predicted proteins | sample 1539691 | NCBI WGS metagenome assembly OCTX01 (sample SAMN02144231, study PRJEB22623) | gut metagenome | biome: sheep rumen | host: Ovis aries | place: New Zealand | reverse complement strand
AAAAAACGAAAAACTAGAAACTAAGGACTAGAAACTAGGGACTAGAAACTAGGGACTAGAAACTAGGGACCAGAAACTAGGGACCAGAAACTAGGGACTAGAAACTCAAAACTCAAAACTTAAAACTCAAAACTTAAAAAATGAAGGTTGCTATCGTTGGCGCCAGCGGCGCAGTGGGACAGGAATTCATGCGTGTCCTCGATGAACAGAATTTTCCCGTGACCGAGCTCGTCCTCTTCGGCTCAGAACGCAGTGCCGGCCGCATCTTCACCTTCCGCGGCAAGGACCATGTAGTCAAACTCCTCCAGCACAACGACGATTTCAAGGACATTGACATCGCCTTTGTCGCCATGGGCGCAGGACCCGCACGCGAGTTCGCCCCCACCATCACCAAGCACGGCTGCATCATGATCGACAACAGCAGCGCCTTCCGCATGGACGACGACGTGCCACTGGTAGTGCCCGAGGTCAACGGCGAGGACGCCCTCATCACGCCCCGCAACATCATTGCCAACCCCAACTGCTCCACCATCATCATGGTCGTGGCGCTCAAGCCCCTGGACGACCTCTCGCACATCAAGAACGTGCAGGTAGCCACCTACCAGGCCGCCAGCGGTGCAGGCATGGAGGCCATGTATGAGCTCGCCCTGCAGACCAGCGAAATCGCCGTCGGCAAGGAAGAGCTGACCGTGCGTCACTTCCAGCACGAGCTGGCTTACAACGTCATCCCCCACATCGACGTCTTCCAGGACAACGACTACACCCGCGAGGAGATGAAGATGGTCAAGGAGACCTGCAAAATCATGCACAGCGACATCCGCGTCAGCGCCACCTGCGTGCGCGTGCCCGTCATGCGAGCCCACAGCGAGGCCGTGTGGATCGAGTGCGAGAAACCCATCACCCCCGAGGAGGCCCGTGCAGCCCTGCAGCTCGCTCCAGGCATCGTCGTCGTGGACGACCCGCGCAGCAACCGCTATCCCATGCCCATCGACTGCTCGGGCAAGGATCCCGTCTATGTGGGACGCATCCGCGTCGACACCAGCAGCGACAACGGCCTCACCTTCTGGCTCTGCGGTGACCAGATCAAGAAAGGCGCCGCCCTCAACGCCGTCCAGATCGGCCAATACCTCATCGCCCACCGCAAGAAATAATTCCGCACCCAAGCGTGCACGCACACTGAAAAAAACGGAAAAAACGAAAAAACGTAAAAACCAAGGCGCAACCCGACTGATTCCCACAGCGATTGCGCCTCTTTTCTTTCTCCAAAGGCCATCACCCAGCCCCAACACATGAAGTAAGCGAATAATACGTCTTGCAGGTGAGTTGTTTTCCACTAAACGGTTCAAACGACTCACCTGCAAAGTAAAAAAGGCAGTAAATGCACAAAAAAACTAATTACAATCCCCAAAAATTACACTTTGGTTTGACAATATCGATAAAAATACGTTACTTTGCAACATAAATCACTAAATAACAGCCAATCCAAATTAATCATTAAATACTATTGAACTATGAAGAAGTTATCATTACTTATTTTAACGTTTATCGTTGCCTTCTCGGGTCTGGCCAACTCCCCTGGGGGCGCGCCCAAGCGATTTGTTGATGAACAAGATATTTTAGGTCTTGGATATAACGTCTATCAACGCACCGATCGAGGCAGTGCCGTCGACCCGATGACACACACCACTTGCGTTCCTCAAGACGGACCCTTTGAACTTTTGTTTGCTAGTACTGATTTGGGAACGGTATATATCAAGAACATTGTTTACGGTTCTGAACTCGAATTTGGTGACTACTGGGTAGAAGGTCAGATGACCAACGAATTCGATAATATACGTATCATTGTAGAGTTGGGGCAGACCATCTGGGAGCGCCAAGACGATGGATCCTTCATCAGGGGTAGAAACAGAGCAGTCCTTGCCTGGGGAACCGTCAACTACGATGCTGCGACCGGGATAGCTACGTTTACTCGCGACGCCTCGGTTACGAGAGTAACCTATGTCATGGATGACAAGACCATTCACATCGAGGGTACCAGTGGCCCCATTGCCATCGAAGACGATAATCCTCCCTACATCAATATCAGTTCTTCAAGTCAGAATTCCTATTCTGCCACCGGTTTGGCCATCGTTTGGGAGGATGAGACCGATGAATGGGCTGGTTATCTCGAGTGGGGTTCCGAGATGAACTATGTAGAGCATCCCAATGTCATCGATGAGCAGCCTGAGGGTGAATTGAAGACCTACAATCGCACAAGCGTCTGCTTCAACTATAGCCCGGGGGCAAAAGCCAGCTACAACATTGAGACCAGAACAAGTGAAGGCAAAATTGTGTTTTGCAATGACGGCCGAACTGTTTACATTAAAGACCCCATCCAGTCCTTAAGCTATGGCACGTGGGTCAAGGGGTCGCTCAACCACGACGGCACTGCCATCACCGTGCCCCTGCCTCAGGATTTAAGTCAAGATGCTGTTATCTCTATGGGATTTGTTGGAGACGTGAATGGCATTTTTTATTGCTACGACTATTATGGTTATAATCCCATCCATTACATCATCAATGGCAACACAATTACTGTTAGTGAACCTCACTTTGAGCAAAATGGCGAAATTTTCCATTTCTATGATTGCCTCTATGCCTATGACCCCAATATCGACATAGTTGCAGCTGAAGCCAACATTATTTATACATTGGATTCAGAGACCGATAAGACCAGTGCTCCTGTGATCAAGGGCAGTCTGGAGGACGACGGTCATGCCTATCGTGTTGAGATCACTCCAACCGAGCCCAGCACCATCTATGTGCGCACACAGTTTGGAGGTACATATTCGGAGTGGTTCACCTACAGCGACCCCATGGTATTCACTGACGCTGGTCAATACCTCGTTGAGGCTTATGCCGTAGCCGACGGCAAGTCATCCAGCGATCATGTTTCACACTCATTTGAGGTTGAACTGTACACTGCCTTGGGCGAGACGCCTGTCGGCAAGCAGATTGTGGGCACCCGCTACTATAACCTCATGGGACAGGAAGTCCAGCAACCTGACGGCGTGGTCATCGTTGTCACCACCTACAGTGACGGCACCACCAGCGCTGCTAAAGTCGTGAAGTAAGCCTCACATAGAAGGTTATTAAAAACCATATCGGCTGGGACTTGGGTCTTGAGACCTGTCTCAGCCGATAGTTTTGTTGATGGATCAGGACTGACGGCTCTACTTGTCGTCGTCTTCCAGTGTCATCAGCCTCTCGATGTCGATGTCACGGGGATCAGCCTTGCCAGAGTACTTGAGGAGCCAGCACAGCCCCCCGATGATTACTGTGATTCCAAGGACCGCCAGCACAATCACATACCATGGGCACTTGTCTATCAGTCCCAACACTGCAGCGACCATAATGCAAATCGTCATGGTCGTGATGATCAGCTTGGTGAACAGGACATCAGACCCCATGAGATTAAGGTAATGCTGCATCTCCTTAGCGGTTGAGGCCTGGCCGATGCGGTGGTAGACAATGGCATAGAATGCCATCGCCACAGCCGATATCAGCATGATGGCAATGAGCGGGCACAAGTACAGTTTGCTCTCGCTTACATTGTCCAGCTGAATGATGCCATTAATGACGAAGGCCACGGCTAAAAGGGCATAAAAGACGGTATAAAAACGGCTACCCTTCTTGATGGAACGGCGCAACTGCTCTTTCTCGTCAACATGCACGGGCGCAAAATCCTCCTCGGTGGGGATATCATTCTCATCGATATATTCTTCAGGTCTCATGATGTTTTGGTTTTAATCGTCTTCTTATCCGCTGTGTCAACCCCACAGATGAGCAAAGGTGTCACAAAACCACAGTCAGGCTATGGCCAATCACTGGTTTTGCTCTTCCTTCCATTTCTTGTAGGCTTGATTTATCTTTTGTTTCTCATCTTTGGCAATTGGCTTCACATCAAAGGAAAGCCCCATCCTGTTTTCAAAATGATAGCGTGAAATGATACCATCCTTCAAGACAACGATGTCTTTGGGAGACTGTCTCAGTTCATCAGCCTTGTCAAACAGGGAGCCCGTACTCTCCAGGTTCCAATCGGCAAACTCCAGCAAGACATACTCGCCCGACATGCCCTGGTCCACAGCAGGATTATTGCCGCTAGCCACGCGGGCCACCAGGCAATGGTCGGCCATGAAACTCTTGAGCTTGCCTTTTGCCAAGGCTATCAGATATTGATTTTTGAGAATACTGTTCTTTAACGTAGCGACTTCCGGGTTGTCGCCCCCCTTGAGAGATGCCATCGCGTCATAGGCTTTTTGGTAATAATCCAGCGCTTGGGAGTACTGACCCAATTTATCATAGACTCTGGCGACACTCGTGCAGCTCGTTGCCGTGGTCTGGTCTCCCGAGCCGAGCAACTGCTCACGGAGCGCCACAGCCTGGAGCAGATATTCCAGTGAATGGTCAAAGTCTCCCCGCTTATAGAGAACCGCTCCCAGATTGTCACAGGAATTGGCCAGCCCCAGTTGGTCGTCGCTATGGGCAGACTTCAGTGCAGACAACACACGGCTGTAATAATCCTGTGCTTGGTCATAGTCCTTCAAGGCGAAATATACACGCCCCATGTTCTCTAAAGTCTTGATGGTGGATGGATGAGTTTCACCCAGCATATTCTGCTTCATGTCAAGCGACTTGCGATACCAGTCAAGCGCGCTGGAGTAATTCCTTTGACGCTCATAGACCAAGCCGATGTTGTTGCAGCAGATGGCTACGTCGGGATGGTTGTTTCCCAGCACTTTTCCTGTGATTTCCATTGCTTGCTGAAATGACTCTATTGCCTTGTCACAATCAGACAACGCCAAGAAAGCCATTCCCATGTCGCTCAGTGTCAATGCAACGTCTGGATGAGTTTCACCCAGCACTTGCTTGCGAATGTCGAGCGCACGGGTAAAATACTCAAGCGCATGGGTATTATCGCCCATTGCGGTATAAACCGAGCCGATATTGCTGTAGGTGGTAGCCAGGTCAGGATGGTTGCTATCGAGCAGTTTCTCTCTTATTGCCAGCGACTTGTTAAGGTAGTCCATGGCTTTCGCCAAGTCGCCACGGGAATAATAAAATGTTCCCAAAACATTATAGGATGTGGCCGTATTCAGATGCTCGGTCCCCAGTTCCTTCTCAATGATTTCCAGTGATTTGAGATAGTGCTCTAGAGCTTGAGGCGCTTGACCCCGGTCATCCATCAGTCGGCCGATATTGTTGTGGGTCAAGGCCGTTTCAATATGGTCTCCACCCAGCGACTTCTCACAGATGGCGAGTGCCTTGCTGTAATGGCTCATGGCCTCGTCATACTTACCCTGTTTGCGGCAAATCACACCCAGATGATTGTACAATTCCACGACACGCTCTGAATCCTCTCCCTGCTGTTCAATGGCAAGGGCAAGAGCCCGATTGAAATAATCAAGTGCCAATGGATAATCGGCCATATAGTCATCAGCAAATTGGCCGGCATCGTTCAGCCACGCCACATTGGTGGGGTCGAGATTGACGCGCTGGGCCAAATAATAGGCCGCCGAGTCGTTGTTGTGCTCCAGCTTGAATTTCTCATAGAAATGGTAACAGTCCTGGGCGATATCGTCTTTTGTGGCTTGGGTTCCGGCTTTGCTTTCTTCAAGTTTCTGCTGGCGCTCGGCAATCTCAGCAGCTTCGGCAGCCTCGGCGGCCTCAGCTTGGTGGACAGCAGCGATACGGTCATTGATATCACCTTTGGAGCGCAGCAACGAGTCGGCTTCGGCCAGGCGTCCCTCGAGTATGCAGTCACTGATGCGCATGTTGAACTCGTCGATGAGGTCGTAGTCGATTTGGGAATAGCGCTCGGCCATCTCGCTGATGAGTTTCTCGTTAGTCTCCTGCTCTGCATAGAGCTGCTGCAGTGCCTGCTGGTACTGCTCCCGGGTGATTTTGTTCTGCTCCTTGAGGTCCTCGATCTCGTCCTCGCGCTGCTGCAGCTGCCGTTGCAGCGTGCGGCGTATCTTGCGCTCGCTGGCCAGCTTGTCGTCGGTCTGCTGTTCGGCGGTTTCCAGCACGAGAATCAACGGATTGGACGAGAACACATATTGCTTGGTAAGCATCTCGGGGTCGGTTAACACATATCCCTGTTTCTTCACACTCTGGATATAGAACCTGTTGGCAGGTATCGGGAAAGAAAACACGCCGTTGGCTTGGGTAATCACCGCATTGCGACCCTTGACCTGCACAGTAGCCCCGACAATGCGCTTGCCTGGCACAACATTGCCGTTGCTGCCCTTACGCCCTTTGGTCTTGACATAGCCCTGCTGAGTCTGCGACACAGCATACAGCGATAACGACAAACTCAGTAATAGCCACAAAAACCTTTTCATATCGTTCTTCGTCTTAATAAATCCAACTCACAGAAATACACCATCTTTCAAAACGCAAATGTACAGAAAAAAAACAAATCACCACCCATCTCTCACAAAAAAACGGCCGCCGCGGTTATGCTCACGGGCGGTGCCAACCTGGGTGTGGATTCCGGCTTGACGGGCATGGCCATTGCATGGGGGAAAAAACGAAAAAACGAAAAAAACGCGCGCCTTATGTGCCATTGATATAGACAGATGACACTGACATGAATGACAAAAGCATACTCGAGAGCCGAGACTGCAACAAGCGAGATTGTCCTTATACACAAGGGTACTGATGAGCAAACCGGTGAGGAGACCAGAGGAACAGGTAGAAGGCGCTGTTCGGGTTGAAGTGGAGCGTGCGCGACCATTAGTAGCCCTCCAAGCCCGCACTGGAGATGGAATTGGACCAAATGCCCGCGGCGGGCAAGAACAAGGTGTTACCGTTGGGGCCAATGAACAGACGACCGTTCACGCCTTCATGTACCGTCCAGCTCGAGGAACACTTCTCGTAAAGTTCTTTCTCTTGCTCAGTTGTGGGCATGCGCCATGACGGTCCCCAGTTGACGCATGCCGCATCGTCCTCTGGATCCAACTCCGTCTTGTTATCGACAAAACCGTTGTAGCCAGCGTAACTCTTATCGCAATACTTGGTCGGCGTTTGATAGACGCCGTTGCACCACTTGTAGTTGCTCCAGTTGTAGTCGTCCTTGGGCGCGGTCTCGCCCCAGGCAAAGTAGTCGCCGTATTCCTCGGGAGAATTGGCACCAATGTTACACGTTGCCCATAGCGTACAGCTGGGCAAGCCCAGGTCAACCCACTAGTGTTCTTCCACTACAACAGGGTCAAGGATGATGTCGATAACGGCGTTCACGTCGGCGATGTTGACCTCACCATCGTTGTTCACATCGGCCCTCGGGATGTTGACTCCGCCCAAAATGACATTGATGACGGCATTCACATCAGCTATATTGACCTCAAGGTCGCCATTCACGTCGCCAGACACATCAGGCTTCAAATCGTCAACAATCTGTCCGAAATACGGATACCAGCGCTCATCGGCTTGGTAGGCACCAGTCATTCCCTGTAGAACATGAAGTGTGCGACCTGAGTAGTCGCCATCATACAAATACCACCAATAACATGGATCATCATACCCGTTCGATACTCTTAAGGGGTCAGCAATGTAGCAATACACATCCGACAGTTCAGTGCAGTCAGCGAACGCCTGGTAGTCAATCTCAGTTACCGAATTGGGGATGATGATGCTGGACAGTCCAGTGCAGCCACCGAACGCCCATTGACCGATCTCAGTCACCGAGTTGGGGATGACAATGCTGGTCAGACCAGTGCAGCTGCAGAACGCCTTGAGACCAATAGAAGTTACCGAGTTGGGGATATCGATGCTGGTGAGTCCAGTGCACCTATAGAATGCCGAGTTACCGATCTTAGTTACCGAGTTGGGGATATCGATGCTGGTCAGACCTGTGCAGTCAGCGAACGCCGAGAAACCGATTGCAGTTACCGAGTTGGGGATGTCGATGTCGGTCAGCCCAGTGCGGCCATCGAACGCATAGTCGCCAATCTTAGTTACCGTGTTGGGGATAATCGTGTTCTCGCAGCCAACAATTAAAGTATTAGATGCGGTCTCTATAATTGCATTACAGTCGTTGTGCGAATCATATCTTGGATTGCCACTTTCTACCACGATGCTGGTCAGACCTGTGCAATAACTGAACGCATCTTTGGCAATCTCAGTTACCGAGTTGGGAATGACGATGCTGGTCAGACCCCTGCAGTTGCAGAACGACTCGTTACCAATAGAAGTTACCGAGTTGGGGATGACGATGCTGGTCAGACCTGTGCACCGGAAGAACGTACCGCCACGGATAACAGTTACCGAGTTGGGAATATTGACGCTGGTCAGATCTGTGCAGTGAGCGAACGCCCTGGAACCGATCTCAGTTACCGAGTTGGGAATGACAATGCTGGTCAGACCTGTGCAGTATCTGAACGCTGAGCCAGTAATACTTGTGGTTCCGTCTCTTAAAGTTATACTCGTTCCGCTTGGCATCGTGCCTTTATATTCATAAGCGACCCTGCCGGCATAGACCAATCCGTCTGGCTGATTATTGTACCATCCTGTATCATAGAACGCATTCTCGCCAATCTCAGTTACCGAGTTGGGGATGTTGATGCTGGTCAGTCCCATGCAACCTTCGAATGCCTCGTCAGCAATCTCGATTACCGAGTTGGGGATGTAGATGCTGGTCAGACCTGTGCAATATCTGAACGCCGCGCTGGCAATTCCTAAGGTTCCTTCTTTTAAAGTCAATCTCGTTCCGCTTGGCATCGCTCCTTTATAATGATAAGCGACATTGCCGGCATAGACCAATCCGTCTGGCTGATTATTGTACCATCCTGTATTATAGAACGCATTGAAACCGATAAAAGTTACCGAGTTGGGGATGTCGATGCCAGTCAGCCCCGTGCAGCCTTCGAACGCATAGTTGCCAATCTCTGTTACCGAATTGGGGATGTCGATGCCAGTCAGCCCCGTGCAGTATCTGAACGCCAAGATACCGATAGCAGTTACCGGGTAGGTGGTTCCATTATAGGTGACGGTGGCCGGGATGGTTACTGAGCCGGTGTATTCATTATTACCAAAAGTGACGCTGGCGTTGGTGCCCTCGATGTCGTAATAGATGCCATCGACCTCGAAGTCGTAGGCCGTGGCGGTAGCTGACAGCAAGAGGGCCAGCACTAGGATGGGAAAGCGGAAGAGTTGTTTCATTGCCTTAAGTATTAGAAGTTACTATCGGTTGATAGAATCATTGATTTTATTTGACCCCCAAAGGTAATAAAGATATTTCTATTTTCATCACAGGCATGCCCATTTCCCATATCCCGTAGTCGCCTTATATATACTGAGATTTAACTAACATTTTTATTAACAACTAATTACAACAACAACGACATGATGAAACGACTTTTAAAAAGTATTGACAACTGGCGCGGCTTATCACTGTGATCGACATCGGTAAACAGATCAGCGAGCATTTGGCCTCTAAAAAGGACACCAACACAAAAAAAGAAACGCAACCGACTGATTTCTCAGCGATTGCGTCTCTTTTAAGTAATCGCTACAGGTTTGATTTCATTACAGCACATTACAGAAACACAAACAATAGCCATCTGTTTCTCAAGCACTTACAACGCAGTTAATATGTAAGCTTCTGTAAGCAGGTGTAATCAACAGTAGATTTCGGTTGTCTTTTTTGACAACCGTCATTTAGTCGCTTATGCTAACGACAAATTACCCCATTGTGTATTGTCAGGCCATTAGAATTTCAATACTTTTGTCGTGAAATCGTTGTTTTTCGAAAAAAGTCTCACGTGAGTGTGAAAAAACGCACCCTTCATGTGTCATTGATATAGACAGAAGACACTGACATGAATGACAAGAGCATACTTGAGGGCCTGTTCAGGCAACATTACGGCAAAATGATACATCTGGCCAGAACCTTGCTGCACGATGATGCCGAGGCCCAAGACGTAGTCCAGGACGTGTTTGCCCGCCTGTTGGAAAATGAATACCAGATGACGGGCAGCAAGACTGAGGCCTACTTGATGAGTGCCGTGCGCAACGGCTGCCTCAACCACATCAGGAAAATGCAGTTGCGTGAGCGGTTCAAGCACCTCCAACCACTGGACGAGGCGGATGACACGCGCCCTATCGAGGAAGTGTTGGCCGAACTTGACCAAATCAACGCCAT
>OCTX012153510.1_pt1 | contig 10184 bp, 7 predicted proteins | sample 1539691 | NCBI WGS metagenome assembly OCTX01 (sample SAMN02144231, study PRJEB22623) | gut metagenome | biome: sheep rumen | host: Ovis aries | place: New Zealand | reverse complement strand
CGTTCAAAAAAGTATAATCATAGAACATTTATTATAATCAAATTGTGCAAAGATATGTCTACCTTTGCATCGTGAATTTTTGCCAATTCAAATCCCGGGTGAGGAGGCAAAAGGAACGCTTTATAGAATAACAAAAACAAATAGAAATGAAAAGAATTAAAGACCTAAGTGTGGATGCATTTTTATCAAGACTATTGATAATGCTCTGCTTTGTGTATTGCTCAAATGCAATCTATGCTCAATCGCCAGAAACGATTGATGTATCAGGCCACGTGAAGGATACTTCTGGTGACCCTTTGATTGGTGTAACCGTTCAGTGTGAAGGAAAGTCTTCGGGGACAATTAGTGACTTGGATGGATTCTATAAAATAAATAAGGTGAGAAAGGGTGCAATTCTTCGCTTCTCGTATGTCGGAATGGCTGATAAAACCGTCATCGTTGGTAACGAAAGTACTATCGATGTCACCTTGGAAGACGATAGCCAAGTGCTCGAACAAGTGGTCGTCATCGGTTATGGTAGTGTAAAGAAAAGTGACCTTACTGGATCTGTTGCAACCGTCAAGATGGATAAGCTACATGAGATTCCTGCTAACTCTGTCGAAGGTCTCCTTCAGGGACGAGCTGCAGGTCTTCAGGTGGTAAACTCTTCTCAAGATCCAGGCGCTTCTTCTACCGTCCGTATTCGTGGTGGAAGCTCACTCAACGGCTCAAACTCTCCACTGGTTGTAGTAGATGGATTCCCATTGGGCGATGCTGGCGACCTGAAGCAGATCAACCCTGCCGACATTGTTAATATAGAAGTGCTGAAGGATGCTTCGGCAAGTGCCATCTATGGTTCTCGTGGTGCCAATGGTGTTATTATGGTAACCACTAAGCGTGCCAAGACAGGAACCACATCCATCACTGTTCGCCAGCAGGTGACCATATCGCAATTCAGCAGCAAACTTGACATCTGGCGCGATCCCATCCTGATGGCTTCTCTTAACAATGAAGCTCGAGTAAACGGTGGATTAGAGCCTATGTATGTCGGTAAAATTAATTCAGCTGGTATTTATTACCCCAGCATATCAGAATTGATGACTACCTGGAATACGCGTACAGACTGGGAAGACCTTGTATTTCGCAATACTCCGATATCAAATAATACTACTGCTACTGTATCAAGCTCAAATGATCGAACCATGTTCAACTTGAGTGCGAACTATTACACAGATCAGGGTATGTACAAAGAAGATTCCTATAAAAAAGGCGGTTATAATCTCAGTGTAGATCATAACATTTTTGATAATTTCAAGATTCGCTTTTCAAATATTCTTTCTGCAGGCTGGAGAAACACTAATAATGGTCTGGCTTACTGGCGTAATCCAATCTACCCAGTCTATCATGAAGATGGCTCTTATTATTTGCTCAATTCAAGTGATTATGGGCATCCTATAGCGATTTCTGACAATCAAGTCAATAAGTCTCAAATGCTGGATGTCATTTCGTCTCTTGCGCTTGAATGGCAGATCTTACCAGAACTAAAACTCACAGAACAGTTGAACTATAAGTTTGGAAAATCCACCAGCGATGTATATTCTCCTAAAACCTACACAGAGGTGGGCACCATGAATAATGGTCAGGCTGTCATGTCTAATTGGGAAGGAAACAACCTTGTATCAGAGACATTTGCTAACTTCCAGAAGGATTTCAACAAGCATTCACTTGGCATTATGGCTGGTTTTTCATGGGAGTATTATCATAGTCGTAGTTCGAGTCTTACCGCCCGTGATTTTGTCAACGAGGCTTTAAGGTTTGAGAATATGAGTGCAGGTAGTCCTGAGAAGAATGCCGTATCTAATGGGTTGTCAACCAATACACTTGTTTCAGGAATGTTCCGTGCCAATTACTCTTATAATGACCGCTATTTATTGACATTAACAGCTCGTGCTGATGGATCATCAAAATTTGGCGAGAACAACAAGTGGGCTTTCTTCCCTTCTGGCGCCTTGAGCTGGAAAGCGCATGAAGAGGATTTTGTCAAGAATATGAAGGTGTTCGATGAACTGAAATTCCGACTGAGCTATGGTATTTCTGGCAATCAGGGCATTAGCCCTTACCAGACCTTGAGCCGTTATGGTACTGATATGTATTACAATGATGGAACCTGGGTAACAACCATTGGCCCAGGCTACGTTTCAGGCTGGACAGGTCCTGATTGGATTTACCGAGTATGGAGTGGTATCCCAAATCCAAGTTTGAAGTGGGAAACAACAGCCCAGTTAGATTTCGGTATTGATATGGCTTTCTTTAATCGAAGGCTGCGCGTGTCACTCGATATCTATGATAAGCAGACCAAGGATTTGCTTCGTCAGCGTAATCTGGCACTTTCGTCAAGTTATGATAAGATGTGGGTGAATGATGGTAAGATCCAGAATCGTGGCTTTGAAGTAACTGTCGAAGGCAATATCATCAGTACTGCCGACATGAACTTGTCTGGTACACTCATTTACTCAATGAATCGCAATAAGGTGAAAGATTTGGGCAATACCTTGGAGTCAGGACTTATCACCGATCAAGTGACTGGTATGCTTTTTGAGTATTCAGGGAATAGTCTGGAGCAGTATCGTGATTATACTAATATCCTGGCCATAGGTCAGCCAGTGTATGCATTCTATGGCTATAAGGTGGATGGCATTGTGCAGACACTGAATGAAGGTATCGATGCTGGTCTGTCAGGCGAATATGCCCAGCCTGGTGAATTCAAATATGTGGATATCAATGGTGACGGGCAGATTTCAGAAGCCGACAAGTGTATTATTGGTGATCCCAATCCTGATTTTACAGCTAGCCTTGCCCTGAATTTCACGTATAAGAATCTGGATGCAAGCATATTCCTGAATGGTGTCTTCGGACAAGACGTGTTGAATACCAAGAAATTTGGAGAGGCGAGTAATTCCCCCTTCCGCTGGACGCCTGATAATCCAACGAATGACTATCCAAGTCTGAGAGATGGACGACAGACGAAAATCTCCGACTGGTGGCTTGAGAATGGTTCTTTCCTCCGTGTTCAGAATGCCAGTATCGGCTATACCTTCAAGATGCCACAACGCAGTTTCCTTGAGAAAGCCCGTCTGTATCTCAATGTGCAGAACCTCTATACCTTCACAGGTTTCAAAGGCTATGATCCTGAGGTGGGACTCAATGGTGTGTATAGTGGTGGCTATCCTCGCCTGCGTAAATGGACAATTGGTCTGGATTTAACATTTTAACTAAGAAAGGAATTGATTATGAAAACAAATATAATAACTTCGTTGCTGGCCGGCGGTATGATCATGACGGCATGTAGCCTGAAAGAAGAGCCTTATGGCTTCTACTCTGAAGACAATTTCTACAAGACATCTGCAGACGCAGAGGCCTCACTGATGTATGCCTACGGCACTCTGAACTATCTGGAGTATTCTCGTTCCGTATTCTTCCTTGGCGATATGCCAACTGAAGAACTGACCACGAAATCGGATGCAGCGGCTGACAATCAGGACCTCAACAACTGGAAGGTGGCTAATTTCAAGACTAATGGTACGCTTGAAAACTTCTTCAAGTATGCTTTTATTGGTGTGAACAGAGCCAATGCCGTGATTCAGAATGTTGAAAATGCCAGCTTTGATGCCAGTTCAAGAAACCAGATTCTTGGAGAAGCTTATTTCCTGCGTGCCTGGAATTACTTTAATCTGGTCAGGAACTTTGGACTGGTTCCTATGCATACCTCTATGGTCGATGAATTGGAAGAGACCTCTTCACCCCTTGCATCTGATATGGATGAGGTTTATAATCTTATCCTTGGTGATTGTCGTAAGGCATCAGAAATCCTGCCAGTTTATAGTACCCCAAAGACTGGTCGTACTGACAGAGTCGCAGCTCAATCGTTGGCCGCCAAAGCCTACCTCTATATTGCATCTGCCAAGGAGAATCATGTAAAACTCTATAAAGACATGAAACGTGGTGTAGAGGAAATGTACGACAGCGCAGCTTATTATGCAGGCCAGGTGATTGAAGGACAGACAACCTATGGATTCGAGCCTAATCTGCTTGATATCTACGATGTGAGCAAGAACCATGGGAAAGAGCATATCTTTATAATGGCAATGGATCGCTCAGGCACCACTGAAGGTCAGTATTCCAAGATTTCAAAGATGTTTATCCCATATGTTGATGGTGCAACCATCTATCTGAAACAAGGGGATACCGAGTCCTATATTCCATCTCACGACGGATGGGGAGAATACCAGACAACGCCAGACTTCTATAATAGTTTTGATGGTAACGACAAGCGTAAAACGGATTTGATAGTAAGTAAGGTCTATAGATCTGACGGAACTGTGAATGTAGAATATCCTGGTTCCTTGCAATATCCTTTCTGTCGTAAATATATCGATCCACAGTTTGATGGAGATAAGACCAGCACCCGTCCATTCCTGATCCGTTATTCTGACGTCGCCTTGATATACGCTGAGGCCGCTGGCCCAACCACGAAGTCTTACGAACTTGTTAATTATATCCGTCATCGAGCTGGTCTTGCCAGTCTGGCTCCCAATCTGAACAAGAACGATTTCAGGAAGTCTGTCATCGAGGAGCGTAAGTACGAAATGGCTTTTGAAGGTGATTATATGTACGACTTGCGCCGTACTAACAGAATAAGGAGCGTGGCCGAGGCAGCTTCTCTCTCTGAGGATGATGTGACGTTCTATCCAATTCCTCAGGCGGAAATCAACTTAAATGGCAGTTTGAGATAATAACATAAAAAAAATAACGTTATGAATAATATAATCAGATTTGCATCTTTCATGATTTGTATTCTTGCTTTGCAGTCATGTGTCAAAGACTTACAAGACGATGTAAATAATGGTGGCTGGAATCATGAACGTTCAGTCATCGGAATAGAATTTGAAAATCAGATAGGTGCGGCAAGTATTGAGAATGCAGATGCCACAACAGGTCATATAGATCTGGCAATCAATGTAGGGGCTCAGCCAAGTATGACAAGCGTAAAGTTGAAAAAACTGGATCTTTCTTTTCAGGCTACTTCTTCAGTCAAGGTGGGTGATGCACTGGATTTTAGTAATGGTCAGGCCTCATTTACGGTTACTTCCACACTTGGAGAAACCAGAACCTATACAATTCACGTCTCTGAATTTACAGAGAGCCTGGTTGGCACTTATCAAGTTAATACCCTCACAATATTCGGAGGAACAGGCCCTGAATATGGAGGTGGGGCAATCATGCAACTGGCCGACAAACCTTGGTGTTGGTCTGACACCTATGGACCTGATGCAGAATGCGACAACACGCTTACCTTCACGCTCACAGGAGTTACCGATGATGGCTCTACCACGGGTACGTGCATTAACAATGCAGGAGATGATGGGAAATATGCCGACTTCATGTTCCAAGGTAGCATGAACAAGGAAGAAGAAGGTGTTGATATCGATCTGAAGAAGTTCTATCGTCAGATCCCTGAAGGTGAAAGCACTTGGATCAGGAACTATTCTGAAGGAACAGTTACCTTCATCTCCAAGGATGGAAGGACTACTGTTGGACAGTTTGTTGAGGCGGGCACTATCGATGTGGGCTATGATAAGTGTTTCACCGTCGATAATCTGGCTTTCCAATTCTCTCTTAACGGAACGGATGACTGGACGAACATCTACAGCGATTACGATAAGTTCGCCAAGAAACCACGCATATTTTGGGTTAGTGTAACAAAGGTAAACTAAGATTGTTTTTATGGATTTAAGAATGCTTATTGCAGGCGTAGCAATCTCTCTCTTCACTGCATCGTGCTCCAAGCACGATGTGGTGGAGGTTGAGATATCCAACGAGGTCGTAAATCCCGATTATATCGGCAATGGTGTGGAATGGGATCCATATGACGAGGCGGAACTCTGGGGCTCCAGTATTTCGGATGCAGACTGGAATTTGCTGTTCAAGCGTCTTGACTTTATGCGGCCACAATATGTACGCTGCATGATTAACAGCCCTTTCCGCTATTATGATGCCAATACGGGTCAATACGACAAGACTCGCAATATCCAGTCCATCTCACGTCTGCTAAGTTACTGTACCAAGAATGATATTACGGTTGTTTTTGGAGAATATAATCCCCCGACTTGGGAGATGAAGGAAGATCAGAGATGGATCGACATGTCTGTTGACTATCTGAACTATTTAGTCAACGACCTGGGCTTTTCCTGCATTAAGCATTATGTCATCTTTAATGAGCCTGATGGAGACTGGGCGTCAACTAATGGTGATTTCAGTCTCTGGCAGACTATGTTGCAGCGCTTCCATCAGAAAATGGCCGAATACCCGAATCTGCTTGATAAGGTGTCGTTGGCCGGACCTGATGTCGTAGCCAATTACAAGAACCCGAATTCAGAATATGATGCAAAGGGCTGGGTCGCTCAGACTGTCATGGCTGTAGATTCTGTCGTTGGTATTTACGATGTCCACTCGTATCCTGGACAATATGAGGTGCGCAGTGGGAAATATGGTTCACTACTCACTGAACTAAGAAACCAGATCCCTCAAGGGAAACGGATTGTCCTTGGTGAGGCTGGGTTCAAATACAACCAGCCTGAAGACTCCTTATTGATGCAAGAATACAATAAGCGCGTGGAAGGCCATCCTTATACCAAGGGCTCTGATTGCAATATGCTTTGCTACGATTATTTCTATGGCCTTGATATGCCCGTTCTGGCAATGGAAGCTATGAATCATGGGTTCTCTGGGTTGGCTCTGTGGATGCTCGATGATGCTATGCATAGTAATGGCGACTCAGGGAAACCTGAAGATGTCAAGATATGGGGCCTGTGGAATATTCTTGGTTCAGAGGTGTTTGGAAAACCTGAGGAGGAGAGACTTCGGCCTCTGTTTTTTACATGGTCTTTGATGTGCAAATACTTTCCCGATGGAACAGACATTTTGAAGACAAGTCGTAATGTCGGTGATGGTATATTTGCTGTTGCAGGGCATCACAATGGTAGGACAACGATTGCTTTTGTCAATATCGGTAACGAAGCGAAAACGATACGGCTTTCTTTGCCTCAGGCGATGGATGGAATCAGCAGATTTGTATATGAAGAGAATCAGCTTCTTCAGGATGCCGATGGCTTCCCAATGCCTGCAGAAACAAACTTATCTTTGAAGAGCGGACAGGAGGTGGTGCTTAAGTCGCAATCCTTCGTCCTTTACACTAATATGGAATAAATTATGAACACAAAAAAAATAGTCGCAGCAATGAGTTTTGCCTTGTTGTTGCCAATGATGTCCTGCTCGGCTGATGACAGCAAGCCAGAGAAGGAAGTAAAACAGCCTGCGACGGAAATCGTAGCTCTTTCGCTATCAGACAAGCAGGCCACGAACGAGACTAAGGCACTTTATTCAAACCTATGGGCCATCCAGGAAAAAGGTTTCATGTTCGGACATCATGATGACTTGTATTATGGACGTTATTGGTACGACGTCTCTGGCCATTCTGATACTAAGGATGTGTGTGGTGACTATCCTGCAGTATTCAGTTGTGATTTTGCCGAATTGATGGACGATCGATATCTGGATGCAAAGGAGGCCAACGCCATCCGCAAACGTTGTATTCAAGAGGCGCGCAGACGAGGTGAGGTGATAACTGCATGCTGTCATCTTAATAATCCTAAGACTAAGGGTGATGCCTGGGATAATTCTGACAATTCTGTAGTGGCGGAGATCCTTGATAAGACAAGTAAGACGCATGCGACATTTGTAGAGTGGATGGACAGACTCGTTGCATTTGCCAAAGATCTGAAAGATGATAATGGTCAGCTCATTCCTGTGATTTTCCGTCCATTCCATGAGCATACGCAAACCTGGTCCTGGTGGGGCAGGTCGTGTACCACAGAGGCAGAGTTCATCAGTCTATGGCGATTCACCATCGATTATCTGAAGTCTGCTGGTGTGCATAACTTTATCTATGCCATATCCCCGCAAATGGACTCGCCAAAGACTGAAGATGATTTCTTATTCAGATGGCCAGGCGATGACTATGTCGATTTTATAGGCATGGACTGTTATCACGGCCTGAATCCGGAAACTTTCTCAACAAATCTGAAACGCCTTTCTGATCTGTCCTCGAAAAAGATGAAACCATGCGGAGTCACAGAGACAGGAGTTGAGTCGTTCTCTGCTCCTGACTATTGGACCAAGCAGATTCTCACCCCAGCCACAGGCCGAAAGGTTAGTATGATCGTCATGTGGAGGAACAAGTTTGTGGCAGGCAATGAAGCCGACAAGCATTACTATTCAGTTTTTAAAGGCCATCCCTCTGCCGCAGATTTCCTGAAATTCTATCAGAGCGATCTTACTTTCTTCAGCAAAGATCTGCCAGATATGTATCAATATGCTGATAATATAAAAGTGGAATGATTATGAAGAAAACGATTATTATAGCAGCAATCATAGTGAGCTGTACACATCTGTTGGCACAACGCCATCTGCAACTCGTTGATCTAGAGGCAACATCGGAGACGAAAGCTTTATACGCCAATCTCTGGGTTTTGCAGCAGAAAGGATTTATGTTTGGTCATCATGACGACCTGAATTATGGCAGACACTGGTATGGGATTGATGGCAAATCAGACACAAAGGATGTCTGTGGCGACTATCCTGCAGTATTCAGTATGGATTTTGCTACCGTTATGGATGATAGGTATCAGCCTGATGACGAGCGGATGGCCTTGACTCGCAAGAATATTCTTGCAGCTCGACGCAGAGGTGAGGTTATCACAGCGTGTGCACATCTCAATAATCCTTTGACTGGGGGCGACTCCTGGGATAACTCAAGTCGAGAGGTCGTGGCTCAGATATTACAAAAGGACAGCAAGACCCACCAGAAATTCAACCTCTGGCTCGACCGTCTGGTAAACTACGTCAAAGAGTTGAAGGATGATAATGGCAATCCTATACCCATCATCTTCCGTCCGTTCCATGAGCATACCCAGACTTGGAACTGGTGGGGCAGGGGATGTGCTACAGAGGCCGAGTTCGTAAACCTATGGCGATACACTGTTGATTATCTCGTCAGATCAGGGGTTCACCAGTTTATCTATATTATCTCTCCACAGTCGGGTGGGGCTGATAAGGAGGACCGATTCACCTATTGGTGGCCAGGTGACCATTATGTTGATATGATTGGATATGACTATTACGAGCAGGAGAATCCGATTGATTTCTATATCAGTCTGAAAAATCTCTCAGCCGTTTCTGAGAAGAAGATGAAGCCATGTGCTGTTACGGAAACAGGACTGGAGGCTTTTACCAATCCTCGATATTGGACAGACCAGATTTTGCAGCCGGCAACTGCTGAAGGCATTCATGTCAGTTTTATTGCCTTCTGGCGGAATAAGTATGTAGGAAAGAACGAAAAGGATACACATTACTTCTCTGTTTTTCCAGGACATGCCTCAGAAAGCAATTTCAAGGTTTTCTATCAAGATAAAAGAACTTACTTTAGTAAGGACTTACCTGATATGTACACCATGCCTAAAGGAATAATTGTAGATTAAATAGTTAGTTAATAGTTAGTTAGATTAGAATTCGTACTTAAGTAGATGTTGATGAGGATAAGGCCCATCGTGAGATGCGCTATGTCTTAATCTATTTAATTGGTAAGGGGCTCAGTAGAGTCCCTTACCAAGCCATTATTGAGGTTACTTTTTTGCAATTTGTAATAAAAATTAACACATCTCTCACAGACCACTTCAGAGTGCCTTCGCAGGCAGATTAATGGAAAAACTTTTTAGTATTAATGCGCGCAAATTTTAGATTTAAATCTCGCAATTTTTATCTTTAATGACCACCACCTCAGTATCTCTCGTCAACAGTGCAAAGGTACAAAAAATTCAAATGCAAAACAAGCCTTTTTTGAATTTATTTCAAATTTATTTAAATGTTAAAATGATGGAGCAGCGAGAGCAGAATCCAAGCTTGTTTGCTACCCGTTTGCCGTTTTGCCGTTTCACCGTTGCATTTGCAGAATCGATATGCGTGCCATCCACTCTCTATATATTATATATAATTATTATATATTATAATATATAATAATTTAAAATAGATATATACTATCCCCCAATACACGAAACGCAAATATCAAATGTAACGCCTAAACGCCTAAA
>OCTX011923658.1_pt1 | contig 10184 bp, 5 predicted proteins | sample 1539691 | NCBI WGS metagenome assembly OCTX01 (sample SAMN02144231, study PRJEB22623) | gut metagenome | biome: sheep rumen | host: Ovis aries | place: New Zealand | reverse complement strand
CCAGCCGGAGCCAAGGTTGACGGCAGCCGCATCATCTTCCGCCAGAAGTGCCGCCAGTCCGTCCACGACACCCTGATCCGGGCGGTCGGGGTCATACTCATGTATACTGCCTGTCGTGGAGTCAGCCAGGAGATGGTCTTGCATCCCTACTTGAAATACCGCCTGCAAAGCAGGTGACAAATACTTTTTTTTCCATAACGACCAAAAGTATTGTATTTCAACCGGAATCCAGCGGCTCAGTACGGACATATTGACGAACCCCCGCGAATAATTGACCAAGCGTCAGGACAGACGGACCAAATGAGAACGGAGTGTATCTTGATGCCGGACGCATCCGCAGGAACTCAGGGCTGCTGCAGCGAGGGACTTGCGGCGGGCCAGGAGGTCAGGCGATGGTGCGGACGTCGGCCTGAAGCTGGGCGCGAAGGGCGTCCAGCGAGCCGAAGCGGCGCTCGTCGCGGATGCGGGAGATGAAGTCGAGGGTGATGTCGAGGCCGTAAATCATCTCGTCGAAGGCGAGGATATGGGTCTCGATGGTGAGGATCTTTGCTTCACTTACGGTTGGGCGGAAGCCGATATTGGTTACGCCGTCAAAGGAGACTTCTCCACTTCGCTTCGCTCCGGTCGAAATGACAGAAGACAGGCTCACCCGGGTATGATAAACTCCGCCGCCGGGGATGAGCATCAGAGGCTCGTATAGCTTCATGTTGGCTGTGGGGAAGCCGATGGTGCGGCCGAGGCGGTTGCCGGCGACGACAACGCCGGAAAGGCGGTAAGGGCGGCCGAGCAAGGCAGCGGCGCAGGCCACGTCGCCGCTCTCCAGGGCCTTGCGTATGCGTGACGACGAAACCGGTGCACCGTCGATACACACAGGCGGGGTGATGGCAACCGCAAGCCCCATGCGGCGCGCTGCCGCGGCGATATCCTGCGGCCCGGCTTGCTCGGCGCCAAAGCGGGTGTCGTAGCCAAGCACCAGCGCAGTGCATTGATAATCACGGCATAACATCCGGAGGTACTGCTCGGCGGAAAGGGATGCGAAAGCCTTTGTAAACGGAATGGTTACAACTTCATCGACCCCCATCGAGCGCAGCAGCGCAACCCTTTCATCGCGCGAAGTGAGATAGCGCAGCGAATCGGCGCCGCTCTGCAGGACGGCCCTGGGATGCGGCCAGAACGTTACAATGACGCTCTGCTCCCCTCTGGCACGGGCCTCGGAAAGCAGAGTGTCTATTACAAGACGGTGCCCGGGATGGACACCGTCGAAAAAACCTGTGGCTATTACAGCCATTTCACCAGCGGGAAGTCCTGGCGGTGAGGCAGGGCCGGGTTGAAGGCATACATGCGTATACCGACCTGGTACATACCGGTATGCTCGGGCTCCACGGATACCTTGTAGGTAGCTACATTGTCTTTGTATTCAGCAACTTCGTACTGATAGGTCTCCTGAATGTGGGGCACTCCCTTGGCGTCGGTGGTGGCAAGAAGCATCTCCACGCCGATATCCTCGGGACGCAGACGTCCGAGGTCCAGGACCACCTCCCCGTTGAGAGGGTCGTTCTTGGAAACCACATAGGATGCGTCGGGCTGCTGGCAGGAGACCACGCGGATATGGTCCCACTCCTCCAGCACACGCTTCTTCCAGGATGCGATGGACTTGGCAAGGGCGTTGCCGTTGACCGTCATCTCGTCGTAACGCTTGGCCTGAGGAATGTAGTACTGGTTGCAGTAGTCGGTAAGCATGCGGTTGGTGGTGAAGTTGCTCGCCACCTTGGCGATGGTGTTCTTGATGTAGCCGACCCATTCCTTGGAGATGTGGGTACGGTCGTTGTAGTTGTAGTAAGCAGGAGCTATATCGTTCTCGATTGTGGCGTAAATCGTGGCCGCATCGAGCTCGTTCTGGTAGTTCTGGTCCTCGTAGGTACGCTCCTGGGGCAGTGCCCATCCGGCGTCCTCCTGATAACCCTCGACCCACCATCCGTCGAGTACGGAGAAATGCATTACACCGTTCATGGCGGCCTTCTCGCCGGAAGTACCGGAAGCCTCGAGGGGACGGGTAGGGTTGTTGAGCCACACGTCGACGCCCTGTACGAGCCTCTTGGCGAGGCGGATGTCGTAACCGGAGACGAAGACTATCTTGCCCAGGAACCTTTCATCCTTGGAGATGTCGATAATCTGCTTGATGAGCTCCTGGCCCTGTACGTCGGCGGGATGCGCCTTGCCGGCAAACACGAACTGCACGGGGCGGTCGGGGTTGTTGACGATTGCATCGAGCCTGTCGAGGTCGTTGAACAGAAGGGTCGCGCGCTTGTATGTCGCAAAACGGCGGGCAAAGCCTATCGTAAGCACCTCGGGACGGAAAGTCTCAGTGATTTTGACAATCTGGCTGGGGGTGTACTGGCTGTTCTGGCCAGGGTCGGACAGGCGCTCGGCGATGATGTGTACGAGAGTCTCCTTGAGCAGCTTGCGCACGTTCCAGATTTCTTCATCGCTCACCTTGTAGATGCGGTCGAAGCAGCTCTTGTCATAATGGCTGGTGCGGAACTCGGGGCCGAACACCTTGTAGTGCAGCTGCTTCATCTCCTTGGCGGTCCAAGTGCCGTAGTGTACGCCGTTGGTCACGTAGCTGATGTGAAGCTCCTCGGGCAGGTATCCCTTGTACATGTCCTTGAAGATGTTCTGGCTGACCTTGCCGTGAAGCATGGAAACGCCGTTGACGTTCTGGCTCATGTTGGCGGCAAGCACGCTCATGCTGAACTTCTCGTCGCGGTTCTCGGGGTGAATCTTGCCGAGACTCAGCAGGTAATCCCATGCGATGCCGTAGCGTCCGGGATAGTGGCCCAGATACTTGGACAGCAGGCCCTCGTCGAAGGAGTCGTGCCCTGCGGGGACGGGGGTGTGGGTGGTGAACAGGCCGCTGGCCCTGATGAGCTCCAGCGACTCGTTGAAGTCGAGCTTCTGCTCCTGCATGCACTCGCGCAGCCTCTCAAGGCATGCGAATGCGGCGTGGCCTTCATTGAGGTGGAAAATCGTAGGATGCAGGCCGACGGCACGGAGTGCCCTCACGCCGCCGATGCCGAGCAGGATTTCCTGCTTCATCCGGTTCTCCCAGTCGCCGCCGTAGAGCTGATGGGTGACGGAACGGTCCTCGGGGATGTTGGCCTCAAAGTCGGTGTCGAGTAGGTACAGGTCGGTACGGCCGACGGCGACCTTCCAGATGCGTGCGTGCATCTCGCGGCCGGGCATGGCCATGGTGACGGTACGCCATGTGCCGTTCTCGTCAAGCACGGGCTCCGCGGGAATCTTGAGGAAGTCGGCAGCCTCGTATTCGGCCACCTGGTTGCCCTGGGGAGTGATTCTCTGGGTGAAATATCCGTAACGGTACAGCAGGCCGACGGCAACAAGGTTGACGTTCATGTCGGAAGTCTCCTTGAGGTAGTCGCCGGCAAGGATGCCGAGGCCGCCGGAGTAAATCTTGAGGGAAGTCTCGAGGCCGTATTCCATGCTGAAATAAGCCACGCTGGGCTCCTTGCGCTCGGACTTCCCTGCCATGTATTCATTGAACTCCTTCATGACAGCCCCAAGCTGCTGGACGAAAGTGATGTCCTTGGCCAGCTCGTTGTAACGCTTGAGACTCACGGAGTCGAGTATCACCATAGGGTTGTGGCCGGACTTGTGCCACAGTTCCTTGTCTATGGTCTTGAAAAGAGCCTTGGCGCTTTCGTTCCAGCACCACCAAAGGTTCTTGCAAAGGGTTTCAAGTCCTGATAATTCCTCCGGCAGGTGGCGCGTAACCATTACGGACTTCCAAGCCGGTTCGCTCGCTTCAATTCTGTTGTTCTGCATAATTAACTCTTATAATGAAATCGCTGAGGACGTTCATATAGTTGATGAACGCTTCGTAAGGGGTTGCATAGGGGCTGAACCGCTTGTGTATCTCTCCGTCGGAGAAGAACTTGGTACACATGTAGTACAGGTGGTCGCTCTCCTGAAGATGACCGAAGTCGGCCCAGAGGTCGGGATCACCGATGATGGCAAGCCGTTCGGACAGGCCGTACAGCTTGTTGAAAGCCTCCTGCTGCAGTTCGTTGCCGAGCCAGGCGCTCAGGTCCCTTTCTTCGTCGGCCCAGGAAATCGCATCGGGAACTTCAAGCTGCGCAACGCTCTTGATCTTCTTGACGGCCTGCGAAGGCGTCACGAAGTCCATGCCCTTGGCAAGCACTGCGGCAGGCAGGGCCTTCATGAAATCGAAGATGCCGCTCGCGGCAGTCTGGTGCTCGCCGAAAGTCTCGTAGTCCATGAAGAGGTTCACGATCTCACCTTCTGCGTCGGCAAGCCAGCCGGCGAACTTCTCCGCGGTAAGCGGCCATTCGTTCCAGCCCTTGTCGGAGAAACGGAAGGCGACGTCGTCGCTCAGGCCGTAGTTGCGAAGCAGCAGGCGCACCGAGCTCTTGGAGGCGGCGGAATAAACGTAATTGGGGCTCTGCCAGCCCATTATGTGACGCGCACCCTCGGTGAGTATGGTCTTGAAACCAAGGTCATATACCTGACGGGCGATGGCGTCGGAATAAATCAGCTCGGTGTTGCGGAAGGTGGTGGGAGTGACTCCGAAGTACTTCTCCACGGCGGCCTTGTGCTTCTGGACCTGATGCTGGAACTCCGACGGGGAGCCCAGGGAGGACAGGCTGTGATAATAGGTCTCGCAGAGGAATTCCACCTTGCCGGTGTCGGCCAGGGCCTTGAAGCTGTCGAGAACCTCGGGGGCGTAGCGGTCGAACTGCTCGAGAGCGGAGCCGGAAATCGAGAAAGCCAGGCGGAGTTTACCCTTGCTTTCCTTGATGGCATTTGCAAGCAGCTCATTCATGGGAAGATAGCAGTTCTTCGCAATGCGCTTGAGTATGGTGCGATTGGCAAAGTCGTCGTAGTAGTGGGAATCCTTGCCTATGTCGAAGAAGCGGTAGGTACGGAGCCTCGTGGGCTGATGCACCTGGAAGTAAAGACAGACTGACTTATTCATAACAATGACTCGTAAACTTTCTTTAATTTGGCGGTTGCGCCGTTCCATTTGAGGTCGTTGACCTCGTCGTAACCCTGCTTGGAAGCGAAGGCGGTGAGAGCGGGATAGGAGACAAGTGCATAGATGTCGTCCGCAAGGGCGTCGACATCCCAGAAGTCAACCTTGAGGGCGTACTTGAGCACCTCTGCGGCTCCGGACTGGTGGGATATGATGGACGGAACGCCTGTCCGCATGGCCTCCAGGGGCGAAATGCCGAACGGCTCCGACACGCTGGGCATGATGTAAACGTCGGACAGGGCGAACATCTTCTGCACCTCGGCTCCGCGGAGGAAGCCGGTGAAATGGAAGCGGTCGGCTATGCCCAGGCGGGCTACCTGCCGTATGGCGCGGTTCATCATGTCGCCGCTGCCGGCCATCACGAAGCGCACGTTCCTGGTGCGCTTGAGCACCTTTGCCGCCGCATCGATAAAGTATTCGGGACCCTTCTGGAAGGTGATTCGGCCAAGGAAGGTGACGACCTTGTCCTTCACTCCCCTCTCCACCTCGATGTTCTCGCGGCCGGAGAAGTCGACGGCGTTGTGTACCGTGACAACCTTTGCAGGGTCGATTCCGTACTTGTTAATCACTATGTTGCGGGTGAGGTCGGAGACGGTCACGACGCGGTCCGCCGCAAGCATGCCGCGGGTCTCGATGTCGAGGACGCGGGTGTCGATATGCTTCTCGTCGCCACGGTCGTATGAAGTGGCGTGGACATGCACCACCAGCGGCTTGCCCGTGAGCTCCTTGGCGGCGATACCGGCAAGGTAGGTGAGCCAGTCATGGGCATGAATCAGGTCGAATTCGTCCTTGTGCTGCATGGCGATGGTGCCGCCCACCTGGGCGTAACGGGACACCTCCTCCATGAGGTTTGCGCCGTACTTGCCGGAGAAGTTGAACTTCTGGCCGAAGCCGACGGTGGTCTGGGTCAGGCTCTCGGCGCGCATCTTCTCTATCGCCTCGAAGTACTCGTCGGGGTCGACATAGGGTACGATGTTGGAGTCCACGTACATGAACTTGACCTTGTTGATGAACTCCTCGACGGTGTTGCTGACGTTGGTGACGGCCACGTCGCTGGCGTCGAGGATGGTGGTGGCGCTCTGGTCTTCGTCACCGGAGGCGTGGGGCATCACGAACAGAGTCTCTACTCCGTTGTGGGCCAGGCCCTTGACTATGCCTTCGCAGGCGGTTCCAAGGCCGCCGGCGATATGGGGAGGAAACTCCCAGCCGAACATTAACACTCTCATATTTTATGCCTCCTTGTTTTTTTCCAACATTGCGTTGACGCTCAGAAGGGCCGCGGTGCTGAGTGCGGAAGAAATGGCACCGTGAGGCTCGTGGGGCGGGTCTCCGTCGTAGAGTTCGGAGAAGGCACCGACTCCGTGCTTGCCAAGGTCGGCCCAGAAGCCTTCCACGAGCCACTCGGCCCTCTTCCAGAAGGACTGGCCCTTGATGCGGAAGCTCACCTCGATATAAGGCTCCAGCAGGAACGGGAAGCAGCATCCGCGGTGATAAGCGAGGTCGCGTTCGAGCTGCGAACCCTCGTACACACCCTTGTAGTCAGTGTCGCGCGGAGACAGGGAACGGATGCCGCGGCTGGTTACGAGCTCGTTATCCACAGCCCTGAGTATCAGGGGGAACAGCTCTTCTTCGAGGGGTGAATTCTCTACCCAGATTGCATAGAGCTGGTTGGGACGGACAGCCATGTTGCGGCCGCCTCCGTCGACGTAATCGGCCAGGCGGCCCTCCTCGTCGTCCCAGAAGGTCGCGCGGAAGCTCTCGCGCACCTGGTCGCGGATGGGAGTCCACTTGGAGATGAAGGAACCGCGGCGGTTGCCGAAGCGGCGCTCCATATCGAGCGCGAAGCATATCGCGTTGTACCAGAATGAGTTGACCTCAACCTGGTAGCCTGCACGCTCGTTCACGGCACGCCCGCCTGCATAGGTGTTCATCCAAGTGAGGGCAACGCCGTCGACCTGGGCCCAGAGCAGACCGCCCGGATGCATGGCCACCTCCTTGCGGCGGCCGGGCAGGTAGCTGTCGAGTATCATCTTGACGGTGGGGCCATACTTCTTCCAGACCTTGGCCGGATCGGCGCCCCAGCCGATGTAACGCTGCAGGGTGACTGCCAGATAGAGCGGCGCGTCGACCTGGGTGGTACGCATGGTCAGGCGCTCCTGCTCGGCGGCGATGAGGTTGTCGAGGATTTCCTCGAAAAGCCCCGGATCCTGCGCTCCGTAAAGCGTGAGTCCGGGAAGGGCGATGAGGGTCTCGCGCAGGAGGCCCGTCTTGAGCCAGCTCAGGCCGGCGTTTATCATCGCCACTCCGTTATGCCTGGTAATCAGCCAGTCGGCGCAGCGTACGAGCTGGTCACGGTATCCGGTGACGGCAGGAAGCGCGGCGAGGTAGCTGTTGAACGTGCGCTTGAGAGATGCGGGATTGGCCTCGGTGAGCGATGCGGAGAACACCACGCTGCCGCCCTTGGACAGCTTGAGGCTGAACAGGCCGGGGGTGAACAGGTCTTCGGTGCAGGGATAGCCGCGGCGGTACTCGTCGGAGTAGGTGATGCGGTTGTTCCAGCAGGGGATGTACTCCCAGGAGGCCTTGGAATCGCTCAGCTGGAGGTTGAGGTCGGGGAAGTTGGGATACATGCGGAAGGACACGCCGCCGGGGACCGGGGTGGCCTTGGTGTCGGCCTGGTCGTTCTGCACGGTAAGGGCGTGAACGTTGCGGAAAGCCAGGAAAGGCTTGAGTATCAACGTCACGGGGGACGGAGCCTTGAGCAGCTCATAGCGGATGAGGACCTGGTCCTTGTCAGGTGCCAGAATCAAGCTCTTGCGGAAAGTGACCTCACCCACCTGATAGGTGATGTTGGGAGCGGGGTCCTCGTTGAAATCCACGACATACTTGTGCCCGCGGGGCTCGTAGATGTCGCCGTAGCAGTGTATTCCGAGGTTGAACTGCTTACCGTTCACGATGAGGCTTTCGTCCACTGAAGAAAGCAGCAGGAACCTGTCGCCGCCGAAGCGGTCCAGGGTGACGGCGAGAAGCCCGTGGTAGCGGCGCGTATTGCAGCTCACTATGGTAGTGTTGCTGTATGCGCCGGTTTTGTTGGCACAGATTACCTCGCGTTTGAGGGAGTAGGCCAGGTTGACCAGCTCGTTCTTGTTGAATTTTAAGAATTCTGCCATTGCTTTATAGCTTTTTCAGCACGATGGCGCACCGGCTGGGCAGGTACAGGTACATCGTGTGGTCGTAATTCTGGTTTCCGTTGGGACAGCGGTGTGCAACTGCGATGTGCCTTTCCTCGCCTGCGAGGCGGCCAAAACCGCCGAAGCGCGGCTCGTCCGAATCGAAAATCTTCTCATATTCCCCGGCGGGCGATGCAAAACCGTAGTCTGCAAAAGAGCCTTGGGGGTTGAAATTCAGCGCAAAGATACAGTTTTGTCGCCGGAAAATCAAAACTTGCTTCTGTTCATCCGCAACAAGCAGCTCAGGATAGTCCAGAAGCACCCTTTCGCGGCGCAGCGTATGTATCATTTCGGAGTCGAATTCCTCGAGCCCGTGATAACGGAGTTCGGGGTTGTCGGCGATGCTCCAGAGGCGTCTGGCGTGAGAATAGCTCCAGCCGTTGCCCTCGCGGGGGAAGTCTATCCATTCGGGATGTCCGAACTCGTTGCCCATGAAGTTGAGGTAACCGCCTCCGCACGTGGCGGCAGTGACGAGCCGGATCAGCTTGTGGAGGGCCACTCCCCTGTCCACCAGCGGGTTCTGCTGGTCCTTGCGCATGCTGAAGTACATCTCCTTGTCGATGAGGCGGAAGATGATGGTCTTGTCGCCGACGAGGGCCTGGTCGTGACATTCGGCATAACTGACAGTATTCTCGTCGGCCCGCTTGTTGGTGAGTTCCCACCATATTTCGCCGGGGCTCCACTGTTCGTCGCTCTTCTCCTTTATCCATTTTATCCAATGGTCCGCGATGCCCATGGCCATGCGGAAGTCGAATCCCACGCCTCCGCTCTCGAAGGGGGCCGCAAGCCCGGCCATGCCGGAGACGTCCTCGGCGATGGTGATGGCATCGGGGTTGATTTCGTGTATCAGCATGTTGGCGAGTGCAAGGTAGCTGACGGCGTTCTCGTCGACACCCGGGCCGAAGTAGAGAGAATAGTTGCCGAAATCGGTGCCGAGGCCGTGGTCCCAGTAGAGCATGCTCGTGACGCCGTCGAAACGGAATCCGTCCAGATGATACTCCTCCATCCAGTACTTGCAGTTGGAGAGCAGGAAGTACTTGACCTCGTCCTTGCCGTAATCGAAGCACCTGGTGCCCCAGGCGGGGTGGTACCCTGCGGAGCCTTTGTAGAAGTAGAGGTCGTCGGAACCGTCGATGCGGCCAAGGCCCTCGACCTCGTTGCCCACTGCGTGCGAATGCACGATATCCATTATGACGGCTATTCCCGCGGCATGAGCGGCGTCGACCAGACGCTTGAACTCTTCGGGGGAGCCGAAGCGGGAACTGAGCGCGAAGAAACTGGAGACCTGGTACCCGAAGGAGCCGTAGTAGGGATGCTCCTGCAGCGCCATGATCTGCAACACGTTGTAGCCGAGGCGCTTGACGCGGGGAAGGACCGTCTTGCGGAAGTCTTCGAAGGTGGATACGCCCTCCTTCTCGCCGCTCATGCCGATGTGGCATTCGTATATGAGGGGATGGCGGCGGGGCCCCGGGGCACGGTGTTTCCACTGGAACGGGGCGGGCTCATAGACCTGGGCGCTGAACACCTTGGTCTCGGGGTCCTGGATTACGCGGGTGGCGTATGCCGGGATGCGCTCTCCGCCTCCGCCGGGCCATTCCACCCAGAGCTTGTACAGCGAGCCCGGAGTGAGGAACATCCCGGGGATGCGCAGCTCCCAGTTGCCGGAGCCGACCGGCCGGAGGGCATAATCGGGCGTACGCTTCCAGTTGTTGCAGTCGCCGACAAGATAGATGCGGGTGGCGCCGGGGGCCCATTCCCTGAGCACCCAGTCGTCGCCGTCACGGTGCAGTCCGTAGTAAAGATGATTGTTGACGGAGTCCGACAGGGTGCCGTCGCCGCATAGTTTGCGACGGTCGGCAAGAATCCTCTCGTGGCGGGGGGCT
>OCTX011945833.1_pt1 | contig 10185 bp, 9 predicted proteins | sample 1539691 | NCBI WGS metagenome assembly OCTX01 (sample SAMN02144231, study PRJEB22623) | gut metagenome | biome: sheep rumen | host: Ovis aries | place: New Zealand | reverse complement strand
TGAAACTTTTTCACGTGCGAGATGTGCGGGATGTGCGGGTTGTTTTTTTGTTAGCCCATATATATATGCGCGTCCTTATTTGAGGTGCTTGCTCACCCATTCCATCTGTCCACGGTCGGTGGCATCGCTGGTCCAGTGTTCGTTGATGGGGGTGAGCAAGCACTCTTTCTGTCCCTTCATCACGTTCCACACAGCCCACGAGGTGGTGGGCGGACAGGTGTTGTCGTTATATCCCCACGTCATATACACCGGTGTCTGCAGATGGCGGGCGAAGTTCACCACGTCGTAGTAGGGCAGCGTCTGCATGCAGTCCTTCGAGTAGGCCCCGCTCTCGCGTGTGAAATGAGGGTATCCGCTGGTACGCCCGTCGGCCGAGCCTGCCGCCATGTCGCTGAGTGCCGGGTGGTTGGCCACACAGAGTGTGACGCGCGGGTCGAGGGCTGCGGCGATGATGGAGAGCGCACCGCCCTGGCTGCCGCCCTGTGTGATGACGTTACGCCCGTCCCACTCGGGCAGCGAGCAGAGCACGTCGATGCAGCGCACCAGTCCTAAATAGACATGCTTCATGTAATACTGGTCGCGGTCTTCCAGCCCCTGACGGAAATAGCTGTTGTCGCGGTTGTTGAAGGCGGCATTGATGTCGCTGAACGCGCGGTCGCTCATCGTGGGGTTCATGCCGTGTATCTCGATAGCCATGCGGATGAAGCCGTGCTCCGGCCAGAAGCGACGCGCCGTACCGTCCTTGATGGTCTTCACACCGGCACCCGGAGGTGTCAGCACCACAGGGCACGAACCGGCCTTGGCACCGTGGGGCACCAGCAGGTAGGCATAGAAGGCATGGCGCTGGCGGTCGATGGGAATCTTCATCAGATAGCAGTCGGTCTTCTGGTCCGACAGCTCCTTCACATACTCCTTGGTATAGCTCATGGGGAATGACTTCGATGCCTCTAACTGCTGCTGCCAGAACGTCCAGAAGTCTTTCGGCTCTTGGGTGAACGGCAGTATCTTGTCGGCCGAGAAGCCCACCTTGACATGGTGCTCGTAGGTCTTGCCGTCCAGCTGCATCTTCAGCCGCAGGTCGCGGAAGCAGGGCTGTTTGGCGGTGCCTATCGCTATCTTGGCGCGCCCGCCATGCAGTGTGGCGGTGCCCTTCTTGTCGGCAGGCAGCAGGTCGGTGCCCACTTCCCACTGCACCGTGCCGTCGCGCGGTATGCCATACTTGTAGAACTGCACCTCGACGGTGGCCTGCTCGCCTGTCTGGTAGAGCCAGTCGGCATGGTCGGGCACGGCCACCCAGAGGTAGTCGCTACGATAGGGGTAATTCTCGGCAGCTTGTGCCGTCAGCAGCATGAAGAGGGCTGCCATCAGGAGGGAAAATCGGTGTTTCATCATCGTTAGTAGTTGAGCTTGTGTGTGCAAAGATAGCATTTTTTTGTGACATGAGGCATAAAACAGCATAAAGAAGTGATAAAATATTGGAGAATCGGCAACTTTTGTGTACCTTTGTCACCGCTAAGGCATCACCTTGTCTTCGTCATGCACACCATGTCAAGACTGTCGGTGCCTCATAACGATAACAAAAAAACGATACCTATGAGAACAAAGCTACTACTCTTGGCCCTACTGATAACCACCATCATGGCGGCGCAGACCGGCACTCCGGCCAACAATGTGAAAGAACTATGGATTGACAACGGTGTACGACGCATCTACGGCGAGCTGTTCACCCCCGACCAAGCCAAACCGGACAGTCCCATCGCCATCATTGCACATGGCTTCAACGGGTCGGCCGACTATGGCCGCAACTATTTCGGCACGATGAACCGGCTGGGGTATGCTTGCTACACTTTCGATTTCCCGTGCGGGTCGGTGCGCAGCCGGAGCGACAACAACACGATGAACATGTCGATACTCGACGAGGTGAGCGACGTGAAGGCCATCGTCAGCTACTTCCGCAGCAAGGGGCACCACCACATCGTGCTCATCGGCGAGAGCCAGGGCGGATTGGTCTCTGCACTCACCGCAGCAGCGCTGAAGGACCAGGTGAACCAGCTGGTGCTGGTCTATCCGGCCCTGTGCATTCCCGACAACTGGCGGCAGCGGTACCCACAGCTGTCCGACATCCAGGAGGTCACAGAGCTTTGGAACGTGAAGATGGGGCGCCGCTTCTTTGAAGAGATTCACGACATGCGTCCGTTAGAGGTCATCGGGCAGTATCGCGGCCCGGTACTGATTGTGCAAGGCGATGCCGACCGCGTGGTGTCTATGGACGACTCGCGGCGTGCCCAGCAGCTCTACCGCCCCGGCACCCGTCTGCATGTCATACCCGGAGCCGGCCATGGCTTCAAGCCGCAGGAGTTTCAGGAGGAGATGCAGCAGCTGGAGCAGTTTCTGAAATAGTCAGCTGCCAATAGAAAATAGTCTATCGGTAATCGAAAATAGTCTATCGTAATTCGTAAATATAACCAGGGTGATACACTTAAAAGACATCCACAAAACCTATCAGGGTGCTCAGCCGCTGCATGTGCTGAAAGGCATCACCCTCGACATCGGGAAGGGCGAGTTCGTCAGCATCATGGGTGCCTCAGGCTCGGGCAAATCCACCTTATTAAATATATTAGGCATTCTCGACAACTACGACTCGGGCAGCTATGAGCTGGCGGGCGTACCCATCCGCAACCTCAGCGAAAGCAAGGCCGCCGAGTACCGCAACCGGCTGATAGGCTTCATCTTCCAGTCGTTCAACCTCATCTCGTTCAAGACGGCTGTCGAGAACGTTGAGCTGCCGCTGTTCTACCAGGGGGTGGCGCGCCGCAAGCGTCATGCGCTGGCCTTGGAATACCTGGAGCGATTGGGACTCTTGGACTGGGCCGAGCACTATCCCAACGAACTCTCCGGCGGCCAGCGGCAGCGTGTGGCCATAGCCCGTGCGCTGATTACCAAACCGCAGATTATTCTTGCCGACGAGCCGACGGGAGCCCTCGACTCGAAGACATCCATTGAGGTGATGCAACTGCTGAAACAGCTGAACGCCGACGAGGGCATCACCCAGATCATCGTCACCCACGACCCGGGGGTGGCGGAAAAGACCAACCGCATCATCCGCATCAAAGATGGAGTTATTGAATGAGATATGGCAGACCGCCCGTCGCAACAAGCTGCGCACGGCCTTGACCGGCTTTGCCGTGGCGTGGGGCATCTTCATGCTCATCGTGCTGCTCGGTGCCGGCAATGGTCTCATCAATGCGCAGCTGCATCAGTCGGAGCGCTTCCTGTCCAACTCGATGGTGGTCTTCGGAGGGCGCACCTCCATGGCCTACCAGGGACTGAAGGAGGGGCGGCGCATCAACCTGCAGACACGCGATGTGGCGACCACCGGGTCCGAGTTCCGGCATGTCATCGACGAGGTGGGTGCTACCTACGATGCGTCTGTCACCATTACTCACGGTCAGGAGTACATCAGTACGACGGTTGTCGGCGTTTATCCGAATCATACGAAGGTCGATAAGATGGAGATGCTGTATGGGCGTTTTATCAACGAGATAGACCTGAAGGAGAAACGCAAGGTGTTGGTGCTCAGTAGCAAGCAGGCCAAGGAACTGGAGCGGAAAGACATCACGACACTGCTTGGACACTATGTCAAGGTGGGAAGCTTTGCCTTCAAGGTGGTTGGCATCTATAAGGACGACGAGAACGGACAGTCTGATGCCTATTCCTCCTACTCTGCCATTAAGGGTATTTTCGGGGCCAATACGGATAATGCCGGAGTCATCGAGTTCACTTTCCACGGACTGCCCACAGAAAAGGCCAACGAGGATTTCGAGCACGACTACCGTCAGCGCATCAATGCCAACCACCAGGCGCACCCCGAGGACGAGAGCAGCATCTGGCTTTGGAACCGTTACACCGACAATATGCAGATGCAGACGGGCATCGGCATCATACGCACCGCTCTCTGGATAGTGGGCCTCTTCACACTGCTCAGCGGCATCGTCGGTGTGTCGAACATCATGCTCATCACCGTCAAGGAGCGCACCCATGAGTTCGGCATCCGCAAGGCCATCGGTGCCAAGCCGTGGAGCATTCTACGGCTCATCATCGTCGAGAGTGTCATCATCACCACCTTCTTCGGCTACATCGGCATGGTGCTTGGCGTGATGGCCAACGAATACATGGATGCCACCCTGGGCCACGACACCATCGACACGGGACTCTTCCAGGCCACCATGTTTGTCAATCCCACCGTTGGACTGGATGTCTGCTTCGAGGCAACGATGGTGATGGTCGTGGCAGGCACCATAGCCGGAATCATTCCCGCCTTCAAGGCCAGCCGCATCCGTCCGATAGAAGCATTGAGAGCAGACTGAAAAGCCCCACCTAAGCCCTCGCGACGGGAGGGGTGGTTAGAATGATATAGTAATGAAGACAATGACGAATAATAATAGCAGTGGTAACCGAAAGCCCCTCTCGTGGCGAGGTGCCGGAGTGGGCTTCGACCTTGACTCCTACCGCGAGATTCTCGACACGCTGACCCGCAACAAGTCGCGCTCGCTGCTCACAGGCTTCGGCGTCTTCTGGGGGGTCTTCATGCTCGTGGCACTCATGGGCGGCGGACAGGGCCTGAAGGAACTGTTAGAGCAGAACTTCGAAGGCTTTGCACAGAACACGGCGATGATATGGGCGCAGCAGACCACCAAGCCCTACAAGGGGTTCCGCAAGGGACGCTGGTGGGCCATGGAGTATCGGGACATCGAGCGGCTGCGCCAGCGCGTGCCCGAGCTGGATGTCATCGCTCCGGTACTCTTCGGCAGCTGGGGCACCACGAACACGGCCTACTATGGCGACCAGAAGACGCAGCCCCACATACAGGGTGTCACGCCCGACTATGCCGACATCGTGGCTCCCCGCATGTACTATGGCCGCTACATCAACAGTATGGACATGCGCGAGCACCGCAAGGTCTGCGTCTTGGGCAAGAAAGTCTATAAAGACCTTTTCCGCGAGGGCGGCGACCCCTGCGGCAAGTCCATCCGCATCGACTCCACCTGGTATCAGGTCATCGGTGTCGATTATAACGCCAGTGGCAGCATGAACTTCAACGGACGGGCAGAGGAGAAAATCACCCTGCCGCTGACCTTGGTGCAACAGACCTACAACCGTGGCCACGAGGTGGATATGATAGCCGTCACGGGCCGTCAGGGGGTGGTGATGAGCACGCTGGCACCGCGCATCCGCGAGACCATTGCCCGCAGCCACTATATCGACCCTACCGACGAGCAGGGCGTGATGGTGTTCAACACCGAGGTGCTGTTCCAGTTGCTCGACAACCTCTTCCGGGGTGTCAACTTCCTCATCTGGCTCGTCGGCTTGGGCACACTCCTGGCCGGGGCCATCGGCGTGTCGAACATCATGATGGTCACCGTGCGCGAGCGTACCACCGAGATAGGCATCCGCCGTGCCATCGGGGCCACGCCGCGCATGATTCTGTCGCAAATCATTGCTGAGAGCATTGTGCTCACCCTCGTGGCAGGCATGTCGGGCATCCTCTTCGCCGTGCTCATCCTGCAGATGCTGGAGATGGGCAATATGGAGGACGGCATCGTCACCGCCCATTTCCAGGTGGGCTTCTGGACGGCTCTCTTCGCTGCCCTCGTCGTGTCGGTCATGGGTGTGCTGGCGGGGCTGGCTCCTGCCGCCCGAGCCATGTCCATCAAGCCTGTCGATGCCATGCGCGACGAATAGTAACATCGAAATCCCGAAATATCGAAATCCCGAAATATCGAAATCCCGAAATCCCGTAATCCCGTTATCCCGTAACACCGTAATCCCGTTATCCCGAAATCCCGAAAAAGAGAAAATATGAAACAGTACAAAAAGCTTATCATTGCCGTCATCATCGCCTTGATTTTCATCGGCACGTTCGTCTTCCTCTGGCAGAAAGGCCAGCCTAAGGAGGTGGCTTATCAGGAGTTCACGCCCGCCGTAAACGATGTGCGCAAGACCACCATTATTACCGGAAAGATAGAGCCGCGCAACGAGGTGAACGTGAAGCCTCAGATCAGTGGCATCATCACCCAGCTGCTGAAAGAGCCCGGCCAGCATGTCGAGCAGGGCGAGGTGATAGCCAAGGTGAAGGTGATTCCCGATATGGGTCAGCTGTCGAATGCTGAGGCCCGTGTGCGTCTGGCCGACATCAACCTGGCGCAGGCACAGACCGACTACGACCGCGAGAAGGCCCTCTTCGACAGACAGCTGGTGTCGGCCGACGAATATGAAAAAGTTCGCCAGCGGCTGCGCCAGGCCCGCGAGGAAGTGGCTGCTGCCCAGGATGTGCTGCAGGTGGTGCGCGACGGTGTGTCGAAGTCGAACGCCTCGGCGTCTTCTACGCTTGTCCGCTCCACCATCAGCGGTGTCATTCTCGACATCCCCGTCAAGGTGGGCAACAGTGTCATCCTGGCCAACACCTTCAACGACGGTACCACCATTGCCACGGTGGCCAACATGAACGACCTCATCTTCCGTGGCAATATCGACGAGACCGAGGTGGGCCGCCTCGTGCAGGGCATGCCGATGAAAATCACCATCGGTGCCCTGCAAGACCTGAGCTTCGATGCTGCCCTGGAGTATATCTCGCCCAAGGCCACCGAGAGCAACGGTGCCAACCAGTTCGAAATCAAGGCCGCCGTCCATGTTCCCGACGTGTCAGCGTCGGGAAAAGCCCCCGCCGCTTCAACGTCGGACCATCCCGGCACTCTCCGCTCCGGCTATAGCGCCAACGCCGAGATCGTGCTGCAGGAGGTGAAGCAGGCCCTCACCATCCCCGAGAGTGCCATCGAGTTCAGCGGCGACTCTACCTTCGTCTATCTGCTCATCGGTCCGTCGGGCGACAAGACCTACGAGCGTCGCCCCGTGGTGACCGGTCTCTCCGACGGTGTGAACATAGAAATCAAGAAGGGCCTCACCACCAAGGATAAGGTGCGAGGCCCCGAAATCATTGCCGACGAGCAATAGTTCTTCTATAGGCGACTGTGCTTAGTCGTCGGGGAGTGTCTATTTCATCACGACTTTTCGTCCGCCATTGACGTAGATGCCCTTCTGTGCCGGCTTGCCGGTCAGCCGGCGTCCGTCAATGGTGTACCAGTGGTCGTCCTGCTGGGCGGCAGCATCAGCCTTGACGGCCTCGATGCCAGTAGAGCTGGGATTGAAGTTCTTCAGCTCATAGAGAGCCTGCTGGGCCTTGCCGGTCTGGTTGTTGAAGAGGCTGGCGTTATACCATGCGTCCGTTACGCGCTTGGTGTTCCAGTCCAGGCCGAACTCGTTGCCCTCGGGGAACCACCAGTACAGACCGTCCACATTGTCATACTTCTTCAGTGCATTGATCAGGTCTTTTGTGAACTGCAGCTGGCCGGCATCGGTAGCTTTCCAGGTGGGGAAGTTGGAGGCGATGTCAAATTTGGCATCATCGGGATAGTAGTTATGGAAGAATCCCGTCTCTACCAGTTGTATCTTCTTGTTGGGATAAGTGGTCTGAAGGGTTGCCAGCAGCGATGTCAGGTTGGTCAGCGGTCCGTGGTAGTGGGGGTAGTACGACAGTCCGATGACATCGTAGTCGTCGGTATAGCTCTTCAGCGTGTTGTAGAAGTTGATGACATTCACGGCCTTGCTCATCTCCGTCTGGATCACCACCTTGGCCTGGGGCGTCACTTCGCGGATGGCCTTGATGCCTGCTTTCAGGTATTTGGCAAAGTTGGCAAACGTGCCGGTGCCATAGTTCCCGCCGTTAGGATAGCAGTGCCCGGTGGGCCACATCATGCCGTAGGTAATCTCGTTGCCGGGTTGTACGAAGTCGGGCTTGGCACCGGCGGCTATCAGCTGGTTCAGGCAGTCTTTGGTATATTCGTACACCGTGTTGGCCAGCACCTCGGGGTCGCTGCTCGTCCATGCGCTCGGTGTCGAGTGCTGGCCGGGGTCGGTCCAGGTGTCGCTATAGTGGAAGTCGAGCATGAAGCTCAGTCCGGCATCCTTGATTTGCTTGCCCAGTGCCTTCACGTAGGCGAGATCCTGCCGTACACCTTCTCCTTTATCGTCTGTCGGAGCCTTCGACGGGTCCACAAACAGGCGCACACGCATGGCGTTCCAGCCCTGTGCCTTGAAATAATTGATCATGCCGCCCGTGATGGTCTTTCCGTCTTTGTCAAGATACTTGGCGCCGTTGGCCTCGTAGCTGGGCAGCAGTGAGATGTCGCCACCCACAAACTTTTGTGCTGTTGCTGCCAGTGTAGTGGTCAGCAGTGCAATGAGGAGTAATAGTGTTTTCTTCATTAGTCTTAATGTTTTGGTTATTGTTCTGTTGTTTCTGTTGTTTATTTCTTATGCCTGTTGGCGCGCTGCTCGCGGTATTTGGCTTTCTGCTTGGCAGAGCCGCTGCCGTGGGCACCGGTAATGTATTTCTTCTTCTTGGCCTTGGTCTTCACCTTGTCCTCTTTCGGGCGCGGACCGCCGCCGCGCCCGAAGGATATGCCGTTGACGAGGATGTCCTCGAAGTCGCTTTCTTTGCTCATTTCTTTGTTTGACTTTTGAAGTTTGAAATTTGAAGTTTGACGTTTGTGAATGGTCTTTCTATTATGTAATCATAAATGTCAAACTTCAAACTTCAAATCATATTAATGATGGAACAGCCGCACGCCGGTGAATGCCATGGCGATGCCGTACTTGTCGCACGTCATGATGACATGGTCGTCGCGCACCGAGCCGCCAGCCTGTGCGATATACTCCACGCCGCTCTTGTGGGCCCGCTCGATGTTGTCGCCAAAGGGGAAGAAGGCGTCGCTGCCCAGCGCCACGCGTGTGTTCTGTGCTATCCATGCTTTCTTCTCTTCCCGTGTCAGCACCTCAGGCTGGCGGGTGAAGAACTGCTGCCAGGCACCGTCGCGCAGCACGTCGTCGTGCTCGTCTTCCGAGATATACACGTCGATGGTGTTGTCGCGGTCGGCACGCCGTATGCCCTCCTTGAAGGGCAGGCCCATCACCTTCGGGTGCTGGCGCAGCCACCAGATATCGGCCTTGTTGCCCGCCAGTCGGGTGCAGTGTATGCGGCTCTGCTGTCCGGCGCCGATGCCGATGGCCTGTCCGTCCTTCACGTAGCAGACGCTGTTCGACTGCGTATATTTCAGCGTGATGAGCGCGATGATGAGGTCGCGCCGTGCCTCGGCCGTAAAGGTCTTGTTCTGGGTGGGGATATTCTCAAACAGCGCGGGGTCGTCCAGCTTGATTTCGTTGCGCCCCTGCTCGAAGGTCACGCCGAAGCACTGCTTGCGCTCTATCGGCTCCGGCTTGTACGCGGGGTCTATCTTGATGACGTTGTACGTACCCTTGCGCTTCTCCTTCAGTATCTCGATGGCCTCGGCGGTATAGTCGGGGGCTATCACGCCGTCGCTCACCTCGCGCTTCAGCAGCAGGGCGGTGGTCTTGTCGCACGTGTCGCTCAGCGCCACGAAGTCGCCGTAGCTCGACATGCGGTCGGCACCGCGGGCACGGGCGTAGGCACAGGCCACGGGCGACTGGTCCAGGCCCTCGACGTCATCGACGAAATAAATCTTCTTCAGCGTGTCCGTCAGCGGCAGTCCGACGGCGGCACCGGCCGGCGACACATGCTTGAACGAGGCGGCGGCGCAGAGCCCTGTGGCCTCTTTCAGTTCTTTCACCAACTGCCATGCGTTCAGGGCGTCGAGGAAATTGATATAGCCCGGGCGGCCGTTAATCACTTCAATAGGCAACTCGCCTTCCTGCATGAAGATGCGTGAGGGCTTCTGGTTCGGGTTGCATCCGTACTTGAGCTGTAGTTCTTTCATATTTAATATAGGTGTATGTTTCTTTCTGCCTGCAAAGTTACGAAAAGTCGAGAGCAAAACAAAGAAAAACTTTTCTTTTTTTGCCAAGACGGAGTAACTTCGCCGTCAAAGCGGCAAAGTTACGAAAAAACATTGACACTTCGTTCACTTTTCATAAGATTAACGCAGTTCAGTCTTAAAATGGGTGCAATACGGGCACAAAGAATGGTGCGGCGCATAAGTGAAATCCAAAAAAGATTATCCCAAAACGGATAAAACGTGCAAGAACAGCCCCACCGCCTGTCGATACAGGGCGGTGGGGCTGTCGATAAATCGAGACGGTTAGCGGTCAGTG
>OCTX012217941.1_pt1 | contig 10186 bp, 12 predicted proteins | sample 1539691 | NCBI WGS metagenome assembly OCTX01 (sample SAMN02144231, study PRJEB22623) | gut metagenome | biome: sheep rumen | host: Ovis aries | place: New Zealand | reverse complement strand
GGATAGCCTGCCTATGCTCAGCCCGATAGGGCTGTCGAACAGGAAGCCCCCACTTCTAAGCATAAGCGAAAGTGGTGGGAGTATGTCACGCTGCTTCATGAGGAGCTTTTTGCTTCCTATAACTGCAGCAGGTGCAGAAACTGCTGTAAGGCCTTTGCCGGATGTATTCCGGCTGTGGATATAGAAAGAGATGCAGAGTATTTGCATATGTCAGTGGAGGATTTTCGGGAGAAATACCTGGAATCCACGCCCACAGATAATGATGGGGCAGAAGGCTTCATGACAAAACACAAACCATGTGATTTTCTGGGCGTGGATGGGGAATGTATTCTCGGTGACTGCAGGCCACAGAACTGTGTGGATTATCCCTTTACAGATAAACCAGACCGGATGGGAAGTCTGTATTCGTTTCTGGATGCGGTCTCGGTATGTCCCGTTGCCTATGAGATCTGTGAGAGGCTGAAGGCTCACTATCGGTTCCGGTGAGGAAACGGATGTAATGGCTGGGGACGGTTCTCAACAAATCAGATTGTACAGGAGATATTATGTTTATTCAGGTCAAGGCTATTCGAAAGGGTAGCAAGCCGCCTATCTGGAGGCGTGCGTTTCTCCCACTGCATATTACGTTTTCCCAGATGGCGTTTATTCTCGAGGCGATGCTGGAACTGCCTCGCACAGACCGGTTTCAGTTTGAGTTTTTCCAGGAAAAAGACCGGCTGTTTGAGGCTGACAGAGATAAGAATATTCCGGAAAACTATGAGTATTCCTGCTGGAATTCCCGCAATTCCTGTGTTGACGACTGGCTGAAGGAGAAGACCTGGTTCACTTTCCGGCGGAGAGACCGGCAGGACCAGCCGGAATATCGGGTGGAGTTCGAAATACTGCTTGATCGTATTCATAATGGTGCAGAGCTGGTGTCTTATCCGGCTATCGTAAAAGAGGTCTCCCTCCAGAATGATCCCTATTGGAGTGACGGGACGGCCATCAATCAGATACTGAAAGACACCTGTTTTCTGAAGGAGGAAAAACCGGGGTATCCGTCTTTTGCCGAGGTTGAGAGACATGTCCGGAGCGGGGATGGAATCGGCATGAGTGAGGAACTCAAAAGCCATGATCATCTGCTCCGGAAATCTACAAAGGCGAGACTGCAGGAAGCTGCTGATATGTTCAAGGCGGCTGCTTTATCACATGTCAATGCGGGCAGTTCCTCTGGTCAGGGGGTATCCCGGCCGCGCAGCTCTGGGCAGAATGTGAAAACTGCTGCTGCGCCTGTCCAGCAAATACATCCAAAGGCGGGTTCCCTGATGGAGGTGCTGAACGCATACCCAAAGAAGGACCTGCTGAAGATTGCTGAAGAAACCGGTTGTACTCTGAAGGGTTCCGTCAAGTCAAAAATGGCTTATGAGCTGGCCAGACATCTGCTGGATACAAAGGTCATGAGAATGTTGCTCTTAGAGGCGACGGAAGAAGAACTGGATGCCTTTGAGGCTGCGATATGCAGAAAGCGGTTTCGTCCATCGAAAAAGGATTGGGAGCTTCTAGCCAGGATCTACAATCTGAATTATCTTGGTGAATATACGGATGATACGGTAGAGGTACCCTGGGATGCGGTGCAGATGTACGAACTGATCTGTAAGAACGGGTACAGGGCATTTCATGCGGATGCACGATGGCTGATCGACTGCCTGAATGTTTTTGCCTATATATTTGTCGTCGGTCCGGTAGAGCATCTGTTCCGGATGTACAGCCAGCGGAAGGGCAGCCAGTCCGATTATGGCGACTTTCTGGAACTGCTGGATAAGATCCCGCAGAAATGCAATCCCTGCAGGCTGATCGGTGAAAAGCTGGTCTCGGAAGCGGCAATGGAAGACAATATATACCTTTCCATCGAGTCCAGGCAGAGAGATGTGCCATATTATCTTCCAGAAGTGGAGGAAATAAAGGAACTGCTGGAAAACGGGTATACGGCCTCAGAGCCTGCGTACAAAAAGCTTTACACATTTCTGCAGAAAGAGGTAAAGCAGGAGAAGACTGTCTGTGATGAATTATGCAGGCTCGCTTTCCGGATGTTTTCTGCCGGCAAGATGATCTCCGCATATATGCAGGAGGTAAACGCCAGGAATATTATTTTTTCCTCACGGAAACAGGCGGAACGATTTGCGGGGATCCTGGTGGAACTGAGCAATAATACACGGATGTTTGAGCTGAGAGGACATATGCCAATCGAGATGCGTGCGTTCATGCCGGGAGCTGGAACAGATACACCGCCAAGGGTCGTCCCGACAAACGGCAATGCCACAGAATCCGGCATGACAGCGGTCATGTCCTGGAGCCAGGCAGCGGAAGAAAAGGCAGGAGCAAAAAAAATCTATTCCAACGACCTCTGCCCCTGCGGCAGCGGGAAGAAGTATAAGAAATGCTGCGGACGGAAAAAGTAACAGGTAAGCGGGGACGGTGAGAACCGTCCCTATTGTCTTTATTGCCCTGGCACAGGCATATTATGGTAATGCACGATTCAGGTGGTAAACGGTACCTTTTTTGTGTGGAATATATATCAAAGTGACAATTTCGCACGTTACACTAAGACTATTGATTTTGCTTTTGGGGCTGATTAAGATAAGGATAACGAAAGGTACACAGTCAGCAGTTCTGAAAGACAGCTTGAGCGACAAGTTTTTTCTTGGGAAGGCAAAGGAAGCGTATGAACGAGATGCAGCATGATGGACAGCCGGGCGGCAGGAGCGCAGACAGCTGTCAGATGGAAAAACGGCAGATGGCAGAGAGCCTTGGCGGAGGAAATGTGCCGCAGCATATCTGCGAGATGGAAAGCATCCTGGATGAAGCCGTGCGGAAGATGGACGTGCTGGAAAGAATGATTGCGGAGTATGAGGAATTCCAGACGGAAATTGGAAGGCTGGAGGCGTATTATACCAGTCAGCAGTGGAAGGACGATTACGCCATGGATGAGGTTGGCGCATTTCCCGAGGAGCTAAAGCGCGGCGTCCTCTCCCAGGATGGCATCTGGAATATGCTGGAGCGGAACCGGGAGCTGACGGAGAGGATCGGCATCGGGAGCGGCGGAGACTGCGCCGGGAAGTGATGGAAAACGCCTCGCTTTTGATTGACAGGCTGAGGGCATACCGCCTATCATGGGATTACACTGATATAAAAATCAATGATACTATTTTCCGGTAAATGTGGCTGTTACACTGTAAGACCGAAGCATTATAAACAGCAAGAGGTAAGCAGATGAACAATTATTTGATCTTTGTCGTGAACCTGGTCGTTCCGGCACTGGTGGTCCTGACCATACTGGTTATTGCGGGCGGTTTTGGACTCAAAAAGAAGGAGTCGATCAAGGGCGAACTGTTTGACTACTTCATCCAGGTGTGGAATTCTACATCGAAAAAGGCTGATCCGGTTCCCGAGCCTGCGCCAGAGAAGGCCGCAGAGGGTGAGGCGAAAGAGGCTGCAGAAGCGACGGCTGTTGCGGCTGCGGCAGAAGTAGTGGCTGCTCCTGATGCCAGGCAGGCTGCCGGGGGTGTCGATGTGGCACCCAAATCTGAAGATGGGAAGGGTGCGGAAGCTGGGAAGGCTGAGGAAGCTGAAGCCGTGCGCGAGGCGGAAGGCGAAGTGGTGCTCAGAGCTGAAGGTGAAGCAGTGTGCGGAACTAAAGGTGAAGCCGTGTGCGGAGCGGAAGGCGAAGCTGTGTGCGGAGCGAAAGGCGAAGCAGTGTGCGGAGCGGAAGGTGATGCTGCATGCGAAGCCGGGACGGTTTCCGGGCAGGCCGCGGTACAGAATAGCGATCCCGATGCGGCAGAGAACTTTTTCCAGAAGTTTTTCCAGATGCTGATCCAGTCTTACGAGTATGAGAAATACAAGGAGACGGTCAACAAAACGAAATATCATTTTTACAAGATGCTGGTCCTGGTTGTCGTTTTGAGCATTCCCTTCCTGGTGCTGTTTTTGATCACCAGAAAGGAATGGATCCTTCAGGACGCTGAGTGGAACGATATGTATCTCTATACGGTCGTTCTGGTCCCGCTGATTTTTGCCTATCTGGTCAATAAATTTGTCAAGATCCGGCAGTATCACGAAACATGGCTGCGTCACATGAAAAACAGGCATAACCTGGAGTGGCGCATGATCGGTTTTATCAAGGACTGCGAGCTGTTGAAAGCAGGCCTGGTGCCGAAGGAATCGGGAGCTCCTTCTACGATAGAGGAACTGAAGATGGATTTTGTAGATGACATGTGTGCGTACTGGAAAGCGGCATCCGAGATCACCGATACAGGAGTGAAGGAAGAAAATATCTTCGAAGATTTCGGCAGCCTGCTTACGAAATCGTGATCATAGAGAAGGAAAGAAAATACGAGAAAATGCAGACCGGGTGGCCTGCATTTTTCTTGCTTTTTTTGTCAGAAGCGGGGTGTAAACGCTATTATAAATGTTGACCACTTTCGACAGTTTCGCTATTTCTCTTCTGGTGACTTTGGATTTTTACCATGTTATACTTTGGATTATTACCAGCAAGAAGAGGAACAGCCATGCCATGAATTTAATCCATCATATCGCTATCATCTGTTCGGATAAGGATGCAGCTCTGGATTTCTATGTCCACAAGCTTGGGTTTCCCGTCATCAGGGAAAACTATCGCCCAGAGCGGGATGACTGGAAGATCGATCTGAAGCTGACTGAAAGTACAGAATTAGAGCTTTTTATAATGAAAGGGCATCCGCAGCGGCTAAGCCCGGAAGCTTATGGTCTTCGGCATTTAGCTTTTCGTGTCTCTTCTGTGGAGATGAAGGTGAAAGAACTGGCGGAGAAGGGAATTCTCTGTGAGCCAGTCAGAACCGATATCTTTACCGGCGAAAAGATGACCTTCTTCCATGATCCGGATGGATTGCCGATAGAAATACACGAATAAAAAGTAAAGTTAGGAAATAACAGTCGAACGCCTAGTTTTTCTCTAAACTTTCTGGCATACTTTAAAAAACTGATAGTTTTTAAAGTAACAGCCAGGAAGTTCTACTGGATAAGAGCACACAGGAGATGCTATTTTACAGAAGGAGAAATATTGCCATGCTCTTTTTCAAATGTAAAATGTGCGGAGGTATGATTGAGTTCAACCCTGGGGATACCGTAGGCGTATGTAATTCCTGCGGAACGAAGCAGACCCTCCCGCGCGTAAACGATTTCAGACGGCTGAATCTTTACGATCAGGCTAATGATTATCGCCGAAATAATGAATTTGACAAGGCTGCCGCTATTTACGAGCAGCTGCTTAGCGAGGACAATACCGATGCGGAAGCATACTGGTCCCTCATTCTCTGCCGCCATGGGATCGGATACACGGAGGATCCGGTGACCCACAAATATGTTCCAACGGTCAACCGTGCCCAGAGGGCCTTGATCATTGATGATATATATTATAAATCTGCCCTGCAGTATGCCGATGTTAATCAGGGTGCCATCTACAAGGCCGAAGCTAATGCAATATGTGAGATCCAAAAAGGCTTGCTTGCAGCAGGACAGACAGCGGCCAAAGACCCTGCAAATGTTGCGCTGCTTCTTGATCGTGCATTTATGCTTCTTAAAGAGGGAGAATGGAACAAGGCAGAAGCCATGTGTGACCAGGCCCTCAAGCAGGATCCCAGGAACACACAGGCGTATCTTGGGAAGCTGATGGCAAAGCTCCGAATACATCGTCAGGAAGATATCTCCGGGTATGTGCAGCCGGATAATAATAACAACAGCTTCAAGAATATAAGTCAGGCCGGCAGCGATAAGCTCGTGAACAGTCCTCTCGACCAGAAGAATGCGGAAGAGCAGAAAAGCACTATGCCGCAAAATACCGAAGAAATTAAGGCGAAGGATATAAAGAAGTTTCTTGCTGAAAAAAAACACATCGCAGCCGTCTGTGCAGTGTTAATTATTGTTCTTGCTTTGTTCATCATTTTTAAGCTGAAGCCGGGTATGACAGTGGACCGGAAGGAAGCTGGCTATTCTGACCTAATATCTGCTCAATTGGAATCTATTTCTGAAGCAGAAGTTGGTTCGAGTGTCATTTATGGCTCATATGAGCAGGATAATAATGACGATAACGGGAAAGAAGCAATTGAATGGCTGGTGCTGGCACGAGAAGGCGACAGGGTCCTGCTTCTCAGCCGGTACGGTCTTGATAACCAGAAATTCAACTCTTCTGGGGAAGGTGTCACCTGGGAAGACTGCTCACTTCGTGAATGGCTTAACGGGACATTTATAAATGAGGCGTTCAGTTCAGAGGCACAGAACTCTATACTCAGTTCCACCGTCTCGGAAGATGATAATTCAGGTAACAGTACTACGGACAAAGTGTTCCTCCTTAGCATAAAAGAGGCAGAGGAGTATTTAGAATCAGATACGGATCGTCAGTGTCAGGGTACGACATATTGGAAAAATCAAGCTGGAAATAGCGCATATGGAGATGCCCGAAGGAATTGCTGGTGGTGGCTAAGGTCTCCCGGTAAAAGCAGCAGCTATGCTTCATACGTCTATAATGACGGGCACATTCTCAAAAACGGTCTTGAAAGCAGCAGCCGCGCTGTTCGGCCTGCCATGTGGATCAATATCAAATAAGTTGGTTAATAAAAAGGCGTTTCCCTGAATCCAGGCGTCACCCTGTTATTTATCTACATGATCGCATCGATCGTGATGGAGCTGTTGAACATTCAGGTGCCTTTCCTGGCGGCACCCTGATGCGGATCCGTAAAAGACTGGCTATAGAGGAAGAATTTGGAGGAGTGACATGATAAAGGTATATTGCTACAGCCGATGCACCACATGCAAAAAGGCACTGAAATGGCTGGATGAAAATGGCATCGCGCACGAGGACATTGACATCAAGGCCGATCACCCCGATGAGCAGACGCTCCGGGAGTACTACGCTGCAAGCGGCCTGCCGTTAAAGCGCTTCTTTAACACAAGCGGCATACCCTACCGGGAGATGGGCCTCTCGAAAAAGCTGCCGGAGATGAGTGAAGACGAACAGCTCGCTCTGCTGGCAACCGACGGAATGCTCGTAAAGCGCCCGTTGGTCGTAGGCGACGGCGTCGTCCTGACCGGATTCCGGGAAGAAGAATGGGCGGCAAAGCTGAAAAAGGCATGATAAAAACGCTTCGGCGTGACAAAAGGGACGGTTCTATCTGTCTGGTTGGGCACAATCAGACAGAAGGAATCGCCCCTTTCTTTTTGTGAAGCGAGGGCAGATCGATCGTCCGCAGATGGTTGGCGGCCTCTTTTTGGGGCGGGAAACCAGACAGATAGAACCGTCCCAATTGTCTTCCGCAATTGTCTCCAGGAGGAGAATTTCCCAGAGCGCAAGATTATGGTATGATATTTGTGTCAAATGAGACCAGACAAATAGAACCGTCCCATTTGCCTGGTCAGCGAGATAAAGGAGATGGCATTGTGAAGATTGTGAAGGGGTTTTCTTTTCGGAATGTAGTGATGTTTGCTCTGGTTGCGGCTCTGGCCGGGAGTTTTCTGACTGGCTGTGGCGGGAAGAGCGAGGCTGGCTCGGATGGATTGTATTTTTCGGAGCAGGCGGTTCGCAAGTCGCCCGCATGGGTGACCGATCTTGACGCGGCGAAGGATGCGGAGCAGCTGATCGTTGTTGCCGGTGTGGATAAGACGACGGCTTATGTGACGATGCATGAGAAGGCTGCGGATGGGACGTGGCAGCAGATTATTGCTTCGCCGGGGTTTATCGGCCTGGATGGCCTGGGTGAGGCGAATATCCGTGATTGTTTTACGCCGGTGGGGACGTTTACCATTGATAAGGCGTTTGGCCTGGCGGATGATCCGGGCTGTGCGATGGAGTATACCAAGGTTGATGAGAATTTTTACTGGTCCGGGGATGCCCGGGAGGGGATGCATTTTAATGAGCTGGTCGATCTGAGGGATGTGCCGGAGTTGGATACGGAGAACAGCGAGCATATCGCGGATTTTGATTATGCATACCAGTATGTTTTGGATATGGGCTATAATGCTGAGTGTGAAGAGGAGAAGGGGTTTGCCTTTTTCCTGCATTGTTACCGGGTGAATCGCACGTATACCGGCGGCTGTGTGGGTGTTCCGGAGAATATTATGCGGTTTATCATGCAGCATGTGAAACCGGGGTGCAAGATCACCATCGATTCCCTGGAAAATATGCATGGAGATCTGGATGCCTGACTGGTGAGGGAAGGCTGTATGCAGGTTGCTTTGGGAGGCAGCTTTTTTGAGCGGCTGACGGATGGCGTTTTTATTGTATGTCAGTAAAGCGGATGACGGTTTTTGAGACTGGTTTGAGGAGGAGTGCTTTATGAAGAAACGGATGCGGCAATGAGTTTGTTTGCGATCGGCGATCTGCATCTGCACTATCAGTCGGTGCTGAAGGCACCCGGGCAGCTGCATGACCGTGTCTGGAAAAACCATGAAGAGAAGTTCCGGAAGAACTGCGGGAAGCAGGTGGCGGACGGGGATACCCTGGTGCTGGTGGGCGACCACAGCTGGGGGAAGAATCTGCCGGAGTGCGAGCTGGATCTGCAGTACATCCGGGAGCTGCCAGGCCGGAAGATCCTGACCAGAGGCAACCACGATATGTTCTGGGATGTGAAGAAGACGGGGCAGCTCAATGCCCGATTCCAGCCGGATCTGACCTTCCTGCAGGATGGCTATGCGGCCTATCAGGACTATGCCCTTGTGGGCACGAAGGGGTTTACCTTTGAGGGGCCTTTTTATCTGGACCGGCGGGGACGGATCGTCGGCTGGGATGAGGAGGCAGAGGAGCACGCGAAGAAGCTGGTGGAGCGGGAACTTGGCCGGCTTCGGAAGTCCTTTGAGCTGGCGAAGGCGGACGGGTACAGCCGTTTTATCATGTTTCTGCATTATCCGCCCACCAACATCCTGGAGGAGCGGAGCGGTTTTACCGACATGGCTGAGGAATACGGCGCGGAGCAGGTGATCTACGCGCACTGCCACGGAGAGAGCCGGTTCCACGACAGCATCCACGGAGAATACCGCGGGCGGACCTACCATCTGGTATCCGGCGATTATCTGCGCTGGAAGCCAAAGAAGATATTGGAGTGAAATATGGCATTTTTTCATAAGAAACGAGTTACCGAGACAGTCAAGACACCAGAAATGAAATACGTCGCCGCAGCTTACGAGCCCGGCGAGGCAATGCCTTACTTCGAACAGGCCAGCTATTTTCAGGTGAATATCTTTGTACAGGGCAGACCCCGGCAGAAGCAGCTGATCTCCCTCCCGGAAGGAAGTACCGGGGAGCACATTTCCCTGCTCATCGATATGGGAGTCGACGTGGTGATCTGCCGCGGCTTCGGACCGCGGACCCTCAAGCTGTTTGCGGATGCAGGCATAGAAACCCGCGTTTTCGAGGGCGGGACAAACGCGGCACTGGCAGATTACCGAAAAAGCCAGTGAGTATCGTTGTCTGCGAATCGCGATTACGAATGGGAAATTCTGTTTGCCGTAGATTTCCCGGAATAGAAGAGAGCCAGGCAGTTGTACTTATTTATAGGGCAGCAGCCTGGGTATTGGCCGTTTTTAGGAGAAGGTCTGGCGATGAATCCGGAGGATAACGGGAGGTGTCTATGATTAAACCGGTCGTGAGGGATGTTTTTTTCCTTGGACAGAAGTCGGAGCCGGCCACAAAGCAGGATCTGTCTGTGGGGCAGGATCTGCTGGATACACTGCGGGCCAACCAGGCGCACTGTGTCGGTATGGCGGCGAACATGATCGGCGTGAAGAAGCGGATCATTATCGTTAATATGGGCCTTATGAACGTGGTCATGTACAATCCCGTGATCGTAAAGCGTGATATGCCCTATGAGTCCGAGGAGGGCTGCCTGTCGCTGGATGGCGTGCGCAGGACGGTCCGGTACCAGAACATCGAGGTGGAATATCTGGATGGCAGCTGGAAGAAGCACCGGACGGCATACTCCGGGTGGACAGCCCAGATCATACAGCATGAAATGGATCATCTGGAAGGGATCATCATCTGACAGACGGATAGAAGATGGATGAAACAGACAGATGGAGAAAACCAGACAAGTGGACGGTTGTGCGCCAGTTCGGCGCTTATGATATAGCAGGGTGCAACTCCCTGCCCGGCAAAGCCTGGCAAGCAGCCGGTACTTAGGCT
>OCTX012178226.1_pt1 | contig 10187 bp, 8 predicted proteins | sample 1539691 | NCBI WGS metagenome assembly OCTX01 (sample SAMN02144231, study PRJEB22623) | gut metagenome | biome: sheep rumen | host: Ovis aries | place: New Zealand | reverse complement strand
GAATCGAAAACACTTGATATTATTGACATTTTATGGCAAAATATTGTCTTAGAGGTTCCCATCAGTCTTAGAGCCAATCCTGAAAAAGATTATGACTTAAAAGGTGAAGGTTGGGAATTATTAAAAGAAGAAAACTAAAAGATCCAAGACTAGCTCCTTTGTAAGAGCTACTTGAAAAAGAAGGGAAGGAGTGAAATCATGGCAGTTCCTTTTAGAAGAACAAGTAAAACAAAAAAAAGAATGCGTCGTACTCACTTGAAGAAAGATGTTGGAGCTTTGACAGTTTGCCCACAATGTGGAGAAACTATTAGACCACATAGAGTATGTACAAAATGCGGATACTATAAAGGTAAAGAAGTTATTAAAACTGAAGAAAAAACTACTAAAGAATAGTAGCTTTTTTATTGCTTTATAATATATATTTTTGAAGAAAAATATGATATACTAATAAAAATAAAAAGGTGTGATGATTATGAAAGGTTTTGAATTCCCAGGCAGTTCTAATATTAAAAACGATAAAAAAGCGGATACATCTAGTAATATCACTCCTCTTGAAGAACCAAAACATAGCATTGATAATAGTTCTATTGCTATACCTGATATAGTAAATGCCAATCCTTATGAGGAAACGGTTGTTAATACTAATCCATACACTAACGTTAATATATCGGATGTCATAAGTGAAACAGAAGTAGATGAAGAATCAGTCGTTAACGATTCGCCTGAATCTACGCAAAACCAAAAAAGAGAATTAACGGATGATGAAATAACAGAAATAGAAATAGAGAAAATAAAAGCAGAAAGAAGAAGAAAGATTAAAGGCTTTAGGTTGGTCTATGTAGTATTTATGGCTATTATATTAGTTATACTTGCTGTTTGTTATAACCAAACTAGAAAAAATGCTAAGCCCATAGTTATCGGTGATATAGAAATAAATACCAAAGATGATAATCCTCCTATAGAGCAATTAGAAATCTCAGCAGAATTGAATAATTTCTACCAAACAGGAGAAAAAGTAAATTTAGAAAAGATACTAGTTGATTCTGTAAATGATTCAAATAAAATAAAACTTATTAATGATGCAGCATTAACACAAATTAATAGATTAATAGAGGATAATATAGAACAATCAAAAGATCATACAGATTATGAACAAAAAATAAACAAGTTATTAGAATATATAAAGAACTTAAACGAAATAAAATTTAATGATTATAAAGTATTAAATGATAATGACTGTAATAATATTAAAGAAAAAATAGAAATATCAAAACAGACTGCTATTGAATATTTTTCAGCGTTAAATAGTTATAACTCTAAAGATTATAATAACGCTTATAATACTTTCAATTCTATAACAGAAGATAATCTATTTTATAAATATGCTGAAAAACAAAAAGATATTATATGTGATGATATGATAGAATTATTAAAAAAAGATATAGAGAATTCTGAACAAAATATAAGTACATTAAATGAAGAAGAACAAAAACTAAAATATCAAGAAATAAAAGGAATGATAGAACAATATAACCTAGCATATCCTTATCTTAATTTAGAAACAAATCAAACATATAATGATTTATTACAGAAATATAAGAATTTAAGTGAATAAGATATCTTAAGATATCTTTTTATTTTATATAAATTATTGTATAATTTAAGTGGTGATAATATGAAATTTACATTATTAAAAGATGAAGAATTCACAAAATTTGTAGATAGTCGCCCTGAAAAAAATTTTTTTCAAACTACAATGATGAGAGATAGGATAAAAAAAGAGGGAAAAGAAAACTATTTAGTTGGAGTTAAAGACGAAAAGGGCAAAGTACTAGCTGCTGCATTTATAGCAGAAACAGGACATAAATTTATGAATAAAAAAACCTTTGAAAGTTATAAAGGTTTCATATTAGATTATAATAATCAAGAATTATTAGCTTTTTTTACAAGTGAAATTAAAAACTTCTTAAAAGAAAAAAATGCTTTGCGATTAATAATAGATCCGTATATAGTAAATGTTTCTCGTGATATGGATGCTAAAGAAACCGGTGAAGTTGATAATCGGAAAATAGCAAACTATTTAAAAAAACTAGGATACTACTACAATGAAAACGGTGCGCAAGTAAAATGGTGTTATTGTCTAGATATTAACGGAAAAACATCAGAAGAATTATTTAAAGAATTTAGAAGTAGTACTAGGAATAATATTAATAGAACAATTACCAAATTTAAACTAAATATTAGAGATTTGAAAAAAAATCAATTACATGAGTTTAAAAAAGTAACAGAAGATACATGTGATAGAAGAGAGTTTCAAGACAAAACATTACAGTACTATGAAGACATGTATGATGCCTTTGGCAAAGATGTTGCCTTTAAAATATGCGAACTAAATTGTGATGAATATATAGATAATATGAAAGAAGAAATAAAAGAGTTTAATAGAAAGATAAACGAATTATCAGATTCATCATCTAATAAAAAGAAAAAAGAAGAATATAAAAAACAACTAGAAGCAAACGAAAACAAAATAAAAGAAGTAGAAGAATTAAAAAAAGAAAAAGGGAATATAATTCCTTTATCAGCTGCAATGTTTATACTTTATGGTGATGAAATTGTATATCTATTTAGTGGTTCATACGAAGAGTATATGAAATTTTGTGGGCAATATAGATTACAATGGGAAATAATTAAATATGCTGCCGATCATGGTTATAAAAGATATAATTTCTATGGTATTCAAGATGTGTTTAACCCTCAAGGTAAAGATTATGGAGTTTATGAATTTAAAAAAGGTTTTGGAGGCTATGTCGAAGAATTATTAGGTTCTTACATAATAGATATAGACTTTAAATCTAAAATATATAACTTGTTAAGAAAGATAAAAAGATTAATTAAAAGATAGTGTCAACCATTAAAAGTTGACACTATCTTTTTTTAGTGATATATTGTTGAGGAATTTTATGGAAAGAGAGGAGTGAGAAAATGAGCAATAGAATTCAAAATAAAACAATTAGACTAGAGGACGTGAATAAGAGAATTATTACATTTTCTCACGAATTATAATTTCTGAGGAAACTTTAATTTAGTTCATATCCTTTATAGAAAGGAAAGAGCATGAAAAAGTTGAAACAATTTAAAATATTGTTTCGCTATTTAAAAGAAGATAAAGTATTATTAATTATTTATCTAGTATTTTCTATATTAAGATACTTTGAGCCATTATTAAATGCTTTTATATGGGCTAATGCTTTTGAATACCTTTCCAAAGGAAATGAAAAGCTATTCTTAGTATTTTTAAGTTGTTGGAGTGGCGTTATTATCTTCTGTTGGGTAGTATTATCATTACCAATAGATTTAATTTATAACAAACTTGAAAAGAAATTCATGACAAATGTTAATAAAGACTTATACGCTAAAGTAAGTAATTTACCAGCTGTCGCTTATGAAGAAATAGGTGTTGGAGAATTTATTAATAGGATGTATACAGATCCTGATCGAGTTTTAGAATTATTACAAAAGTTGATAAAACTTACCTGTCGCTTAGTAATTGCAATTATCATAGTCGTAATTTCTTTTACAATTTCAATCATTGTCGGTATAGAATTAGTCATTCTTTGTTTAATAATGTTTGTCTTATCAAATATATATTATCCTAAGTTAAAAAAGATTAATGAAGATATCAAAAAAGAAGCTGATGAGTATGTTAAAGTTGCTACTCAGAACATTACTGGTATAAGAGAAATCAAAGCTTTAGGTATAAAAGATAATATTAATAACCGAGTATTTAGTAGAATAGATTCTTTGTTTAACAAACAAAAATGTGCTGGAAAAAATGAAACATACTATTTTGGTTTTAATAATCTATGTTATTTTACTATTCAATTTATAATACTATTAACTTTAGGGCATCAATATTTTAAAGGAATAATTACTTTAGCTTCCTTCATAATTATTGAAAAGTATATTTGGAGGATTGATGAAGTAGTAGAGTCACTTTCCGAATTTGGTGTAAGTTTTAACAAAGTAATGGTATCATTAAAAAGAATAGATGAAATATTAAATAATGAATTATACCCTGATGAAACCTTTGGTAAAAAAGAACTTAAAGATTCAAAATGTGAAATAGAATTTAATAATGTTTTCTTTAAATATCGAAACGATGAAGAATTAATACTAAGAGGATTAAATATGAAACTTAAACCTCACAAAAAAATAGCTATAGTTGGTCGTTCGGGAGAAGGAAAATCAACCTTGTTTAACTTATTGTTAAGATATTTTGATAGTGTTAAAGGAACAATAAAAATTAATAATATAAATATTAAACAATTATCTGAAGATTCTCTAAGAAATAACATCTCAGTAATTAGACAAACCCCTTACTTATTTAATTCAACTATTATGGACAATTTTAAAGTAGTTAAAGAAGATGTAACATTAGAAGAAGTAAGAGAAGCATGTAAGAAAGCTTATATAGATGATTATATTATGTCTTTACCACATCAATATGAAACGTTAATAGGTGATGGAGGCGTTAACTTATCTGGAGGTCAAAAACAAAGAATAGCTATAGCTAGAACTTTGTTAAAAAATACAAAAGTTATATTATTTGACGAAGCTACTAGCGCTTTAGATAATGAATCACAAGAATATATCAAACAAACAATAGATAATTTAGTTAAAGATCACACAATTATAATAGTTGCTCATCGTCTTTCCACTATTATGGATGCTGATATTATTTATTGTATTGAAAAGGGAAAAGTAAGTGCTTATGGAAATCATGGGGAACTTATGAAGACATCCAAACTATATAAAAAACTATATAGTCCAGAAGTATTAGATATCTAATACTTCTTTTTTATTAAAAAATATTGAAAAACTCCCGATTTTTCCACTATAATAAAAATAATGAAATTTATTGACAAGAAGGAGAAATAGAAAATGAGTTATGAAGATGCAGAGAGAAGACTAATTGAGCTAATACTAAGTAAACCTCTTCCTAAAGAAAATGAAGTTATATTTAGTAGAAAAGAATGGCTTGCTACTGGCTTTTCTAAATATTATATATCTAAATTTATAGAAAAAGGACTTATCAAAAGAAAAGAACCTGGTATTTTTTCTTTTAAAGCTAGAGAAGCTCTATTAGAAAAAGGATCAAGTTTATCGGATGATAATCAAGAAAAATGCTATCAACTATGTATTATGATGGTTTGGCCAAAGGTGGATAAAATGAGTGTAGATGCTTGTTACAAAGCAATATCTATATTAATTAGTCATAAGAAATACGATGAAATTTTTAAATATATTAGAATAATAAAACAAACAAACAGTACAAAATATGTTCCTGATGCTGTGGCCATTTTTGTGTTATTGGGATATTTAATAGAAATTCCTGAAAATTTCAAAAACTGGCTTGATTATATTAGAGAAGCAAAACATGGAAACATTATAAAAGCTAATGAAGATAAAGATAGTACTTTTAATAAAATTAGAATTATGATAAGTGAAGGATTAGCCAAGGAAGCTCGCAAAGCACTTGTTAATATACCAGTAGAAGAAAAAGAAAACACTTCTAAAGAAATAGCGTGTTTAACATCTTTAATCTTAGAAGCAGCACAAGTACAAGAAGAAAGAGAGAATATGATATTAAATCTAATAAAACAAAAAAAATATCAAGAGTTAGTATCAAAATTATCAAATATAAGAGAGAATTGCTTGCTTAGTCAAGAAGAAGAAAATTTATTAAAAGTTGCCCAAAGTATTGTTAGAATTCAAGAAAAAATAACAATGCCAAGTACAAAACCTAACAAAGCTTCAAATATTCAAGAAGCATTAAAAGCAGACAATTGTTTATTAGCTGCAATATACGCTAATAAAGAAATGTTAAATCAAGAAGAAAAAAACGAAAATCTACTTTATTTACTATTAAATGATTTATACGAATTAAAAAAAGAAAACACAAACCTAGAAGATGTTATGAGTATTATAAGAAATTCTAATAATATAGAAGATGTCCTACTATGTGTACGAAATTACCTAGGCACTGATAATAAGCAATATCTATCTTATATTCGAACTCTTATTGATATTTGTCAAAGAGAACAAAAAGGAATGGGCGATGTAAAAAAAACTTTATTGCAACTTAAAAACGGGATCTTTGCCCCAGATGTTCAAGAGTATCTTCGAAAGGCTGCACTTAATAACAATGTAGGTCAAATAGCTTTACAACATCAATATAACAAACTATATACTTTAGCAGTGGCGATAGATCCGAATTTAAGTATAACAATGACTGTTGTATCTCCACCAATAGATGATTTTGATAAAAGTACAGGTGAATCGGCAAATTCATATCCTACTTATCGCACTAGAAAGACAAAATATGATATACCAGAATCACTAGAAGAATATGCTAAACTATTACACATGAACTTGATAATAAAAAAAGATATCATAATTCTTCCTCATATGACAAAAGATAGAATGGATGAATTAAATGAGATAATAAAAGAGAAATACAAGGATGTGGCTACCTACTTCATAGTAGAAGGAGAAGAAAAAAGGCTTGTTTTGAAGTATTCTCCATACATTGATGATAGAGATTTTCATACTGCTTGGTTTAACTTTATACCTAACATTATGCAAGGTGACTATGAAGCAGCTATAAGACAAGGCCTATTAGTATCTCATTGTAATAAAAATGCCAAAAAGAATGTAAGTATTTTTGCTTGGCTTGGCGGAACATATAAAGAATTAGGAGAATGCCATTTAGCTCGTCAATATTATGCCTTAGCAAGATCACTATCTAAACAAGAAAGGTTTAAATCAGAATATGATCATATGATCTCAAGACTTATAGAAATGGATTCTCAAGCCCAAGTTCTTGAAACAACCGATCTTATTCTATCTAAAAAAGACCTTAATACAGAGTATTGTTTTGGCTTAGAAGATGCTCCTACTATTATTAGAAAAATAGTAGGTAAGATTGATAGTGGTATGAATTTTGATGAAGCATGCGCAGATCTTTCAGATGAAACTAAAGATATCATAACTCTTTTAATAGCAAGAAGAGCGTACATAGCAGGAGATGAAGATTTTGCTACATATCTACTAAAAACGATAGAAAATAAAAAGACTACAGAAAAAGTTTTGACAATTTATCATCATATATTAAGTGAAATACCATATTACACTTCTCAGAAGTATAATAATGATTTTCACCAAATTGATAACAAGTCCCTATATGATTTATCACTAGTTTTAACACGTGAAAATTTTAAAAAGAACTAAAAAGTATTAGACGTCTAATACTTTTTTTTACTCAAAAAAAATATATATGATATAATTATTTACATAATAGAGGTGTATGTTATGGAAGGTAAAATAATCTTAATAAAATATCCTGATAATAGCTATCATACAGCTAGTGTTAATCGTTTTGTATCTGTAAATATTAACGGAAAAAACATAGATACCATATGGTATATAGATATTAACGAAGCAGATGAAGATGATACTACAGGATCTTATTCGGTAATTAGAGATAATAATGATGGAACATATACCAATTTAAATTGTGGAGATTTTAGCGATTATCAACGAATTTATGATGAAATATCAAAATGCGTTAATGATAACAAATATACAAATAAAGATGTAAATTCACTACCATATTCCATAGATACTGTTGAAGACTATGACTATCAATCTGACTTGTTTTCTGAAGAAGAAATAATAGAATTGTCTGATGAAGTAAAAAGTGTTAAAAAAGAGATATCGACTAGAATAGGTGCTTTTGTTGATCCATATTACCTTAAGTCATACAAACTAATGGAAAAAGACCTAGGTGTTAAATTAGAGGTTCTGAAAGAAAAAATGACTGATTCCGATTGGAGATTAGCTAAAAATGAGCTCCTTTCTTATTTATCTTTTAAAAAAATGGATATGAGTAGAGGCTATATTCTAATAGAAGATGCCTCTAATGCTTTAAATGAAATAGAAGAAATAGTATTAGAAGAAATTAAAAACAAAAACAAAGTAATAGAAAACAAAATAAGTGCTACTGAAGAAATAGAATTGCCTGCATTAGCTAGTAATAAAGACATATCTAATAAAGAAATAGAAGAAAACAAGTTGCCGGAATTAACTGTTGAAGATTTAAAATCGGAAGCTAAAGAAGAAACGAGTATAAATGATTATCATCCTTATATAAAGACAATATATGTTTTATGGAATAAAGTTTATTCTAATCTAGCTAGTTTTGCTTATTACGAATTTAACTCTTACACAAATATTTCTAATCGCATAGTATTATCTTTTGATAATATGGGTAACAAATACAATATTATTAATAAAGAAATAACAAAAATTATAGATAAAAAGCCGTTGAAAATAACAGAAAAAAACTTATTAACTGTTTATGATAATCAAACAAAATATAATTTTTATATAATTCCTGTTGAAGACTATGACGTATTTATGACTCTAAGAGATAGTAATACACCATATCTTTTTAGTAAAGAAATTGAAGAACCTTTAATAACATTAATAAAAGGTGTCGAAAGAAAGAATATCATAGTTACCGAAAAACAAACATTAAGTATTTTAGAATAGTATTACACCTGTAATACTTTTTTAAATATTATAAAAGTGTTATTATTGTAATAGGTGGTTTTATGGAAATAGAAATTGGCAATAATACTTTTCCTGTTCAAATAATTAGAAAAAATAATAAAAATATCTATTTTCGATTTAAAGAGAATACACTATCTATTACTTGTAATAGATTCATTAGTGAAAATGAAATAAAAAGATTAATAATAAAAAATCAAGATTCGTTAATAAAAATGTATAAAAAAGTAAAAACAAAAGAAAATAACAACCTCTATTTCCACTACTTAGGTAAACAAACAACGATAGTATATGATGAAAAACTAACTATGACTACTATAGAAGATAATATTATATATACTAAAAATGAAAAACAATTTGAAAAATGGTATAAAGAAGAATGCTATAGAGTCTTTAATGATAGAATAGATTATTTATTACCTCGCTTTGCAAATATTCCTAATTTCACCTTTAAAACACGAAAAATGAGCAGTAGATGGGGAGTAAATAACGTTACTAAAAGAATAATCACTTTAAATACAGAATTATTAAAAAAAGATATATCTTTAATAGATTATGTAATAGTTCATGAACTATGTCATTTCTATGAAGGAAATCATAGTGAAAGATTTTGGTATCAAGTATCTTTACGATATCCAAATTATAAAGAAGCAAGAAAGAGGTTAAGAAATGAGTAATATAGAAATTATAAAATCATTAGAAAATAAAAAAATAAAAAAACTTTCTAAATTATTACAAAAAAAATATCGTGAAGAAGAAAAAAAGTTTATAGTAGTAGGAGATCATTTAGTAGAGGAAGCATATAAAACTAATAATTTAATAGAAATAATTAAAACAGAAGATAATAATATTTGTTTAGATATACCAACTACATATGTTACATATGATATCATAAAAAGAATAAGTGGTATGTCTAATCCCCAATCAATAATAGGTATATGTAGTACTATTAAACCTAAAAATATTGGTAATAAAGTACTTGTCTTGGATGAAATCCAAGATCCAGGTAATTTAGGTACAATAATTAGAAGTGCTGTAGCATTTAACGTCGATACAATTATTATGTCAAACAATACAGTCGATTTATATAATGAAAAAACAATTAGAGCCTCAGAAGGTATGATATTTAATATTAATATATTAAAAGAAGAACTAATATCATTTATAAATAATCTTAAGAAAAAAGATTATAAAATATTTGGTACTAATGTTAATGGTGGAAAACTAGTAAATAACTTAGAGTTACCTAAAAAATATGCTATAATAGTAGGTAATGAGGGTAGTGGGGTAAAAAAAGAGATATTAGATATGTGTGATGAACACTTTTATGTTCCAATGAATCCTAAATGTGAAAGCTTAAATGTTGGAGTTGCAACAAGTATAATCCTTTATGAAATAGATAAATACAATTAGAAAGAAGAAATAAAATGATATATATAGGTAAAATAGTAAACACTCATGGTATTAAAGGAGAATTAAGAATACTAAGCAATTTCTCTTCTAAAAATAAAGTGTTTATTCCTCAAATGCCTATTTATATAGATAATCAAAAA
>OCTX012204212.1_pt1 | contig 10193 bp, 4 predicted proteins | sample 1539691 | NCBI WGS metagenome assembly OCTX01 (sample SAMN02144231, study PRJEB22623) | gut metagenome | biome: sheep rumen | host: Ovis aries | place: New Zealand | reverse complement strand
GACGCGGCAAACATGGCAAAGAGCAATATGTTTGTTTTCATTCTATTCATAATGTTCAATGTTCAATGTTCAATGTTCAATGTCTTACCATCCCGGATTCTGGGGGAATCCTTCGTAGAGATAGATGTCCTTGTCAGGAAGCGGGAACCAGTAGTGCTTTGACTCGAAGCGACGGGTGATCAGTTCTTCCTTGTGGAAGTTGCCGATATGGGCATCCTTCGGGTCGTGGCTCTTGAACCACTCATCGGATTCCAGACGCTCAAACTCATGAGAGTATTTCTGAGTATAAGGCGGCTCTGTCAGAAGGAGCCAGCGCTGAAGGTCACACCAGCGGAAGCCTTCGAAGGACAGTTCCACCGCACGCTCACGGCGCACCTCATCGAGGAAATGCTCCTTGGTGTCAAGGAACTGAGGCTGCACATGTTCCATGGGATAGTCTTCTGAATTCACACGGTCACGGAGAGCATTGACGGCATCGACAGCCGACAGTGAAGTACAGTAAGTCGGTCTCTCCTTCAGTTCCTTTGCACTGCCTGCGACAACGGCCTGTGCCTCTGCATACATCAGATAGACGTCAGCCAGACGCATGTAGGGGACATAACTCTGGAAGGAGTAATCCCAGTCATACCACTTGTCGCCCTGATTACACTGGTGGGGCACCAGTTTCTGGATGAAGTAGCCCGTGCTGCTGGCATGGTCGATGTCACGCATGGCACCACCGGTGTAGAGGGCGCAATATTCCAGTTTCTTCTGATTGTCGTTCAAGGCATCGGTGCTGAGCACGTAGTGGAAGCCGTCGAACACGAAATCGTGATAGAACCGTGGGTCGCGATTCTTGTATGGATACTCAGGATCCCAGCCCGAATTGGGGTTCAGCACATATTCGCCATTCTGCACCAGATAGATAGGCTGTCCGTTGGACATACCGTACTGGTCGACGAGATTGGCTGTAGGATGATGGATGATGTTGTCGTGATCCACCAGACCAGCCACCTTCGGACCAAAGATCTTGGCGCAGTTCCAGTTGGCAGAGTTTGCTCCGGGATAAGCGCCACGGAAGATGGCCTCAGTAGAGCCCGGCATATTCCAGTTCTGCTTGACGGTATAGAAGATGTCTGAATAGCATGACTCTGCATTCTCATCACGCTCGTGGTCGTAGATATTAGAATATCTGTATTCCGCAAGTTTATACTTAACAGCACCTCTGTTTACCAAGTCAAGGGCCCTGCCAAGCGTCTCGGCTGCCTTCTGACAGTAGGCCACATCGTAATCGTAGGTCTTGCCGTTAGAACTGGCGCCTAAAAGTTGGGGGACACCACCGGTCTTGGTCTTCTCAAACTCCTTCATCAGGGGAGAACCGGCCCAGAGGTAGCACTTGCCAAGATAGCAGAGGGCCATGAACCTGTTGACACGCAGGTCGTTCTTGTTCAATGTCTGCATACCGGCAAGCGTCTCATCCCAGTCCAGAGGAAGGAGACTGGCAGCCCGTTCGAAATCCTCTGCACAGCGGTCTGCACACTCCTGGAAGGAGAGGCGGGGGAGTTCAGGAATCTGCGATGCCTCAAAAGCCTTGTCGATATAGGGCAGGCCACCGAAGTAGCACATCAGTTCGAAATGCCACCAGGCACGGAAGAAGTACATCTGTCCGAGCAGCAGGTCACGCTCCTCATCGGATCCGACGAGCGACTTGATCTTCTCGATACCCATGTTACACTTACGGATGCAGTACCAGGAGTTGCGCCAGAGCGAACTGCGGTCACCGTTCAGCCAGCACTGGGTGTTGAAGTACCAGTTACGGTAGTTGCCGAGGTCAACCTGATGGTCCATGTGGGCATAGCCTTCTGGGTTGTGGACAGCGTCGTCACCGAAGTTCCATGCAGTACAGTAGTTGACCTTCTCCTTATCAGGAATCAAACTGTAGATTTCCTCAATATATCCCTGGAAGTTGCGGAAGTTCTTGAAGGCCTCATCCTCTGCAACCATAGCCTCTTTTTCCTTCTCAAGCCAGTCGGTGCAGGCGGATAAAAAGAGGAGAGAGGAGAGAGGAAAGAGGAGGGAGGATACGCCTACCGTCACCCGCTTCATCCAATTTTTCTTGTTTATCTTAGTAATCATAATTATCAATTTTCAATTATCAATTCTCAATTCTAGATATTGAGTTTTATTCCGAAGTTATAACGTCTGACAGTAGGATATGCACCGCCACCGCCGCTGAATCCGTAGTTACTCTCACGGTCGTCGGGCATCTTTGTGATCAGGAAGAGGTTATTACCATTCAGGTAGATCTTCAGGCTTGAGAAACCGAGTTTCTTGATCCAGCCCTTCGTCCAAGTATAGGCAACCTCCACATTCTTGAGTCGGAAGTAAGAACCGTCGTAGAGGAACTGGGTACCATTGTTGTAGGAAACCTGAGTGGTGAAGCGCGGCACGACCACCTCGCCGTCGCCGGCTGCGGGATTCCACCAGGCACCGTTGTCATAGACGGTAAGCAACTTGTTATTAAAGGAGGCGAGACCTACATCGCGGGTGACACCTGTGGCACCATACAACTGTGCGAACATGCTCCAGCCCTTATACTCCCAGCCGATGGTGGCATTATAGGTGTGCTCCGGTGTGCCGGTATAGCCGAATGGAGCCTGGTCGTTGGTCTCGTCGACCTTACCGTCGCCATTGAAGTCGACAATATAATGGTCGCCGATGAGCACCTGGCTGTCGTCCTCGCGGTTGGGCACACTGTAGAGTTCATCGTAGGTCTTGACAAATCCATTGTCGATGAATGACCAGTACTGGCCCTGAGAATAGCCCTCTGCCTTACGGTAGGCAGGAATCAGTGCGGGGTCGTCCTTCAGTTTGATCACGTTGTGGGCGTAAGTATAGTTGGTGTTCGCCCAGAAGCGCATGCCATTAGCGAGCACCTTGTTGAAACGGAGTTCCACCTCGAAGCCCTGGTTCTTAATCTTACCCTTGTTGATGTCAGGCGTGGTCTTGGCACCATAGTAGGAAGGTACCGAGCGGTTGGCTCCAGAGATAAAGATGTCGTAACGGTCGTCGCGGAACCAGTCGAAACTACCGGCGAACATACCGTGGAGGAAGGCATAGTCGAAACCGATGTTCTTCTTCAGCACCGTAGCCCAGCGGAGGTCGGGGTTGGCAATCGTCTTTTCATAATAAGAGGTATAGGGACTGGCCGAACCGTCGATGGCCAGCGGGAAGTTCTGCTGGTTTCCTCCACTGGTCACGATGGCCCAGTCGGTCAGGTATGCCCAGCGCGCACCGGCATTATCATCACCGATTTCACCGATAGAGCCACGGATCTTGAACATATCGATGATGCCCTTGTCCTTCAGTTTCTTCATAAACGGCTCTTCTGAGATCATCCAGCCGGCTGCTCCTGAGCAGAAGAAGACGAAACGGTTGTCGGGTGAGAACTTCTGCGAACCATTGTAGGCACCGTTGAACTCAGCGAAATAGCGGCTGTTGTAGTCGTAGGTGGTACGGAACACCCAGTCCTCACGGCGGTTCTCAAGGTCGGCATTGCCGGCATTGATGCGGCGCTTCCAGTTACCCATGACGGTCACGTTGTGCTTACCGAACTCACGGCCCCAGAACAGTTGGAGCGACATTTCGGTGGCACGGCTTGTATAACTGACGTTACCTGCCTGTGTGGTCCAGTCGCGGCTCTCATAGAAGTCGAAGCCAGTCTTGGCGTCGATCTCGTCGGCCCAGAGCATCTGTCCGTCTTCCGGGAGAATGTATGCACGCTTCGTGGTGTGCAGGTCGGAAATACCACGAGACCCCTCATTGAACTGGTTGTCCCAGGAGATGGTACCACGTGCTATCAGGCCCTTGGTGATGAAGCCGAGATCCTGCTCCAGGGCGAAGTCGGTGAACACGCGGGTGATGGTGTTCAACTCATAGCCCGACGTAGCCACGCTGGCGGGAGAGTTCTCGATGTTGGATACCAACTTGGAATAACCCCATGATCCGTCGGAGAACTGCACGGGGAAGAGGTTGGGCGCCATACCGTAGGCACCGGCCCACTTCTGCTGCTGGAAGAACTCGCCGTTATTACCATAATAATAACGCGGGGTCTTCTGCTGGGCATTGGAACCGGCCAGGTTCACCTTGAACTGCGTGGTCTTCGTGATCTGGAAGTCCAGGTTCGAACGCACGTTCAGACGATTGTAAGTATAACCACCCTCATAACCCTGACGGTTGTCCCAGACCTTGGTCATGTCACCTTCGTTCTGGAAGTCGAAAGCCACGAAGTACTTCACGAACTTCGTACCGCCGGAGATGTTAAGGTTTGTATTATAAGAAAAGGTGGTCTTCTTGAACATCTCGTCCTGCCAGTCGATGTTCGGATAGCGCTCTGCCTGGCTGTAGTCGCCGAGGTAAGTGCCGTCAGCAGCATAGTTTGGCTTGACGGTATAGTCCTGATTGCGGAAATTGTTGATGAAAGTCTGCGGACGATAATATGCCCACGAAGCGGCACCGCCGACGGCAAGTTCGTGCTCGATGGCCTGATTGCGGAGCATGTAGCCATCGTAGGAGTCATACTTGCGGGGGAGTTTCGACACAGCCTTCAGAGTGGCATTGAAGCCTACATCAATCCTGGCCTTGCCTTCCACACCACGCTTGGTGGTGATCAGGATCACACCGTTAGCGCCCTCCACACCGTAGACGGCCGTGGCAGAGGCATCCTTCAGCACGGAGACCGTGGCAACAGATGTGATATCCACCGACTTGATCTCACGCTTGACACCATCGACGAGGATCAGCGGCTGGGCATCCTGGTTCCAGGCAGCGGCACCACGGATGTAGATGCGCGGGTCTTCTTCACCAGGCTGACCAGTAGAAGCGATGGTGGCGATACCCGGCAGGTTACCCGTGAGGGCGGCGCTGACGCTACCGATACCGGCCGCGCGCTCAAGCACCTCGCCAGTGGTCTGCGTGATGGCACCCACCACAGAGGCTTTCTTCTGCTGTCCGTAACCTACGACTACGACTTCTTCCAAATGGGTGTCGTCCTGCAGTGTCACCTTGAATGAACGCTGCTTGCCAATCTTCACCTCCTTTGTGGCCATACCGACATAGGAAATAACCAGCACCGTCTGTTCCGATGGAGCCTTGAACTGGAAGTTTCCATCGAAATCAGTCACAGTGCCATTCGATGTATTTCCTTTCACCACGACGGAAGCGCCAATGAGCGGCTCACCGTTCGCATCAACGACGGTTCCCTTGACGGGGACCCCCTCACTCTGAGCCCACATCGTAGTACAGAACATCATCGTCAACAACAAAATACTTAAATGTTTCATTTTGTCTGATTTTGATTCATAAATTACTGTTATTGGTTGTTTACATAAATCGCTAGTTACGACTTTACATCGTTATCGGGTGCAAAGTTACATACTTTATAGGCAAACCTCATTATATAGGGTAACGCGTTTTTTGCATCTTGTAACATCATATCGGCTCCCCTTGTTGCAAAAACTTTAGAAAAAGTAACATTTATTTGGTGATTTTGCAAAAAAACCTTATCTTTGCAGGGTGTTTGGTAAATATAATGATTATAGCAAAACAATGTGGCATAAAGTTCTTCGACAAGGGAGCCGACTATTTATCCTCTCGCTGACTGCCCTGTGCCTGCCCGTTCAGGCACAGACAGGGAAACTGTTTGATGCCGACAAGCAGTTGTCGAGCAGTTTTACGAGTCAAGTCTATCTCGACCATGACGGATTCATCTGGGTGGCCACGCGGAATGGCGTGAACAAATATGACGGTTACCGTTTTCACATTATACGAAAAGAAGGCGGGCAGCATCGGGGCATGGCCAGCAACTACGTGAACTGTATCACGCAGGACAGCAGCGGGCTGTTCTATATGGGCATGTACGGTGCGCTTCAGACCTACGACGGCAGTCAGTTCCGCGACGTAGAGGTGAGAAGCCTGAAAGGCGACGTGGTGCCATGCTATATGACCTGCTTCCTGAACCGCAGCAACGGCGAGATACTGGCTGGCACCTCCGGCCACGGTCTGCTGAAGATCACCGACCGGAGCCATGCCCGGCAGATGAACGGTGCGCTGAGCGAGGTACACACCGTACACGACATGGTGGAAGACCGCAACGGACATGTCTGGATCGTCACCAATAGCAGAGGGCTCCTAGAGTATGACGGCAAGTCGGCCAAGAAATATTTTACAGCGGACAGTCAGATAGGCACCCTCCGACGGGTGGCCATCGACAAGGACGGCAACATCTACGTGGGCACCGCCAACAATGGCGTTTACATGCGCCCAGCCAAAGGCGGCGAGTTCAGGCACCTCGAATTCACAGGCCATAAGCACGTGGCCTCACTCTACAGTTGCCGCCACGGAAAGATGGTGATCGGATACGACGGCCTGGGTGTATCCACTTATGAGCCAAAGACCGGGAAGACGGAGGACAACCCCTACTTCAGCAGCGACACAGACCTGTCGAAGAGCAAGGTCTACAGCATCGTAGAGGATGCTGGCGGCAACATCTGGTTAGGACTCCTGCAAAAGGGCATCTATATGCAACCTGCAGAGGCGATTGGATTTGACTATATGGGCCGCAAACTGGGCGAGCAGAACGTCATCGGACAGGCTTGCGTCACCAGCACCCTCATCGACAGCAAGGGGCGATGCTGGGTGGGCACCGACAAGGACGGGCTCTATTGTCTCGACGACAACCAGCGCCCGCTCCGCCACTTCAAAGAGGGATTCCCCGCCACCATCCTCGGTATCGACGAAGACCCCAGCGGACGCATCTGGGTGGGCAGTTACGGCGAGGGGTTCGGCTACATCGATGCCGAGGCCAGAGCCTATCACCCCAACCTTCAGTACCCGACAGTCAGCGGATTCAGCATCAAGACGACCCACAACGGCGATGTCTGGATAGCCACGATGGGCAAAGGCCTGCTGCGTATCAACACCGTCACCGGCCAGATGAGAGCCTACACGATGGACCAGAAAGCCTCGGAAGACTCGACCGTGAACAGCATCGTCAACGACTATATCTCAAAGATGTCGGTATCGCCCGACGAAAAGAGGGTCTATACAGCCACCACGATGGGCGTCTGCTGCTATGACATCGAAAAAGACAGTTGGACTACGGTCTTCGGCAAGAACTGCCTGAACTACGGCCTACCGACACGCATTGCCAGGGAATACGGGGGGTGCCTATGGGTCGGCACCAACGACGGACTGCTATGCTATGACCTACGGAAGAAGAGCCTGCAACTCTTCGACACGGAGAAGGGACTGGCCGACAACGGCATCGCCTCCATCGAACAGGATAAGCAAGGCCGGCTCTGGATAGGCACAGACCACGGACTGTGCTGCCACGACCCGAAGACAGGACTGACCCAGAGTTATTTCGTGGACAACGGGCTACAGTCAAACGAGTTCAGCGACGGTGCTTCCTGTACCGTAGACCGGGGCAACAGGGCGGTGCTGGTATTCGGTGGCGTGGGCGGCATCACCTGGTTCCATCCGGAGAAGATACAGCCCACGAAATGGGAAGCCAAAGTGCGACTGGTGTCATTCATCATCAACAATGAGGCCATCAGCAGCAACTCCACTTCCGACAACTACAGAATCTGCGACACGACCGTCATCGCAGCCGACCGCTTTGAACTGTCGAACCACGACAATACGTTTGCCATCCAGTTCTCAACCCTCACCTACGACAACCCTGAGCATATCACCTATTTATATAGTATCAACGGGGAGGCATTCACACGGCTGCAACCCGGCAGCAACGAACTGACCATCTCGCATCTGCCACCAGGCACCTACCGGTTCAGGGTAAAGGCAGAGCGCAACAACCAGTACACCCCCGAGCGCTCGTTCACCGTCATCGTCCATGCCCCATGGTACCGCACGCCCTGGGCCTACACACTATACCTGATAGCCCTCGGCGCCGGCATTTGGTACTATCTGGTCAACCGCCGCAGGAAGGAGCAAGACCGGCTGAAACTGCAGGAGCACATCCACGCCGAGGAGATGGGCGAGGCCAAACTGCGCTTCTTCATGAACATGAGCCATGAGATCCGCACACCTATGACCCTCATCATCACGCCCCTACTCTCACTGATGAAACAGGATCACGACCCGCAGCGCTACAGCATCTATGAGACCATCAAGCGAAACTCTGAACGAATCATCCACCTGATCAACCAGATGATGGACTTGCGGAAGATCGACAAGGGCATGATGCAGATGCGGATGCAGGAGACCGACCTGATCACATTCATCAAGGACATCCATACCCTGTTCAAGCGCCAGGCCGACACGAAGCATATCAGCCTCGACTTTGAGCATGATGCAGAGCATCTGCCCATCTGGATTGACCGCCAGAACTTCGACAAGGTCATTGTCAACATCCTGTCGAACGCCTTCAAGTTCACACCGATGGGCGGCAAGATTCTGATCCGCGTCACCCACGACCAGCAGAACGCCAAAATCGCCATCAGCGACAATGGTGAGAAAATACCCGAAGACAAACTGGCCAAGATATTCGAGCGCTTCTATCAGAACCCGAGCGAAGTCAACGACCGGAATACCGGTACCGGCATCGGCCTCGACCTGACACGCTCGCTGGTGGAACTGCACTATGGAGCCATTGAGGCACACAACCTGGAACAGGGCTGTGAATTCACCGTCAGCATACCGCTGGGCAACGAGCACCTGAAACCAGAGGAAATCATACAGGAGAAAGACAACGTCGCCTCAGGCATGACGGACATCGCAGACTTGGAGGAGATTGTGCCCGAGAGCGTCGGAGTCAGATGGGAGGGAGACAAGAAACCGACCATCATCATCGCTGAAGACGATGACGAAATACGCGACTATCTGGAAGCAGAACTCTCAAACGAGTATGACATCCACAGTTGCGCCAACGGCAGGGATGCACTGGCTGAGGTATACCGCAGCAAGCCCGACCTCGTCATCAGCGACGTGATGATGCCGGAGATGGACGGCAATACGCTCTGCACACAGTTGAAGGTGAATCCGCAGACCAACCACCTGCCCGTCATCCTGCTGACAGCGAAGAACCGCGACGAGGACAAGATAGAAGGCCTCGAGACCGGTGCCGACGCCTACATCGTCAAGCCCTTCAACATGGACATCCTGCGCCGTACGATCGTCAACCTCATCAGTGCCCGCCGCATCCTGCGACTGAAGTACGGCCAGACGGAGAAACTGGAAGAACAGGTTGAGACCGTGAAGATGAAGTCGCCCGACGAGAAACTGCTGGAGAAGGTCATGGCCACCATCAACAAGGAACTGAAGAACTCCGACCTGAGTGTCGACATGATAGCCGAGAAAGTAGGTATCAGCCGCGTACACCTGCACCGCAAGATGAAGGAACTGACGGGACAGACCCCCCACGACTTCATCCGCTCGCTCCGCCTGAAGCAAGCGGCCCATCTGCTGGCCACGCAGAACATGAACATCACGGAAGTGGTCTATGCCTGCGGCTTCTCTAATGCCGCCTCCTTCTCCACTATGTTCAAAAGCGTCTACGGCATGTCGCCCCGAGAGTATATGAAGGAACATCAGAAATAAAAGATCCGATTATGAACAAAATGATAAAAGCAATGAAAAAAACTATTTTGAGTTTAGTACTGGTGGCCATCGCTGCCAGTTGTACCGCAGACAACAAACAGCGTGCAAAAACTGACAACATGCCTAAGGCTGAAGTCCAACAGGAACAGGCCGTCACCCAGGTGGCCCAGCAACAGGCTGCCGGCCCGGAGGCCCCCGACTTCACGCTGAACGACATCAACGGCAAGCCGCTCACTCTGTCGTCACTCCGGGGTAAATACGTGATCCTCGACTTCTGGGGCAGTTGGTGCGGCTGGTGCATCAAGGGAATCCCCGACATGAAGAACTATTATAATAAGTATAAAGGCAAGTTTGAGATCCTTGGCATCGACTGCAACGACTCTGAGGCTAAATGGAAGGCTGCCGTGGAGAAGTACGAACTGCCCTGGCTGCACGTCTACAACACCCGCGACTCGAAAGTCCTTGAGCAGTATGACATCCAAGGCTTCCCCACCAAGATTATCATCGACCCCGACGGCAGGATCGTGAAAGTCATCGTCGGGGAGGATCCTGCCTTCTACACACTGCTCGACGAACTGTTCAAGTAAACACTGAAA
>OCTX011685517.1_pt1 | contig 10193 bp, 8 predicted proteins | sample 1539691 | NCBI WGS metagenome assembly OCTX01 (sample SAMN02144231, study PRJEB22623) | gut metagenome | biome: sheep rumen | host: Ovis aries | place: New Zealand | reverse complement strand
CTGACGACAGGCGAAAAGCTGGGCACACACAAGGGGCTGATACACTACACTGTCGGGCAGCGCAGGGGCGTTGGCGTTTCGTACAGTGAGCCGCTGTTTGTTATAGAAAAGGACTGCGCAGGCAACAGGCTGATAATGGGTACACCCGATAAGCTGCTTCGCACAACGCTGACGGCAAGTGATGTTAATATGCTGACAACGGACGAGCTAAACAGTCCAATTAAATGTACAGCTTGCACGAGGTATCACCAGCAGGACACGCCCTGCACGGTAACGCCGATAGGCGAAAAGCGTGTAAGAGTTGACTTTGAGCAGCCGCACAGGGCTATCTGCAAGGGGCAGGCGGTAGTTTTTTATGACGGTGACTACCTCATCGGCGGCGGAACGATAGAATAAAAGAGTACAAAAAAACGGACTTGAATTTTCAAGTCCGTTGATTTTTTTATCAATCCATTGCGTTCTTGATAGCCTCGTAAAGCTCATCATAAGTTTCATACGCAGGGATATCGGGATTATCTGCCTTGATGTTATCGGGGCTTTTGAAAAGGAAGCCTGCTTTGCTTGCCTTTATCATGCCAAGGTCATTGTGGCTGTCGCCCGATGCGATAGTTTCATAGCCTATCGACTGCAGTGCCTTAACGGTCGTGTACTTTGACTTTTCAACTCTCATCTTATAGCCTGTGATCTCGCCGTTTTCAGCTACTTCAAGCGTGTTGCAGAAGATAGTCGGCATACCCAGCTTTTTCATCAGAGGCTTAGCGAACTGTGTGAACGTATCGCTTATAATGATTACCTGTGAAAGATCTCTGAGCTTATCAAGAAACTCCTTTGCGCCCGGCATAGGATCGATCTTTGCAATAGTTTCCTGGATCTCCTTCAAGCCAAGTCCGTGCTCTTTGAGTATAGCAAGGCGGTACTGCATCAGCTTGTCGTAGTCAGGCTCATCACGGGTAGTTTTTCTCAGCTCGGGGATACCGCTTGCTTCGGCAAAAGCGATCCATATCTCAGGCACGAGAACTCCCTCAAGGTCCAGACAGGTGATATACATTGACATTTTACATTCCTCCCATTAAGGATTTTTTAAGATCGTTTCATCTTACAATGTGAATTATACCACATTCCCGTCTGATATTCAAGAGCATTTTATGAATAGTTATGCAGCAAATCCTGCATTTTCACTCTTTATTATTTTGCGCTCGGGTCGCACAGAGTGCCCATAAACACGGGAATACCGGTATGTTTATCAATAATTGCGAATACGAACGGAGTGTCAAGATAGACTTGTTTTGATTCTTTTTTTGCCTCAACTGCATTTTCTCGCATAGTTACTGCCGTGGCTGCGGCTGCCTTTGTGCCTTTGGCATCTACCTCGATATGTGTTTTATGGATAACTCTGTTTATTGCAGCGTTTTTGCCTTGGAAAATATTCTTGAAGTCGGCATCATCGTTGAATGCGTCTTTTATGCCCATTTTCTGAAGAGTTTCTTCAAGGTTTGAGCTGTGATCGAACCTGAACTGCGGCATTCTGGTATCGACATCACAGGAAATGAGCCTGTTATCGTAAAGCGAAGTCAGCTCGTCATCGGACATCGTCGAAACGTAATCTGCGATGCTTATATCCTCATTGGGCAACACCGCCATAAAAGCATACTTTCCGCCCTCGTATTCCTTTACAAAGCCTTTTGCTCTTTCGTTTTCAACATACTGTCCCTCGGTCGAGCAGAGCATTGTACATTCCACCTTTTCGCCGCTTGCATTTGTGAAGCTGCCGTTTCCGCTTATCATATCCTCCGTGTACTCTTTCTGCCACTTGGAATCAAATGCTACGCAGTTGACAAGGCACATTATCTCTTTACCGGTAAAATGATTGATAAGGGTAGGTATCATATTATCCGTCTTTGCACTTACCCATGAATTGAGGCTGTTGACTGTGGAGTCATCAAAGGGCGCTGTGAACAGCTCGGCATTATACATCTGCTTGCAGTCCCTTGCGAACTGATCCTTAACAGCGAGCCTATCATCATTCTTTACCCATACCGAGTTGGCGATATTCAGCTTTGAGCTTTGGGTATTGTTGTTATGCGCATTTGAGATGAGCAGGTTCATATTTTTATTGAACTTATCTATTGGGATACCGCCGCAGATAACGTTTTGCATCTGTGCAAGGGTATTGCCTCCTGCGCCGCTTGCTGCCATGCCAAGAGCAAATGCTGCCGATTCGGGTGAGATGAGGGTGTTTTTGCCTTTTGCAAGGTCTTCGCTGACAGCCGTTCTGAAAAGCCCTGACGAAAACTTGTTTATCCCGCTTATAAAATCCTCATCGTTCGTTCCGCTGCTTTGAACGGGATCAAAGCTGTAATTTGCGGTAAGCTGCACTGCCCCGCTGCCGATAGTTGCTTCGGGCGGCTCGGGCTGAGGAACGTCACCTGTGAAAGAGCTTGGCTCGGGCTGCTGCGGAAAGGTACCCGAGGAAGTTTCGCTGCACGAGCACATTCCCATTACCATTGTTATTGCGATCACTGCGCTTATAGATCTCTTTAACATAAAAAACAACTCCTTGACTTTTATTTGTCTGCGTAACGCTTACAACAAATATACGGTCAGGGAGCTGTGTTTTTATTGTGTCAGTTCATACAAATCCGAGCATTAAGATTTGTGCACTATGTTAATTCGCTGTCGGGTCGCAGACAGTTCCCATAAACACGGGTATGCCTGTTTCGGTATCCATTATTGCATAGGCATAAGGTCTGTCGAGGGTGACATATCTGAATTCCTCTCTGCTTATCGCACCCTTTGCATCAAGGGTGACTGCGGTAGCTGCGGCTGCCTTTGTGCCCTGCTCATCAAGCTGTATATGCGTTTTGTGCAAAACAGAACCGATGAACAGCTCGGTATCATTGGTTATGCCTTTAAAATCAGCCTTTGCGCTGTCAAAAGCATTGCTCATGCCCATATTTATAAGCGGTTCGTTGAGCTTTGCATTATAGTCATAGGTGAACTTTGGCATAGAAGCTATTACTTTGCTGTTGCTTGATGCGCTGTTATAAAGTGCGGTAAACTTTTCAGCGGTGAGCGACTCGACATAATCGCTTAGCCTGATGTCCTCATTGGGCAGGATAGCCATAAAGGCATACTTTCCGCCAAGATAAGGCTTGATGAAGCCTGTGGAATCCTTATCGCTGATATAATTATTCTCGGTAGAATGCATCATTGCGCAAGTAACTTCTTCACCTTTTGAATTTGTGAACTTAGCATTCTCGTTCACGTCTTCCGTTTTGTATTCCTTCTGCCACTTGGCATCAAATGCGATGCAGTTGAGAAGAACTGCCATTGTATCGGCATCAAGTTTACCGATGATGTCGGGGATCATTTTATCGGTCTTTTCGTTGACCCAGCTGTTCATGCTCCTGGCTGTGTTATCGTCAAAGGGTGCAAAGAAAAGCTCGGCATTGTAGCTTTCCTTACAGGTCTTTGAAAACTGATCGCTGAGAGTTATGCCGTCCTTGTTTTTCACCCAGACAGAATTTGCGATGCTGAATTTGAAATCCGCAGAGGAGGACGCCTCGGCGATGAGCTTGTTCATATTTTTGTTGAACGTCTGCATATCAACATTTTTGCACAGAACGTTCCTCATCTGCTCGAGCGTTTCGCCGTTTGCTCCGTTGGCGGTCATGCCGAGTGCGAAAAGCACGGATTCAGGAGAAACAAGTGTATTCTTTCCCTGAGAAAGATCCTGCTTTACGGTATTTTTGAAAAGCTGAGCAGAAAATCCGTTAACGCCGCTGATGAACTTTTCATCATACTGTTCCAGCGACTCGGGGCTGAACTGATAATTCGCTGTTGGCTGAATTATGCTTTTATCAAGCACCGACGATCCGACTTCACTCTGAGAGCTTGAATGATTTGAAGAAGGGCTTTGCGAAGATACTGTATCTGTGCACGAGCACATTCCCATTACCATTGTTATTGCCAGAACTGCGCTTATTACTTTTTTGAACATATATAACACCTCTTATTCAGTCTTTTGCAATGCATTCCCGTGCACCGCTTACAACAGATATACGCTTTGGAAAAGGTATTTTTATGGTGTGATATTGCACAAATATATGGAGCTGATTTTATGCAGTGTGCTAACGTGGGATACAATACAAATTAGTTTCCCAGCAGGGATAATACCTTGACTGGCGCAGATACAGCTTATAATCGGCATTTATGCTGTTGAGCATAAGCGGCAGAAGAAAGTAATCATAAGGCTTATGGTAAAGCGCAGCTAATATCTTGGGTGAATACTTTCTTATAGTCCTTACGCTGCCAAGCAGCGCTTCATAATCTGCGCCCTCGACATCGTACTTGACGTAGGTGCAGCCGTTTTGTGCGATACTGTCAAGTGTCAGCGCTTCAACTGTGACGCCGTTATCGGTAAGGTGCGCCTGTCTGCCTGCGCCTTTTGAGAATATCAGCTGTGTCTGCTCGCTCCACGCAGCAGCGTTATACAATGTGACATTCTCATACCCGGCGGTATTCTCGGTGCACTTGCGGAAATTGCGCCGGTTAGGCTCAACGCCGGTGATGCTTTTATACCTTCCGCCTGCTGCTTTGACAAACGACTCGATGGTATCCCCACGGTATGCTCCCAGGTCGAAATACTGCTCTTGGTCGGTGAGCTGCAAAAGTCCCTGCGCTTCGTTTTCATCGCAGAAGCACTCTCTGAGAAAGTGCGCCTGACCTGTTATCTTAAACGCCGTGATACACTCAAATGTTTTTCGTGAAAAACCGTCTTCAAGCAAGGAATATGCTCTTTGCGCTTTTGGGAAAAGGTCAAGCAAGCGCTGCTTATCAAAATAGCCGTTATCGGTAACGGAGGTATCGGGTATTATAAGCTCTGCTCTTTCCTCGATACTTTCTATCCTTGCCATTATCTCATCAAGGCTGCTGCCAAAGCCAAGCACCACTATTTTATCTTCGCTGCTGTTCATAACATCCGAAAAGCGCTGCACCTTATGACCGCAAAAGCTCTGCCCTCTTACAAAATCATCGCTTGCAAATATGCCCTTGCAGCTTATGCCAAAGCGTTTGAACAGGGCAAGTATCTTTTCGCTGCCGTTGCCCATGCCGTAGATGTATATTGGTTTATCAGCCTCGCTGAGCCTTTGCTGCCAGCTTTTGAGCTGTTCAAAATACTGTGCGTCCATAACGACCTCCGTTTGAAACTATAATATAAAGCATAAAAGGAATTTAAAAAAGACGGAAATCAGATTCCCGTCTTTTACATATCAATAATACATATCGTCGCCGTCAACATCGCCGTCGATAAACGCATCATCGCTGTGCGTGCCGAATGAACCGCCGACCATATCTCTTCCTCTTACACGGTACTTGTCACGGTTGATGTTGATGAGCTTATCAAGCTGCTCAAGCACTTCTCTCGGTTTTTTGATCGACTTTACTATCTTTATGGGAGTGTCAACGTCACGAACGTGCATCTGGATAGTTCCGCACTTGAACAATCTCTGTCCGAGTGTGAGGATCAGCTTTTTATCGGTAACTCTGTAAAGCTCCAGCTCGTCCTCCTGAACTCTGAGAAATCCGCTTCTTGTAATGAACTTGGTTTCCGTCAGGAAATATCTTGTGAACGAAAGCGGCAGTCCGAAGATCGTGCGCTTTTTATCTGTCCAGACATAGTTGAACATATCCTTTTTCATATTGCTACCCCCGAAACTTCATATTATTGCACAAGCAAGCTCATGCTTTACCGTAATTTTACCACAACCCACTGTGTTTGTCAAGCCGTTGCGGCACACCCCACGCCGTGAGTTTTATGCACGGTTTCAACTGCATTTTGCACAGGCAGCTCTTCACGGGATCTTCCGTCGCTGAGGTGTATGTCGGATAATGTCGTTTTTCCTGCAAGCGAGGGTGCCATTATTAACTAACGATTAAGCAGGGGTTAAATCTATTTGGACTATATAATAAGAAAAGTCGAAACATAGTAAAGCACACCACTTTTATGGTATAATATACAATGCAGAACATTTACAAGGAGTGTAAGAAAAATATGGAGAGATCTATCAGTGTACTGGTAGGAACAGAAAACGACAAAGCTGTTGCGCTCGGTGACAAGCTGAGCAGCAGAGGTGCATCGGTCAGATTTGTCGTACACAATGCGCTGCATATACAAAATGAAGTTATGCGCACAAAACCTGATGCACTAATCATATCAGAAAGGACATCTCACGCAGGGACACTTTGCAGGCTGCTGAAAAACTGTGAAAGCTCGCCTTACATAATACTTATCTCGGGCGATCCCGAGGAAGCAGGGAAAAGGATCTGCGCCGATATGGTAGTAGACATCGGCAAAGGGATAGATGAGCAGAAGCTGTGCGAGCAGTTCACGAGCAATTTCAGCTCGCTGAAATACCACCTCCGAAGAAGCAAGGCGGATGCGATGATACACGATGCGCTGTTTGAGCTTTGCGTAACGCAGAACTACAACGGCTACCGCTACATTTACCGTGCGCTGAGCATTGCGGCGGAGCTTGGCTGCAGACCTAAGCTGATCTCAAAGGACATTTACCCGCAGATAGCGGCTGAGTACACTACCACGGCGGCAAGTGTTGAGAGAAACATTCGCACGGTGATACACAGTGCATGGGCAAAGGCTGGTGCGGCAGTAAAGCTGAAATACTTCGGGACATTCTCGCAGGACAAGACGTGGATACCTACAAACAGTCAATTCATATTCATCATTTCGGATCGCCTGAGCTGTGATCCTCATTTTATGTCATCTGCATTCTGAATATCAAAAAGGGAGCCGTTTTTTGCGGCTCCCCTTTATATATCGGCAGACTTTTCCCTGCAACTAATGCCGGGCTATTCTGCGGACAAAGCCGTTGTCAGCCTTGCCACCCATGCGGTGCAAGGCTTTATCTGCCGTTAATTATATTCTATGCCGCAAAACCCGTACTGTCACAAAAATAAAAAAGCGAGGCATTTGAGCCTCGCTTTAACACATACCGTGTGGTACGCTGAATAATTACCGCCTTGCCGTCGCACAGTTGATAAAACCCGCTTTCGCAGGTGGGTACCAGCCCAATGACTTCTCGCTCCCAGCGTCCGAACGCACACGGCACTAAGTCGGCGTGCGCCGGGAGGTCTGCAATCCGTTTCTCGGAGCACAGTTCCCTTTTAATTGTGTGTTGGATTTATAATGACTGTGCTTAACGCACAAGGCAGAAATCTTTTATCTTTTTTACTATTATTATAATACCACATTTGCGCAGATTATTCAAGCATGATTTTACACAAATCAATGTACGAAAATTTGTACATTAAAACGATTATCAGCTGAAAGTCCTGCTCTCGCCCGGATCTGCATCTTCCTCGTCCTCATCGTCAAAATCGAACATCTCCTCGATGCGCTTCATGAACAGCTCGCCTATCTTCTCATACTGCTCATCATCATCTATCGAGGCAAGTATCTCATCATTATTCTCATCAAACTCGGAACGAAGTATCACTACCTCGCCCGGATCGTCAAGCAGCTTTTCAGCATCCTGCTCGTCAAAATAAGGCGTGAGCGCATAATACTTCTCGCCCTCGTATTCCATAACATCAAGCAGCTCAAAGCTCTGCTTGTTGCCCTGCTCGTCCTCCAGTTCATAAAGATCGGGCATATACTCATACTCATCGTTCATATACGTCATAGCCCCCTCTTTTCCCGGGAGCTTCCCCCTTTCCTTCGTCTTTATCAGAATATACAACAAAACGGCTAAACAAAAGGCTTTAAAGCCAACTTGCCCGCCGCAACAATATCATTATACTACATCTTATATATAATGTCAAGTCCCATTTTGTAAAAGTAATATTAAATATAAAATATACAAAAAAGTTGAAAAAAACTATTGACAAGTAACAAAAAGTGTGCTATATTATATTCAAGAAATCAAAGACCGAACAGCTCACTTGGAAGTGAGGCTGAGCGCAGGCGGAAGTGCAGTGTATCGGCGCAGATACAAAACGCAGCCGCAGGTGTACCGAAACAGTAGGCTAAGGCGGATCTCCAGTGTTCGTCATAAGCTGAACGGCGGCGGTCAGAGATTCTTGGATCGCAAATCAAACGGAACAAAGTGAACACGCTGCAGCTTTTGGATCTTTCCTGACAGGCAGCGAGGTACTCCGGGAAATTTAAACTGACACGAAAGGAGCGAGTCCCATGGGCGCATTGGATATCAAGAGCGGTAGCCATAGGCTCGGCAGTTTCTGAAGTTAAGAGGATCGCAGGCACGGACGTAAGGGCCGTCGGATCAGAATAAAAATGATTTACATTGCTGAAATTGCCTTGTCTCATGGAAAACGGAACTAACTTACGACCTTACAACAAGGCTACCATATTACAATTGAATATTTCATCGGCTTTGATGCCGGACTTATAATTATTTTACATTAGGAATGGAGTTGTTTCCCATGGCACCCTTGGATATTTTGACGAGAAAGAAATATTTATGAAAGAGTGATTCCAATGTAATATTCAGCTAATTATCTCGTATACATAATGTTTATAGGAGTGATGCACTATGAAAATAGCTTGCACAAGGTTCTTGAACATTTGATATGAAGGAGTGAGTCCGCCAAGATATTTACGAGTTTGAAGCTCTTTTCAAAAACATTCTGAACTGATTTTTATGACGGGAGTGGTGCATTATGATCAATATATGCACGAAACGTTTGAATATTTGACAGACAGGAGTGAGTCCGCCGGAAAGTTCAGTTTTTGCTGTTAAGTAACAGCGCTTGATTTGAATTACTAATCCGAAAGGAAATTAAACCAATGGCTTGATTTACAGCGTTTTATTACGCAATGTCCGAACAATTTGATCGTTAATTAACTTTTACCATACCATTGTGTCAGACTTCATATTTTTGAGAGGTAATAAATCCAATGGCTTAAGTATTTTATTCAGATATTAACGTCTTGCGGAAATTGATCCGACAAAAGTTGATGTCTGCTTACACAAAATAACTTGAAGGGCGTGAGTCCAAAGTACTATTTTGATTGATTTTTGACTTTACATGATCTTTAATTGAAAGGCGTGAGTCCAAAATTCTACTTTAAATGATCGTTCAGGCAGCGTTTGCCTGTGACGTACGGACAACATTTCTACGAAAGGACCAAAGTCCAATGGCTTAATCAGATTTCAAACCAATTATAAATTTTTGATTGGAGTGAACGGCGATGTGCTGAATAAGTGCATTTGCATTATATAGTTGAAATAAATGAGAGCAGTTTTTATTCACTGCTCTCTTTTAATTTTTGTGCGCAAAAAAGCTGCCGCATTTGATCTGCGGCAGCCGGTATTTTATATTTTATTCTCAAGAAAGGCCACGGTCTTTTCATCGTACCTGAGATCCTGCGCAGCCATGTTCTCCTCGATCTGCCAAGGACGTGATGCGGCAAAGACCGATGTTACAAAGAACGGCTGGCTGGAAAGGTAGCCTATCGGGATAACTGCGGGAGAATCCCCTGTTTTGCGGCTCAGCTCCTTGACTCTTGCAAGACGGGCAAGGTTTGCGGTGCTGGCATACTGCCCCTCGGGGAGATACTGTGCGGTATCGCCCTTGGACAGCTTTGCAAAAAAGCCCTTTGCCTGCGGCGAAAACGCCATAAGCGGGAACTTATTCTCACTGTACCAGCGGAACTCTCTGGTATCCATGCACACGAGGGTGGGATCACCGAGAATGCTTGAGCTTGCGTGCGCAAGGCTGTAATAGATCTGGCTTATCCTTATAGGCTCAAGCCCGTTTTTTGCAGCAAAGTCGTTGGCTGCTTTTATTCTGCTGCACGTCCAGTTGGAAACGCCGATAAAGTGCGCTTTTCCGCTTTCGTAGATGTCATTTAGCACCGGCATTATCTCCTCGACCGGCACGCTTGTATCATCTCTGTGCAGGAAAAATATATCAACGTGGTCTGTACCAAGACATTCAAGGCTGTCGTTTATATCTTTTTCAAGGTCTTCCCTGCTGAGCCTGTTCTGATCCATGTGTCCCATTGCAGGGTGGCCGCCCTTTGTGGCAAGCACGAGCTTATCACGGTTGCCTCTCGCTTTCATCCAGCGCCCTATAACACCCTCGCTGGAATTGTGACCGTTTTCGAGCCAGTCGCAATACACCCTTGCGGTATCTATACACCAGCCGCC
>OCTX012186740.1_pt1 | contig 10195 bp, 9 predicted proteins | sample 1539691 | NCBI WGS metagenome assembly OCTX01 (sample SAMN02144231, study PRJEB22623) | gut metagenome | biome: sheep rumen | host: Ovis aries | place: New Zealand | reverse complement strand
ACACCAGATCATATAACTTCTTTTATGTATCGCTTAATTGAAGTTAACAAGGATGACAAAGTGTTAGACGCTGCTTGTGGTTCTGGTGCGTTTCTTGTTAAATCCATGTGCAACATGATAAAGGCCGCAGGTGGAGTGAATTCTAATGAAGCAGGGCACATCAAAAAAGAACAATTGTTTGGTATTGAATGGGACAAACAAATATATGCTCTTGCCTGTGCCAACATGCTTATTCATAAAGATGGAAAAACGAATCTAGAACAATTAGATTCTCGAACTCAAGCTGCAAGTGACTGGATAAAATCAAAGGACATTACCAAAGTTCTTATGAATCCACCTTTTGAACGTAAATATGGATGCTTGAAAATTGTTAAGAATGTACTTGATTCCGTGCCTAAAGGAACGAAGTGTGCTTTTATTCTCCCTGACAAGAAATTGGAGAAAGATATGATAGATAAGAAGTATGGAAACAAATTGTTAAAAGACCATACTCTAACAACTATTGTCAAATTGCCTGAGAATTTATTTTTTGGCCAAGGCATAACCACTTCTATTTTTGTGTTTATAGCAAAGAAAAAACAGGAAGGAAGAGATATTATAGGTTATTATATCGAAGAAGATGGTCTTGAAACGGTAAAAAATCAAGGACGACAAGATATAAAGAATCGTTGGCAAGAAAAGGAAGATTATTGGATTCGTGCTATTCAAAACAGTGATGATAATCTTTATCATACAAGACAAATCATACACCCAAATGAGTATCTATCGTATCAAATGCCCGAAAAGCCCTTTGAAATATTCGAAGAGGATTTCATAAAAACCATGATGGACTATGAATTGTTTAAAAGGGGTATTGATGTGAAAGAATTTGATGAAGATCTTTTGCAACGTGTTCTATATAGTAGTGAGATATCGCGCAAAAATAATAATACAGTAATAACACTTATTGAGGAATAGGATGAGGAAAATAGAAACGACAAGCTGGCAGAAGTTTAGAATTGGAGCACTATTCCCCAATATAATAAAGCCAAAAGTTTATCATTCTTATGAAGTTGATAAGGATGATGGTGGTATTCCGTACGTTGTGCGGAGTAAGTTTGATAATGGAATAAAATGTAGAGTAAATAAGCATAATCTACAAACGAGTCCAGCAGGAGTCATTTCTTTTGGCGCAGAAAATTCAACATTCTTTTACCAGGAGGAAGAATGGTGTTCTGGTCGTGATATCTATTATATAGACACAAGAAATATATCTTCTTATGCATGCAAATTCTTATTGACGTGTTTGTGTAAAATTACCGCAAAGTATTCTTATAATTATGGTCTGTTTCCTGATTTGCTAAAAGAAGAGTATGTTTACTTGCCCGTCTCTTCAAAAAATAGTCCCGATTGGAACTATATGGAGCAATATATGAAACAGATTGAATTATTTACTCTTAATCACATATCGTCTATAATAAGTTTATCTAAACTCCCTAATCGAAAAAAAATAGACACAAGAAAATGGAGCCGTTTCCATCTTTATGACGATAACCTATTTTCTATTGATATGGGAACAAAATTAGATAAAGTTAAAATGACTAACAATAACCCTTCAGTCAATTTTGTCGGGAGGGCAAATGCAAACAATGGTGTAACAGATTTTATAGATGAAATTGAGGGATTAAAGCCGTACGACGCTGGATGTTTAACTATCTCTCTTGGTGGTGAATATCTTGGATCTTGCTTCATTCAAGAGAAACCTTTCTACACAAGTCAAAATGTAAATGTGTTAATTCCCAAACATCCAATGTCAGAATACTGTAAGAGATTTATTTGTACAATGGTATTCAGAGAGGGAAGATTGCGTTATAAAGCTTTTGTTGATGAATTGAATAGACATATGAAGACAGATTTTTCTATCTTACTTCCTGTTTCAAATGACAACAGACCAGACTGGAACTATATGGAAGATTATATGCGAAAAATAGAAAGTAAAACTAAAACTTACGTAAATAATATAAATATACAATCGAGACGCTAATGTATGAAAATGTTATGGTAACACGATATCTCATGGTACTTAACACACTTCTCCGTAAATACATAAGGAAAGGATGCAAGCCCCCCCTATGGCTATCCCCATTTCACTAAGTTGCGAGGAAGGATAATTCTCTTTAGTTCTCCTCTTTGACCAACTACATAATAGAATTGTGCAAGATGGTCATCGAACTGGCTGACAAAAGCCTCACGGATGCGGGAGCACTTCTCGTTGATAGAGTTGTTTAGTGGATTCGTAACATCGTCAATGCTTTGCTTGGCGATTTCATAATTGAAGGAGCGTCCCTTAACCTTTTTGTAAATCTCCATCAATTCTTCACGATAATCTGGCAAATCCTTAAAATAGATTCCCTCTGGATGCTTTAGGAATAGAAGGAATACAGCCATTGGTAGTGGTTTCATTTTAATTTCCAGGAAGTAATCAAGAAGGAGAATCTCATTGCGTTTTGAAATACAAAGTCTACTAAGCCTCTCATTACTATTAAACGCTAGGCGTTTAATAATATAGGTACTTATTCCTTTTTTCTTCAATTTCTCAATCCTATCTTCTATTTCCTTCAATAAGAGTTTGGATTCATAATCGAAGGTATCGTCTGCAGCAATAATATTATAAGGATCATCTTCTGCGCAAAACCAAGATGGTTCCTCTTCTATATCTGATTCCGATACTTTGTGAAAGCGAATCGGTTGCTCCGTATGCTTGTCAATGTCCTGAAGAATGTCACTTAATATCCTTTTAAATTCGTTATCCGAGGCAAACGGATTGCTAGTTAGGCTTATACCTCTAAATAGGACATCTGCTTCTGGATAACTTTCGTCTTTATAGTTAGGAATATAGTAAAGGAGCGACGGAGGAATGTTTGTTTTATTCTCTGGATGAACCATATAATTGAGAATAAAATTATCATCTGTCATGAACTTTAGATGTCCACTCTTGGCATAAGGAGCATTATAGTGTAGAACTTCATATTCATTTAGTTCACGTTTCAGATATGGTATATAGCAGAAATCATAACCTTTTGATTCGAAATAACGACGAATACTATTATAATATAATTCAACGAAGTGATAAACCATTTCGTCTTCATTGCCTTGAATATAGATGATTTGCTTGGCATCTGGTTCAAAAGGTAGTTTTTTGAGTCCTAAGGTAAAGTACTTCTGTTCCATGTTTTAGTTATTTGATGCGAAGGTACAAAAAAAAGTTGGATTGCAAGGCTTGTAGTAAATAATAATTTGCAATTATGGATTTTCTTTTGTATTTTTGCATTGAAAAAAGTGATATTGTTATGGATTTGAACAGATTAGATGAGATCTTTCAGACGTTGCGTGGCGTACCAGTCATTGGAGGTTTATATATCGGAATGGATGAAGATAAAGCCTCAGAATTATCAATGGAACTTAGTGGTTACAAAACAGAACACAGCTGCGAATATCCAGCTGATTTAATTTATCAGTATAAAATCTCTTTTTGCTACAGCTGCTTCAAGGATTCATATTCAGTCTCTGCTATTGACGTCACCATCCCTAAAGGAGACTGGTTTAATCGAATTGATGAACTAAAAGACTACTTTTCTAATAGATTCTACCATAAGGAGGATAATTACAACTCCAATATGGGTGAGAATGGAAGAATCTTAGATTTCAGCATCTCTCAAAGTGATAATTTGTATAGCTTACTCATATTTTCCAATGGTAAGAAATTAACAGTATCCTTGAAGGCTTGCGTTGATTCTGCAGATTGCTATTGTGCGATAAATATCATTAGTCAAGACTTAGATTTGGAAAAATTCATCAGGAAATCTTTGTTTATTTGCAAGGGAACCGGTATTGCTAACAAGGATTTCCATGAAGTTATGCCGTTTGAATACGGCATGCCTGTTTTGCTTGACATGGGGCTTGGAGATCCATTAACAATCGTTGAAGAATGCGGTTGTCTGGAGGATTTGTCTGAAGGAATAACTCCAGGGAATAAGATGTGTGAAGACTACGGTATCCAATATGAGTTGCTAACAGACATTGATAATTGTGTCAGTACAATAATCTTGAACTTAAGAAAGGATTCCGAAGGATTATGGCCACTACTGAGATATATTAGAGAGAACTTCTTTATCGAGGAATCAAATATAGAATTAGAGACTGATGTAGACTACAATCCGAATCGTATTAAAGGTTGTTTTGAGAATGAATACATCAAGATTTCCATTGGGACACCTTATTATCTTTCTTGTGACTTTATTCAGATTGAAATAAATGCAATCTATGAAGATAATCTTGAGAAATATAAGTCTATATATACTGCATTTAGGAACCCTTATGTTTTGGAATATATAGATGGTATAAAAGAATTCTTCAAATATCGGAATCCTACACAAGATGCTAAATTCAATGAATTGAGGAAACATTTTGATACTTTTGAAGAAGCAGCAAATGTCTATACTGGTGAACATGCCTCATGGGCTAGAGATATGGGAGGTTATTCGAAAGAAGAGGAGGAACATGATAGAGGTATCTGCTTGAGTCATTGGAATACCCCAAACAGTGAAGGATTTCCCATGTCGTGGGTTTATGTAGAGATTCCCAAATAGAAGGAATTTGTTGAAAAGAGACAGAAAGACGCTACACTTGTATACCAAAGCATCTTCGAGGAAGGGAATGGGGAACTTGTATCCCTTCATCTGTTTCATAACACCATCGAGGGGCGGCGTTTTCCCTCATCAGCCCATAGTGGCAATATGCAATAACATGCAAGTTATCAGTACCCGGTAGCAGCCGACTTCCGACTCCTGGTGGCGTTTTTTTGTGCTATATATGCCTTACACCATCTCCATTGTCCATCTCCAAACTGATGCCAATAGCAATAATACAACTTAATCTCTTTGGGGATAATGGCACGTAATTGTTTGGCAAACTCATATCCTTGGTTAATCCACTCTTCCATTCCTTCAGTAGTAAATTCTGCGACGTCAGTATAAGGGTCATATTTATCGGCTTGCATAAACCATTCTTTCAGCCCTACTAATGACGACGTTGAATACTCTTCATCTCCAATGAAGAATAAAACGTAATCACCAATAGCTACACCTTCTTCATCCCAAAACAAGGGAGAATAAGTAGTATCTGGTCCAATTACTATCGCCTTTGGTATATCTTCTTTCATATTTTATAATGCTTCTTTGGGAGTAATAGAAATTCTTTTCTTTAATAACCCATATATATGATAGTTGGTTCTCAAATTCGTCTATAAACAGAGAACAAGAAAAACCATCTTCTCCATCTTCTCCTCCAAATTGGTAACATTCACCATTCTCACCGTAGTCAAAACTAAAGCTATGTTCATTATCTCAGCTGATCTCCAACATGAAAAGGAAATTTGATAAGTTCGTAAAGACAATGGATGATATGGTAGAGGAGTAGAACTACAAATAATCCTGCCGTAGCCTCTTCCTTTCCGTCACATAGGTCGGTGCAGTGTGGTTATCTACGGCAGGAGGGGAATGTCTGTAACGCAGTACCGAGAAGATTGCTTCCTTTCAAAGCCGCAGTCCTACAGACAAATCCACTAACATCAATCATCCTTTAATCACTGCAATTGGCTCAAGTTTTGTTTTTACTTTCACCAAGTCAGCTTCAAGGGCAATCACCTGATCAATGTCTTTATATGCACTGGCAGCCTCGTCGAGATCACTCTGATTACGCATGCCATGAATTATTCCTTTGGCATCCATCTTCTTGATTTCATCCTCAAGGTTAAGTGTTTTGATAGCCTGCGTGCGGCTCATCAGACGGCCTGCGCCATGAGAAGAACTCATAAAACTGTCAGGATTGCCAAGACCTTCTACAATATAGGAGCTGGTTCCCTGAGAACCAGGGATGATACCAATCTCACCTTCCCTTGCTCGTACTGCACCCTTGCGATGAACAATGCAGTCCTTTCCAAAGTGGTTTTCCCATGCAGCATAGTTATGGGCAATATCGATAGTAGGCTCAAACTCTGCCAAAGGCAAAGCATCAACAATCACTTCCTTGATACGCTCCATCATCAGTTGACGATTACACTTTGCAAAAGCAATACAGTAGTTCATCTCTCGCCAATAGTGATTAAACTCAGGAGTCTTTAAGGGCAAAAAGGGTAACAAGATGTCAGATTCCACCTTACTATAATATAACTCATTGAGCCACTTGGCCCTCTTGTTATAGAAATCGCCAACCTGCTTGCCGAGGTTACGAGAGCCAGAGTGAATCATAATCCATAGCCAGCCCTCTTCATCGCGTTGAAGTTCAATAAAGTGGTTTCCACCACCCAGCGTTCCCACCTGATGATGGATAGACTTATAGTGATTCTTCACCACTTCCAGCTTGTCCAAGTCAAAGCCTGTAGGCAGATACTTCTCATCCTGCATTTCCTCATGATGATCCATTCCCAGAGGGATACGTTCACGGATTCCTTTCATAATGACTTTACGTAGGATCTTCTCTGTCAGCCTGCGAGCTCGTATGTTGGTTTTTACAGCACACATACCGCAGCCGATGTCAACACCAACAGCATTGGGAACAACAGCATCCTTTGTAGGCAGTACACCACCGATGGGCATCCCCATGCCACCATGACAGTCTGGCATCAGAGCTATATGATGATGAACGAAAGGAAGTGAGGCCAAATTCTCTATCTGCTCACGAGCCCACTCGTCTATCTCAGTAGTCCACATCTTCACTACAGTTCTTCCTATTACTTCTACTTTTTCCATACACTAAACTATTTTTTTGCAAATGTATATACTATTTTTTGTATCTGCAAGTATTTTTGCTTTGCAAGGCTTGCAATGGAAATACAGAAAATAAGGTACAGTTGACACACTGGAAGATGGCTGATGGAAGAAGGAAGAAGGCTGATGGAAGATGGAAGAGGAATGATGTAAGATGTTAAAAAGTGATAATTATTTGATACGATATTCCCACATTTGGGAATTTTGCCTTATTTTTGCAGCAAATTAGTAACATAAAAGATGAAAATAGTCTTTGAGGACACAGATTTGGAAGAACTAATCACAACAGGGCGTAATAGCAAATATAAGAAATACACCCGTAATGCAAAGTTCATGAAAGCGCTCGCCACTGCATACAACTACATGCGACTGGTTGACGTGGCAAGCGACCTGCGAGCAATCTCGTTCCTTCATTACGAACAACTGGCAGGAACCAATGGAATGAGTTCTATCCGAGTGGTAAACGGAATGGTGGAGCGAATACTCTTTAGAGAATTTGAAGGTGGAATAAGTATAACGGTTTTAAGTTTAGACGATACGCATTATGGCAAAAAGAAATGAGAACCCTGCACCCTTCATGGCTGTGCATCCTGGTATGATGATTAAGCCAGAACTGGAGGAACGTGGAATCAGTCAGAAAGATTTCGCTAAGATGGTTGGTGTTCAGGCTTCGCATCTGAGTGAGGTGCTGAACGGCAAGCGTGCGCTTACCACAGACTTGGCCGTAAAGATTGAGTCGGCCATTGGTCTACCTGCAAAGGTACTGTTAGCTGCCCAGACGCAGTATGAGTTGGAATCTGCAAATCCAGCAAGTGACAACAAGGAGAAAGAAACTATCGCTATCACCATCCCCATTGGCGATCGTGGTCTGCTGCGTGAGTTGGTTCGCAGATTCGGATGGGTTGGCGTGTTCTAACGTGACGAAGGGTCAGTACCAATGACACACTTAACTAGGTGACATCTAGACATCAGAAACAGGCTCCGTATCACCTGGAAGAGAACTTTGCTGGTTCTAAATTCTCCTAGTTTCTTAAAAAGTTTAAAGTTTAGTGAGGTGTCCCGCCTCTTGGGACACCCCCTATGTTATATTTGCAGCCTGAAAGCTTCTGGCAGGATGCTATGCCGAGCTGAAAAAGAATAAATGAACTACAAATCTTGAAAGAAAAATGGAGATAAACGTTAACGAACTGAGTGACTGGAGCGATGGCGCCAGGCGTACGCTCGACAGGGAGCGCGAGAAGGTGGTGGAACGGGTAGAACTGCAAGAAACTGAAGTATTCCGCTTCTCAATGGCTGGATAAAGATGGATGCTTATACGCACTAAGGGCTCGCATCGCTGCGAGCCCTTAGTGCCTAACTTAAAACTATGTATGAAGAATCTACTAACCAATAAAACAATGCTTATGAAAAAACTTATTACTCTTTGTTCTTATTTCTGATGCAAAGATAGAAAAAATAATTTGTTTATCTATTATATTCTTCGTACCTTTGCACCGATTTAAGAATAAACAAGGATTATGCAACAGTATAAGAAGAATTTCATCACCATGCTCGGTACAGGCAATGCGCATGCCACCCGATGGCTCAACACTGATTTTTGAAATAGAACTATTAGTGTGAAACAGGTACCTGTCACCTGTTTCAATGGAATGTCTGGAACCAAGCGTTCTGCTGGAATGCAAGGAAGGTCCGTTTATTGAACATGAGGTAGATGGCATATTGGAGATAAAAAAATAAAGTACAGACTATAGATGAAAAAGATATTATTCCTGCATGGTTTCTTTGCCAGCGGTCAGTGCGTACCTGCTGTGGCACTGAGAGAGGCATTTGAAGGGCGTGTAGAGGTGCTTACTCCCGACTTGCCAATACATCCACAGATGGCACTGGAAGAAATCCGAAACATCTGTGACAGAGAGCATCCCGACTTGTTGGTTGGTAACAGTTGCGGTTCGTTATATGCCCAGATGCTGGCGCCCATCGTTGGAATACCGGCCCTGCTTGGCAACCCACATTTTCAGATGACGGCATTTCTGAAGGAACGTATCGGTTCGCATGAATACAAAGCACCACGCAAGGACGGCAACCAGCAATTTGTTATCGATGAATCCCTGATACAGGAGTTTGCAGAGTTGGAAACCATTCAATTCCGCTATTGCAATCCCTACTACAAAGACAAAGTATGGGGATTGTTCGGTGAACAAGACACTCTTGCTCACTTCGAGCCACTTTTTTTGGAGCATTACAACCATTCATTCCACTTTCCTGGTGCTCACACTCCAACGGCAGAAGAAGTACGCACATGGTATATTCCAATGATAGAGAAGATGCTGATGCAATATCCACTTCCAGAGGATGGAATTCGCTACTTTCAGCATTTCAAAGGAGGCAATTACCGCTACATTCGCACAGCTTTCGACTCAGAAACTAAGGAGCGAATGGTCATCTACCAAGCCTTGTATGGAGAAAAGCAGTACTGGGTACGTCCAGAGAAGATGTTTTTCGAGAATATTGAGCGTAACGGACGTACCTTTGCACGATTTAGAGAGATTGAGAAATAGAAACATAAATAAATTATGAGAAAAGTAAGCTCTATTTTGGCAGCAGCCATGTTGATGGTGTCAGCTGCGGTGATGGCTCAACAGGCATCAAAGGTATATCTCACAAGGGAGATTTCACCAGAGTCGTTGGTAAAAATCTACAAGGCTCTTGGCGTTGAAGCCAAGGGCCGTGTGGCAGTGAAGATGTCAACAGGTGAAGGTAGCAATCCCAACTACCTGAAACCTGAACTGGTGAAAAAACTGATATGGGAGGTGGACGGCACCATTGTGGAGTGTAACACCGCTTACGGCAACGGACCTTCCGACAAGAAAGACGAACGCAACACGTCGGAGAACCATTGGAAGGTCATTGAGCGTCACGGCTTCACAAAGTATTTTCCTGTCGATATCATGGACGAGTATGACGAGATACGCATCCCTGTGAAAGACCAGACGCACATCAAGTACGACATCGTAGGCGGCCACATGGCCAACTACGACTTCATGATTGCCCTCAACCACTTCAAGGGTCATCCTATGGGTGGCTACGGTGGTGCGTTAAAAAATCTCTCCATCGGCTGTGCCAGTCAGAACGGCAAGGCTTACATCCACTCGGCCGGCAAGATGGAGAAACTGGATATGGGTAAGCTGTGGACACCAGAGTTCATCGGTAATCAGGATGGTTTCCTCGAAAGTATGGCAGCAGCAGCTCAGGCTGTGGTGAACTACTTCAACAAGAAGCAGGGCATCATCTACATCAGCGTCATGAACAACATGTCAATAGACTGCGACTGCGTGGATCATCCCGAACCTGTGAAGCTGGAAGACTACGGCATCCTCGCCTCTACCGAT
>OCTX012179691.1_pt1 | contig 10195 bp, 8 predicted proteins | sample 1539691 | NCBI WGS metagenome assembly OCTX01 (sample SAMN02144231, study PRJEB22623) | gut metagenome | biome: sheep rumen | host: Ovis aries | place: New Zealand | reverse complement strand
CGAGAAGAAGTCTGTCGAGATTATCTTCTGACGGCAGGTGTTGCAGGCGGATTGATGCTTACCCTTTCGCCAAACACCCTGCGCAGTTGAATCTCTTGCTGTTCAGCCAGTTCTCCTTTGATGATGAGGTGATCTATCCGAAGCTTATAAAACCAGTCGGGTAGGGTCACCTCTCTTTTATTAAATTCAATGTCGAGCCTGCGGATATGTTCTAACTGCGAGAGAGCTAGAGGTACCTCGCTCACCTGTTGCAGCTTGATGCCGCCATAGTATTTTTCTGCTATAAAGAACTTCTGGACCAGTTCCTCTTCCTCGTTCGAGGTACGTACCAGCCATCCGATGCGAGGCGCCAGCTCCTGTGTGTTGTCATTGCGGTCAATGCCGACAAAGCCAGCCCACAGTTCCATAGGTGTCTCGCTCAGCATCTGGCCTTTGCCGTCTACCTTTTTATATTTGAAGCCCACGCGCACCATTTCCGACGGCATGTAGCGATAATCGTAGGGAATGCTATCGAACACCTTCCCGTCCTTGTCAGGAAACAGTTTCAGGAACCAGCCATCAAGCCTGGTAGGCTTGTCGGGACTACATCCGCCGCCTCGCAATTCCCCAACTCGCTTCTGTCGCACGATGCTCTGCCAGAACACCTGACGGGGCTTTCCTTCTGAGGCTGCAACGAACTCCTTGAGGATAGGCTCCAGCTTCTCTATCCAAGGAGCAATGCCTTGATAGGCTTTCAGCTTCTGCGTCTTGCTGAGCACATGCTGCCAGTCCTGTGGCGTACCCGTCAGCGTGATATACGGAATGCCACAGACGATGTACATGACCTGATAGTTGAAGTACTGTTTGAACACATCCATCAGCACCACCTGCGAGGCAATACGCTCCGTCGCGCCAGTCGTACTGAAGTCGGCAGTAATGTTCTTTGCCAAGTCGCCCTTGGTGTTTTTGCCTAACTGCCGCGTGAAACCATCCAGCAATGCTGCCCAATCTGCATCCTCCGTCAGCAAGTCTTTTTGCGACACGATGCTAAGGTTTTGCCTGCCCTCCTGATGATTGACCAACAAGGGGCGCATCTCCTCGGCGTGGGCATTGACATAACGCGAAAAGCCCTGACTGATGATGAGCCAGAGGGCATCGGGCGACAGCACCACAGGACGATGGTCAGCGTAGGCTGTGCGCAACATGTCGAACAGCACAGCCGGTCCATGCATGACCAGCGAACTACCCTTGAAACTGTAGGAGAGGATGCGCGTTCCATCGTCATCAGGCATATTCTCGCTTTGCATGATGACTTTGGCAACAATGCTGTCTGCCAGGCAACGCAACTCCTCCTTAGGCTTGGGCAGGTCTTCGTCTACCACAAAAGTGACAGCCCCCTTCGACTTCTTAATGACGGTATCGTCGGCCCATAGGCTGATGCCCAGGGTCAGCAGCGTGATAATACATATTGTCTTTTTCATATCCTTAACGTTTCTTCTTGGCATACTTCTTTAGTTGTTCGCGCAGGTCCAACAGGTCGGTGGGCTTGTTGCGCTTATAGACCACGCGGCCCGTTTCGTCGACAATGACGTAGAGATAGCGGCTCTGATGTTTGCCCATCACGCTACGAATGATGCCTATTGGCTGGTAGTTTGTGGTAAACGGATAGTGGTAGCCCGGCAGTTGGGGCAGTTGCTGGCGCCAGCTGTTCTCGTTGTTATGGCGGGCCAGGTGTACCCATGCTATGTCGTACTCTTCGAACTCCTTCTGAAGGGGCATGATGGTGTTTCGCGTCATAGCCATATCGCTGTTAATCGTGGGATGCCAGATGTGCAGGAATATCAGTCGTCCGCGATAGCGCTGGCAGATACGCTCGAACAACAGATGGTCGCTATAGGGAGGCACTTCCGGCAACTGGCATACCTCATAGTCTGTGCGACGGCTGTTGTCAGCCATCAGTTGGCTCAGTCGCTGTCTGTAGTTGTCAATCCACAACTGGTATGCTTTGGGCAGCGTAGCCATATTCTGTTGCAGCTGCACGGAGTCAAGTTGTGTGTAGTCCTTGTGCAGTTGCTGCTTCATCGAGAGTGCATTGACTTCGTGGTCCACATAGTCAGGATACATGGTAGGCATCTGGCTTAGCAGGTGGGCAACACCCATGAAGGCAGGACACAGCAACTGCTTCTGCGAGGTGAGCATCTGCAGATAGGCTTCCGTCACGTAAGGCTTCACCTCTTCTGCCCAGCGTTTCCTGCGACGGTTATACATGGCTTTCACCACGCCTCCACGCTGGTTGATGTGGTTGGGAAATCCCATCAGCTCCTGCTGATAGATGGCTATCAGGCAGAGTTGGTCGTTTAGCTTGAGCAGTTCCTGCAGAGCCGGCGACAGCTTTTTGTAATGAATGTTGCGGTTATGTATTCTTCGGTCAACCACTTTTGGCAATAAATCCTTGGGATTGCTGCCGATGAAGTCGGGATGGTTGATGTAGGTATCCAAAGCAAATTGGCGCAGTTCCCTATAGTTTTCAATGGGCTGCGTGTGGTTATACTCGTTGGCTAACGCTGCCAACGGTCCGCTCTCTACCAATGAGTAATAGCCCTTTCGCTCCTTCTTGGGCTGGTGCATTGCGAACATGTCGAGTCGTACGCTGGTTGTATCGTCTGGTGCTGCATAGCACATCATCAGCCTTCTGCCCTCATAACCTAACATGACGGGCTGCGTATGGGTGACGGGCAGACGGCATTCAAAGTCGCCATTGTCGGATATCGGAATATGCAGCGTATCAAGGGCAGTGGCGTTGTACTGATAGAAAGAAGCGCTCTGATTGAGGATAATATGGCTCAGCATACCCCTGCGGAAGTTAAGCAGCCGTCCTCGGATGGTGGCTACACCGTAGCGAATATCTGGCATAGGCAGCGAATCAACACGGGTCATAGTAGCCGCCCCCTCCATAGGATCAATCAAATCTGCCCATTTCAAGCTGTCCAGCCGTATGCCATAGATGCCGGCTTCCGTAGGAGGCTCGCCCGTCAGGTCGACATTGTCCACATCCCAATCGGGCACAGGCGGGAAGATCAGCCGCACACGTATCTCGCCCTCATGGCGGGCAAATATCTTCTCGTTTAATCCTTTGCCATAGCGCGAGTCAAGGCCGCGAATGGGCCAGGTGCGCCCCTGAACATCACGAAGCAGCATGTCATCGCCAAACATAAACCACAGATTGGGCTTCTGGTTGACACGCATGTCGAGCACCGTTGCTGTGTCAGTGAGTTCGACAGCCACCAACTCGAACAGTCGCTGTTGCTGAAACATGATGTCAGGCTGTTCGATGCGATGCGTCTGTCCTAAAGCTGATAATGCAGCAGACAACAGAATAAGGTATAGCGTCAATCGTTTCATATCGTCAGTAATCTATGGGTAGTGTATAGGGTGAGGCTACTATCTGTCCGTTTCTTCGGCCAGGAATCCAGCGAGGCATGTCGGCTACCAGCCGGAGAGCCGCCTCGTTGGCTTCTGCGCTGCCACTGCGCAAGATGCGGATGTCGCTGAGGCTGCCGTCCTCGCCCACGACAAAGCTGACAAACAATCGTCCCGCCTCTTCCGTCTTGGGCAGATGTTGTGCGAGATAGTCACGCAGGGCGGCATTGCCACCAGGAAACTGAGCCATCTGGGTGGGTACTACTGCTGTTGGGGCAATGCGTTCTGCCGTTTTCTCTTCCTCAACTTCGACAGGTATTTGCTGGTGTTGCTCCTTTTTAACTTGTTGCTTGACAGATAGTGAGGACTGCGGATTATTAACCGATTCCTCTGCAGGCTTAACCAGAGATGTTTCTTTCAGGACTTTTGTCAAGGGAAGAGACATCACTTCCCGTCTGATGTCATAGTTTGCTACCAACAACAAAGTGAGCATGATGGCAGGCAAAAGTACTGCAAACTTGCTGCGTTGCCAAGGTGAGGAAGGTATGCGGAGCATCATCTGGATGCGCTGTTTCAGGCTCTTGCAGACGAAGCCGTTTACCATTGCCAGCTTTTTGCCCCTAACAGCCTTGCCTATCAGTAACAGTTGATATCGAGTAGCATCCGTCCCACTCTCCAGCACGTCAGCATCCGCTTCATATTCATGCACATCTCTGAGTGAATCGCCCAACAGATAGACAAATGGATTGAACCATTGCAAACATTGACATAGCATCACCAACAGATTGTCGTACGAATGGAGATGACGGACATGCGACAGTTCATGAGCCAGCACTTCAGGATGCTGTTCGTAGTCGGTCTCGCTGATAACGATATGGCTGAGCCAACTGTAAGACGGGCTGTTGCCTGTGTGACAATAGACGGTGGTATCGTGTTCGCGCTGTACCCACAGACAGCCTTGCCTCATGCTCTGACGAACATGCCAAAGCCCCGTCATTCTATAGCCTACCATCAGCACTATACCTATTATATATAAGGGTGGTAAAAGAGGAATTGAAGATGTGAGCGGCATAGCGGTGCCCTCCATATAGCTTGCCATTTGGACTGCTGTGTCCTCGTCAACCATCTCGTTCAACTCCGTCTCGTTGACTGGTATCGTGATGTCTATTAGGGGTAGTGCCATAGACAACACCATCATGCAGAGCAATGCTATACGGTTCAAACGAAAGAACGTTTCCTTTCGTAACATCAGCATCCAAGGCACATAGAGCACCGTCAGACAAATGGCCGATTGCAGGGCATAGTGGAACAGCGTGTTCATGATATGTTTTTCTGCTTTATCAGGGCTATTAATTCTTCTATTTCTTCAGAGCTAAGGTCTTCTTCCTGCACGAAGTGGTTTAGCAGCGACTTGACAGAACCATCGAACAGCGATTCCTTTACTTCGTCCATCACCTGACGGCGGTAGCGCTCCTTCGTCATCAACGGATTATAAACCAATTGTTTACCTATCCCCTTCTTCGCCTCTACAAATCCTTTCTGCATCAGTATCTTCAGAAAAGTCGCTATGGTAGTATACGCAGGACGGGGTTCATCGTATCGTTCCAGAATATCGTTCACGCAGGCTCCACGTCCGATTTTCCACAACACGTTCATCACCTGCATTTCGCCCTTGGTCAGTGTTTTTTCTTTCATGCCTGCAAAATTACTAAAACCTTAGAAATGCAGGAAGCAACAAAGCGCATAATGTCATGAATAGCCGTTTCTTTAACATTCATTCTTAGTAATTAAGGGATTTTGCAGCGATAGTCGATTACTATTCAATCCAGTATAAAAATCGGATTAGGCCGACCGCTCGCACAGATACGGCCGCTCGCTCGAAGATATAAGGGCGGGCGCCCGAATTGATGCGGGCGGGCGCCCTAATCTTTCGACCTGCCGACTCTCTCCTTTTTACATTCCCTGTAAAACCCTGTTAGGACGGGGCTCTACCCCTTTTAGGACGGGGACCTCGCAATGCCAGCCTCAGGCTTTGCTGTTGCCAGCCCTAACAGCAATGGCGGCTACAGCAGTTCGGGCAGTTGGAAGAGTTTAGTGCTGTTCGAGCCTTTGATGAGGATGTAGCGGTGCTGCGGTTGCTCTTTGGCGATGGCAGCCTTGACTTCCTCGACGTCGTGGAAAACTGAGAGGTGAGTGGTTAGAGGTGAGAGGTTAGAGGTTACCTTCTCAAACTCTTCGCCAACGAGCCACACTTTGTCGAAGCCGGCAGTGGCCAGCATGTCGATTATCTTCTGGTGTTCCTCTTGGGACACGTCACCCAGTTCGCCCATCATACCCAGAATGGCCATCTTGGGACTGACCTCCATCAGGCGGAAGTTGTCGATAGCCGCTTTCATGGATGTTGGGTTGGCATTATAGGCATCTACGATGAGATGGTTCGTCTGGGTCTCCGTCAGCTGTGAACGGTTGTTGGTGGGTATATAGTTTTCCAGCGCGTGGTTGATCTGCTCAAAAGGCACGTTGTTGACATAGCCAACAGTAATAGCAGCCAGCATGTTGTCTAGATTGTAAGCTCCAATCAGATGAGTCTGTACCTCCATCCACTCGCTCTGATAGTTGGCGTCAGTATCCTGCTCGCGCCAGCGGAACTTCAGGAAGGGAGCACAGCTGACCACCTCGCCATGAATCAGGATATCAGCATTGTCGCTCTGTCCATAATAATAGATATCTGCCAGCCCGTCGGTCATCTTCATCAGGTGTTCGTTGTCACGATTGACGAATACGGGACATTCGTGTTCGCGGAAGAAGTCGTAGAGCTCACCCTTCGTTTTGCAGACACCCTCGAACGATCCAAAGCCTTGCAGATGGGCGCGTCCTACGTTGGTAATCAGACCACAGGTAGGCTCGGCAGTCTCCACTAGCGTCTTGATGTCGCCAGGATGCGAAGCTCCCATCTCCACTACGGCAATATCGTGCTCCTCGTTCAGCCGGAACAGGGTCTTGGGCACACCCACGTCGTTGTTGAAGTTGCCCTCCGTAGCCATCACGTTATAACATTCCGACAGCACCGCGCGTATTAGTTCCTTCGTTGTCGTCTTACCATTGGTTCCCGTAATGCCAACGACGGGTATGTCGAACTGGCGACGGTGTTCGCGAGCCAGATCTTTGTAGGTCTGCAGACAATCATCAACCAGCAGGATACGCTCGTCTGTCTGATATTCCTTCTCGTCGACAATCGCGTAGGCGCAACCCTGCTGCAGCGCCTGCAGGGCAAATTGGTTGCCATTGAACGAGGCACCTTTCAGGGCCAGGAATATACTACCTTCCGGACAGTTGCGCGAATCGGTAGTGATGCACGGGTGCTGTTGATACAGCTTATAGAGCTCTTTGATGTCCATCTTCTTTAATGCTATTGATTTACAACTTGCAAAAGTACAAACAATTTCCTAATCCGCCAAATTTCTCGCATATATTCGGGCAACGATGGCCCCGCTGATGTTATGCCATACGCTGAATACTGCACCGGGAATGGTGGCCATAGGATAGGCGGCAAAGTGGAGCGTAGCGAGACTGGAGGCCAGACCGCTGTTCTGCATTCCCACCTCTATACTGATAGCCCTGCGTTTGCTATCAGGCAGTCGCAACAACCGACCAATGAGCCAGCCTAGTCCCAGACCGCAGAGGTTATGGAGTATCACCACAAGGATGATGACCATACCACCTGCCAGCAACTTCTGAGCATTGGCTGCAATGATGATGAGGACGATGAAGGCGATGAACAGCGACGACACTGCGGGCAGGTAGGCAGTTGCTCGCTCCGTGAACTTAGGCCAGAGTGCTTTGACGACCAAGCCTGCTACGATGGGCAGGATGACTACCCAGACGATGCTCAGCAGCATTCCCGCCACATCGACATCTACGGTCTTGCCCGCCAACAGCCATACCAGCAGCGGCGTCATTACGGGTGCCAGTACTGTCGAAGTAGCCGTCATACCTACCGACAGCGCTAGGTCGCCCTTAGCCAGATAGGTGATTACATTCGAGGCCGTACCGCCCGGACAGCAGCCCACCAGTACCACACCTACAGCCAGCGCCTCGTCAAGTGAGAACACCCGCGACAGCACCCAAGCCAACAAAGGCATGATGGTAAACTGCGCCGCACATCCGATGATGACATCCTTCGGACGGCTAAAAACTATCTTGAAGTCCTCCAATCTCAGCGCCATACCCATACCGAACATGATGACGCCTAAGAGTGGGTTGATGACGGTAGGACGTATGCCGCTGAACGCGCTGGGCACGATGAGTGCCACCACTGCTGCCGCCAGCACCAGCACGCCCATATAGTCTGAAATCAGTTTGCAGAGTCGTTTCATAGTCAAAACACCATTTCGGCTGCAAAATTACTAATTTTTTATATGATAAGGCAGCTAAATGAAAAAAATATTGTACCTTTGCTGACAAGAACAATAACGAATCAATGGACTATACGCTAAATTGCAACGGGCGGCTCCTTTCGCTGGATACGCCACAGGTGATGGGAATCCTCAATGTGACTCCCGACTCGTTCTATGCCGACAGCCGGCAGACGACGGAGGAGGGGATAGTGCGTCGTACTCATCAGATACTTGACGAAGGGGGAACCATCATCGACGTGGGGGCTTGCTCCACTCGTCCCGGTAGCGAGCCCGTCAGCGAAGCCGAAGAGATGGAGCGTCTGCGTTTCGCGCTGCCCATCGTTCGTCGTGAGGCCCCCGATGCCGTCATCTCTGTCGACACCTTCCGTCCCGTCGTCGCTCGCATGTCCGTCGAAGAATACGGCGCCTCCATCATCAACGACGTCGGTAATCTCCCCTTCTCCCCCTCTCCCCTTCTCACCTCTCCGTTCGACATGTTCCGCATGGTCTCTCGCTTACGCGTACCTTATATATATATGTCTAGCAAGCCGACGATGAAGGAAGTGCTGCTCGATTGTGCTGAGGCTGTCGATGCGCTGCGCTCTATGGGTCAGAAGGACATCATCCTCGATCCCGGTTTCGGCTTTGGCAAGACGCTGGAGCAGAACTATGCCGTCATGCAGCAGTTGGAACGGATGCAGACCTTGCAGCTCCCCCTATTGGTAGGCGTCTCCCGTAAGTCTATGATATGGAAACTGCTCCAGACATCGCCCGATGAGGCGCTCAATGGTACCACCGTGCTGAATACCCTTTCACTGATGAAGGGTGCCAGCATCCTCCGCGTCCATGATGTCCGCCAAGCAGTAGAATGCGTTAAACTCACCTCTCATCTTTAAGCGTATGTTTTTTGAATTTGGAATAAAAGATATCATCGACATTCTGCTGGTAGCTATCATGCTATTCTACATCTACCGGCTGATGAAAGAGTCACGTTCGCTGAATGTGTTCATGGGCATTCTGATTTTTATCGTGCTCTGGTTGGTTGTCACCCAGGTGTTGGAGATGAAGCTGCTGGGTAGCATTATGGACAAAGTGGTCAGCATCGGTGCCATTGGTCTGGTCATCCTCTTTCAGGAAGATATCCGCAAGTTTCTGTATAACCTCGGAGCCCATCAGCGTATGCAGACCATTCGTCGCCTGTTTACCAGTAGTGGCAAGGGGGTCGACAAGGAGCATCTGAAGCAGATCATCATGCCTATCGTGATGGCGTGTATGAGCATGAGCAAGAAGAAGGTCGGTGCCCTCATCGTCATCCAGCGGGCCACCCCTCTCGACGATATCATAGCCACAGGCGAGCAGATCAATGCCGACATCAACCAGCGGCTGATCGAGAATATCTTCTTCAAGAACTCACCGCTTCACGACGGTGCGATGATCGTGGCCCATGATCGTATCAAGGCTGCAGGCTGTATCTTGCCCGTATCCCACGATCTGCAGATTCCCAAGGAGTTAGGTCTGCGCCATCGTGCTGCCTTAGGTATCACCCACGAGAGCGACAGTATCGCTGTCGTCGTTTCTGAGGAGACGGGCGGCATCAGTGTCGCCATCCGCAGCGAGTTCCAACTGCGTCTGACGGCCGAGAAACTGGAAAGCATCCTGACGCAGGAGTTGACGTAAACGTAAACACTAAAAAATTCCTAATTCCTAATTCGTAATTCATAATTATTTCGTACCTTTGCAAACAGTGTATATCTTAAAACTAATTTTAATATAAAAAACAAACTATGGATTTATTGAGTCAAATCGTTGCGCGTGCTAAGGCTAACAAGCAGCGCATCGTGCTCCCTGAGGCAGAAGAGGAGCGCACCCTTTGTGCAGCCGATAAGGTTTTGGCTGACGACATCGCTAACATCATCCTGATCGGTAACCCCGCTAAGGTGAACGCTTTGGCTAAGGAGAAGGGTCTGCAGAACATTGGTAAGGCAACTCTCATTGACCCCGAGAACTACGAGCGTAGTGAGGAGATGGCCGAGAAACTGGCTGAGATTCGCAAGTCTAAGGGCATGACCATCGAGGAAGCCCGTAAGCTGGTGAAGAACCCCCTCTATCTGGGTTGTATGATTATCAAGACTGAAGGTGCTGACGGACAGATTAGCGGTGCCCTGTCGACTACTGGCGACACCCTGCGTCCTGCCCTGCAGATCATCAAGTGTGCTCCTGGCATCACTTGCGTCAGCGGTGGTATGCTGCTCATCTCGAAGCAGAAGCAGTATGGTGAGGATGGCGTACTCGTTGTTGGCGACGTTGCCGTTACTCCTATGCCCGATGCTGCTCAGCTCTCTCAGATTGCTGTTTGCACCGCTCAGACTGCTAAGTCTGTTGCCGGCTTTGCTGATCCC
>OCTX012126044.1_pt1 | contig 10196 bp, 6 predicted proteins | sample 1539691 | NCBI WGS metagenome assembly OCTX01 (sample SAMN02144231, study PRJEB22623) | gut metagenome | biome: sheep rumen | host: Ovis aries | place: New Zealand | reverse complement strand
CCCGCCACACCAGGTATGGAGAACCGCAAGGGCGTCATCCTGCAGGCCCACATGGACATGGTGCCCCAGAAGACTCCCGAGTCTACGCATAACTTTGAGACAGACCCCATAGAGCCCTGGATTGACGGCGAATGGGTTAAGGCCAAGGGTACCACGCTGGGGGCAGACAACGGACTGGGCGTTGCTGCCATCATGGCTATCATGGAGGACAAGACGCTGAAACACGGTCCCATCGATGCTCTCATCACGCGCGACGAAGAGACGGGTATGTTTGGTGCCAACGAACTGCCTGAGGGTGAGTTGCAGGGTGATATCCTGATGAACCTCGACTCTGAGCATTGGGGTAAGTTCGTCATCGGATCTGCCGGTGGCATCGACGTTACCGCCACCCTCGACTACCAGGAGGCAGACACCGACGCTGACGATGCTGCCGTCAAGGTGACAGTGAAGAACCTGCGTGGCGGACACAGCGGACTGGAGATTAACGAAGGACGCGGCAACGCCAACAAGTTGCTTGTACAGGTGGTGCGCGAATTGATAGCCGAGACAGAAGCACGTCTGGCATCATGGGACGGTGGCAACATGCGCAACGCCATCCCCTTCAAGGCCGAGGCCGTATTGACGCTGCCCAAGGAGAACATCGCTGCACTGAAAGAAATCGTTGCCGACTGGCAGACGACATTCAACGACGAGTTCAAGCTCATCGAGCCTCAGGGTATTGAGGTTATCGTAGAGGAGGTAGCCACTCCCGCCAAGGAGGTGCCCGTAGAGATACAGGACAATCTCGTTGACGCCATCTTTGCCTGCCACGACGGTGTCATCCGCTATATCCCCGCCTACCCCAGCGTCGTAGAGACCAGTTCTAACCTGGCCATCATCAACATCGGCGAGGGCAAGGCCAGCATCAAGATCCTGGCACGCAGCAGCCGCGAAGACATGAAGGACTATGTCGTCACCATGCTGGAGAGTTGTTTCTCCATGGCTGGTATGAAGGTAGAGACTGCTGGCTCATACGGTGGATGGGACCCCAACCCCGACAGCGAGATTCTGCACCTGTTGCTCAAGGAATACAAGGAACTGTTTGGCAAGGACGGCATCATCCAGGTAGACCATGCGGGTCTGGAGTGCTCGGTCATTCTTGGCAAATACCCCTGGCTCGACGTCGTATCACTCGGTCCTACGATGAAGTCACCACACACTACTACCGAGCGTGCACTCATCGAGACGGTAGCACCCTTCTGGGAACTGCTGAAGAAGACACTTGAGGATATTCCAGTGAAATAATTCAATAAAAAATCGCAGATTTGTTTGGCAAATCTGCGATTTTTACCTATCTTTGCACCCGATAAACTCAAAATCAATAATAATTATGGACGATTACCCGGCGGATACTTTTAACGAGTAAGGCTGGAGGATGGCAAGACTGCTAATCCTCTTGCCATGAGATTGGCTGTTGGCTTTTAGCTATTAGCTATTGACCAAAGCCCAAGAGTTAAGATAAAGCCAAAAGCGAACAGCTAATGGCCCAAAGCTAAAAAAAGGATTAGCACAATGAAGACCTATTGGAACACCCAAGGTGGACTGAACCAACTCAAGGAGTGGCAGTCTAATTGTTGGATACAGGTGACGTGTCCAACGGAGGAAGACCAGCAGTTGCTGGAGAAACAGTTCAACATTCCCGACTACTTTCTCTCCGACATCAGCGATACGGATGAGCGCGCCCGTTACGAATATGACGACGGATGGATGCTCATCATTCTGCGTATTCCCTATGTAAAAGAAGTACGCTCACGTACACCCTATACGACGGTACCATTAGGCATTATCCACAAGCGCGACGTGACCATTACCGTCTGCTACTACGAGACGAACATGATGATTGACTTCGTGTCGTATCAGCAGAAGCGTGGCGTGGGATTCACCGATCATGTTGACATGATATTCCGTTTGTTCCTGTCGAGCGCCGTATGGTATCTGAAACGTCTGAAACAAATCTCCATGCTCATCGACAAGGCCAAGCGCAACCTGGACCGTGAGGTCAACAACGAGAGTCTGATAGGTCTGAGTCGTCTGCAAGACTCGCTGACCTACTTCAACACGTCCATCCGCGGCAACGAGACCCTGCTGTCGAAACTGAAGTTCAAACTGCAGATTGACGAGTTGGATGCCGACCTCATCGAGGATGTCAACATCGAGATGACACAGGCCCGCGAGACGACGAGCATCTACTCGAACATCCTGGAGTCGACGATGGACACCTACCAGTCGATCATCAACAACAACATGAACACCATCATGCGTACGCTGACCTCCGTGACGATTATCCTCATGCTGCCCACGTTGGTAGCATCATTCTTCGGAATGAATCTGGTCAATGGCATGGAGAACAGCCCAGTGGGTTTCATCGTCGCTATCGTCATCAGCATCCTGATTTCGGTGCTCTCATGGTTCATTTTCAGGCATAAAAGACTCATTTAATACACTTTTCGTCAAAAAAATTAGGTAATATCAGAAATATTTACTAATTTTGCCAACCTAGTGGTATGAACTAACCAAATCATTAACTAATTTTTATGATGATGGACTCTCAAGAAAACGCTCTCGTAGAAGAGCAGAATGTAAATGAAGCTGCCGTTGTGGAGAACACTGAAAGCGCAGAAGTCACAGAAGATGTTGAACGTAAGCAGTATGACACCAAGAAGGATGTCTTAGAGCGTGTCCGTGAGATTGCTCACAGCGACGAGGCTCCCCAGAAAGACGAGGTCGACTACCTGAAGACAGTCTTCTACAAGCTGCATATTGCCGAACGTGAAGCAGCCCTCAAGGAATATATTGATGGTGGTGGCGACCCAGAACAATACCAGATAACACCCGACCCAGAGGAAGAAGCCTTCAAGGCCGAGATGGGTATTATCAAGGAAAAGCGTCAGAAGTTGTTCCGCGAGCAGGAGCAAGAGAAGCAGGAGAACCTGGAGAAGAAGCTCGCCATCATCGAGAAGATAAAGACCATGATAACCTCCCCTGAGGAGGCTAACAAGTCGTATAAGGACTTCAAAGCCCTGCAGGAAGAGTGGAAAGAAATCAAGAACGTGCCAGCAGAGAAGGCCAACGAACTGTGGCGTAACTACCAGTTGTATGTGGAGCAGTTCTACGACCTGTTGAAGCTGAACAGCGAGGCACGTGAATATGACTTCAAGAAGAACCTGGAAATCAAGACCAAGCTTTGCGAGGCTGCAGAGAAGTTGGCTGAAGAGGCAGATGTCATCAGTGCCTTCCACCAGTTGCAGAAGCTGCATCAGGAGTATCGCGAGACTGGTCCCGTAGCCCGCGAGTTGCGCGAGGAAATATGGAACCGCTTCAAGGCTGCGTCGACTGTCATCAATAAGCGCCACCAGCAGCACTTCGAAGACCTGCGTGCCAAGGAGGAGGACAACCTCGCCAAGAAGACAGCGCTCTGCGAGAAGGTAGAGGCTATCGCTGCCGAGGAGAACAAGGGCAGCGGCGACTGGGAACGCCACACAAAGGAGATTATCGAGTTGCAGGCTGAGTGGAAAACCATCGGCTTTGCACCGCAGAAGATGAATGTAAAGATCTTCGAGCGCTTCCGTGCTGCCTGCGACGACTTCTTTGGCCGTAAGGCTGAGCACTTCCGTGGTTTGAAGGACACCTTCAAGGAAAATGCCGACAAGAAGCGCACCCTCATCGAGAAGGCCAAGGCACTGCAAGACTCTACCGACTGGAAGTCTACGAGCGACAAGCTCATCAACCTGCAGAAAGAGTGGAAAACCATTGGCATGGTTCCCAAGAAATTGGGCGACCAACTGTGGGAGGAGTTCCTGGCTGCCTGCAATAAGTTCTTTGAAGCTCGCAATGCCGCAGGTGCCAACACCCGCAGTGACGAGCGCGAGAATCTAGAGAAGAAGCGTAGCATCATCGAACAACTGAAAGCCGTTTCCGAGGAGAAGGCAGAGGGGCTGCAGGAGAAGGTGCAGCAGCTCGTCGAACAGTATCAGGCTGTGGGGCACGTGCCGTTCAAAGAGAAGGACAAGCTCTACGAGGAGTACCATGCCACACTCGACAGTCTCTATAAAGAGCTGAACATCAGCGTCGCCAAGCGCCGTCTGTCGAAGTTCAAGGACACCATCAAACAGGTTGCCGAGCGTGGTGAGAATGCGCTGGACAACGAGCGTGCCCGTCTGATGCGCCAGTATGAGCAGCTGAAGAACGAGGTACAGACCTACGAGAACAACCTCGGCTTCCTGAACGCTTCGTCAAAGAAGGGCAACAGCCTCATCGACGAGATGAACCGCAAGGTACAGAAGTTGAAAGACGAAGTACAGCTGGTGCGCGAGAAGATTAAGGCCATCGATGCCGAGAACCGCGAGAAATAAAGAAAACTCCCGCAAGCGCTGCTTGCGGGAGTTTTTATTTTACTGCATGTCGTAGACAACCTTCATGAGCTTCTTGCCCAGCTCGTCAGCCATCTCCATGGTCTGTGCCTCGCTATAGACACGGATGATTGGTTCCGTATTCGACTTGCGCAGGTGTACCCAACGGTCGGGGAAGTCAATCTTCACACCGTCAATGTCGTTGACCTGTGCAGTAGGATCCTGTGCAAACATCTCCTTGACTTTCACCAGGATGGCGTCAACATCCGTCTCGGGTGTCAGGTCTATTCGGTTCTTAGCAATCTGATAGTCGGGGAAGGAGTTGCGCAGTTCGCTGACTGTGCCTCCCTTCTTGGCCAGCGACGTAAGGAACAGGGCGATGCCTACCAAGGCGTCGCGACCATAGTGACTCTCAGGATAGATAACACCACCATTGCCCTCGCCACCGATGACGGCATGCACCTCCTTCATCTTAGTGGTGACGTTGACCTCGCCGACAGCAGCAGCGGCATACATACCACCATGCTTCTCTGTGACATCACGCAAGGCACGTGTACTACTCAGATTAGAAACGGTGTTACCCTTGGACTGCGACAGCACATAGTCAGCAACGCTAACCAGTGTATACTCCTCACCAAACATACGGCCATCCTCGCAGATAAAGGCCAGACGGTCGACGTCGGGGTCAACGACGATGCCTAGGTCATACTGACCGGTCTTCAACTCGTCCATGATGCCCTGCAGGTTCTTCTCCAGCGGTTCGGGATTGTGGGCAAAGTCGCCCGTCACCTCGCCATTGAGGAACTTATAACTGACGCCCAGCTTGTCGAGCAACTTCGGCAGGATAAGACCACCCACCGAGTTGATGCTGTCTACACATACCTTGAAGCCAGCCTTCTTGACAGCCTCAACATCCACCAGTTTCAGGTCAAGGACAGCTTGTACATGACGGTCGTCGAACGAGTTGTCAACGGTAACATGTCCCAGGTCATCGACCTCAGCATATTGGAAATCTTCTTTCTCAGCAATAGCCAGCACCTCGGCACCCTCAGCAGCAGTCAGGAACTCACCCTCGCTGTTCAACAGCTTCAAGGCATTCCACTGGCGCGGGTTGTGCGAGGCGGTAATAATGATACCACCATCAGCACCGCTCATGCGAACAGCCAACTCGGTAGTGGGGGTAGAAGCATAGCCGATATCCAGCACGTCGAAGCCCATGCCTACCAGCGTACCGCACACCACGTCACGTACCATGTGACCTGAGAGGCGTCCGTCACGACCAACGACAATCTTGGCTTTGGACTGTTTGCCACTTGCATTCACCTTCTTGCCGATAAATGCGGCATAGCCTGTTGTAAACTTAACAATGTCCAGTGGATTCAGCGTATCTCCTGTGCGTCCGCCAATCGTACCGCGGATGCCGGAAATAGATTTAATCAATGTCATAGTGATTCTATTATATCAAGGTTCAATAATCACAACACACGCCATCAGCGCTCACGCTGATAGGTCACCTCATAGTAGCAAGGCGTCACACTCGAAGAAGCATCAGCAGTACCCTGTGAGTGGGGCACAATGAGGCGTACCTTGGCAGTCTCCTCACCATCGTTCTCAGGACGGCCGATCTTCACATAGTTCAGCGGGGCAAGCCAACCACCAGGTACTGATGCAGAACCATGATAGCGGTACATCATACCGGAAATGAATGAGGCTGTGATGTTTGTACCCAGACGCTGAACGCTCATCTTGTCGAGAAACTGCGATACGTCAATGTTGGAGCCAATTGACGACATTGAGGCATGCACGTCGTTACGCACAATTACATCACCCGTCTTGATGTTCTGCTCCATAAAACGGCACAGCACATTCACCGTCTTCTCTTCCTCCAGCATACTGCCACACCCTTCACGGACAATCTGCATATAGACGCCATTACGGGTAAACTTCACAAACTGGTTCTTGGCCAAGTCGGTCTTGTTGCCTTGTGACTCAAAGGTCGTCTGGTCGATGACCTGAATGCCTTGTTCCTGGATAAAGCGCTGAATGGCGTCCTGCTCTTTCTTCTTCATGTCCGAGTAAGTCTCATACTTCTCGCAACCTGCAAGCATAACAACAGTCAGCAACAAAGCGATGATATAGGAATATTTCTTCATTTTTCTTCTGCTATTTGTTTTTCCGGGACAAAGGTACGAATTATTACTGAAAAAACGAATAGTTTTGCTGCATAATCATCGGCATAGGAGTGTTTTTTTACAAACCTTTGCAGAAACTTTCCACCAACTAACTTTTTTTATCAAAAGCGATACGATGCACACACTGGGCAGCATCTTATCGCAGTCCTCGGAGGGAAGCCTCTGTCTTTCTGACATCTTTAGCCAGAGGGCTATCCGTTTCTGGTGGATACGACGACAGCGTAATGGTTATAATACTCATTAGCAACATAGCAGCCACCATAAACAGAAGCAGGGTTTTTACGTTCTTGGGTACAGTCATAGTCGTTTATTTTGTTACAAAATCCTCGGAGGGTTTCATGGTATAGTTACAGGTCACACACAGTAGCGTCAGCTCCCCCGCCTCCGACGTTGCCGATGCGGACATCAGTTCGTCGAAGCCTTGGGGGTTGTGCTTCAGCATCTCAGTAGTAAAAGAATCATAGTTGAAGTTCAACTTCATTAGGTTATTATTAGTATAATTGGTAAAGAAAGGGTGTTTGCTTGTTGTGGTATGAGCCTTCGTACAAGGAACCAACATGCTTGCGCATAATAAAAGAGGTAGCAACATGCTGGTCAGCATGGCGGCACGATTGATGCCGTAATGTACGGCTTTGTCAATGAGTTCCTGATTGCGACGAATCTCGCGGACGATAACATTGTTCTTCTCCTTCAGTTCGTCGTTCTTTTGGAACAGGCAAATCACCAGCACTCCCACCACCATGGCGAGAACCACCAGCGCTAAGGCCATCAGAATCATCAGAGTTGTTATTTCCATCTCAACTGTCTTTTATTGTTTTGACACTGCAAAAGTATAGAAAAAAGTCCGTACTCACAAGAGCACGGACAAATGGTCGGATGGTTTCAGACAAATGGTCGGATAGTTCCGACAAAGCGTCGGACAATACGACGGATTGTCGGATGTTACATGCCGTCTTTCGTTTGTTTATAAGCTGTTGGCGTCATGCCATACTTAGCACGGAAATTGCGTGTAAAGGTGTCGGCACTGGTAAAGCCGCTGGCCTGGCTGACCTGCTCAATGTTCATCTCGGGCTGGTCGTTCATCAGACGGATGGCATAGTCGAGGCGCAACTCGCGGACGTATGCCGGCAGCGAGTTACGGTCGCTGCCCTGTGCGAAGGCGGCGCCGATATGTTCTTTCGACAACCCCGTATGACTGATAAGCGTCTGACGTCCAAAGTCGGGTTGCAAGAACAGCTTCTCGTTTTCTATCAGGTCACGCAGGCAGAGAAAGAGTTGTTCGTCGTTCAGCGTGGTATAGTCGGAGATGCTGATAGTCACGCGGCCATTCTGGTTCTCCTGGACAGTGCTCTCTACTTTCTGTTTCTCAGCAATCGACTGCGTAAGGTTTTGTTTGTCATGCTGACACTGTCGGTATTTCTCCTTATACTCCACAGCTTCAGTAATCTGCTGGGCAAGAATGCGGTTTTTCTCCTTGGAGGCACGCCACTGACGGAATACATAGACGGCAAAGATGATGCTTAACAGCGCCACGATACCAACGGCAATGCTGATAGCCACCGTAAGTCGGTTACGGGCTTGCTCTTCAGCTATACGGCGTTCCTTGCCTTGTGTGTCGTAGACGACGGCAAGTTCGGCAGCATCGCTGCGCTTCTGTCTGACGAGCGCTGAGTCGTAGACCTCGGCAATCCGTTTTGCCATCTGCAGGGCAGAGTCCTTACGACCTGCATAGTAGTTGGAAAGGAACTTAGGCAACAGTTCATCGCCAATGGTCTCCAGGTTGTACTCTATGCTTCTATCTTCCATGAAGTTGTCAAGGAAGGTATAGTTATAGGCAGCCTCATCATAGCGATTGGCAGACATCAGATAGGCACAACTCATGATATGGCCTTCAGCACTCTTGCCATAGTAGCTGGTGGTATAATCCTTATAGTAGCGCGAGGCCTCGGCTTGCTGTCCGCGATCCTGACAAATCTGCGCACGGTGTAGTGAGATGAGTGCGTGGTGGAAGTCAACATCCACAGAGTCTGCCACCTTACTGGCCTTAAAGATAGTCAGCAGCGAGTCTTCACGGTTGATCCACTTCTCGGCTTCATCGATTTGATTATTGTTGAAATGGGCAATGGCAATGTTCTCCATGGTGCGCATAGCTGTTCGCATCTCATGGCCAGTGCTATCGTTGCTAATACATAGCTGCAGCCAGTGGAAAGCGTCGTCGAAACTCTTTTCTGCATCAGCAGGACGAGCCAGTTTCAGCTGTGTGTTGCCCAGACAGAAGTATAGGTTGTGCAACTCCCGTGAACAACGCGGGTGATCCAGCTGTTTCAGTCTTTGGATGAAGTGCATCGCCGTACGGATGGCTCCGTCGAGGTTGTGCTGTGCATTCTGCAGATTGGCCAGACTGGAACCTGCATTGATGTACTCCCAGAAATCTTCGGCTGGTGGATTGTCATCAGCGCTGGCACGACTGAAACACTCGACGGCCTTCTGCATCTGTCCCATGCTGACGTATGCTATACCCCTGTAGTTGTCGGCACGGACGGCAGAGAGCTTGCCGGCTTTGGAGAGACTGTCGCAGAGGGCGAGGGTGCGATCGAAATCACCCATCATTCCTGCCCCGATGACAAGACTGTCCACGTGGGTGTAAACGGTAGCATCGGGAATGTTCTCCTGCTCCTGCGCATCCTTGCTGCCACATGCCGTGAGCGCAGCAAGTGCACAGGCGACGCTGAATAGATAAAAGAATTTTACGACTCTCACTATTATATATGTGTTAAGCATCTATGGTTGCTTATCTCAGACGATCCTCAAAGGCGACAAAGGCCTGTTTGACAACGTCGACAGCCTCGGCAAGTGTGCATTGCAACTTGCCGCCAGAAGCATTGAGATGACCGCCGCCATTGAAGAAGCGCGCGGCAACCTCGTTGCAGGGGAAGTCGTCGACAGAGCGCAACGACACCCATATCATATCTTTCTCCGTATCTTCACGCAGCGAGATGCTGAGCTTCAGCCCTTTGATTTGCAACGGCATATTGACAAGTCCCTCAGCGTCGCCCTTGACGAAATGAAAGCGCTTCTGGTCTTCGCGGTTCAAGGTATAGAATGCTGCATGGCGCTGTTCGTCAACCACCAGACAGTTACACAGCACGTGACCCACCATGCGGAGACGGTGCTCCGAGTAATTGTGGTAGACATTGCGGTAAATCTTGTCCTTGTCGATGCGCTTGGTGAGCAGCTGCGAAATGATGTAGTAGATGTCGCAGTCGGAGGAGTTGTACGTGAAGCCTCCCGTATCGGTCATCATACCGCAATAGATGGGAATGGCGAAGTGTTTGTTCTGCTGTTCGAAGAGTCCCAACTGCCACACCATACGGAACACCAGTTCGCATGTGGACGATGCTCCAGGGCGTGATACGACTAATGCCGCATCGACGTCTGGACCGAGATGGTGGTCGATGAGTATCTTTTTGGCGGGCGATGCACTGAGGGCAGCCTCCATCTGGTCGGTACGCGACAGCGTGTTGAAGTCGAGACAGATGATGAGGTCGGCAATCTTCAGTACCATGTCGACATAATCCTTACGCTTGTCGTAGCGCACAATCTTCTCACTGTTGGG
>OCTX012256275.1_pt1 | contig 10197 bp, 9 predicted proteins | sample 1539691 | NCBI WGS metagenome assembly OCTX01 (sample SAMN02144231, study PRJEB22623) | gut metagenome | biome: sheep rumen | host: Ovis aries | place: New Zealand | reverse complement strand
GCTACGAGGTTGCCTGGGACCAGTTCGATCTGACCGCCTGGAATGAGCCTGCGGAAGTCGCTCCCGTTTCGGGAAAAGTGACGCTCCGGCAGGAAGGAAGCGTGCTGTGCGCTTACGGCGAAAGCTTCCGCTACGGTTTCGATTCCGTGACGGGAACGCTGGTTTCCGTGAAGTATGACGGACGGGAGATGCTTACCCGGCCCCTGGATCTCAATGTCTGGCGGGCTCCGCTTTCCAACGAACTGGACGGCTGGAACAGTTGGGGCGCCGGAAGGGTCCCTGCGGAAGGCTATGGCAGTATCGGCCATGGAAACGTCCTGGCCGGTCATTATTATGCCGCCTTCCTGGACCGTTGCTCGACGGTCCCAGTATCCGTCCTGCCCCGCGAGGTGGGGGATGCCGTTGTCATTGACGTGCGGAATCTGGTCCTTCTGGGGAACGGTGTGTCCCGCCAGCTGGATACCTATATCTTCGGAAAGTCATATTCGGGTTTCGAGCAGGTGATCCGGTATCGGATTGACGGGAGCGGAGTCCTGACGATGGAGCATTCCATCCGTCCGCAGGGGACGATGCCGGCCTGGCTGCCCCGTATCGGGGTTACGATGGGCCTGGAAGGTTCCCTGTCAATGGTCTCCTGGTATGGCCGTGGTCCCGAAGCCAACTATCCCGACCGCAAGACCGGCTATCGGATGGGCGTTTATGAAAAGACCGTGGAGGATATGTACGAACCTTACCTGATTCCGCAGGACTATGGCCTCCGGACAGATATCCGCTGGGTTCGGTTTGCCGATGGTGCCGGTCAGGGAGTCGAGTTCCGGATGAATGAGCCATTCGCCTTCAATGCCTATCCTTTCACGACCGACAACCTGACCAAGGCGGTGTATCCCTATCAGTTGCAGCGTTCCGGCGATATCACCGTGAACCTGGATTATGCCACAAGCGGTGTGGGCTGCACGGCCCGGGGTATCTTTCCTTCCTACCGAGTATATCCCGGATTGTATGAAAGAGTGTTGACAATCAGACCGATACGATGAGAAAGATTCTTATTTGGGCAAGTTCTGCCCTCCTGTTCACCTTCTGCCAGACGCCCCGGTTGGAATGGGTTTCGAGCACTTTCGATCATCCCTGGCAGGTGATGGAGGCCGCTGCTGCCGATGAGACGACCGATGCCACCGTCGTAGTGGACCTCTCTGCCGTGAATCAGGCGGTCGAAGGCTTTGGCACCTGCTTCAATGAGTTGGGATGGACCTCGCTGTCGGAACTGTCCGAGGCGGACCGCGCGGCAATCCTCGAGGACCTGTTCACGCCCGCGGGCATGAACCTGACGATGGCCCGGATGCCGCTGGGTGCCAACGACTTCAGCGTGGACTTTTACTCCCACGACGAGGTCCCCGGCGACCTGGCGCTGGAGCACTTTTCCATCGACCGGGACCGGCAGATGCTGATTCCGTTCATCCGGGCGGCGAAGGCCGTGAATCCTTTCCTTCGGATTTGGGCATCGCCCTGGTGCCCGCCGTCGTGGATGAAGGTGAGCGGGCACTATGCCTCCCGCTCGGCCCTGTTCAACGGACTTCCGCTGGACAAACAGGTCCCCGAGGGTGTCGATGCGTTCATCCTGGAACCGGCTTACCTGCAGGCGTATGCGCAGTATTTCGGGAAGTTCATCGATGCGTACAAGGCCGAGGGCATCGACATTTTCATGGTGATGCCGCAGAACGAGCCCAACTCGGACCAGGTGTTCCCGTCCTGCACCTGGACCCCGGAAGGTTTGATTGCGTTCCTGAAGTATCTGGAGCCGGAAATGGCCTCCCGGGATGTCGATGTGTACCTGGGGACGATGGAACGGGCCGATCCGGACCTCTGGGACCGCATCCTCACCGATCCGGAAGTGGGACCGTCCATCAAGGGGATGGGCTTTCAGTGGGCCGGAAAGGATGCGCTGCCGGAACTCCACCGCCGGCATCCTTCGCTGCCGTGCTACCAGACGGAGCAGGAGTGCGGCGACGGCCGCAACGACTGGCGCGGCGCGATGCACAGTTGGAACTTGATGAAACACTACTTCGGGAACGGTGTCCAGGGCTATTTCTATTGGAATACGTCGCTGCTGGATGGCGGCATCAGCACTTGGATGTGGCGTCAGAACTCGCTGGTAGTTGTGGACAAAGAGAAGGGCGAGTATCGCTACTCGCCGGAGTATTATATCCTTAAGCACGCCAGCCACTACGTCCAGCCCGGCGCCCGCGTCCTCACTCTGGGCGGCACCTATGCCGATGCCCTGGGCTTCCTGAATCCCGACGGCCGCACGGTTTTGCTCCTGGCGAATCAGTCTGACGCCCCGAAGACCGTCTCCATTGACGGCCTCCCGGGTCGCCCCCGGCTGGTCACCCTTCCGGCCGGGTCGCTCAATACGCTGGTGCTTTAGTTTCGTCGGCCTCCCCGTCGCTGCTAAATGCTCGTATAGGTCCATGAGCGGGACCGGTACGAGCATTTTTGTAGTGTTTTTGCTGGTATCGGTCCATCGGACGGACCTATACGGGCACTTTGAGGGATGTTGAACGATTTGTAACAATCTGTGGGAAAGGGGTTGCGGGATTTCGGGCAAATCCTTATTTTTGTGCAGATAGATTTTGAGGCGTATGAGAAAGTATTATCTGGTCACGACGGAACATCTGAAAGTGGGGCTTTGGTTTCGGGACGAGAGCGATTTCCGGGCCGGGATGAATTTCGTAGCCATCCAGGCGTATGAATCCAAAGTAACGGTTCTTGCATTTATCCTGATGTCCAATCATCTTCATTTTGTCGTGGAGGGGAGATGGGCGGATGTCAAGGCTTTCATCGACGGTATCAAAAGCCGTTATTCCAAGTATTTGAACCACAAATACGGCACATCGGAATTCCTTCGGCGCAACAAGGTGACCATCGAAGAGGTGTCCACGCTGAACGAGGGGTTGGAGAAGGCGATCGCCTATACGCAGATGAACTGCGTGGCGGCGAACATCTGTTCTCATCCTTCGCAGTATCCGTGGGGGACGGGCCCGGTGTTCTTCAACGCGACGAAGCGTTCCGGGAAGCCTCTGGGGAGCCTGTCGAAGCGCGCCCGGATCCGGCTGCTTCATTGCTGTAAAGAGGATTTGCCTGCCGATTGGCTGGTCTCCGAGGAGGGGTATATCCTCCCTGAGTCGTATGTGGCGGTGGGCTTTGTGGAGCGTTGCTATCGCCGGGCCAGCCGGATGAACTATTTCCTGGTGAATTCCTCCAAAGCCAAACGGAAGATCGAGAAGGGGGATGACCGTCACCCGGCCTTTAGGGACCAGGTCGTCCTGGCCGCCTTGCCGGACCTCTACCGGAGCCTGTTCGGAAAGCAGCGTTTTGAAGACCTGCTTCCCGAGGAGCAGACGGAGTCCCTCCGCCAGATCCAACGGCGTTTCTGCTCCAATGTCCATCAAATCGCCCGCGTGACCGGCCTCACCTATGAAGCGGCCGCCCGGATGATGGACAGCGTCTGAAATCCCGCATCCGCGAAGGTCTCAGTGCTCGGGCAACCAGAACAGTTAATCCTTGCCGAATGTGAAGCGGAAGGGTTTGTCGAAATGTCGCCGGGACCAATAGATGACGGAGGGATTCGTGAGGTCCATCAGCATGGTCCAGGCGGTGCCCAGATAACCATCCTCATGCTCGGGATGGGAAACGGTGGCGATGGCGGAGCCGAGGCTCTTTTCGTCCATCACGCCGTGGGCTTCCTCATAGCGGGCACACAGGTAGTCGTACCGGTCGTCACCTTCTACAAGTCCTACGTTCCGTTTGACGTCGCAAAGATAGTGATTGGTGGCCGCGGGGGATTCCACGACGACGATTTCGTCATCGACATATTCCACCACCACGCTCCGGCCCGATGCGTCGGCGATGGCGTAATGATGGGCCCAGCCGATGTCCGAGTGCATGTCGATTCCCCGGAGCAGTTCCACGGCTTCGTCAACGGTGGCTGCGCGGTTCAGAAGAAGCCGGATGGCCGATGTCGTGGTCATCGCAGGTTTCCCGGAGTCCTGGTGGGTCACGGCGTCATCGCCGGCCATCAGGTCGGCCACGGCGAGGCCCTTCTCGTTGATCCCGTCCAGGGCAAAGAAAAGGCCGGCCAATGCAAGGTATTGGTTGTCAAATCCTTCAGGATTCCAACCCTCTCCGAAACCGTAATAATCGGAATTGAAGGTCGATATGGACTCGTACCCATGCCTGGGACGGCTGTGCATGATGACGCCCGTGGCAAAGGGATAATCGAAGTTCCTTCCCATGAGGACCGTCCCCTCCGGCGAACGGGCAACCAGCGAGGAACATCCATATCTGACCGAATCGGGCTCCGGTTTCGGGAGCGGGTAAAACCCTTTTGACAGGAACCACATCGCATAGGCCGCCAATTCACTGGAAGTACGGCCTCCGCCCTTTTCCAGCAATTTGTCAAAACCGTCACCTCCCTTGAATTCCATATAGTACAGTCCCTCATCCAGTTTCTGCACGGACAAAGCCCCTTTCACGAGCGGTCCGAACATCAGCCATCCGCCCAGAAGGGATACGGCCAGAATTGCCAGAAGGACCCATAGCAGAGTTTTCAGTATCTTTCTCATAAGCAGTTACTCTTTGATTAATCGAGCAGCACTAAGATAGAAAATAAATGAATTGCATGAGTGTGAAAGGTGTTTCAATGAACGTCAAGTGTCCGCTACGGAAGCGCCTCTTCCAGTTACCCGGAAGAAGATTCGAGAAGTCCTTCCGGCCCTGCTCGTATTCGGAGATGCGGCGGAAGATATCTTCCAGCCAGGTCCTTTCATCAACACCGCGTGCTTAATAGGTGGCAAGCAGGGAGTATACGACGGCGGCTCTCTGGGCGGCTTCGTAATCGCTGCAGACCAGAAGAAGAGAAGGCCCACACCTGGATCGGAAACATCTATCATGTAACCCCGCCGCGTTTTGCCGCTAAGTGCTCGTACCGGTCCCGCTCGATGGACCTGTACGAGCACTTGGAGACAGCTTATGCCCGCCAACTTCGGCTTCGGAAGATGACGAGTGTCAAAATGAAAGAAAGCAACACTGCAAGAATGGCGAGAAAGAAGAACAAGCCATCCTTGGAGAACATGGTAGAATTCCATTCGGACAGGTTGCTCAATGCTACCCAAAATTGTTTGAGAAGACCCGGGTGCAAGATAGCGATTGCAGCAAACAGGCCGCCAATTATCAAGCCGGCGATAAAAACAACAAGAACAATTTGACGGGCGAAGTGGGTTTCTTCGTCGTGAAACTGCCGTACTCTTTCAACGGCGGTAAGTCGTGCATTCAATTCCAGCCGGAATGTTGCATCGTCGGCGGGTTGCGGTGCGGCTTCGTGAAAGAACGTTTTTATCTCGTTTTCCATTTCTCCAGATAGGCTTTGATGTGTCGACGCCCTCGCGTCAAATAGGCTCTGACGCTTCCTCCGGGGATGCCCAGAATCTGGACAATCTCCCGGACGGGCCGGTCTTCCATATAAAACAACAATAAGGTCGCGCGTTCTTTCTCCGGTAAAGCGTCGATGGCCTGGTACAAGTCTTTGTACTGGAAGCAACGGTCAGTTGCATCTGAGGAGTGCAATGCTTGAGCAGTCGACGAGTCTAAAGGCTCTGTCTGGATCCTTTGATCGCGCAAATAGTCAATGAAACAATGATAGGCTATTCGGAAGAGCCATGTCTCAAAACGAGCGCTTCCGCGGAAAGAAGAGAAGGAGACATATGCATTGACAAGTGCTTCTTGGGCGATGTCATCGGCTATTGAAGCATTACCCTTGCATAACGCCAGCAGGAATCTCCGAAGAGACACCTGCGAAGCTGAGGCGAGCGCTATGAACTCCTCCCGAGTCACCTACTCATGCAAATTATCGTTCTCGGATTCGGGCTGGTTCTGCCCATGGGATTTCTTCTTTACCAAATAGATGGCGAGTACCGTAAAGCTGGTCACCAACATGATACTACCCAAGACAAACAACAAAGCTTGCATTCCGTTCGCGATAATTTCGTCTTGGCTATAAGTCTCTGCCTCCGAATTGTCAAAAAGCACCCCAATGCCAAATAGAAAAGGAAGAATGCCTATCGCAAACAGGATAATAGAGGTAATCAGCCCTCTCTGGGGAGAATGCTTTTTCTCCTTTTGAGCAAGGATGCCCATGGGATCCAACTGCTGAAAAAGCGTTGAATCAGGCTGTACTCCGTGCTCAATGGCTTTAATCATTACTTGTGTACGTTTATCCAACTCAAAGCGTCGGTATCGGAAAACCATGTATATAATCACGATTGGTAAGACTACGCAGATTAGGATAGGGGTCACGATCTCACAAAAGTAATCGAATTGAGCTAGGTTGAATGATAATAACATGGCTGATAGTCTTTTATTGTCTCTGCCTCTTGGCAAATTCATTCGTTAGACGGGATTTGCCATCAAAAGGCTACAAGGAGGAGCCTCTTTTTGCGCGGTAGTAGTTAAATTCCGCTACGGTAACGCCTCAATAGCCTTGTCGATCGACCCATACACCGGGACGCCGTAGCGGTCGCAGGTGATGCGGACGTTGTCGTAGCGGTAGAAGCCGGGGGTGCAGACGACGAGGAGTTTGCCGCTTCGGGCGTGGAGGCCGAGTTCCAGGAGGGTGATGGGGGATTGGCTGCCCGGGAGGAAGACCATCAGGATGTGATCGGCCTTTTCCATATGCTCGAGTTCCCAATCGACCTGGTAGTCCATCTCTCCCTCGCGCTCCGGGTGCCACTCTTCCTGGCGGGGGTTGTAGAGCAGGTATCGCCGATCCCGCCCGGCAAGTTTCGCGGCGACCGTCTGCTGCCAGTCCTTGCTGTTTCCTTGGTCGATGGTCCCGGCCAGGAAGACCGTGCTCCAGCCGTCGACGTTCGAAGGCTCGATTTCGTGCGGGTGGATGACGTTGTCGATGCGGACCTCTTCCCCCGTGGACAGCACATAGTAGGCAAGTTGCTCATTCTCAAAGGCGAAGGTAACAGCCTCGCCGGCGGCGCTCTCCGGGAGGATCCGGACGCTGTCGAAATAGTACAGGCTGTCCTCGCTGTTCCACCAGCCGCCCACATAGCCGTCGTGTGCCAGCGCGTGGGAAACCACATCCCCAAGGTCCTCCTTCGAGTGCCGGCCCTGCGTAGCCGCATAGGCGACGGAAATCCCTTCCGTCGGCACCTCCCGCCCGCGGATATCCACGGTAAACCCCTCCGGATGGGCCTGGCTGTAGGTCCATACCCAGTCGGCAGTTGCCTGGACTTCCGACGTGGAAGTCGCGGTGGTGGCCGATACTGCGGCCGGAACACGGGTCGTTTCCGTGGCCGTTTCCGTGGCCGGAACGCTGCCCGCGGCCCCTTGCTGCCGCGTCGTCCGCACCATCGGCCCGCAGGCGGTTACCACCGCCAGGCACAGGGCGAAAAGGATGGATTTGAGCCGCATTTACTCCTTCGTTGAATCGTTATTATCCTTCGGAATCTTGGACCCGGGGATGAGGGCATCCGTCCACGAGTCCAGTTTTGTCAAACTTTTATTCTTTGATTATTCGTCCTTGCCCTTTTTCCGCTTTTCTTGCAGATAACTGAATGCCCCGTAGACCAATCCGAATAGAATGCCGGCGACAACATAATACCCCCAAGGCTGGTGGTCGCCGAACAACTCGGTCAATATCACGAGAAGTACCGCAAAAACCACGGCATACACCAACGTATAGATCCGGAATCGTTTCATGGGAAAATCGTATTATTGGCCATTTAATCTTTGAAGAATCATGCGACACAAAGATATGCAAAAAGTTGGAAATGCGTATGGGGAGGGGTACACAAGATGTTGCATCATTCGTCGAGTGCTCGTACAGGTCCATGTGCGGGACCGGTACGAGCGTTTTAGGGGTGTTTTTGCTTGTATGGGTCCAGGCGATGGACCGGTACGAGCACTCGGGAGGGGGAACAATCCGCTACTTGAGCGCCGTCAGCCACTGCATGATGATTTCCAACACCTCGGGTGCGATGGTCTCCTCGATGGTCCGGTATTCGTTGGACAAACCGGTCTGGCAATGCTGGAAGAGGTGATTCACGCCGTCGATAGCCTCCACGCGGTTCTTGGGGTGGTTCGGCAAGCCGCTCCGCAGGGCGCCCAGGTTGCTTTCGGGGTCCACCTGCCTGTCCAGGGCGCCGTTCAGGGCGAGGACCGGGCAGGTGATGCTTCCCAGCAGCGGGCGAGTGTCCACTGTCAGAAAATGGCTCAGAAAGGGCGTCTGGAGCTGTATCGCCACGGCCGCAAGATTCTGGGTCAGGGCTGCGGGAAGGTCGTATTGGGTGGCCGATGGCATCGGCTTTCCGGCGATTTTGGCATCGAAAACATCCCCGAGCGCCTTGCAATAGACATCGACAGTTTCGGAAGGGATGCCGGCCGCGGCCAGCGCAAGGCGGTTCTGCCATAACAGCGTTTCCTTGCCGGAAACGGCCATTCCGGCGAGTGAGACGGTGAAATCGACCTTCTTCTCCGCCGCCAGCAGCAGGGCGATGGTGCCGCCTTCGCTATGGCCGAGGACGCCCACGTGGTCGAAGCGCTCCCGAAGCAACCCGATTCCGGCCAGGGCGTCGTCCTTGAAGTCCTCCGTGGTGCAACGGGCGACGTCCCCGGTGGACGCGCCGAATCCCCGGTCGTCATAGCGGAGGGTGGCGATCCCGGCGCGGGCGAGGGCATCGGCAATCACGGCAAAGGGTTTGTGCTCGAAGATTTCCTCATCCCGGTTCTGGAGGCCGCTTCCGGTGACCATGATCAGTACTGGTGTCTTGCGGGAGCAGCCTTCCGGCAGCACCAGGGTCCCTTTCAGGACCGCATCGCCGTTGTGGAAGGCAACCTCCTCTTGGGTATAGGGGAACGGCCCTTCCGGAGTCTGGGGCCGATGAGGCTTCTCCTCGCCGGGAACGAGTGTCAACGGGAAAGATGCGCCCATCTGCTTGAAAGTCCCGACGATCCGTTTGATCATCCACATGCCTTCATACGTGGCTCCGATCGACGGCACCTGGATGGTGATGCCGCCGGTCTCCGTCCGGGTAACTTGTATGGGAATGCCTTTTGCGCCTTGATCCGGCGAGTCCATCGTCGGATTCTCTCCGTCGAGGTGAAAAATGAGGGGCAATTGAGTACCCTGTACGTCCAGTTTCCCGGACCAAGTGCCTGTTTGGGCATAGGAACACATTGCCGCCGTCAGCAGCAAGACAAGGGTTATGACGAGCCTTTTCATCACTTCCCACCCTGTTATTCGAACCGGAAAGAGTTGATTGTAAAGAGATTCTTGTCTTTATCCCCGTGGAAACGCATCCGGATCGGTTTGATTCCCTCCAGGTCGGTGCCCACCTCTGCCTCAAGGGTGATCAGGGTCTTTCCGTCGCCCTCCGGGACTTTGAAGGTGGCTACTTGTTCGCCGTACAAATATTCCGAATAGACATAGATCATTCCGCCGGCTTCCGGACAGACGGAGAGGATCATTCTTCGGGGGCCGTCCTTGAAGTCAAAGTCTCTCCAGGCGGCGGTGTCGTAGTCTCGGATCTCGCTGAGCCTGTGGTCCTTGTCGATCCTGGCATGGCCGGTAAGACAGCAGGCCCTCGCCGCCACGGGATCGGATCCGATTGCGCGATAAGGATCAAGCGGCCGCCCCCCTCCGGTCGAGGTCATCTGCACCTCGGGGATGGAGCCGTCGGGAAGGATCTCGATCGGCTCGACGCAACTCTGGCGCATGATGTTTGATCCTTGTGACGAGCGATGGTAGAAGACATACCACTGGTCTTTGAATTTCACGACGGAGCCGTGGTTGTTCCATACTCCCGGGTCGCAGCCGAAGTTGTCAATGATGACCCCGCGATAGGTGTAAGGTCCTGTGATACAATCTGATGTGGCGTAACCGATGCAGGTTGGCATGCCTCGGCGTCCGATGTCGGCGAAGGTCAGGTAATAGGTCCCGTTATGCTTGAACGCCTGGACTCCTTCGTGGAAATGGTGCTCCGCCTCGGTCAGGATGCCGTCTTTGATCGTCGATGGATCGATTGAGCGCATGTCCGGATTGAGCTTGGCGCATTTGGCGGAGAACTGTCCCCAGAACATCCATGCCTGACCGTCATCGTCGATGAATACCGAGGGGTCGATCTGTTCGGCATGCTC
>OCTX011083385.1_pt1 | contig 10197 bp, 12 predicted proteins | sample 1539691 | NCBI WGS metagenome assembly OCTX01 (sample SAMN02144231, study PRJEB22623) | gut metagenome | biome: sheep rumen | host: Ovis aries | place: New Zealand | reverse complement strand
GCGGCGTCTGGTAGTCTATATATTAAGGCGTATGCCGGCGTAGAATTCTTCCACTGAGTTTCAAAAACTTTGCCAACATTTTTCGCCATTCTTATCAATCCTTAATTGGTTTGTTGTCCAACCATTTCTTGTATACCCAATTGGTTTCGCTTTTCAAAAACCATGCCGAAATCATGCCTTTTTTGTTTTCATGTTCATATACAAATTTAGGTTGGCATCCGTGAGTAACATAAAAAATAATTTGTTTGATACAATCTATTGCAATGAGGTTTTCTCTGCCATAGCATTCAAAAACTTCATCTAGTGTCGTAAAACTAATTGTTTTCATATTCTTTATCTCCAGTGTTAATTGTATTTTGTTGGCGCAAAAGAATAGGGAGCAGCATATCGATGATTGTATCGTGCTCTCCCTAAGTCAATAAATACAATACAACCATCAGATATTGTCCGTAATCACGTCAATGGACTTTTTCTTTGCTCTAGTTTTCAGTTGTTTCTTCGTGTCGTCTGGCGCAGATGCGTCCTGACGAGGTTCTTCACCACTCTTATGTGGTTTGTCAACAACGATATATCTGCTGCCGCGTTTATCCACAAAAACACTTTGCGCCTTGCGTTTAATCGACGGCAGTTGAACACAAATGCCGTCATATACTACAACGGTCACGGCATCATTGTTGAGAATTACAGTACATTCCTTAACCATAGTAATCACCTAAAAAGTGCCGGAGATGAACCCCGGCACTTGCGTTATGCACTTATTCGGCGCTGCGAATGTAGTATGTCTTTCCTTCGACGGGATCTTCATCGTTGGAACGGATGTAGGTATAACCGCTCAGTTCATACCAACCTTCGGTGACAGGATGCTTACCAGTTGTCGTTTCAACAGCGGTGAAGGTGTAAGCCGGAGTGGTGTCTTCATCATCAAGTTCCACAAAATCAAGCACGTTCTCGTCTTTGTCAACCATCAGGTCGAATGTCAGAGAAACGGTCGCCGGATCGCCTTCGGACGAAAAGCTCAGTTCGAAGTTACGCTGAATGACGGCCTTGTAAGCAGTCATCAGGAACGCGGTCATTTCGCCGTTTTCGTTCTTATCGGCAGTCTTCATGGTAATGAAGTAGTCAGGCGGAAGCTTGTTGTTGTTAAACGACACGCGCTTTACACCGCTGGTTTTCGTAACAAGATAGGCAGCCTTATACGATTTGCCAACTTGGATATCGCTCGCTGTCGTCGCAGTGAATTTCACACCAGAGAATGTGCCCGGAATTTGAGCGTTTGCATCAGCATACGCATCTTCCGGATACACAAACACCGTACCTGCGCCGATTGTGCCGTTCTGCGCGTTCAGATCCAACTCGCCAGCAGTGGAAGCAACAACCGTATCGGTCACAGCGTACACTGCGTCAGACGATACCTGACCGTCAGACATCGCAGCAAACAGCTTGTAAGGATACACCTGCGCTTCAATTGTCATTGTGCCCTGAATGGGATCGGGGAAACCAATCGCGTTCATGCCTTTAGCTTTGGCGTAAGTTGTTTCACCGGAGAGACCAACTGTGGTCGTATTCGCCTTGCGGAAATCCAGGAAGGGTGCCATTGTCGCTAAGAAACGAATGTCAACGTCACATACCTGTCTATTAGCTTTGTTCAGTTCAGGCATTAATTTTTCCTCCTTTAAATAAAAAAGCACAACCTTCAATGGTTGCGTCTAGGTCAATCTTGAAAATTATGATACCAAACCGTAGGATCGAATTGCTTCTTTTCATCGCCCCAAACAGAGACTTGCCGTTTTTGCAAGTCATACATTTCATAGCGTTGCATACGCTGAAACGCATCATAGAGCTGCGGTATGGTTAATTCAAAAATATTAGTGTAATTCAAAGAGTAATGAAAATTGGCGACAACAGAAACAATGTTGGCTAAAGAAAGATTCTTGTCGGATTTTTCTTTTGGCCTTTTGATTTCGTCGTCGTCTTCCGAATGAATCTTGTTATAAATCTCTTCGGCAATTTTACTTTTGAATTTCACGGGTTCATCTTTATCTTTTTCCGAGTCCTTGTTAATGCAGCAAACACATCTCATGGTCTGTATTGCGACGTTCAAATTAGATCGGTCAAGGAATCCAATGACATCTGACTCCTTAATACCTTGATCTACGTCTATATCACGAGACAATATCAGAAATCTCCCATTGGCGAATACAACCTGCTCGACGAAGAAAAAGTCGAACACTTCTAAATAGAATTGAATCAAAAGTTTATCCAGAATGATTGCGTCAAACAACGTGAAATCTTCCGTTTTGTGTTCTTGCTGCAATTTGCTCCAAATCTCTTTGCCGCCATGAATGGCCATGGTCATGAGATCTTTCGGCGTTACCGCAATAAAGTATTCATATACTTCAAAAGTCTTCATACCGATTGCATCGATAGCTTTGAGTTTTGGAATTTCAATATGCCCGATCACTTTCCCTTGTACTTCGAGAGACACAGGGGACTGCCCGATTAAAGCGCCGTAAGGTAACTTCATCGGAATGACGGCACACTCAACACTAGATGGACGCCGTAAAATCGCGTGGTGTTGTAAACCATTAACTCGTCCAGTGTTAAGTTTCCTATACCAAATTTAACGACTGTTTTGTCATCATTAATAAGGGCATTCTCAACCATTTCAGACAAAATATCAATTCTATCGCCGTAATACCCGTCGCGGGAATAGTTATTGAGAATATCCCTATGACAAATCAGATACATGTGTACTTGGCATCGTTTTGTGTGTTCGTGTAAGCTCGGAAAGATAACATCATAAAAAATAAAAGTATCCGCATCTTCGATTGTATCGTCAACAAATAGATGCGAAAAAACTCGTTTTTTAAATTTACTGCGAATGGTATCCAAAGACATTCCGGATGTATCACCCAAAATCAGATCTCGAATATCTTCGCTTTGGAACAGGGCTTTGTTGATTTCCAACTTGAATTTTGCCCGTTCAACGGTCGTTTTTTTTGGCACGTTACATACCTCTTTTACATTAAATAAAAGCTCGTATGCTCAGTTGTTTTGAAATTGGTTCGTGACCGTCCGCACTTGCAATTATCGTAACTGATTTTCCTATGTTGCGCGTATCATTGGATGATAATAACAAAGCGTTATCAACATATTCAATCGCTAATCGATCAGAAAAATCGCACTCGACAACCCACGATACGACAGGATCTTGAACTTCCGTATTGGTTTCGTCGAAGAAGTGTGCAAAGCAAGAAACGGAGTCGATGCCATCATAAAGTATATCAGATGATACGTCGATATGATCCGACATAGGTTGCGATTCTGGGGGCTTTTGACATAACCAATAACCATGTCCGTCAATCACATAATAGCCGTCATCGTCTTGTTGTTCATCTTGATAGACGACAAATTCAGTATGTCCGCTATCTTGGTAATCATAAATCACGTTGTCAATTCGCGTAAGCTTGTATATGATTAACGATTTGGAAGTGTCGGAAGTTACAGTGTCATCGTAGCCTTGTTCGTAAATCTTGCATCTGCGGTCAACTACGAATCGCGTTCCATTTTCCAACAGTAGCGTTTCATCATCATTTGGCATCAAGACGAGCAATTGGTCGCTTCGGACGCCAAAGTTTTGATAATACGTCTCGCCGTGGTTGTATTGCGATGCCGACGAAATATTCGCCCAACGTTGTATAATTTGTCCGCGAGATCCGAACCATGTCAATTTATAAGTACAGATCGATAAAATGGCTTTTTCATAGACGGTATTGTTATCAACAATACCCACGATTAGCCAATATCGATCATCCATTTTCACATACTGCCCAGCGACACATGACCCTATTGGGAACAACAGATTCCTAGTTAAAGACTTTAATTGCGTATCCTGCACAGTGTTCAGAACCACGGCTCTCGCCTTCCTACAGACAGATAAGTCAGCGTTATAGATCTCAACATCACGGGCGATGCCAGTAGACATGGCATCTTCAAATCCGATACTCATATCATCGTCTTCAAATCCGCTGACCTGTTCGTTTGGCGGTTTAATTAAATACCAGTTTAAGGCCATTTAAAAATCACCTCACGAATATGCGGTCGGCTTGGCATTATGCACCATATAGCTTAACTTTTCTCTCTTGTAGTCGAGTTCAGCTTTGGCCGCTGTCTTGGCACCATTCTGACCATCGATACTGATATCTTTTGTCACAATCGATACCCGCTTGTTTACCTTAGAAGCATATCTTTCCTGGTAATATACATTCATATATTGCGCCAAGATATTGATTGTTTCTTGCGGCAATTCATCGGCGAATGCACATGCTTTTGCGTCGTATGACAACGGCTCCAGCATCATTCCGTATTCACCTACGGCCATTTTTAGCCACTGCAACTCCAGCTCCAATGGAATAATTTCCTTGTCGGCGAACAGCGCTTCAAAACATTCGCATACCTCTTGAGCCATAGTTATGTTAGACATAACTACCTCCAATCAGCATTAGCCGACTTTGAATCCCGTATAGCTTTCAGCAAAACGAATTTTGCTGAAATCATTGATATGCAAGGTTTCGATGCAACGGATGACATATTTCTTTTCTGCGCGAGTTTTGATTAACTCTGCAAAGCTGTCCTCAAAGGCTCTTTGCGTTTTCATGTCAAATAACTTTTTGACAGCCTTTTCCGTCAAATAGATTTGCGTAGACGAACCATCCGGAGCGTCGAAGCCCAAATATCTGCGCAACTGTGCATCGTTAATGTAGTATGTTGCGTGTGAACCAGATCCGTCCGTGCCGGTAAACAGCGGACGATTGTTTTGCACTTGTGCAATAACTTCATTCGTCGTCAATCGTGCGGAACCATAGGGCGGAATGACAACATCACCGACGCTCGTAAGTCTTGGAAAACTAGTGTTCCATCCTGCCAAACTGGTGATCGTAACATTTTTGTCAAGGTTGATGTTTTCATCCTGATCTTCTGCGTTTACAGATACTTCCGGTTCAATTTCGGGATTTACAGCCGTATCAGTCGTTTTCTTGTTTGCCATATAATCACTCTTTTCAACTATTTGTTTAGATGTCAACTATCTATAGAGTGCTTGATCCTGTTATAAAGATCGATCACTCGGTCTAATCGCTCGGATTTATTAAACATCCAGTATCTAGTGTTACTCACCTTGTTAATGCGCGACCCGCAACAAACACAATCGAAAGACATTAGAAAGTGGTACAGTCGCAATGAATAACAGTAAAAAATATCATTGTACATCATGTTTAACCTACTTGAAAACCTGTAGGGGTTGCAGCCCCTACAGGCATTTAATGATATTAGTCCAGACCACCAATCGAGCTGTCGTAGATGACGCCGATCATGTGTTCTCTGCCCTTCGCAATATCAGCAGCGACTTCGATATCGAAGCGTGTCATGACATGACCAGTCTTCACATCGTTGCCGGAGAAGGATGTCAGGCCGCCGCGAGTCCATGTCGCAATCGGACTCTGAATGCCGGTCGGAATGATAAGCGCTGCGCCGGCAGGCAGAAGTGTTTTGAAATCTTGACCGTCATCAGTAAGTTCAAACTCATTGTACGGATTTTCGATTTCGGACAGGACGCAGCCGTTGTACGCGGACAGCAGACCATTCTGCGCAATTTCTTCGAGGGCTTTTTGAGAAACACCAGTTACATTGACATTGCTGATGTTGCCAACATAGCCAGCCCAAGGTGTGAACTGAGACAGCACAGCATAGTCGCCTGCGATAGTCGGACGACCATATCTGCGAATCTTGGTAAGTTCGTTGTCAACGGCAGTCTTTGTCAGGGTGTTTGCTTCGAGATAATGCTTCACACCGCTGGCTTCTGCAATCGCTTTGATGATCTTCTTGAAGATTTCTTTCTTGGCGTTGTTGAGAATGTCATTCTTGACAATCTGCATACCGTCATATTCCTTGGACATATCACCATTGGCGATGCGGCGATAGTCAACCGCGTATCCGCCGCTCACGGTGAATGTGGGCACGGGGTACACTTTCTTTGTAGTGGCAGGGAACACCACATCACCATTCGCAGCCTGAATGCGAGAACGCTCACCGGCGTAATCGTACACTTCACGCTCGATTGTTTCATCGAAACCGACAGCTTGATATGTACCAAAGATACCAAGCAGTTTCATTTCTTCCATGATCGGGCCTTCGACCACAAAACGTCTCAGGGTGTTAAGTTCAACAGCGGCTGTCGTGTCGCCATTGCCGGCACGTTCGCCAAGCTCGCGGATATAGCTCACAGCTTTGTCGGCCTTCGCGCCAAAACGATTAAGAGATTCGCCGTTCACCATAGCAGAAAAGATTTCAACAACAGAAGAAGACTTGTTGAATTTGCCATTGAACAGTTCACTGTCTTTTTGCACGTTATTCAGTTCAATTTTCATATTGAAATACCGTCCTTTCTTTCAAATCACAATTACGCAGACAGAATGACGGCCTTCACGGCGGGGCCAGTCAGCTTGCAGCCTGTATCAGTAACTTTGAGGTAAAGTCCGGATTCCGGAGCCTCTTCTGCTTTTGCAAGCTTACCGTCGCTGATTGTCAAAATATCGTCCTTTGCCGGGGCAACGGGTGTTTCGGCCTCAAGATCATAATCCGTGTGAATCAGATCGATCACGAGTTTCTGATTGATGTGCGCAGCAAGATCGAAGCCGCGCATATATTCGCCAGCCGGAATCACGATGTCCGTTCTAAAAGCGTCATCACCTGTGCCATGATTTAACACCAGATAGGTGATACCATCTTTTTCTAAGAAACTATAATTCTCAACATCGTTTTCAGCGGTCAGCACGGGATTGATTTTTGCACGATCAATCATGCCTAAAGTCTCGAATTTAATCATAGTAAGTTTCCTTCCTTTCTTACATTTAATTAGAAAATGCTATCGTCTTCAGCAGATACGGGCTGAACGCTACCGAAGATGTCAATATCATTTTGGGAATTCTGTTCGGCAACATGTTTCTTTTCGTTCTCTTTCGCAGCTTTGCCGATTCCAAGCAGAATTGCAGAAACAACAGAGTTGATTTCAGCTTCGGTCGGATTCTGCTTGAATGCTTCGATTTCGTCCTTCGCGTAGTTTTGTTCTTCAACGGTGTAATCCGCCAGCGTGTTGGTCAGCTCTGCCAATCTTTCTTTGGCTTTTGCTTCACCAAGAGCTTCACGCAACGTCTTTTGCTCTTCATAAAGCGTATCTAACTTTTCGTACAGCTCTTTTGTTTCTTTCTGCGATTGTGCAAGCGCAGTTTCTAAATCTGCTACTTTCGCTTCAAGTTCGCTCTTTTCAGAAACGACGCTTTCTTTTTCTGCATTGATTTCTGCAATTTTCTGATTACATTCATTCTTACATGTATCAATTTCAGCTTCGGCGTTTGTCACCGCAGCCGCAATTTCAGCAACCAGTGCTTGCATTTCCTCTTTGCTCATTTTGGTGTCCTCCTTATGTCGTTTGTTCAACTCGATCAACATGGCATTTTCGTCTGCTGGCAATACGCCTAAAAGCGCATATCCCGAATGCTCGAACACCATGGGAATGCGGCCTTTGTCTTTATAGCCATATTTGTAAATAATCCCATCATTGTCTTCGGTTCTGCTAATTTCGACACTACCTTGAATTTGATATCCGTTTGCGAGATCTTCGTCGAGCTTGGTCACAAAGTTGTGATAGCACTGCGCGTCGATTTCGCCTTCGCCAATGCATACGGTGATGGTTTCTCCATCTTCGTCTTGAATATCATCAATATAGCCTTTCGTAAACGTGCCAAGCACAACCGCATTCTCATACGTCATCATGTCGTCTTTGATTCCGGTTTCGCCGTGCCCGCGAATCTCTGTGCGTTCATCATCGATAAATTCGCAACGCAGACTCATTCCGACAATGCTTGGCAATGCTTTTTCACAATATTCCCGAATCCAAGTGATGCCGTTGAGATTGTACATCGTGCCAACCTGATTGATCTCGTCTACACAGGAGTCTGGATGTATGCGATACAGCACAACTTTGAATTTCCGTTTGCCTTTTTTATTTGCCTTGCTTGAAATTTCAAATAGCTTCATCCGCTCACCGCCTTTCCTGTGAAATATAAAAAAGAGCGCGATGCGCTCTTGTAAACATTACTTATCGCTTGGCGACGGCATAGAGTTGCCATTGTTTCCTTGCGATTTGATGGTATTCTCTGTCGGATTGTCCGTCGGAGGTCTTCCTCCAGAATCCGATTTAGACATCGTGAACGATGTAGCATGTGTTGGGTATTTGTTCTCAATATCCGCTTCAAGCTCTTGGTCAAGCAGTGCAAAGAATATGTCTGGTGATATTCCACAGGCTGCCGCCCAAAGAGATAAACTGCCTTTGCCTTGCAGATACAGATCTTTCATATAGCCGACCATTTCTTTTTTGTTTGCATGCGTGATCGGTAGATATTTAACTTCAACCCAATTTTTCTTGTCTTTTATAATATTGGCTGAAATACATTTGTTCAACTCTGCGGAAATTTGTTCAATCCACATAAGAAGTTGCGCTGTAATCAATTCAAGATTTTGCTGCTGTGCAGCATAGCTTCCGCTTCCAACGCCATTCAAAAGAGCAGCCGCGATGCCAAGATCTAAAGCAATTTTATCGGATAACGATGATTCATTCTTTTCGTCAAAAATGTCCGTGTTGCTAATATCTAGCTTATCAAGTTTCGTGCCGGCAGCAACCGATACAAATGTTACGCCACCAACGTTGTTTTTGTTTGTGACGGCGTTTTTCACAACATTATGTTGTTCTTGCTGCTTGGTTTGCGTTAATGCGGAAGTACCTTTGTCTTTACCTTCTGGGAATGTTTCATAGATAATATGGTTATTAATGTCATCCAGAACATTTCTTTTTGTTTTGGTAAAATAATCGCTGTAAAGGATATCGGATATCGCAGCCATTACCAATGGCCGACCGTAAGGTTCTTCGCGTTTAGACCGAATCTTATGTACAATCGTTTTCGTGTTATCGAGCACATACCACGGACTTCCGGTGATGGAACCTTGACCATTGCGTTTCTTCAAAAATGCGTCACGAATTTCTTTCGGCATTTTTGCCAGCTTTCTTTCCTGCGTTTCATTTTCTGATTCACAGAAATATGATAAGTCAAACGCGATCACATACGATGAATTGCGAAGCCCAACGATCCGAGTATATTTTGCAGGCAAAGATATAATGCTTGCATTCACGCCGAATTCATTGATTTCGCATATATTTCCAACTTCAAAATCAGATAAAAACTTGCGATGCCAATTAGGGCGTTTATTGGTTTCAAAATAATAGAAACACGCACCCTCGACCATATCGCGCCAAAGCGCATCACGCATGATTTCCTGATCTTTGATAGTTAATAAAGTAGACATCATCAAATCGCGGTTTTGATCCTTTTTGGATTTGCTTTTTCCATGCGTAACAACAACTCTTGATAATGTTGGCAATGCCTGCATATAATCTACCGCATGGGTATATGCGCCGTTGCTACCATACAGTTGCAAAGATAACTCTCGAATTTCCTCATTGTGTGTGATGGGGTCTTTCAGAATCATTTGAAACTGGTTTGGCAGCATATAATCAGAAACATTTAAACCATAATAAAAATTTGAAAATGCCTGTTTGGTATAAAATGACATACTTTCATAGGAAGGAGATGTGGCGCTGTTTTCTTCTGTCACAACAGACGCCTGTTCATTTTTATTTGCGGACAATCGCATTTCCTCCTTTCTAATATCAATTCACTAAAGTACAGTATTCGTAATCCTCGTTACCTTGCATCAAGTCTTTTTCTAACAGCGTCGCAAAATACGATCCATACGACACGCTCGTATATCTATCCTTGCGGTTGCCTGCCGTTTCAGATACAACGATAGCACCGCTTTGTGCTTTACGTTCCACAACGAGGCTGGTCGTTTCGCTAATCAGTTTTTGTGTTTGTAAAAATGGCGCCTCGTACATGGCTTGAACATATCCGTCTGGTGTAGACAAGTAATCCATGTTGTGCGCCAAAACCTCGTCTTTGGCTTGTGCAAAGCTAATCAAAAAATCAATCTTCTGTTCGGACAAAACACGCTGAAAATCTTGTGCGATAGCACTGTTTAGGTTTTGACTCGCATTAATGATAAAAATACACGGATTGGCACCTTCAA
>OCTX012256944.1_pt1 | contig 10199 bp, 2 predicted proteins | sample 1539691 | NCBI WGS metagenome assembly OCTX01 (sample SAMN02144231, study PRJEB22623) | gut metagenome | biome: sheep rumen | host: Ovis aries | place: New Zealand | reverse complement strand
AAATAATAATAGAGCAGGGTGCGCAGGCGGCTCTCGGCCTTCTCGACCGTCTTGCCACGCACCAGACAGTAGATGTTCTCGGCATCGCAGCTGATGAGCTCGTGAAGGATGTGAATACCCAGATAGCCAGTGGCACCGGTTATGAGCACATTGCCCAGTCGCTGGCGCTCGCCGCTACGGAAGAACCCGAGGTTGTTACGCTGCAACAGGTTGTTGATGGCAGTGTAGTCGAAATTGGCAATGGGATCGCTGGCGTCGGCATTGTCGTCGGTCGACTCACCAGTGACAAGACGGGCCAGCTTGCGCGGCGTCGGGTTGGCAAAGACCTCACCATACGACACGTGGAGTCCGGCTTTGTCGGCCTCGATGATGACACGCGTGACAACCAGCGAGGTACCGCCGAGTTCGAAGAAGTTGTCGGTGGCACCCACACGGTCCATCTGCAGAATGCCGGCAAAGATGTCGCAGAAGCTACGCTCGGTATCGTTGGCTGGTGCCTCGTATGCGCCGCTGACGGCTAACTGGGGCTCCGGCAGTGCCTTCAAGTCGGTCTTTCCATTGGGTGTCATCGGCATTTCCGCGAGCTGCAGGTAGGCCGTGGGCACCATATATTGCGTCAGGCTCTTGCTGATTTCCGCCTTCATCTTGGTAATATCGATGGGGCGGTCGGCGGTAAAGTAGGCGCAGAGGTGCTCCTTGCCGCCTATCTGCCGTATCATGATGACCACATTCTTCACACCTTCCACACGGGCAATCACATTCTCCACCTCTCCCAGTTCGATGCGCAGCCCGCGCAGCTTGATCTGGTGGTCCTTACGTCCCAGAATGAACACGTCGCCATCGGGAGCCCACTTGGCATAGTCACCAGACTTATAGATACGTGTGCCGTGATAGTCGATGAAGCGTTCGCGCGTCATCTCGTCGAGGTTGTTATAGCCACGAGCCACACCACGCCCGCCAATATAGAGTTCACCTACGACACCAACTGGTAATTCATTGCCGTCGCTGTCGACAACGAACTCCCTGACGTTGAGCTGCGGACGACCTACGGTGACGCGCTCGGCATGAGTCAGCTCCTGAATGTTCGACGACACGGTAGTCTCTGTCGGTCCATAGGTGTTCAGAATACGCGAGGGTGTGAGCTTCTGCATCTGATGGAGCAGGCTCTCGGGCAACTTTTCGCCTCCGAAGCGGATGATTGGTACGTTGCGGATAGCCTCCACAAATTCGTCGCTATAAATCCATGTCTGCCATTGTGAGGGCGTTGCCGACACATAGCCTATATGGTGCTCGTTGATGAGCGAAGCCATATCCAGCGGATTCTTGGTCTGTTCCTCGTTGGCAAGCACCAGCGTAAGTCCGTTGAACAGCGAGATGGCAATCTCGTGCAGCGAGGCATCGAAAGATATCGTGGTAACAGCCAAGATGCTCTCGGCAGCGTTGGCCACGGCGTATGCCTCCACGTTGGCGGGAAGAGGCGTAGAGTAGTTGCACATCCCTTCGTGTCGCAGCATGACACCCTTCGGACGGCCTGTAGAGCCACTTGTATAGATCAGGTATGCCAAGTCGTCAGGGGTCAGTCGGGTCTGAGGCAGTGTCGTATCCTCCTCTTTGAGCAGCTCCTCGGCCACGTCGGGTGTGATAATCAGTTTTGCACCACTGTCCTCCAGAATCAGTTTCACGCGGTCTGCAGGATATTCTGGGTCGCAGGGGATGTAGGCAGCCCCTGCTTTCTGAATACCAATCATAGAGAGTATAAGGCGGCTGGTTCGAGGCAGCAGCATGGCCACACGGTCACCCTCGCGCACTCCGCGCTGTCGCAGTGCATTGGCGATACGGTTGGTGGCATGGTCAAACTCGCGATATGTGAATCGTGCATCGCAGGCTATGAGAGCCATGCGGTCGGGCTGTTCCTGGGCGTGATGAACAATGCTTTCGAAGAAGAGTTTGAAAGGAGCCTCGCCCGTATCTGTCACACGTATCTTTTCTAACTGTTTCTCCTGGCTCTGGCTGACAATAGACAACTGCCTGACCTTGCCATCGGGACAAGCCATGATATGCTCCACTGTAGCAGCGATACTCTCAGCCAATCCCTGCGCCGTGGCCTCAGCATACAGGGCATCGTCATACTGCACCAATATGCCCCGCGACTCTATCTTTATATTGATCTTAAACTTGGGCACATTCAGTTCGAGCAGTTCCTGACCTATAGCTCTGCCGCCTACGCTATATTCCGACAGCACCCCCACCTGATAGGCGTATGAGATAGCGGGATGCAGTCCGTAGTCGGCAGCAATACGCGCAAAGGGATAGTCCTCATGGCGTAATGTCTCGTCGAAGGTGTCGCTCACCTGATGGAGGTATTCACTTACCGTCACATCGTCAATCTTCAGTCCGAGGGCGAGGGTATTGACAAACATGCCCACCGTGTCGGCGATCTTCAGGTTCGAGCGGCCGTTGCTGATAGTGCTGATATACACTTCGCGGTTGTTAGTATAGCGCGAGATGACATAACTGGCGGCGGCGAGATACAGATGGGCTGGTGTGATGTCGTGCTCGCGGCAGAAAGCAGTGACGGCTGCGTTGTCGTCGTTGCTGACCGGGCAGAGTGCCTCACCGATAAATCCTTGCTGGTCGCTCTTGGGTAGGTCGGCAGGAATTTCGCTGGCACCCTCGCAGGTTTGCAGCTTCTCTGCGAAGAACTGCTGGGCGGACCTGAACGTGTCGTTGTCTTCAGCTTTCTGCTGGTCGTTGACGAAGTCGAGATAGGTGTAGGACTCTTTCCCGACGGACGTACCATCGAGCACCTGGCAGACCTGACGAATGAAGAGGTCGGCAGAACCGCCGTCGAACACCAGGTGGTGGACATCCATCAGCAGGTGGACGTCGCTCTCGGTCTTCACCACCTTGAAGCGGTAGAGTGGCGGCTTCTGCAGGTTGAAGGGCTGTACGAACTCGTTTTTATAGTCCGCCAACTGTTCTACATCCATCGTGCTGACGGGAATCTCCACTGCGACGCTGTCGGCTATTGTCTGAATAATTTTATCGCCCTCGGTTGTGAAGTGGACATGCAGTTCGGGATGACTCTCCACTACCTGCTTCACCGCATCGGCCAATCTATCGGCGTCAGTCCCTGTAGGGAAGGTAAGCATGTAGGGGATGTTGTAGATGGTAGACGTGGGATTCTTCAGGCACTCATAATAGACACCCGTTTGGGCGTAGCTCAACGGAACGCTCTTTGAAAGCTCATGGTTGCCATCTGGCTGTCCGTCCTTGACCATTGAACCAGAGCCCTTAGCCATAAGTCCTTTCAGTATCTCGTTCTCAATGCTCTGCAGCGTGCCGCTCTTGACCAATGACTTGGAATCGAGGCTCACGCCGAAGCGCTTGTTCACCTGTACGGCGAGTTTGATGGCCGTGATAGAGGTAAGGCCCACATAGCCGAGCACGGTGGTGATGCCGAAGTCACTGTTGTTCACGATGACGGCCACCATGTCTTTCAGTTCCTGCTCCAGCACGTTCAGGGGTGCTTGCTCTGACGCTTGCTGTGATACTGCAACAGACGGGACCGGTTCCGGCAGGGCGCGCTTGTTTACCTTCTGGTTCTGGTTCAGGGGGATGCGCTCTATCTGCATCGTCACGGCAGGCACCATATAGGGAGGCTTCTGGTCGAGGATGAAGTTATTCAGCGCCTCGATGTCTATCTGCTCGTCGCTGACGATATAGGCAGCAATAAACTTGCCGTTGCCTCCCTTATCGTCGAAAACCTGCACGGTAGCATCCTTGATGCCCGGGAACTCGCGGATAACGCCTTCCACCTCTTTCAGTTCGATACGGAAACCGCGAATCTTTACCTGTCCGTCTCTGCGTCCCACAAACTCGATGTTACCATCGGGCAGGTAGCGTACGATGTCGCCGGTGCGATAGATGCGGGCGTATTTCTTGTCGTCGGTAAAGGGATTGGGGATATACACCTCAGCCGTTTTCTCAGGGCGGTTCAGGTAGCCACGGCTCACCTGAGGACCACTGATCCAAAGTTCTCCGGCGGCTCCTATAGGTAGCCGCCGACCTTGCGGATCGACGATGTAGAGGCGTGTGTTGTCGAGCGGTTTTCCGATGGGGATATTCTTCTTTTTCTCAAGTACAGGATAGACGGTCTCATAGATGGTACACTCAGTGGGGCCATAGAGGTTATGCAGGATGTACCCCTTCGGAGGAGTGAGCGAAGCCAGTTTCTCGCCACCAGCGCAGAAATGCTTCAGCGAGTGGTTCTCGATAGTGGTGGCAAACTGATAGGCCACCTGTGTGGTCATGAAGGCGTTGGTGATGCCTTCACGCTCAAAATAGTCGTTGAGGGCTATCAGGTCGAGGCGCATCTCTTCGGGGATGATATACACCGCGGCACCACGGGTCAGGGCAGGATACATGTCCATCATACAGGCATCGAAGCCATACGAGGCATACGCTGTCACCTTGTCGGTAGGCTGCAGGTCGTAGTAGCGGTGATAGTAATGGATGAAGGCCACCATATTGCTGTGAATCAGTTGACAGCCCTTAGGCACACCCGTAGAGCCTGAGGTGTAAAGCAGGATATATAGGCTGTCGGGCTTGGGGCCTTCGGGCAGTTGGCTGACGGCGGGCAACGCCATCAATTCTTTCGTCAGCAGGACGTCGCCCTGATATTCGTCCACGACGGGGCGCAGTTCCTCGTCGGCTATCAGCAGGCGGGCATTGGCATCCTTCATCATGAAGTTCAAGCGCTCCTTCGGATAGGTGGGGTCGAGCGGCTGATAAGCGCATCCGGCTTTCATCACGCCTAATGAGGCAATGGCCATCCACTCGCAGCGGGGAATAAGTACTGAGACGACATCCTCCAGCCTCAGTCCTTTTGAGGCGATGCAGCCTGCGATGCGGTCGCTGAGTTCGTCCACCTCTTTATAAGAATAGCGCTTGTCCTTGTAAACGACGGCGATGTTGTCGGGGGTTTCCTTGGCCTGACGGCGGAACAGCGAGACGATGGTCTGAGTGTCATCGTACGGCACATCGGTCTGGTTGAACGTGTCGAGCAGTTCCACTTGTGATGCGTTGGCAATATGGATGTTCGCAAGCCGGGTTTCAGCAAGGAAACCTTCCACCACATTTTCGTAGCATTCCAGGAACTGGTTGACCAGCTGCTCTGAATAGAGATTGGTCTTGTACTCTGCCTTCACGAAGTAATGACCGTCCTGAATCAGTGCCTTCAAGTAGATGGGTACTCCCAAGGTGGTGTTGCACAGTTGTTCCGATTTCACCGGCTTGCCGCCGACCTCTACATTGTCGAGCACGAAGCCGTGCCAGCCAAAGTAGGTGCCCATCTGCAGGCCGAGGTCGTTCACCGCGTCGGTGAACGCATACAGTTCGTGCTGCCGACAACCCGTCATCTGCTCCTGTCCGGCCTTCAGGAAGTCGAGCACGGTCGTCTCGTCGGTGAATGTGGCATACACGGGCACTGTTTTGACAAGCATACCGACGGTATGTGCCGTGCGACGGTCGTTGCGACCATTGAAGACGGTGCTGAACAGCGCTGCGTGCTCGTTATTGTACTTAGCCAACAGGAAGCTATAGGCTGCTGTGAAGAAGGTGCTCTTGAAGATGCCGTGCTCACGGCAGAAAGCATCCACACGGGCACTGTCCACATTCATGCACCGCGACGCCAGCCCGTCCGCATCCTCGGTTCCGTCCAGGTCGGGCAACAGGGTGGAGAAGCAGTCGCCGCAGTCGAAATTCTGAGCGTACCACTGCTTGTCCTCCTCGAATCGGGCCGTCTGTCGCTGTTCTTCTTCTTCGAGGGCCATCTCGCCCATCATTATCACCTCTGGTGTCAGTTCCTTGCCTTCGTAGGCTGCTTCTATGTCGGCCAGGAGTACCTTCAGCGACGTGCCGTCACCAATGATATGGTGGATGTCCAGGAGCCAGTAGTAGTGCTCATCGTCGCGCAACATCCGCATACGGAAGAAATGGTCTTTATAGATGTCGAATGGCTGGATAAAGCCTTGTATGGCAGCCCTGATGTCTGAGATATGCTCTACTTCCAGCGTCATTTTCTCGCTGTCGTCAATGGTCTGTACGGGTTCGCCCTGTTCGTTCAGCTCGATGCGTGTGAAGAGCGTTGGATGGGCGGCAACTGCAGTTTCTATGGCTGCCTTGAGCCTGTTCTCGTCCAGGCTGCCGTCGAATGTATAGAGGTAGGGAATGTTATAATAGGCCTCGCCTGGATGTTGAGCGCACTCCACATAAAGGCCGTACTGGGATTTGCTTAAAGGGGCTGTTGTTGTCATAGTTGTTTTTTTTATTGTTACCATTTCTTTGTAAAAAGTCTGGGGGTGATGTTCACTGAGAGCCACGCCCAGCGCAGGCTACCGTCACCGCTGTCTTGCTTCAGGCGCTTCATGGTCTCGGTGCCGGTCATGTAGGAGAAGCCAGCAGACAACTGCACGTCCTTCATCAGCCTGTAGCTTGCCTCCAGGTCTATCTCGTGGCCGAGTGTTCGGTTGAGGTCCTCCAGCTTGATGCCTGTGGCAAGATAGTGATACGAGGCCTTGAGACTCAGGTTCTTCAGCGGACGGCAGGTGCCCCCGATGTAAGCATTCTGAAGACCAGGGGTGAAACCGTTGACGAAGGTGCTGAGGTAGAAGAAGTCCATGGCGCCGTAGAACTTATGGTGGGAGCCATAGACGGGGTTGAAGCCCTTGTTCACCTCATGGCGCGGCATGCCGAGGCCACCTTTCATCACTACGGCCACATAGTCGTCGCCACTCAGGAAGTCGTAGCCTGCCCTCACGCTCCAGCGGTTGTCGGGTGTCCACTCCGCCTTGAAGGCAGCCATCCAGGCGTCTAGTTTTGCCATATACTCGTCGTGGCCGGCCTGTCTGTAGTAGGTCCCCTCGAAGGTGAAATGATGCGGCGCATATTTCACGTAGCCGCCATAGACGAGTTGCCACTCGGTGTGTGGGGCGTTGTCAAACTCTCCGTCCTGTGTACCAGCCTGCATGCCGATGTTCATCAGGAGTACGGAGATGCCGAGCGGCACCCGTGGCACATCGTAGTGATACCACACTGTGTGCATGGTCTTGTATGGACAACTACCGTTAGTATAATATGAACCGGGCGAGGTAACGGCACGCATGTTCTGGTTGTAGGCCAGAATGGCATGCACCTGATGACGGCCGTATTTGCGGCCAACAGGGCTCTCATAACCTATGCGCAGGGCATCGTGGCTCCTGGCGGCCATCACCCAGTCGTCGGTACCCATGATACGCTCGTCGTCGTATCTCAGGCCCATGCGCCCGATTTGTGCAAACAGGCCGTTGCGGCTGGTCAACTTGCCCCAGGCCTCATAGACGCTGATGTTGGAAGCCCCCTCGTGACCCCACGTACCCGTATGTTGTACGGCAACCTTGGCCTCCAGCCAGGCGCGGCGGTAGTCCAGTGTGATGCGCTCGCGATCGAGGATGAAGGCCGACTTGTTTTCTGATGTCGGTTCATCGGCACTGCGGGTCATGCCGCCGTTGCGTATCTCTCCTCGGGAGAGCAACTGCAGGTCGGCCGTGAAGAGCGTGTCCTGCGCCCGGCAGCCCAGGGGCAGCAAGGCCATCAGTACCAGCAGGGATTTCATGAAATCTCGAATAGGTTGATAAATCCCGTCAGTTTGAAAACTGTCTTGATGTCATCGTTCATGCCGTTGATGACGACCCTGCTGCCACCGCTCTTTGCACCCTTGAGGATGCTGATGAGGATGCGCAGTCCGCTCGATGCGATATACTCCAGATTCGAGCAGTCTATCTCAACATCCTTGCCGTTGGTGGTGTAAAGGGGCTGCAGTGTCTTCTCCGCATCTGCAGCGGCGGCGGTGTCCATTTCTCCCTCAAGTGTCACGAGGAACCTGTCCTCCAGTTCTTTAATCGTTGCGTTCATAATTCTTTCTTATTTATTTTTCACTTATCACTTATCCTTTTCGTCAGGGTCAGAATGTTGCGACCCTCTACGCGCTCGTAGTTGATGAAGTCCATCAGTTCGCGCATCAGCAGTATGCCCAGTCCGCCCACGGGCCGTTCCTCAGCCGTGAGCGTGGTGTCGGCGCTGGCTGTCTCTGTGGGGTTGAAGGCTATGCCGCTGTCGCTGATAATGAACCGCAGGCGCTCGCCGTCGTAGGTGGCACGGACGTCAATGTCGCCTTGTATCCCTGCCGGGTAGGCATATTCCATCACGTTGACCACGGCTTCCTCCAGTGCCAGCCTGAGTTTCGGGGCCAGCGGCTTGCCGATGCCCAGGCGCGTCATGACGTCCTTGATGAATGTGCTGAGTCGCGACACCTCTTTCACATCGTTGTGGAGCGTGACTTGTTCGTCGAGTACCAGTGTATTCTCAGACGGTGTGTAACGGATAGCCAATAAGGTGAGGTCGTCGCTCTGCTCGGTGTCTCCTGCAAACTGTTCTACCTCGGCGATGACCGTGTCAACCAACTCCTTGGGACTCATGTCGGCACAGTGGGACATCAGCACTTCAACGCGCTCATAACCGAAGAACCCATGCTTAGCATCGCGGCCCTCTGTCAGCCCGTCGGTATAGAGGAAGAGCGTCGAGCCGGGCTGCATCGTGGTTTCCTGCATCTGATATTTGTAGTCATCGAACAGTCCGATGGGAATGTTGGCGACGGCTTTCAGCTGCTCAGCCGTTTGCCCATGAATGCAGAACGGCACATCATGGCCTGCATTGCAGTAGCGCAGGTGACCTGTCAGAAGGTCGAGCACGCCGATGAAGAGTGTCACAAAAATATTCTGGGGATTGTTGCGGCAGGCCGTCTCGTTCATGTATTCCATGATACGGGCAGGATTATCCTCACGCGAGGCGATATGGGTGAAGAGTGTCTGTGTGACGGACATGATGAGGGCTGCGGGCACACCCTTGCCACTGACGTCACCGATGCAGAAGAACAGCTTGCCGTTGCGCACAAACGCGTTGTAAAGGTCTCCGCCAACAGCCTTTGCCGGTATCAGGCGGCCTTCCACCTCAACATCGTTGGCGTCCTGTAATGATGGCTCAGCCTGTGGCAACAGTGCCTGCTGTATCCTGTTGGCAATGTGCAACTCGGTATTCATACGTTCCTGCTCCTGCGTTTTCTCCTCCAACTGACGGTTGGTAAGCACCATGATCTGTTCACCCCTGACGAAGCGCCACACCACGTAGAGCAGAATAGTAAAGGCTGCCAACATCAGCCCAAACAGCCAGAGACGCAGGCGCAACAGCGGCGCATAGACCTCGTCGTCGTAACACACCACGGCCAATAGCCAGTGAGGCTTACCCCGCATAGGGGCATAGAAGATGGTGCCCTCGCGCTCTCCGGAATCGAAACGTATCACCGTGCTCAGTCCGCTGTGGCTCTTGTGACGGGCTACGGTGCTGTCGTTGATGAGGTTATAGATATACTGCTGCGTGTCTTCCTTGACACGTGCAGTATCGGGGTGGATGATGATTTTTTCGGCCTCTGTGAGCACAAGGATAAACGACGAGGGATAGATGTGACGCTTTTCGATGGTGTCGGAGAGCCATATCAGGTTAACATCGATAGCGGCAATGCCTACTGACCGCCCCTGACGGTCGCGGACGGACTGAAGATAGCTCGTGACGCGGGCGCGAGCACCCTTTTTGTCATAGTAGGGTTCCACCCAAATACCGTCTTTGGCATTGAGGGCCTGCTGGTAGAAATAGTATTGTGTGTAGTCATGGGTGCTGCTGGCGATTTGCTCCGTCTCTACTTCGCCAGAGGGGGTGCGGCGGGCATAGACCTCAAAGAGCCGACCCTTTTGCGGATAATAATAGGGTACGAAGCCCACGCCGGCACTTTTCAAATTGGGATTGAGACGCACGAACCTTTCCATTGTGGTGAAGGCGGAATCCGGCTGGTCGAGGTGGGCCTCTATCTGCCACTTACAGTTGCGCAGCAGGTCCTCGGTACTGTTGAAGTAGCTCTTGATGAGAATGGCCTTCAGCGTCAGTTCGCTTTCTGCGCGCTTCTCCAACTCGTCTTCCATGTGATGGCGAGTGAGGAAGTACTGCACCCCGGAGATGCCTTCAAGTAGCACTGCTGCCAGGATGACGATGGATAGTCCTGTCAGTCTTCCCTTTTTGAAGAACAGTTGTTTGATGACCCGTAGTTCTCT
>OCTX011920301.1_pt1 | contig 10200 bp, 4 predicted proteins | sample 1539691 | NCBI WGS metagenome assembly OCTX01 (sample SAMN02144231, study PRJEB22623) | gut metagenome | biome: sheep rumen | host: Ovis aries | place: New Zealand | reverse complement strand
GGAGGCCGTGCCCGTGTCATCGGCAGGTGAAGCCCTGCAGGGTAAGATTGCCGGTGTGCAGGTTACCACGGTCGACGGTCAGCCTGGTGCCGACATTAATATCCGCGTACGTGGTGCAACCTCTGTGACACAGAGCAACGAGCCTCTCTATATCGTTGACGGCTTCCAGCAGGCTAACATCAACGATATTCCCCCCTCGGATATTGCTTCTATCGACGTGTTGAAAGATGCCTCCCTGACCGCCATCTATGGTGCCAAGGGTGGTAACGGCGTTATTGTGGTGACCACCAAGTCGGCCCAGGCCGGTAAGGTGCAGGTGGAGTTCAATGGTCGTCTGACCGTGGCCCACAGAGCCAAGAAACTTGACCTGATGAACATTGCCGACTTCGCCGAATATACATGGGACCGTGCACAGGGTGGTGTGTCATACAGTTCAACCTCTGCCCGCAACTGGCGCCAGAACTTCGGCAACCCCGCCGACCTCGATGTGTACACCACACTGCCCAACAAGGACTGGCAGGACGAGGTGATGAACGAGTCGCCGCTGAACTACATGGCCAATGTCTCCATTGGCGGCGGTAGCGACAACACACGCTTCAAACTGTCGGTCACACAGACCGAAGACAGGGGTACCATCAAGGGCTCAGGCGTGCGCCGTACCAATATCAACCTCAAGTTGTCTACCAACCTGAGCAAGAACCTGAAGTTAAACTACAACCCATCGATGACCTATCGTCGTGATGAGGGTGCCGGTGGCGAAGGTGTAGGCACAGGCGGTATCATCGACGTGCTGAAGTATGCTCCCACCAAGGGTTACACCCAGTTGGGCGACTATGGCACACACTTCACGCTCGTCGACCCCGACGCACTGGCAGAGTGGGACGAGAACAACCCTGTCTCGAATGTTGCCACCAACGTGCAGAAGAGGCACTCCTACAACGTGAACAACCGCCTGTCGCTCACATGGACACCCATCGAGGGTCTGACGCTGCGCAGTGAGGCCATCTTCGCCCTTACATTCCGCGACACACAGCGCTATTGGGGCTACCTCACGACAGAAGGCAAAAAGTACAACTCGCAGCCTGTGGCTCAGGTGGTGAACCGCACCACGCAGTCGTACACCTGGACCAACACGGCCACCTACGACATGACCGTCAAGGACGACCACAACTTCACCTTCCTGCTCGGTCAGGAAATCTATAACACCGAGTACAAGGAGAACACGCAGAAGAACCGCTACTTCGACCGCTCCATCTCGGCAGAGCGCGCATTCGACAACATGGGTCTGGGCGATGTGTACATCTCTGAGACCTATCGTTCTACGCCTGACCGCACGGCATCGTTCTTCGGACAGGTGAGTTACAACTGGAAGCATCGTTATCTGGCATCGGCTACGCTCCGCGCCGACGGCAGCACCAAGTTTGCTCCCGGCAACCAGTGGGGCTGGTTCCCCTCAGTGTCAGGTGCATGGGTCATCAGCGACGAGCCGTTCATGAAGAACGTGAAGTGGGTTGACAACCTGAAACTGCGCCTCGCCTTCGGTCTGGCCGGTAACAACCAGATTGACTCCGACCTGTGGCGCTACCGCTACACCGTGTCTACGGAAGGTGGCCCCGGCTTCGGCGAACAGCGCCAGTACGGTGAGATGTACTACAGTTCACCTTCACTGTATCCCAACAAGGATGTCAAGTGGGAGACCACCATCACCCGCAACGTGGCATTCGACATCTCGCTCTTCAAGGGCCGTCTGAGCATCACGCCTGAGTTCTATATCAACACCACCCGCGACCTGCTCTACAAGTCGCCCATCTCGACCACCTCTGGCTACACCTATCAGCAGCAGAACATCGGTAAGGTGCAGAACTCCGGTTTCGAGTTGACTATCAATGGCGACATCGTGCGCGGCAAGGACTATGTGGTGAGCGCCAACCTGACCCTGGGTCACAACAAGACGAAGGTCAAGGAACTTAACGCTTCCGACGATGTGCTCTATAACAACAGCACCCGCTTCTACTCTTCCGGCAAGGATGACTACATCCTGCAGGTAGGCGGTGAGGTAGGCCTGTTCTATGGCTATGTCTACGACGGCCTCTACACGGTCGACGACTTCGACATCGACACCTGGAACAACAAGACCAAGTGGGTGCTCAAAGACGGCGTGCCCGAGATGACCACCGACGTGCTGGGAGCCTCTAACAGCGGCGACCCCTCAATGCCCGGCAAGGTGAAGTTCAAGGATCTTGACGGCGATGGCAAGATTACCGACAAGGACCGTCAGGTCATCGGCAACACCAATCCCAGGTGGCAGGGCGGTTTCGGCCTGAGCGGCCAGTGGAAGGACTTCGACTTCACGGCCAACTTCACCTATATGCTCGACTTCGACGTGTATAATGGTACGGCCTACGCCCTCTCGTCAAGTTCAAGTTCGGCTACCACCTACACTAATGTGCTGAGTGAGTTCGGCCGTAACAACCGCTGGGTCTACACCGCCGACTTCGGTAGCCACGACGACTACACCACAACGGCAAAGACCGTGCTCGACCAGACCACTGACTATCTCACCATGAATGCCCCGAAGGGACGCTGGAATCCCGCCGACGTGGTGACCAACACCATCAACTCCTACTTCGTGGAAGACGGCTCGTTCCTGCGCTGCTCCGACATCACCATCGGCTATACCCTGCCGAAGAATATTGTCAAGAAGATCTATCTGAGCAAACTGCGCGCCTATGCCTCTTTAGGCAATGTGTTTATCCTCACCGGCTACTCCGGCTACGATCCTGAGGTGGACGTACAGTCAGGTCTGACACCGTCAATGGACTACAACCGCTACCCGCGTGCGCGTACCTTCTCATTCGGTATCAACGCCACATTCTAACGCTACATTATTCATATATTATATAAGAAGACAACGATTATGAAAATAAAGAGTATATTGACCTGTGGACTCGGAGCACTCTTACTGACGGCCTGCAACGACTATCTCGATGTGGACTCACCGTCGAAGTACTCCATCGAGGATGTCTTCAGTTCACAAAAAGACGCAGGAGAGGCACTCAACGGTGTCTATGCCAGCATCTTGACCAACAACTGCTTCGGACAGGCTTACACCTACTCGCTCATTCTGAACACTGACGTAGACTATGTCAGCAACAGCCGCGAGTCGAAGCAGTCGAACACCCCGCAGCGTTATGACTGTGATGCCAACAGCAGCACTGTCAACAGCGTGTGGAATGCCACCTGGACCGCTATCGAGAATGCCAACAACTTCGTCTACAACCTGAAGAACGGCTCTATCTATGACGAGTCGAACACTGAGGTGATGCAGATGATGGGCGAGGCAAAGGTGATACGCGCCATGCTCTACTACGAACTGTTGTGCTACTGGGGCGACGTGCCCTTCACCTTCGAGCCTACCTCGGCCACAGAAGACTTTGCTCCCGCCATCAAGTCGCGCGACGAGGTGGCCAAGGCTCTCGTGGAAGACTTGGCAGAGATTGCACCCAAGATGAAGTTCGCCTCAGAGATTTCCGAGGGTATCGAGCGTGCCTCGAAGGAGGCTTGCTGGGCACTGATTGCACGCATCTCGCTGCAGGCTGCCGGCTATTCGCTCCGTCACAATGCCGACGATGCCACTTCCTACGGCTATATGGGCAAGCCTTCAGCCGAAGATGAGCAGTACTTCCTCGAGAAGGCCCGCCTCTATGCCGACTCTGTCATCATCAGCGGCACCCACAGCCTGAAGAAGGACTACCAGCAGGTGTTCTATGACGAGTGCAACATGCAGGTGTCTAACGACGACGACCCCATTTTCGAGTTGCCATTTGCCATTGAGGCATCAGGCACCATCGGCTACCAGCAGGGTCCCACATTCAGTTCCAACGCTGGTGAAACCAACTTCCAGTGGGGTGAGTGCAAGGGCGGCCAGTATCTGGAGTCGTTCTATCGCTACAGTTTTGCTGCTGAGGATGCCCGTAAGTATGTGGGCGAGGGTTTCTGGTACTATGACTATCAGGGAACACCCATCCTGCGTGCCTCCTACGGTCTGCACAACCTGAAGTGGTCGAAGATCTGGAACACCACCAGTGCCTATACGAAGATTTCGACTGGCAACACTGGTATCAACTACCCCTATCTGCGCTATGCCGATGTGCTGCTGATGTATGCTGAGGCTGATGTGAAACTCACTCACGCTGTCAACGACTTGGCTAAGGATCGCTACAACCTGGTTCGTGAGCGTGCCTTCCGTAACGCTGACGGTGGCGCACCTGTCGTGACCATCGACAGTGAGGAATCGTTCCTGAAGGCTATCCTCAACGAGCGTAAGTGGGAGTTCGCCGGCGAGAACATGCGCTGGAAGGATCTCGTGCGCAACAATCTGCTGAGCGAGACCGTCTACTGGACCTTCATGCGTAACTGGGCCGTGGCAGAGGATGCCGGCGTTGGCGTGACATGGGGCGATGCTGTGGAAGACCATGACGGTGTGGAGTATTTCGACAATCAAATGCTGCCCAACCAGATTGCCTACATTTATATTAAGAACCCCGCACAAAACGTGCTCGACCTGAGTTACTATCAGAACACCACACTGCCCTGTCTCTTCATTCTGAACAAGGAGGCCACCTCTACAGAGTTGAAGACCACTGACGAGGCTGGCACGCAGATTCACTCGGCTGTCAATATCCGTAACAACCCGCAACTCTGGTTCGATGACTACAACCTGCCCTACACGGCTATCAAGAAGCCTAACGACGAGTCTGTAGACAAGATCACCTGGACTGAGAATGCTGAGTTCTACAACAAGTGGTACGACGAAGACGGCGGCTATCCGCAGGCTGCCGTACGCTACTCGCTCTTCGGCTATATCCGCGGTGGTGTCGATGCAGGCGACTATGGTAACATCTACCTCAACAACAATGGTACTTACAGCCCCATTGACGGTGGACAGATACTCACCGAGTACCCGGTCCTGCGCTACCTCCTCCCCATTCCGCGTGAGGCACTGCGCCGCGGCGGTTACACCAACTACTACGGATATTAATTACTACAAACTGCAACAAAGAACATACAGATATGAAAAAGATATTTCTATATTCACTGATGCTGTTGACTGCCTTCACCGTCTACTCTTGCAAAGACGACGATAACAGTTACTCCGAGTCGGCAGACAGACTGATACGGCCGCAATTCCGCACGCGCTACACCGTGTCAGCCGGCTCCAGCGACCCCGATATCTGCGCATTACGCGGAAGAAACTCCATCTTCCTCTCATGGAGTCTGGTGAAGGATGCCTCTGCCTATGAGGTTAAGGTATCTACACAGCAGAAGGTCTCTGGTGGCGAAGAGGCATGGGAGAATCCTGACAATGTGCTCTACACCTACACCCTGGCAGCCGACAAGGACACCATGCTGCTGACCAACCTGGCCTACAACACCAACTACCGCTTTGCCATCCGTGCAATCTCACCTCGCGGTGAAGCACACAATAGCCAGTGGTGGGGCTACGGCGACGGCCAGCACTGGGCCGACTACCTCGGCATCTCTACCGATGGCCGCTACTCCACGCCGACCATCATCACGCAGATTGCCAATAACGTGTTTGACGAGGCAACTGGTGAGGCAAGTTTCCGTGTATACATGAAGCGTGATGTGGATGAAACCGATCCTGACTACGATGAGTGGAAGGAACACTTCACTGAGACAACAGACGGCAGTGGCAACAAGGTGTGGAAGTGCGACTATTTCCGCATCACAGCCTCTGAGAGTTCTCCTGGCGCCGTGGTGCCCGAGAAGTTCCAGGGAACCAACTATACCCTCACCGATGCTGACTTTGAGCGGGGTTACATTGACATTACTGGTCTCACACAGAACTCTGTATACCTCATCGATGTAGTTGACAAAGACATTGAAATCGCTGTCGACGCTGTCTACAACACACGTCCCGTGCGTACCAAGGGTGTGCTCGGCGATCCTATCGTCCTCAACGAGGCTAACGGATACGCAGAGGTGGATACCATGGTTATCGATGGCGTCACCTACAATTTCTCTGACTATGCAGAACTCTTAGGCTCCAACTTCAAGGCTACACGTCTCGACAAGGTTCTGCAGGACTTCATGACCGACATCAACCTCTCCGAGAACCAGGAGTTCTACCTCGAGGGCGGCAAGGTCTACTTCACCACGGCCAACACCGAACTCTACAAGGGCTTCACCCTGAAGACCAACCCGGCAGACATCGCTGAGGGCAAGGGCAAGGCCAAGGTCTACGACCTGCGCAACCTGCCGTCTTCTTCCGGTTCACCGGCTCTCTTCATGCTCGGTCGTATGCCGCTCGACGGTGAGAATGCCAACATTCCTATCGACATCGACAACATCATCTTCGAGAACATCGACTTTGACTATCCTGGTGCACACAACTCGTTCGAGGGCGGTGCTACGGGTAACTACCTCTTCAACCAGTACCCTGGCGGTATGGGTATGAACATTGAGAACTTCGAGATCCGCGGCTGCTCGTTCCAGCGCTTCGTGCGTGGCTTCGGTCGCACACAGTGTAAGTTCGGTGAATACATCAAGCACTTCATCGTCGAGGACTGCGAGTTCTACAACTGCGGTGGCTACTCTGGCAACGGTTCTGGCTATGGCTTCTTCACAGCCGACCTGAACAACGCGGCATCCAACTGCTTCAACGACATGGTATGGCGCAACAACACGTTCTTCGACTGCCCGATTGGTAACTTCCTGACACACGGCACAGGTACTGGTAAGTGGACTGATCCGAGCCTCGTGTTCAATATCACAGTCGAAAACAACACGTTTATCAACTGGAACACCTACTCTGGACGTCCGATGTTCTCGTTCCGTAACCTCCCCGCTGGTTCTACCATTACTGTTCGCAAGAACCTCTTCGTGCAGGTTGCCAAGGAAGGCGACGAGCGTCAGATGAACCTGCAGGGTGCCGATATCCGCACCTTCGGTGGCGTCTGCGAGGATCAGACAGTATTTGACATCCACGACAACTGGTCAACCAACGACAACATCAACGAGTCGACCGGTGAGGTGTTCACGGCCAATGCTTTCAGCGCCAAGAAGAACTCCTTCGGTGCATTCCTCTCATGGGACGAGGTGACCTATCCTGCTGGTGCTGACGAACTGAAGGTACACATTGCCGACATCTCTGCTGCTGACCTGATGTACAGCCCGTATCCACCCATTCCCGTGGTAGGCACTGAGACCGGTCATAATCACCACACCGGTTCTATCGACGGAACTGAGCCTACTCTGGGTGTCAACAAGCAGATTGGCGGCATCGCCAACCTCTACTTCAAGAACTTCGACAACGACATCGTGAAGAACGAAATCGGTGCTTCGAAGTGGCGTACCCAGCAACAGCAATAAATAACTTTCAAAGAGAAGTGAGGAGATGAGGAATATCTCTCCTCATTTCTCTTTTCAAACTATAATCATCAACTAATAATATTAACAAAATTACAAAAATTATGAAGAAAATCTTTACACTTATCGCAGCAATCGCTGCAACGCTGTCGGCCAACGCCATAGAAATCTTTCGTTTTGAATTGACAGATGGCGCACCAAATCTGGAGATTGCTGCAGGTGACAATGAGGTGCTTGGGTATCACACTACAAATGCTGACTACACTGCCTACACCATCACAGAAGGTGCCTCTTTCGACATTAACAACGGTCATAGCAGCAAGGCTGCCAACATGATTACCGGTGGAAAAGTTTCTTTGGGCAACTCAGGCGGATCTTACATCGTCGTGACTCTGCCAAAAGGTGTCACCCTGAAGACTGGCGATGTGATAAAATTGCTGAATGGCTCAACAACGGGTGGTGCCATTAATTTTGACAACACAAAGAAGGTGTCGGTAGACAATATGGACAGTAACAACGAATTTACCGTTCCTGCAGAAGGTGACGGTTCGAACACTTTTGTCATTTGGCGCGGTGCATCAAAGCCAACCTTCACTGGTGTCACCGTTGAACGCAACGAGAACCAGACCATAGCACCCGCTATCAGTGTTGTTAACGGCAAAGTCGTCATGACTTGCGGCACCGAGGGTGCTTCCATCTACTATGCTACTGCTACAGGCGTGACCCCTGCTACCGGCACGCTCTACTCTGCTCCTCTGGCCATCACCGAGAATGTGACTTACTATGCCGTTGCACAGAAGGAAGGCATGGATGTTTCCAAGGAGGCAAGCAAGACTGTTGAATACTATGCTATTTCTGCCGACGCTACGCTAGAGGCTACCTTGAAGGCTCCCTCAAAGATCGCTTCCGGCGAGTCTGATGAAACCCTTGAATCTCTTACCGATGGCACGTTCACTGCTACCAAGGTGGAGGATGATGCCGTGCTTTCTAACAGTGCCGCATGGGGTGACAACGCTGCTTTCGAAGGCCTTGTGAAAGTGAAGAAGACCATCACCATCACTACTACTGGCGAGAAGGCCATCTTCGGTATCAAGGTGAAGGGTATCTCTAACGCTGATGGCAATGGACAGGCTGTTACTGCTACAGGCATGAAGTACACCACAGACTCAAATGTTCTGCCGGCTCGTGATGCTGTGGAAGAGCCTGGTGTCGTGGAACTGGTAGCCGAGACACCTGCCAAGGAGTTCAAGGTATACTTCTCTGGTCAGGCTCGCGTGATGTTCGAGGTCTATACAGGTACTACCACTGGCATCAATACCGTCAATGTTGCTGCTGAGCAGAACAGCACAATCTTCAACCTCGCCGGCCAGAAGGTGAACGAAGCCTACAAGGGCCTTGTCATCAAGAATGGCAAGAAGGTTGTGATGAAGTAAGTTTATTTAGCACGTTACCTCAATAAAACTCCGACAGGAAGGCTCGCAGCCTTCCTGTCGCTTTCTGTTTTCTAAGTGATGACAGATATATATAAGGAGGATGCATCGATTGTCTTGCATCCTCCTTATCTTATATAAAGCCCTGCACCCGGCGCACCTGAGACACCTGGTATGAATCAGACAAATGATTTTACGGCATCCAAAGAGATATTGAGTTTGGTCGCAATCTCATCAGGTGTAAGGCCGCTATCTAAGAGGAGTTTGACAAAAGATCGAAGCATCGTATGCTGCTCCTTGATGGTGCCGTCCATTTCCTTGATGGTGCCGTCCATTTCCTTGATGGTGCCGTCCATTTCCTTGATGGTGCCGTCCATCTCCTTGATGGTGGCATTCTTCTCTGCCAACTGTTTGTCGCGCATCAGTATCTCTGTGTCGCGCTTCTCGATGGCGGAGAAATACTCGTCCTCCACGTTCATCCGGTGACGCATGTCCGCATCGGCAGCAGCCTTCGTCAGACGATGCAGGATGCGCTCCATGTCGGCATCACCGCCATAGACGCTGTCATCCAGTTGCAGGATACGATTGTCGTTAGCATCGCGACGTGTCTGGTCGAAGATGCTCAGCACCATGTCAAGACGGTTGTTGATCTTGCCATGAAGACGCGGAATCTGAACAATAATGCTGTTGTGCGTCAGGCTATCGATGAACGGGTTGGGCAGACCTTTCGTCACCACATGATTGTCGTAGTCGTAAGACTGGTGATTGACATACAGCACAGGCTCCTCCACATCACCCACCTTGTGCCCCAGCAGATAGACGGCCACCATTGGCAGTGCATGACCGGCATCCTGCATGTTCTTGGGGTTGGAATAGTGCACGCCCAAATATTGGCGGAAGCGCAGTGTCTCCGTTTCCAGCCAGGTCTTCTGCAGTTCTATCAATATCAGTTTCTCATGGCCGTCCTGGTCGCGCACCGTTGCGCCAAAGTCGATACGGAACACGGACAGCGATTCACGGTTGTCGTCGCTGTACTCATGAGGCCGCACCTCCACTGCCACCACGTCAACCTTCAGCAAGGCCGACAGGATGGTGCGGGCGATGCGCTCGTCCTCCATCAGATACTTGAATACGATGTCGTAAATCGGGTTTGCTATCTTCATACAGTTCGGTATTAACTTGCTATCTGGCTGCAAAATTACGAAAGATTATCCACTCTGCAAAATAATTAAGATAAAAAGTAACGCAGAATAATTGCAGTTTTCCGCGACAACGATTTACAAATTGTTTTTCTGACTATAAACGCCCTTCTGAGTCGTTGCTCATGTGCAAAGTTAGGTTTTTACTCCTGTATCCTGCAAATTATTTCAACGAATGG
>OCTX012239296.1_pt1 | contig 10202 bp, 10 predicted proteins | sample 1539691 | NCBI WGS metagenome assembly OCTX01 (sample SAMN02144231, study PRJEB22623) | gut metagenome | biome: sheep rumen | host: Ovis aries | place: New Zealand | reverse complement strand
ACTTCTATACTCACATCATCGAGAGCCTTTACAAGTGTTTCGCCCTCTCCATAATATTTCTTTAAATGCTCTGCAACTAGAATACTCATTTTATTACTCCTCGTCTTTTATTCTTTAATGCTTCCGTATGGAAGCTTTATTTCTTTTACAATACGAATAGTATCATAGAATTATTACCAGATTATTTCTGAATTCTTTCATTTCTGAAAGATTCTTCGGACTAAAACCCTCAAAAAAAGAAGCCTATCCCGGTTGCAGGATACGACTCCTTATTATTACTATGACATACGGATTGCTCCATTACTTTCTTAGATATAGAATAAACTCTCCACCTTTTCTTTTATTGTTCGGAACAACCTTGATATATCCATCTTCCTTTGAAAGAATCTCCCTGGTCAGATAGAGTCCTATTCCAACTCCTTCCTTCTGTTGGACCTCTTCACTTCTGAAGAATCTTCCGAATACCTTCGTTGCATCCTCCTCTGTTATGCCATCTCCTTCATCTATTACATGTATCTCTGCATACATGTCTGTTTCAGCAACTTTAACATTTATTGTACCGCCCTCCGGAGAATACTTAACTGCATTATCCAGGACATTTACCAAAGCCTCCAGAGTCCACTTCATATCAAAAAGTGCCTGAATACTATTATCATTTAAATCCAACTGACCAAAGGATATATTTCTCATCTGAGCCTTCTGACTCACTGCAGCTATTCCTGATTCTACCAGCTTATTTACTTGTGACCTCTGGGCTTTGACCTCCAGAGTACCACTTTCAAGCCTGGACAGCTTGGTAAGAGAGTCAATAAGAAACTCCAGTCTCAGATTCTGTCTGCTTATCTCATCAGCATATTTTCTGATTCTTTCCACTGAAACTGATGAACTTTCCACAGCATCTGACTCTAACACTTTTATCTCTTCAGAAAGTAGTTCAGTATACATTTTAATATTAGTCATAGGTGTCTTAGTCTGGTGGGATATATCAGATATAAACTGTTCCAGCCTATGCCGTTCATTTTCCAGATTCTGACTTGAAATAACCGATGTTCCAAGAAAATCTTTCCACTTGGATTCGAGCCTGGACAACTTTGTTTCATCATAGTTGGCTTCCACAAATGTGCCGTTCATTGCTTCATCCAGCATCTTATCAAGTCTTTCAAGCGTTTTATTTTTCAGCATGTATTCTCCTATCAATCAAACTTATACCCCTGTCCATAAACAGTACTTATATGTTTTTCTTTACTTCCGGAATCAATTTTGCTGCGAAGCCTGTTAACTGTAACCGAAAGAGCATTCTCCTCTACATATTCTCCGCTATCTCCCCAGAGTCTTTCTATAAGTGTGTCCCTTGTAAGTATAAGACCTTTGTTATCCAGAAAGATTTTAAGAAGTCTCTGCTCATTTACACTAAGGAATATATCCTCATTTCCTTTGCTAAAGGTAAGCTTATCAAAATCAAAAACCATATCATCTATTTCATATACATTTGAAGATGCTGCTTCCACTTTCTTATCTGAAGTATCCTGATTCTGTGTAATCCTGCTCCTTCTTATAAGTGCATTTACTCTTGCTCTTAGAACAGCAAGACTAAAAGGCTTCGTAAGGAAGTCGTCCGCCCCGATAGTCAGTCCTGTTACTTCGTCTATCTCCAGATCATTAGCTGTAAGGATAAGTACCGGGACATCACTTTTCTCACGCACATATTTGAGATAATCATATCCTATTCCATCAGGAAGATTCAGATCAAGTATAATGAGGTTCAGCTCACTTCCATACTTCTCAAATCCAGCCTTGGCATTTCCTATCGTGTATTCCTTATAAAAAACTTCTGCAGCATCAGCAAGAGATATAGATATTCCCTCACTAAGTGTTTTATCATCTTCAACTATTTGTATACTCATTATTACTGGTCCTTTTTTATATGCAGTTTGACTTTTTCTTTTTGATGACATACGGATTGCTGCTTTTCCTGCAAGCAGGAACGCAGTTTGACCTTTGACACTTATGTCATCATATGACATACTTGAGTATAATACAACAAAAACTTACCATATGTCATTCCGAGCGAAGCCGAGGAATCTTTCTATGTATAAAGGAAAATATTCTTATCTTGATTCTACCAGCTCCGATATAATATCCTTCTTAGATTCCTTATATATAATATAACTATTTATAACTGGTGTATCAAAATCGATGAGCGGTATCTCACGAAGCTTCTTTTCTTTTATATATGTATCTGCCATATCCTTCGGAAGGAAAGTATAATTATCCTGTCCCATAAGATACGGAACTATCTTCATACAGTCATCGATTTCAAGCTCAAACTGATGAAATCTCGGAAAGAGCTTTCTTATATACTGGCCTACATCCTGCAATGCGAAGTTACACATCAGATAGCTTTCTTCTATCAGCTGCTTCTGAGTTATTCCTTTTTTGTATTTCTTATTATTTATATCTGTTACCAGAACAAGCCTGTCCTGTTTATATATTTCAGAATGATATGATGATTTCTTAAGAGGTATGTATACGAATACTACATCCAGCTTATCCTCCTGCAGCTGCTCCAGCAGATGATTCGACAGACCTATAGTGATCTTAAGAGAATTCTCCTGGTATTTTTTTCTATATGCTTTTATCTGCGGTGCAAGATGTCCTTCATAGATGGAATCAGCACTTCCGATTCTAAGATTTGTTTTAAATCTATGCTCAGCTATCATCTCTGCCAGTGTACTCTCTGTAAGATCCAGAACCTTTTCAGCATATATCTTAAATCTCTCACCCTCCGTTGTCAGTTTGACACTCCTGTTTGTCCTGGAAAAAAGGCTTAATTTAAGCTCTCTTTCCAGTTCATTTATTCTATTTGTTACTGTCGACTGAGCAACAAATAGCTGATTTGCCGTTTTAGTATAACTTCTGGTTTCTGCCAGTACAATGAATGTTTTTAAAGTCTGAATATCCATAGCTTCTCCTAATTATCGAAAATATAGATTATTATTATCATTATAATTCATTTTACACATAATGCAACATGTGTATATACTTGTACATACGTTTCGAATGCTTTTGAAGCATTTACCGAACGGTTACAAAAAGCCTATGGCTTAAATAAGTACAAGGAGTTGTCAGATGAAAGATATAGTATTAAGTAACAAAACCTACAAGCTGGAGCAGGATCCATATATATATCAGCTTCAGGATATAGAAGAACCGGAGCTATTCAGAGAAATGTTTCCTTACAAGGAAACTCCGAAGATAGCATTTAACTATAGAAGAGTTCCTGAAAATATGCCCGAAGATATCTTCATCACTGACACAACCTTCCGCGATGGGCAGCAGTCAAGAGCGCCATATACTACAGAACAGATGGTTCATATCTATGAGCTTCTTCATAAGCTTGGTGGTCCAAACGGCATGATAAGACAGACTGAGTTCTTTGTTTATTCAGAAAAAGACAGGAAAGCTCTTGAAAAATGTCTTGAACTCGGATACGAATTTCCGGAGATAACCACATGGATCAGAGCATCAAAAAAAGACTTTGAACTTGTAAAATCGATTGGAATAAAAGAAACCGGTATACTTGTAAGCTGTTCTGACTATCATATATTCCACAAGATGGGTCTTACAAGAAAACAGGCACTGGATAAATATCTCGGCATAGTTTCAGACTGTATCGAAGCAGGTCTTCGCCCTAGATGTCATTTCGAAGATATAACACGTGCAGATTTCTATGGCTTTGTAGTACCTTTTGCAAACAGCCTCATGAAGCTGTCTAAGGAAAGTGGCGTACCTATCAAGATACGTGCGTGCGATACAATGGGATACGGAGTTCCATATCCGGGAGTCGCGCTCCCAAGAAGTGTATCGGGAATCATATATGGTCTACAGCATTATTCAGATGTTCCATCAGAAATGATAGAATGGCATGGACATAATGACTTCTATAAGGGAGTTGTAAATGCGACAACTGCATGGATGTATGGTGCTAGTGCAGTTAACTGTTCTCTTCTTGGAATAGGCGAGAGAACCGGAAATGTACCACTTGAAGCAATGGTTTTCGAATATGCATCTCTTCGCGGAACATTAAATGGAATGAATACTCAGGTCATTACAGAAATAGCCGAATATATACAGAATGAGACAAACTATGACATCCCACCTATGACTCCATTTGTGGGAGCCAACTTCAATCTCACAAGAGCCGGAATTCATGCTGATGGAATGATGAAGAATCCTGAAATTTATAATATATTTGATACTGAAACCCTGCTTAATCGTCCACCTAAGGTATCTATTACAAATACCTCCGGCGTCGCAGGTGTAGCGTTCTGGGTAAATGAATATCGAAGAAAACACGGTGAAGATGAACTTCCAAAGACTGATTCTCTTATCCAGAAGATATATGACTGGGTCACAGAAGAGTACGACTTTGGTAGAGTAACTATGATATCCGATGCTGAACTGGAGCAGAAATATAAAGAACTCATAAGCTAAATGATTTACATACTTTCATTTTTTGCAAGCTTAAGGTCGATTTCAAATAAGTCACCTTCCTGCTTTGCGCTTATTGAGCCATACATCATCTCCACAAAGCTTTTGCAGATATACAGGCCAAGTCCGGTCCCGCCTTTGGTTCTGGATGAATCCTGCTGATAGAATCTATCGAATATTTTATCGGTATTGATACTTTCCGTAGCATCTGTAATAATTCTCAGAGTTATTACAGGTGCTTCTTCTATACCGATAACAAATTCCAGTTTTTTTACAGAATACTTGACAGCGTTAGATATAAGGTTCTGAATTACTCTTTCCAGCTTCTTCTTATCTGCATATACATATATGTTTTCCTCTGCCTGTTCGAAGACCGGTTCTATACCCTTCCTATCTATTTCAGGACTTTCCGAAAGAATCTCTTCACAAATGATTTCAGACAGATTGACCTTCTCCATCTGCACATTTACCTGACCTGACTCGATAAGGGAAAGCTCAAAGAAATCATTTACCAGTTTATTCAGATACCTGGCACGTTCGAGCGCTATCTCTATATTCTCGTTCTTTTCTCCGGCATCATCAAGACGTTCTGCCACCTGAAGATAACCAATTATAGAAGTAAGCGGAGTTCTCATATCATGAGCTATCATAGATATTGATTCCCTTATCTTCTTCTCATCCTCCTTACCTTCGACCTTAATCTTCATTACACTCTCATACAGATTATTAATCTGAACTATCAGCTTCTGAAGATCACCATCAACAAAGTCAACACTCACCTGATTATTATCAGGATTATCCTTCATTTCAGAGGTTATACGCTTCATTTCCTTCTTCATAAGAAATATCTTGATAAGTAAAAAGAGAATTATAATGATAAGAATGAATATAAATGCACTCATACTCATATACATATCCATAAATAATCCTCCCTACTACTATATTATTTCTGTTTTACCAATACTTAATTAGCCACGTCCTTCTTATTAAAGATTATAATTGTAGCTACCGTGATAATAACAGCAAATATTATCGCACATATTGAACAAGGTATCAAATCAGAAGCAGCAGCACTCTTTGCAAAGCAGAAGAATGAATGCTCATATATATAATTACCTTCAAACACATTTCTCAGAACATTACCAGCTACCGTAGATATAATAACGCAGGTAAAGATACCAGAATATACATTTCCACAAATAACTGAAATAAGTACATAGAATGAGCTGAATGCAAGAATCTGAAGTGCAACAACACCAAGCCATACAAGATCCCTTGGACCAAAACCTTCAAAGGAATATCCAAATGTTTTACCAAATGTAGCAATCTGTGAAATAATTAGAAATACATGAATAATAAAAGTCAGTACGCTTACAGCCATTATTCTGGAGACAATGATAGTCCATCTCTTATTTCCTGTTACAATAGCTCTATGCAGAGTTCTATTAGTAAAATCAATTCCTACATACCAGGAAATAAGCATTCCATATAAAAATGAGAATGAACAATCCTGCACTGAATCAATGAATCCATCATGCATATTTCCAACATGCCAGAAATCTATATATGACTGTTTTAGCCCAGTTACCATACCATCTATCGTCAGCACAATCATAATACCAATACATATATAGAATGGTATAAACCTCTTCATTTTGTAACTATCTATCTTAAGCTGATTAAGCATTTCTTTCACCTCCAGTAATACTCATAAAATACTCTTCAAGTGACATTTCTTTTTCAGACAGTTCTGATATAACTATTCCTGCCTGCATCAGATATCCGGACAGCTCTGCCTTCATATCGGATTTGCCATATATCTTAACTGTGTCATCTGACACTACTTTGTAACTTATATCCGGAAAATGTTTCTCAAGTATTGTAACCGTCTCAGGAATATCGCTATCCTTAACAAGGATGTACTGACTGCATTTCTCCTCAAGTCCTTCATGTGTTGTAGTCTCAATTATTCTTCCCTTATGTATGAAGATGAAGTCAGTAGCCAGAAGATAAAGCTCACTTAAAATGTGGCTTGAAACGAATATCGTACATTCCTTTTCTTCATTTATCTTCTTCAGCATATTTCTAAGTGTTACTATATTCTTGGGATCAAGACCATTTATAGGCTCATCCAGAATGAGAAATCTGGGATTTCCTATCATTGCCATCGCTATACCAAGTCTCTGCTTCATACCCATTGATAGCTTCTTTGCTTTCTTCTTTGCCTGATCTTCCAGTTCAACCATCTCTATTACTTTATCAGTTACCGACTTATCAGGATTACCAACCAGCATTCTCTGTATCTCTACATTCTGTCTTACTGAATAGTTCGGATAGAGATAAGGTCCCTCAATCATAGTTCCTACAGCCTTACGTTTCTTTTCGATTGCCCCCTTATCTGTTTCTCCCATCAGTGTTATTTCTCCTGATGTAGGAAATGTAAGACCAGCTATCAGTTTCATAAATGTACTCTTACCTGCACCATTCTCACCAATGAAACCATAAATATGATTCTTCTTTAATGTGATATTCACATTATCAAGAGCAACCTGATTTCTATATTTCTTTGTAAGATTTCTTGTTTCAAGAATTACATCACTCATTTTAGTAAGTTCCTTTCGTTTTGATGATGCAAGTATATTATAGGATATTAAGATAAATATTCATCAATTCTAAAGAAAATCTAAAGATTAAAGGCAAAGAAAGAATACCACCTTATTTTGAAAGGCGGTATCCCATTCCATAAACCGTATCTATATATGGTTCTTCAGTCACTTTCGCAATCTTCTTTCGGAGATTACTCATATGAACATTCATAGTATTATCATCCGAAAGGTATTCATCGCCTGTTATACTCTCGAAGAGATTCCTCTTTGAAAAGACTTTATTAGGATTATTCAGCATAAGTTCCAGAATACTATACTCCATAGTTGTACAGCCAAGTTCTGTTTCTTCAATAAAAACTCTCTTTGATTCCTTGTCCAGCTTAAGATTTTTGTATTTTAATTCAGATGAAGTTCTTACTTCACCTGTTCTTCTAAGCACTGCTTCTATCCTTAGTATTACCTCATCCACATCAAATGGCTTACTGATGTAGTCATCAGCCCCGAGACGAAGAAGCTCTATACGGTTGATAACTTCATTCTTTGCTGATAGAACTATGGCTGGTGTATTCTTAGTCTTTCTAAGCTCCGCTAAAAGCTCCTCACCGGTCTTCTTGGGAAGCATTAGGTCCAGAAGAATCATTTCATATTCCTTATCCAGGGCTTTAGAAAGACCTTCCTCCCCATCCAGAGCATTGTCCACTTCATAACCATTATCAGTCAGAACCTTACACAGAAGGTTATTTATCATTACATCGTCTTCAATTACAAGAATCATATCTTCCCCCAACCATTAGTATATATATTTATTCAAAATGCTTCTCCTGCAAGCAGGAACGCATTTTGACTTATGACACTTATGTCATATTAACACATTTGAAGAATTTATAAAATAATGATTAATTGGGTCTTCTCAAAAACGGTCAATGGAATATAATTAATACTAACCACTGTGCACAACGGTCAATACAGTTGACAAATCAACGAGGTAAAAAACAATGAATGCTATTGAAACAAACAATCTGACCAAATCCTACGGAAAAAGCCGGGGTATAAACAACCTGAATCTATCAGTATCCGAAGGGGACTTCTTTGGTTTTATCGGTCCTAATGGTGCCGGTAAGTCCACTACAATCAGGACACTTCTAGGTCTTATAAAGCCTTCAGGAGGAAGCGCTAAGATTCTTGGTTACGACATTTTATCCGAAAAAGATAATATCTTAAAAAATACCGGATATCTTCCTTCAGAAATAAACTTCTATAATGGTATGCGGGTAAAGGATGTCATCAGATACTCTGCTGATTTAAGAAAAACTAAATGTCAGGATAAATCCAGGAAACTATGTGAAAGACTGGAACTGGACGTTAATAAAAAGGTCGATGAACTCTCTCTTGGAAATAGAAAAAAGGTTGGCATAGTATGTGCCGTTCAGCATAGTCCTAAACTTCTGATACTTGATGAGCCAACCTCCGGACTGGACCCTCTGATGCAGCGTGAGTTTTTCAGTATACTAACTGAGGAAAACAAGAATGGTTCGACTATCTTCTTCTCGTCTCACATTCTGTCTGAAGTTCAGAACTATTGTCATACTGCCGCTTTCATAAAGGATGGAAAAATCATAATGTCTGACAGCGTAGACAATATAGAAGAAACCAGTGCAAAGAAGGTATCTCTAAAGGGATGTTCAGGCAATATCTCAAGTGACATATCCAGATATATATCTGATTTAAAGATAGATGAGACTGATGATACTGCCAACTTCCTTTATAACGGCAGCGTATCAGATCTTCTGGAAATTCTGCAGAAAATAAATCCTAAAGACGTGACCATCACGGAGCCTAGTCTGGAAGAGATATTCTTAAACTATTATAAATAATTAAAGAGGTTTAATATGACTATATTTAAACAAGAATTAAAATCACAAAAATTAACAATTACTATCTGGAGTCTTGCCATAGGACTTCTGGTTGCGACATGCGTACTGATGTATCCCGATATGCAGTCACAGATGTCAGATGTAAATGAAATGTTTTCATCAATGGGTAACTTTACCGCCGCCTTCGGTATGGATCAGCTGAATTTTGGAACCCTGATTGGATTCTATGCAGTTGAGGGTGGAAACATGCTTGGAATAGGTGGTTCCTTTTTCGCTGCTATCATAGGAATATGTGCGCTTATGAAAGAAGAGAAAGAAAGGACAGCTGAGTTTCTGCTGACTCATCCTGTTTCAAGAATCAAAGTTGTAACAGAAAAACTGGCAAGTACATTTGCTATCATCATTATTATGAATCTGGTAGTGCTTATATGTTCTATTTGTTCTATAATAATAATTGATGAAAAGATTTTCTGGGAAGAACTGCTGCTTTTTCACGGTGCATATCTTTTAATGCAGTTTGAAATATCCGGTATCTGTTTCGGAATCTCTGCATTTATCAGAAAAGCAGGAATGGGAATCGGTATCGGAATAGCAGGACTCATGTATCTTCTGAATATCGTTGCCAATATCTCTGAAGATGCTAAATTCTTAAAATATATAACCCCTTTCGGATATACCGAAGGTTCTGATATAATCAATACCAAAGATATAAATACAGACTATCTTATTCCCGGAATGATCATTATGGTAGTATGCATTCTTATAGGATACATGAAGTATACCAGGAAAGATATTACCACCTAAATGTTTTACGAACCAAACTATGCAAAGGATATGATAAGATAAAATGAACGAAAAATTCTACTCTCTTCCACAAGAAAAACAAGATCGTATATTAAATGCAGGCTTTCGCGTCTTCTCACAAAACTCCTATAAGAAAAGTCCGATGCTGGAGATAGCAAACGAAGCCGATATAAGCAAGTCTCTTCTCTTCTTCTATTTTAAAAACAAGAAAGAGCTATATCTTTTTCTAATGAAAAAGGTTGAGGAAATAACCAGAGATTATCTTATCAAATCAGGCTGTTATCTGGAAAAGGATATCTTCGAAATGATGTATAAAGGACTCCTGGCTAAAGCACAGCTTATGAAGAAGTATCCTGATATGAGCAACTTCGCACTTAAAGCTTACTATGAAGATGACGAAGAAGTAAAGGACGAACTACGTGAGATA
>OCTX012223837.1_pt1 | contig 10203 bp, 7 predicted proteins | sample 1539691 | NCBI WGS metagenome assembly OCTX01 (sample SAMN02144231, study PRJEB22623) | gut metagenome | biome: sheep rumen | host: Ovis aries | place: New Zealand | reverse complement strand
ACCAAGATGTTCAACCAGCTGGGTGCTGACACCGGTTTCGACTCTATTGGTGAGTTCAATACCGCTAAGGCTATGTCGAAGTTCCTGAACAAGCTGAACACCGAGGGCAAGCTCACGCGTACCATATTATATACGCTGAACCCATGCGCTAACGAGGTGATTGCTACGATGCTGGGTAACTTCCAGGGTGGTGAGCCTGGCAAGATTCAGTTTGGTTCAGGCTGGTGGTTCAACGACCAGAAGGATGGTATGGAGCGTCAGATGAACGCCCTGTCTGTACTGGGCCTGCTGAGCCGTTTCGTTGGTATGCTGACCGACTCTCGCTCATTCCTCAGCTATCCGCGTCATGAGTACTTCCGTCGCATCCTCTGCAATATGCTGGGTAATGACGTGGAGAAGGGTCTGCTGCCCGATGATCGTGAGCTGCTGGGTAAGATGGTTGAAGACATCTCTTACAACAACGCTCGTCGTTACTTCAAGTTCTATTAATAAAAAAAAGTTGGCTAACTCGCATTGAGTTAGCCATTTTTTTTATAATTTTGCAGCCGAAAAAGTGATAGACACAAAAACGCAAAGGTAAAAGGCTATGTGTGGAATAGTTGGATATATAGGAAATAAACAGGCTTTCCCTATTTTGATTAAAGGACTCCGCCGTTTGGAGTATCGTGGTTACGACTCAGCTGGTGTGGCATTGATTAACGACAGCCAGGCGCTGAATGTCTATAAGACCAAGGGAAAGGTTGACAATCTAGTAGAATATTGTAATGACAAGAACGTGAGTGGTACCATTGGTATTGCGCACACTCGCTGGGCAACACATGGTGAGCCCTCGAGCCGTAATGCGCATCCTCACTATTCTGAAAGTCATAACCTGGCTATTATCCACAATGGCATCATTGAGAACTATGCCGACATCAAGGCGAAGCTTATCGAGAAAGGCATCCATTTCCAGTCGGATACCGATACCGAGGTGCTGGTGCAGTTGGTGGAGTATATCATGGTGAAGAAGCAGCTCTCGCTGTTGGAGGCCGTTCAGGTAGCCCTCTATCAGGTCATCGGTGCTTATGCCATTGCCATTATCGACAAGCGTGATCCCAGCCAGATTATCGCTGCCCGCAAGCAGAGTCCGCTGGTGGTTGGTATCGGCGACGGAGAGTTCTTCCTGGGAAGTGATGCCAGTCCTATCATCGAATATACTGATAAGGTTGTCTATCTCGAGGACGGCAACATTGCTGTCATTCGTCTGGGCGAGGAGCTGAAGGTTGTCAGCATCTTAGGCGAGGAGCAGGAGTTGGCCATCAAGAAGGTAGATATCGACCTCGGACAGATTGAGAAGGGTGGTTATCCCCACTTCATGCTGAAGGAAATCTTCGAGCAGCCCGAATGTCTGACCAACTGTATGCGTGGACGTATCAATGTGGAAGGTGACCACGTTACCTTGTCTGCTCTGATAGACTACCGTCGACAGCTGCTTCAGGCCAAGCGCATCGTCATTGTGGCTTGCGGTACTTCCTGGCATGCCGGACTCATCGGCAAGCAGATTATCGAGTCGCTGTGTCGTGTTCCCGTCGAGGTGGAGTATGCTTCTGAGTTCCGCTATCGCAATCCTGTTGTGACGAAGGACGATGTGGTGATCGCCATCTCGCAGAGTGGTGAGACAGCCGATACGCTGGCTGCCGTCCAGCTCGCTAAGGAGAAGGGCGCTTTCATCTATGGCATCTGTAATGCCATCGGTTCTTCTATTCCTCGTGCTACCGATACAGGTACTTATATCCATGTAGGTCCTGAGATTGGTGTAGCTTCGACCAAGGCCTTTACTGGTCAGGTGACTGTGCTTACCATGTTTGCGCTGGCATTGGCTGAGGCTAAGGGAACCATCGACCGTCAGGAGTATCTCCAGATTGTCAAAGGACTGAATGAGATCCCTCAGGTTATCAAGGAGGTGTTGAAGACCAATGATAAGGTGGCCGACTTGGCGCGTACCTTTACCTATGCCCACAACTTCCTGTATCTGGGTCGCGGCTATTCCTATCCTGTAGCATTGGAAGGTGCCTTGAAGCTGAAAGAGATATCTTATATCCATGCTGAGGGCTATCCCGCTGCGGAGATGAAGCACGGGCCTATTGCCCTGATAGACTCAGATATGCCGGTAGTCGTCATCGCCACACATAACGCGATGTATGAGAAGGTGCTCTCGAATATCCAGGAGATCAAGGCGCGTCAGGGTAGGGTGATTGCTCTCGTGACCAAAGGTGACACCACCATCTCGAAGATTGCTGACGAGACGATAGAGCTGCCAGATGTGATGGAATGCTTGGAGCCGTTGGTGGCTACCATCCCCCTGCAGCTGTTAGCCTATCACGTTGCTGTTTGCAAAGGTAAGAATGTTGACCAACCCAGAAATTTGGCTAAGTCAGTTACCGTCGAATAAATCAAGGGCGATTCGTTTTCTAAACGTTTCGCCTTTTTTATAATAAAACACTAAATGATGAAAGATGTAAAACTGGTCCTTGAAGACGGAACAGAATTTAAGGGAAAAAGCTTCGGGTACGACAAACCCGTAAGCGGAGAGATTGTTTTCAACACGGCGATGATGGGTTATCCTGAGTCGCTGACCGATCCCAGCTATGCTGGTCAGCTGCTGGTGATGACCTTCCCGCTTGTGGGAAACTATGGTGTGCCGCCATTCACGATTGAAGAGAATGGCTTGGCTACTTTTATGGAGAGCGACAAGATCTATGCAAAAGCCATCATCGTCAGCGACTACAGCCAGCAGTACAGCCATTGGAATGCTTGCGAGAGTCTGGCCGACTGGCTGAAGCGTGAGCATGTGCCTGGTGTGACGGGCATTGACACCCGCGCCCTGACTAAGGTGCTGCGCGAACGTGGCGTGATGATGGGAAGACTGGAGTTCCCTGGTTCCGTAGGCTGCGATACTATCGCAGCAAACGAGAAAGCCGAAAACGAAGCGTATGGCGACATCAATTGGGTGGAGCGTGTTTCGTGCAAGGATATCATCCGCTATAACGAAGGGGCAGGCCGTAAGGTGGTGCTTGTCGATTGTGGTGTTAAGCAGAATATCATCCGCTGTCTGATTAATCGCGGGGTAGAGGTAATCCGGGTCCCCTGGAATTACGACTATACGGACATGCAGTTTGATGGGCTCTTCCTGGCTAATGGTCCTGGTGACCCAGACCGTTGTGTGGATGCTGTGGAGATTTTGAAGCGTCAGATGGCTCAGAGCCGCAAGCCCATCTGTGGTATCTGCATGGGTAACCAGTTGCTGGGTAAGGCTGCTGGTGCTACTATCTACAAGCTGAAGTATGGCCACCGCTCTCATAACCAGCCCGTTCGTGAGGTAGGTACCAATCGTTGCTATGTCACCTCGCAGAATCATGGATATGCCGTTGATGCCTCAACGTTGGGCATGGACTGGCGCGAGCTGTTTGTCAATATGAACGATGGTTCCAACGAGGGCATTCGCCATCAGACCAATCCCTGGTTCTCGTCGCAGTTCCATCCCGAGGCTTGTTCAGGACCCGTCGATACCGAGTTTATGTTTGACCGTTTTATTGAAGCATTGTAAGATGAAAGACCAGAATATCAAGAAAGTACTGCTTTTAGGCAGTGGAGCGTTGAAAATTGGTGAGGCAGGCGAGTTCGACTACTCCGGTAGTCAGGCGCTGAAGGCCTTGCGTGAAGAAGGGGTGAAGACCATTCTGATTAACCCCAATATCGCAACGGTACAGACCAGCGAGGGTGTGGCCGACGAGGTTTACTTCCTGCCTGTCCAGCCCTATTTCGTTGAGCGCGTCATCGAGAAGGAGCGTCCTGACGGCATCCTCTTGGCCTTTGGTGGTCAGACGGCGCTGAACTGTGGCGTTGAGCTCTATAAGACGGGTGTGTTGGAGAAATATGGTGTGCGTGTGCTGGGTACTCCCGTTCAGGCCATCATGGATACCGAAGACCGTGAGCTGTTCGTCGAGAAACTCAACGAGATAGGGGTGAAGACCATCAAGAGTGAGGCTTGTGAGACTATCGAGCAGGCTCGTCGTGCTGCCGCTGAGTTGGGCTATCCCGTCATCCTGCGTGCCGCCTATGCCCTGGGTGGTTTGGGCTCAGGCTTCTGCGATAACGAGGAGGAGCTTGACAAACTGGCCGAGAAAGCCTTTGCTTTCTCGCCTCAAGTGTTGGTGGAGAAGTCGCTGAAAGGCTGGAAGGAGATAGAATACGAGGTGGTGCGCGACCGTTATGACAACTGCATCACCGTCTGCAACATGGAGAACTTCGACCCGCTGGGTATCCATACCGGCGAATCGATCGTGATTGCTCCCTCGCAGACGCTGACCAACTCGGAATACCACAAGTTGCGTGCGCTGGCTATCAAGATTATCCGTCATATCGGCATCGTGGGCGAGTGTAATGTCCAGTATGCCTTCGACCCCCAGTCGGAGGACTATCGTGTCATCGAGGTCAATGCCCGCTTGTCACGCTCTTCAGCTCTGGCTTCTAAGGCTACGGGTTATCCGTTGGCCTTCGTAGCTGCCAAGCTGGGCATGGGCTACGGTCTGTTCGAACTGAAGAACTCGGTGACGAAGACCACCTCAGCATTCTTCGAACCCGCCCTCGACTATGTCGTGTGCAAGATTCCCCGTTGGGACCTCTCGAAGTTCCATGGGGTAGACAAGGAACTCGGTTCATCGATGAAGAGTGTGGGCGAGGTGATGGCCATCGGTCGCAACTTCGAGGAAGCCATCCAGAAAGGTCTGCGCATGATTGGACAGGGCATGCACGGCTATGTGGAGAATAAAGAACTGAAGATTGTAGATATCGATGCCGCTCTGTGTGAGCCTACCGACAAGCGTATCTTCGTCATTTCCAAGGCGATGCATCAGTCTGAATATACCATTGATAAGATTCACGAACTGACGAAGATTGACAAGTGGTTCCTGCAGAAACTCAAACATATCATCGATATTGACGAACGTTTGAAGCGTCAGAACATCAATACCTTGGATGCTGACTTGTTGCGCGAAGCGAAGGTCTACGGATTTACCGACTTCCAGATTGCTCGTGCCGTCGGCTTGGAACAGGAGTTCGACAATATGCACAAAGCCTTACTCGTGGTACGCAACCGTCGTAAGCAACTGGGCATCCTGCCTGTCGTGAAGCAGATAGACACCTTGGCTGCCGAGTATCCTGCGCAGACCAACTACCTCTACGTCACCTATTCCGGCAGCTCCAGCGATATCCAGTATGAGGGCGACAAGCGGAGCATCATCGTGCTGGGTTCAGGAGCCTATCGCATCGGTTCGTCCGTTGAGTTCGACTGGTGTGGCGTCCAGGCGCTGAATACCATCCGCAAAGAGGGGTGGCGCTCTGTGATGATCAACTACAATCCTGAGACCGTATCGACGGATTACGATATGTGTGACCGTCTGTATTTCGACGAACTCACCTTCGAGCGCGTATTGGACATCATCGATATGGAACAGCCCCATGGTGTCATCGTCTCGACGGGCGGCCAGATACCCAACAACCTGGCAGTCTATCTCGATGAGCAGCATGTGCCCATTCTGGGAACTACCGCTCAGGATATCGATGGCGCAGAGGACCGTGCGAAGTTCTCGCAGATGCTTAACAAGTTGGGTGTCAACCAGCCCGAATGGAGTGCGCTGACCTCTATGCAGGACATCGATGCCTTTGTCGATAGGGTGGGATTCCCCGTTCTGGTGCGTCCTTCCTATGTACTCTCGGGTGCAGCGATGAATGTCTGCTCTAACAAAGACGAGCTGGAGCGTTTCCTCCAGCTGGCGGCCAACGTGTCGGAGGATCATCCCGTTGTCGTGTCGAAGTTCATCGAGCATGCCAAGGAGATTGAGATGGACGCTGTGGCCAAGGATGGCGAGATTCTGGCCTATGCTATCTCCGAGCACATCGAGTTTGCGGGTGTCCATTCTGGCGATGCTACCATCCAGTTCCCGCCTCAGAAACTGTATGTCGAGACGGTTCGACGCATCAAGCGCATCTCGCGTCAGATTGCTAAGGCGCTGCACATCAACGGCCCGTTCAATATCCAGTATATGGCGCGTGAGAACGATATCCTCGTCATTGAGTGTAACCTGCGTGCTTCGCGTTCCTTCCCCTTCGTGTCGAAGGTGCTCAAGCTCAACCTCATCGAGCTGGCTACGAAGGTGATGCTGGGACTGCCCGTCGAGCGTCCCTCGAAGAACCTGTTCGACCTCGACTATGTGGGCATCAAGGCGTCGCAATTCTCGTTCAACCGCTTGCAGAAGGCTGACCCCGTATTGGGTGTCGATATGGCCTCGACGGGTGAGGTGGGCTGCATTGGCGACAATACCAATACGGCGCTACTGAAGGCTATGCTCAGCGTGGGCCATCGCGTGCCGAAGAAGACGGTACTGCTCTCTACAGGTGGTGCTAAGCAGAAGGCTGAGATGCTCGATGCGGCTCGCATGCTGGTCGAACACGGCTATGAGCTCTACGCTACTGGTGGCACGTCGAAGTATCTATCGGATAATGGTATCGAGAACACACTCGTCCACTGGCCTTCCGACAACGCACAGCCTCAGGCACTTGATTTGCTGCACGACCATCAGATTGATATGGTGGTTAATATCCCTAAGGATTTGACCACTCACGAGCTGACCAACGGCTATAAGATACGCCGTGCAGCCATCGACCTGAACGTGCCGCTCATCACCAATGCTCGCTTGGCTTCTGCGTTCATTCAGGCTTTCTGTACCGTCCCCTTGGATAAGATTGGAATTAAGTCTTGGAACGAATATAAGTAAAAAAGTGTAGCAAATATTTGGTAAATCGCCAAATATTTGCTACTTTTGCAATCAGAAATAAACTAAAGACCAAATTTAGCAAATGGAGTTGAACGAAAGCTTCGAGTCTCAAATCAACCGAAGTGACTATAAAATCTTAATTGTCGACGACGTTGTGAGCAATGTACTCTTGCTGAAAATTCTCCTTTCCAACGAGAAGTTTCAGGTGTGTACCGCCAACTGCGGCAATATGTGTATCGAACAGGCTAAGAAGGAGAAACCCGATCTCATCCTGCTTGACGTCATGATGCCAGATATCAACGGCTTCGATACGGCAGTCATCTTGAAGAAAGATCCCGAGACTCAGGATATCCCTATTATCTTCCTCACGGCGCTGAACAATCCCAGCGACCTTGTGCATGGCTTCCAGGTGGGTGCCAACGACTTCCTGACCAAGCCCTTCAACAAGGAAGAGCTCGTCATGCGTGTGATGCACCAGATACAGCTCGTTGCTGCCAAGCGCATCATTGTGCGTCAGAATGAGGAGTTGCGCCGCACCATCAGCAACCGCGACAAGATGTACAGCGTGATTGCCCACGACCTGCGCTCGCCTATGGCTTCCATCCGCATGGTGCTTAATCTGGCAGTTAACGTGGTATCGCCTGAAACCGTCGGTGAGGAGATTTTTGGACTGCTCGACAAGGCTAACCGCGAGTCGGAGGAGACCCATGACCTGCTGGACAACCTGCTGAAATGGACCAAGAGCCAGACGGGTCGTCTGAACGTTGTTTATCAGGACATCGATCTCGACGATATCATCCCAGGTGCTGTAGACATCTTCATGATGATAGCCGAGATGAAGAAGATTGACTTGAAGTATATCCCTGCCGACGAGAAGCTGACGGTTCATGGTGATAACGACATGATCAAGACCGTCATCCGTAACTTCCTGTCGAACGCCATCAAGTTCACACCAGAGGGCAAGGGCATCGAGGTGTTCTACAAGCGCGAGGGCGATTTTGCACGCATTTCTGTTCGCGACCATGGTGTGGGTATTGCGGCAGACCGTGTTGAGTCCATCTTCCATAAGGGTGAGACGACCTACGGCACGGGTGGTGAGGAAGGCTCCGGACTGGGTCTGCAGCTCTGCCAGGACTTCGCCCGAAAGAATGGCGGTGATGCCTACGTCGAATCCGTTGAAGGCGAAGGCTCAACCTTCTCATTCACAATACCATTAAAAAAAGAGGCCTGAGCCTCTTTTTTCTTTTATTCTGACTTGAACAAGTCCTTGATGCCTCCGATGCTTCCCATCAGGTTGGTGGCTTCGTAAGGCAGATAGACCGTCTTCGTCTTGTCGCCCTGGGCCAACTCTTGCATCATCTGGATATACTTCTGAGCCAGCAGGTAGTTGGCGGGGTTCGTCGACTTTCCTACAGCCTCGGTAATCAGTTCGATAGCCTTAGCCTCGGCCTCTGCCTTGCGGATGCGAGCCTGAGCCTCACCTTCAGCGTGCAGGATAGCCTGTTGCTTCTGGGCATCGGCACGGTTGATGATAGCGGTCTTCTCACCCTCGGAAGCCAGAATCTCGGCTGCCTTCTCACCTTCAGAGGTCAGAATCTGGGCACGCTTGTTACGCTCGGCCTGCATCTGCTTCTCCATCGCGTTCAGCACCGTTGCGGGAGGCACGATGTCCTGCAGCTCTACGCGGTTCACCTTGACACCCCACTTGTCGGTGGCATCGTCCAGCACGGCACGCAGCTTGGTGTTGATGGTGTCGCGCGAAGTCAGCGTCTCGTCCAGCTCCAGTTCACCGATGATGTTACGTAGCGTGGTCTGCGTCAGCTTTTCGATAGCGTTGGGCAGGTTCTGAATCTCATAGACGGCCTTGAAGGGGTCTACAATCTGGAAGTAGAGTAGGGCGTTGATTTCCATCTGGATGTTATCCTTCGTAATCACGTTCTGTGAAGGGAAGTCATACACCTGTTCGCGCAGGTCGATGCTGTTCGAATAGGCATAGCGTCCGCGGGTGAGCACGACAATCTCCTTCGCCCTGTCGATGAAGGGGATGATGATGTTGATACCCGGTTTCAGCGTGGCGTAGTAACGTCCCAGGCGCTCAATGATGCGGGTTTCCGACTGTGGGATGATCACAAGGGCCATCTTGGCGAAGATAATCACCAGAACTACGATGGCAATCAGTACATAACTCATAAAGTCCATAATTTTAATTTACAATTTTACAATTTACAATTTACTATTTATTTTTTTCGATGTTACAGCGTTTCCACCGTAATGATGGTGCTCTCGCGGCCAATGACGCGAACGCTGGTGCCAACGCCGATTTCGGTGTCGCTGACGGCTTTCCAGAGGTCTCCGTCTATCTGGACATAGCCGCTGTCGCCAGCCTTAATGGCCTCTGTCACCTTGCCTGTACGTCCTAACAGGGCATCGGCATTCGAGGCTCTATTAGGATCGTTCTTGTGCAGATAGCGCAGGGCTATAGGTCGGATGAAGATGACGCTGAGTAGCGAGAAGATGGCAAAGATGAAGATTTGCCAATAGATGCTCAGACCGCATACAGCTGAGATAATGGCAAAAACGGCTCCGATGGAGAAGCAGATGATGAAGAAATCACCCGACGAAAGCTCCAGAATCAGGCAGATGATGGCTATGACAGCCCAAATCTGCCACATGTTTTGAAGAATGTACTCAATCATATCCATTTACAATTTTTCAATTTACTATTTACAATTTATTGTTTATTATTATATCGAGAGAATGAAATCGTCCCAGTCTTTGGTCGAGCCCTTTTTGCCGAACACCTTTTGATACAATCTGCTCCTGGTCGAGGCGATGCTCTCCTTGGAGTGGGCTGTCAGCGTGGCGATGTCCTTGGGCTGCATCCTGATTTTGATGAGCAGGCTCACGCGATAGTCCTGTTCGCTCATGCGGTAGAGGCTATACAGCTTCTCGCTGAATCCCATATAGACATTGTCCACGGCCTCTGCCAGTTCCGTCCAGTCACCTTCCGTCATGCTCCGTCCTTCGCTCAGGTATTGCTTGATGCGCTGATAGACTTGTGTCGCCCATATCGTGTTCACATCCTTTCGCGGCTCTATAACGGCCATTTTCTGCATGGCGTGGATGTTGTCCAGTCGGCTCTGCAGCAGTTGTATCTTGCGGCGGTTGGCCTGCAGCACCATAATAAATAAGGTGATGTAGAACACGGTGCAGACGATGAGCAGAAAGAGCTCGCGGTTGGTCAGAATGGTTGTCATGTCGTTTTCTTGATTTCTGTGATGCAAAGTTAGGAAAAAAATGCTAACCTACCAAGAAAAAAGGTTTGCAAAAGTTCTCAAAGGGTCATTTGCACACTTTTGCAAAGAAATTATTCCATTGTTTGCAATAA
>OCTX011765171.1_pt1 | contig 10203 bp, 20 predicted proteins | sample 1539691 | NCBI WGS metagenome assembly OCTX01 (sample SAMN02144231, study PRJEB22623) | gut metagenome | biome: sheep rumen | host: Ovis aries | place: New Zealand | reverse complement strand
GCCAACGTGTATTGGCACCCCGTCGGCATCCAGCGGCAGCTCCATGTAGCGGTCTGCGATGGCCTGCTCGATGGCATCTAGTCTTGCGAGTGTGTACTGCTCGGTGTGGTTGCTTAGCGTTGACTTGTAGGTCACCCACTCGCGCAGCTCGTCCAGCTCCTTCATCGCGTCGCTCCTTTCTACAGCCCCGTAAATCCGATGATGACCCATGACAGCTGGACGATGAGCCACTTCATCAGCATCACCACTCCGATGAACACGGCCAGCGCGACCAGGATGACGAGGATCACCCACATGCAGCCTTCCCTTTCCACGCGGCGCATCTAGCCCACCGCCTTGAGCTCGTCGCGCGCCTGCTCCATGGCGGCGTACACCTTGTTGAGCGAATCGTCGAGCCAGCCCAAAAACGAGAGCGTGTCCATGTTGCGCTCGGCTCTGTCCAGCCGGCGCTCGATGTCCTCCTCGCCCAGGTGGACGTCCATGATGTCGAGGCCGTCCTCGAGCAGCTCGATGGCGCGCCTTACACTCTTACGCTTTGTTTCTATATCTATTATTTTTTTATCGCCCATTTCGCGACCTTCCTTTTTTCCAAGAGTGCGCCCAAAAAAGCGTAATGTGTAAGGACGCATACTCTGACCTGCGGTTTTACCCTTACACTTTCATTTTCAAAAGCGTAAGGAATGCGTAATATCAGGGCTTATCTGTAAGGATTTCACCCCCGAATTTGTATACGCGAACGGCTTTTTGCCATGCGGGGCTCCACGAAATTACACTTTTGAAACCCCAAAGTGTAAGGATTTGGCGGCTGAATTTCGTCTTACCAAATGCGCTCACTCCGCTGCGCTGGCACCACGCGCTGTAATCGGCGTACACGTCATTCGTCGCGCGGCCTTCAATATCGTCCGGCTGTGTGCCAGTGTCATCGATCCATTGAATGACCGTGTTGTTGTCGGCCTTGATGCTGGCGATGGCCTCGCGCATGGCCTCCGTCTCGCGGATGCCGCCGCGCTGCGCCATCTTGAACAGCGCCATGAGCCCCAGCAGCGCGAGGTACTGCGCAGCCTCCTCGCTGCACAGCTTGCGCGCCATGTGCGGGTCGCGCGCCTTGCCGGTGAAGTCCGCGTCGAACGGGATGGGCATCAGCCTGCGCATCATGCCGTCCGTGCTGTCGGCGAGCGAGGGCATTTCGTTGGCGCTGAATATGAGCGTGGCGTAGGGTGTGAACTCCACGCCAGCGCTTCCCTTGATGTCGCTATAGATGCGCTCTCCCGTGACCATCTTCTTCCAGTTCGCGGCGATCGCGCCCTGGATGCGCTCGTTGGCTATATCGTCGCCGATGTTGGCGAGCTTGCCCATGAGGTTGACGCCCTGGAAGTGCGCGCCAAGTATGTTGAGGTCGAGCGAGGTCGTGTTCTCCTCGCCCAGCAGGTTGCGCAGCGCGCGGATGTAGGTGCTCTTGCCATTGGCGCCACGCCCCAGCAGGATGGGGCAGCGCGCGTACTCGCACGAGCGGTGCAGGCATAGCCCGATGACCTCCTCCAGAGATTGGCGAATCTCGGGATTGCCACAGCTAATGTCATCCAGGAAGCGGTCTACTATCTCGCTCTTGGCGCCCACGTTGAAGTCGTGCGGGATGACGTTGATGATGTGCATGTCGCGGCTGTACGGCTGGAGCCTCGCCTCTATGTCGGTTATGTCCACCACGCCGTTGTTGAACGCCACGTAGCGCGCATCCGCGGCGTGGACCTCCTCGGCCAGCAGCAGCGCGTCCTCGCGCATGTCGCGGCGCTTGGTGCGGCTCACCTTGGGCGCGGCCTTTATCAGCGCCCTGTCGATGGCGCGCACGCCCACCTGGTAGCGCGAGCCGTCCCAGATGGCGGGGATGCCGTCGATGATGGACACATCTACCTTGGGCGCGGCTTCGCCCCTCTCACTCGATTCTGGCGCGTCTGAGCGGCCTTTCTCGTAGCGGTTCACCACGCTGTTCCATATCTTGAGCACGTCCTGCTCCGACAGCGGCGGCTTGCAGCGCGACGAGTTGGCGCCGCGCAGCGCGTCCAGTATCAGGCTGTCCTCCATGCCCTTGGCCTGTAGCGAGCTCGCCAGCTTGAACAGCGTGTCGTTGCGTGCGCCGGACGTGACCACGGTGGGCAGCTCGAACTTCTCGCTGTTGCCGTTCGCCCCGCTCACGCTGCGGATGAAGTCCATCACGTGGATGTCCACGGGCGCGATCGGCACGTCCTGCGGCGCGACCTCCCACTCGTAGCCGCCCACGCGCGTCCTGGACGGCGGGGCCACCACGTAGCCGCCCTCGCCTCTGATGTCGATGGCCTTGTCCTCGTCGGTGGAGTTGCGGATGTCGCTGCCGTTATACGCGAAGTAGTAGTGCATGCCGCCGCGCGGGGTGCACACGCTCCACGTCTCGGGCAGTGGGCCGTGCTCCAGCTCCCACTTGCGCAGCCAGCGGAAGCCGTCCTTACCGCTGTCCTCGTCCATGTCGATGTCGATGACTATGATGCCGTTGATGGAGCCTGTTGCGATGCCTATGTTGTGGTTGCCCCACTGCTCGGCGTCCTCGGCCCCTATGAGCGCGGCGTCCTTGCAGCCGTGCTTGGTCGCGGGCTCCTTCTTGTTCGGCTTTAGTGGAAAGACGGCCAGCCGCATCCTGGAAAGCTCGAGCGCGGCCTCGCCCATCTCGCTACGCGACATAGCCGCCACACTCCCAACTCTCCAGCAGTTGCAGCACGCACGCCGCGGCGCGATCGGGCGGGCAGAACGACCACACCACGCCATACCTCTCGTGCATGGTGCGCATCATCTTCACCAGCTGCGCGCCGCTATATAGCTGCTTGCCGTTGCGCGCCTTGAAGTGGCCCATGGGCTCAATCCACCGCTCGAGGTCGGCGAAGCACTGCACGCCCGCGTCGTTCTCCACGAGCACGATTAGCTGCACGCCCATCTCCTGGGCGCGCTCGCACTCTGCGCGGAAACGCTCGTGCTCGCTGATAAGGTTGCCGGCTATCTCGTAGATGGATGCCTTCGTGTCCACGCTGCACCTAGGGTTGAAGCTCGCCCAGCCGAACATCGCGTGGATGTCGACTGCGCCCTCACCTCGCAGCAAGAGCGCAGTCTCGTCGGCCAGCATGTAGTCCCCCACGGGCAGCTGCGCGCTCCACACGGAGACGCCCTTGTCCAGCCATGCCCTGTTCTTCGCGTCATGCCTACCTAGCTTCTGGCGCGTGTCCTGTAGCAGAATCATCGCGCCACACCCTAGGAGAACGGAATCTCGGCATCGTCGTAGGACAGCGCATTGGGCGCGCTCTTGCGCGTCTCGCGCTTGTCCAGGTCGGTCGGCTCCTTGAAGCTGCCGTCGCGGATGGAGTCGGCGGCATAGAAGCCTTGGATCTGCAGCGTGTTGCCGTCGCTGCCGTCGCGCTTGGTGTAGTAGCGGTGGCGGATGGTGGCGCCGAACAGCAGCCCCTTCAGGTGCGCCACGTCAGCCACGCCATGGACGTCGTTGGACGCCTTCACAGCGGGCAGGAAGCGGTCGAGAAACTGGTGGTAGCGCCAGCGGTCGCGCTCGTCCACCCTGCTCTCGTCATCGGTGATGCGGAACTCGTGCTGGTGGGTGAAGTCGGGCTTCTCGTTGGTGGCGAAGAAGTCAGCGTACTCGCCCTCCGCGACGTCGAACAGCACGACGATGCGGTCGTAGGTGTCGCCGAAGTTGGACGTGTAATTCTGCTCCTCCCAGGCGTCCACGACCTTGCAGACGTAGCCGCCCGTGGGCAGGTCGGCGTAGCCGGTCGCGGGCTCGTTGATCTCGCTCCAGTTGAACTTCATGGTTAGTGTGCCTCCTTGATGCTAGCAATGTGGATAACTCGCGGGCTGCGTCTGATGCGCCACGCCATGTTGCTGCGCGCCTTGGACGCGCTCTTAGCCTTGGTGTACTCGCGCCATGTCTCGCCGCTGTAGGGGTCGCATAGCACGGCCTCGTAGGTAATCATCTAAAGCCCCCAATACTCGCGCGCGGTGGACTCGAACAGCAGCAGGTCGTTGGGGATGCGGTCGCCGTCGAACATGCCCATGGGCGTCTTAGCCGGCGGCATGTTGTTCACGTAGAAGCCGTGCTCCTCGCCCTGGGCGAAGGACAGCAGCGTCACGGTGAACATCCCCATGAGGTTGACCTTCTCGTTGAGCAGCCTGCCCACGGTGGAGGGCACGGTCTGGCCGTTCTCCACGGTGGTGTGCATGACGAAGTAGACGAACTGGTCGTCGTCCATTTCCGCGACTGCGTTGACGGTCTTATACGTCTCGTTCGCGATCAGCTTGTACACCTCGTACTGGTCGCGCATGCGCTCCTCGACGTCGCAGCCGTAGCGCATGAACAGGTCGGTGATGCAGTAGCCGAAATCGTCCACCACGATGGACTTGCGGTCGGTCTTGGCCAGGGTCGCGCGGATAAGGCCCATGTCCTTGGTCTTGAACTGGTCGAAATCCTTGCCGCCCTTGAACGGCAGCGGCTTGCCCTGGACGTTGAAGATGGCGGTGGTCTTGGGGTCGAGCGTGCGGATGGCAGTGGACTTGCCCGTGCCGCTCTCGCCCATCAGCAGGATAGGGACGCCCATGCCTACCACCCCACATACGTCTGGAAGAAGTCGCACTCGCTCTCGGCGGGGCGGTCGTTCCAGTGGATGAACTCGTGGACGTCATCGTTGGTGCAGTACGCGATCTTGCCGGGGTTGGAGAACCACTTCTCCTCGGGGACGGCGCACCACAGGCAGTCGCGGCAGACGCTCTCTGCGCGCAGCTGCTCCCACGCCTCCTCCTCGGCGTCGATGCGCGCCTCGGCTGCGAACACGGGGTCATAGCTAGCCATTGCGCGCCTCCTTCTCCCACTGCGCGGCCATATCGTCAGCGACGGCCACGATGCCCTCCATGGTCATGTCGGGGCGGCTTGCGTAGGTCAGCGCGTAGACGATGCCCGCCTCGGCGTAGCGGCCCATGCCGCGGAGCACACCCGAGAAGAAGTACAGCTCGGACGTGTCCACCTTGATGGACTCGTTGTAGTGGCGCGCCGACGTGAACTTGAGCTCGTCAGCAGCCATTAGCGTCCCTCCTCGATGTAGTCGCTGTAGTTGGTGTCCGCGGCGTACCAGCCACGGTCGGAGCAATCCTTCACGACGGCCTTGTGCAGCGCCTTGACGTCGCCGACGTAGTAGCGCAGCGCCACGCGGATGGCGGTCTCGACGATGTGCGAAAGCTTGAGCAGCGAGGTGAGGATGCCCTTGGGCTCGCCGGCGATGATCGCCTCGTTGGCGCCCTTGCACCCATCCAGCACGTCGTTCATGGACGAGAGCAGCGCGCTGCGCGGCTCGGTCTGGCCGTAACGCTCCACGGCTTTCTCGTCTGCGGCGGGGAAGTTGAACTTGAACATCTAGACACTCTCCTCAATCAGTTCGGCCTTGTTGTTGGCTAGGTGGATTAGTCGCGTGTGGTGGAAGCGCGCCCAGCGCGCGAAGGCGTCGCGGGCCGTGCTCTGGTTGTGGAACCAAAACAGCGGTGCCCAGCCGTCGCGGGTGAGCCAGTCCACTCTCCATTCTCTTGTTGCCATGTGGTACAATCTCCTTTGGGCTTGCGCTGTCGTGGTTTCCACGGCGGCGCTCTTCTTTAGTGCCTCATCCATTCGGGCTCGTCGCCGAACCCGAGACGCTCGGCCAGCCTCCTGCCGGCCTTGCTGCGCGTGAACGCCACGCACACCGCCGAGAGCACGGCGATGAACGCGCCGAGCATCGCAGCCTCGTACATACCCATCATTCAAATCACCTCCTTGCCTGTTGCTTGTGTTGAGTAATGCCCTGGGGAAGCGCCGCGCGTTGTTGTGAAAACCCACGTGAGAAAGGAGTTGAAAACCCATGCACACACGACACTAGATGGCAGCTATCGACCGAAAGGAAAGTCGCACGGCGCTCCCCTAGCGCACTACTCCATAAGCCGCTCCCGCCACGCCTCGATCTCGGCGACCAGCCCCACGGGGTTGGTCTTTTTCCCTGGCAGCACGCGCAGCGGCAGCGGGTCGTTCTTGCGGCGCATCTGCGCGCGCAGGTAGTCGCGGCTCACATGCCACTGCTCTGCCAGGTCGGTTGCCGATATGTAGACGGGAGTGGTCACTTGCGTCCCGCCAGCTCGTCGAGTGTGATGCCGAGCATGTCGGCGATGGCACAAGCCTTGTAGAACGGGATGCCAACAACGTTGCGTTCCCAATTGCCGACAGTACCCACGGAGACGCCCACCTTGTCGGCGAGCTGTTTCTGCGTCACGCCTGCGTCTCTCCTACAAACCATCAGACGTGTGCCTAGCATATCTGCGCTCATGTCTCTCCTTTACTACGCAGCGTCATAAAACGCTTCGCCCTAATCTTATGACGTTGCGTCAAAAAATCAATAACCTTTTCGAGATTTCGGCAAAAATTTGTGTGGCGATGCGTTATAAATAAGCCCCACGTAAAAAGGAGGCGCTATGGTTCCGAAGCCTAATCTTCAGGAGTGTCGCAAAAATGCGGGTTTCAAGTCCGCGCGCGCGTTCGCGGAACACATCGGCATGCCCGTCGGCACCTATACCGCATACGAGCAGGGGGTCCGTGAAATGAGCCTCTCTGTGGCCTGTAGATTCGCCGACGAGCTCGGATGCTCACTGGACGATTTAAGGCCACGAGTGGAATATCTCTACATGGATTTGGGAGAAGGTGACAGCGATGACTAGGCGCACATTCGGCCAAATCAAACAACTCGGCGAGGATCGCTGGCAGGTGCGCTGGCCAGCTGGCTACCACGACAACGGCAAGCGCCGCACCAAGACGGAGGTCGTGCGCGGCTCACGCGCTGACGCAGAGCGTAGGCTAGCGCGCGCCATGCTCGACGCAGGCGTGGAGACCACGTTCTTCGAGAGCATCACCCTGGCGGAGTATTGGGACGTGGACTACTCGCGCGAGATTCAGCGCCTGGCGCCAAAGACAATCGAGGATTACACGCGCACGTGGGAATCCACGCTAAAGCCGCTCATGGGCCACCTCGTCATGTCGCAGATTACCGCGCGCTCTGCCAGGCAGCTACTGCTCACCCTGGACGCGCCGGGCATGCAGCGCAACGCCTTCAGGCTGCTGCGCCAGATGCTCAACCTCGCCGCGGCTGACGGCATCATCGACTACAACCCGCTGCCGCGCCAGATGCGCCTGGACAAGATGCAGCACCGCGAGACGCGCGTCTACACAGCCGCCGAACTGCCCGCGCTGCTCGCTGCCATCCACGGCACGGACGTGGAACCGCTTGTCTTGGTGCAGGTATTCGGTGGATTAAGGCGCGAGGAAGCCACAGGATTGCGCTGGACGGACTTTCGCTTCGAGGATGCCCCCACGCTCCACGGCGCGAGAAAGACCGCTTATATCGCGATACAGCGCACCGCCCAGCTGATAGGCGGCAAGGTGGTACTCGGCAAGGGAAAGACGGACAAGAGCCGGCGCACGGTCATCATCAGCGACTACCCCGCCGAACGCCTGGAAGCGATCGCGGGCTCGGGGTGGCTCAACCCGTCGAAGAAAGTGGATGGAGAGTGCGGGAACCCGCAGACATACGCGCAGCGCCTGAAGACCATACAGCGCGAGAACGGACTGCGCGAGGTGCCGCCGACTGGACTGCGCGCGACCTACTCTACGCTCCACGCCCAGCTCGGCACGCCTGACGCGCTTGTGTCGATGATGATGGGGCATAGTCAACTAAACACCCGTTATAGGCACTATCTCGGCGCCAACGTGGACGCCGCCGAAGCAGCCGCAGCGGCGCTCGGTCGGATGGTGAACGGCCACGATGCGGCCACGCTCGACGGCATTGAGCAGGTGGGCTAATCCACAAACACGCCGCTGACCTGCAGTTTTGTTGGCGCGCCAGGAGGGACTCGAACCCCCGGCCGTCGGATTAGAAGTTGGATTATTTAAGCCTCTGACCTGCGGTTTTGTATTTAACGTGGCCGCAAATGTGGCGAGAAGTGGCCACAAGTGGCGAGGGTGTAGCGGCCACGATACGGCCATGTTTTGGGCATAAAAAAGCGCCCCTCCCCCGCGTGAACGGGAGAGGGGCTGGCTGCTGTTCTATTCGGTAACGCTGATGTCGCTATAGTTGATAACCATGCACGGGGTGGAAAACGGTATCTCTATCGCTGTTTTAGGCGTAGTGTCGTCATAGAAGTAGGACATGCGTGCACTACCGTCTACATAAGCCTCGGCGCTGTCGTATCCTGTGAGCTCGATGGAATCGTTAGCCGGTGCGAGCCTGTACGAACCAATTCCTGCAATAGAAAATGCGCCCGTTTTCCCTGAGTAGACGCCAACGGGAGCGTCTTCAATCTCGCGTTTCGTCAGAGGTAGCGCCACGCCGTTCTGCTCGATATGGAGGCGATTGGTCATCTGCGTGTACTCCAAATCTGACATGCAGACCACCCAAAACTCCGCATCCTCCGTGCTGCCTCCGCCGCCCCCGCCGATGTGCTCGCCCACGGCGCGCACGCTGTCGGCGATGGAGCGCCCCGTCTCCACGTCGCTGCCCGCGAGCGTGTCGGCCAGCGCGTCGAGCGTCCCCGCGATGGTGGTCGGGTACCCCTCGATGCTGCCGCCCTGCGCGTCCACAATCGCGGCGATTTCCTGCGTGATTGTCTTGCCCATGTTGCCTCCTTAGCTTTTCATCGCCAGCGTCAGCAGCTGGTCGATTTTGTCCTCGATGCTGTCCACGCGCGCCTCGATCGCGGTCACCCGCGCCGCGAGGTCGCCCGCGAGCTCCTGCGTCTCGGTCACGCCCTTGGCCACCCACTTGAGGTGGTCGTGGTCGTTGAGCCGCTTCTTGCGCCCAGTCGGGTCATCCGTGCGGGTCACCTCGTCGTAGATGCGCCGCAGCTGCTTCTCCTGTGTCGCGTTCAAGTCCTCTTCCTCCTCGTAGTTCGGCCTGCCGTAGCCTGCGATACGCTGATAGCTGCGCGGGTAGCTCTTCTTGCACACGCCGCCGCCGTTGGCGATGACGCCGGACGCGCCGCTCGTGTTGCCCTCGATGGTGGTCACCGTGGAGCTGCCCACGTCCACCACGATGCCCGTATGGCAGATGGTGCCCGTGGCGTCCTTGAAGAACACCTGGTCGCCCACCTGCGGCACTGCGTAGTAGCGTCCTGCGTTCTTGTAGTATTGCGCGCTCGTCGGCGTGTAGTAGCTCCACTCCCTGCCGCCCTGGCACGCCAGCGCCTTGGCCGCGTCCGTGGAGCCGCCGCAGGCGTGGCGGAATACCCACTTGACGAACGCATCGCACCACGGCTGGCCCTGCCACTCGGGCTTGAGGTCGCGCCAGTACTTCGTGAAGTTGCCGCTCCCCGCGTTGGCGGTCTTGCTGTCGAGCTGTGCGTTGCTCCTCTTTTCGAGGTAGCCCAGCTCGGCGGTGGCTATCTCTATAACCTTATTCGGCCACGTCAACATCCTCACCGCCGTCCACCTCTGGCAAGCCAGTAGCGCAGCTCATAAGCAGCGATATGATGGCGGCGAAGAAGCCAGCCGAGAGCACGCCCAGCCAGTCCACGTCCGACATCAGCATCGCCGACGTGCCGATGTACGCAAGCGCGCCCTGACAGAACGTGCGCAGCGCGCGAATGAGCATTGCGATGATGAAGCGTTTAGTCTTGTCCCCCATTGTTCCTCCTTGCTCTTGCCTTTGCAGCGTTATCGACCCCAAGCGCGTCAAGCCTGTCGTGGGCTGCGTTCGCGGTGGCCAGCGCCTTGCCCGCCACCTGCGATGCCTCGGCCACGTCGGCCTCCACGCGCCTGAACTCGCTTTTGATTTCGGCCAGTTGCTGCTCGATGTAGTCGAGCGAAGTCTGAATCGCCGCGATCGCCGCGGCTATCTCGCTGTCATCCTTGGACGTGTTGCGCACCCATCCGGCCACGCCCACGGCGCAGCCTATGAGAGCGACAACGACCGAGAGCGTCACCGTGTCCATCTACGCCTCCTCGTTCATCACGGCGATGATGCGCACCGTCCTCGACGGCATGGTGAATGTCGCCGTGTCGCCTACTGATGGGCTTGCAAGCAACAGCTGGAATGATTCCCCATCCCCGATATTCGCGTAGATGTTCACGTCGTTGGTGCCTGACATCTGTTTGGCGGTGAAGGTCACGGT
>OCTX012276859.1_pt1 | contig 10205 bp, 11 predicted proteins | sample 1539691 | NCBI WGS metagenome assembly OCTX01 (sample SAMN02144231, study PRJEB22623) | gut metagenome | biome: sheep rumen | host: Ovis aries | place: New Zealand | reverse complement strand
GTGAGCGAGTCTTCGTTCATGCTCGTCAACTTGGCTTCAATGTTCTTCGGAAATTTGCCGTGTATCGTCTCAATGAAGGCTGTGTGCATGGCTTGGGCATGCTTGTTCTCCTGGGCGTTCAGCACCGTGATGGCGGCGGGCGTCAGCAGGAGTGCTAAGGTCAAAAGTTGTCGTCTCATAATCATTGGTTTTATTCGTTCTATTCGTAGTCGGTTTAACAATCCGTTTATTCCGTCATTTCAGAAACTGACATAGCCGGCAGTACTGTCGTTCAGGGTTTCGTTCAAGGCCTGTTCCGTCTGTTTGCCCACGATGCGTAGGACCAGCTGTTGCAGACGGACGTCGGCGGCGATGAGCTGTTCCACCTGGGCGGCGCTGACGCTGTCGTCGATGTTCTCCATCTCAGCTTCCAGGCGGGCGATGCAGGCGGCGAGGTCTCCGGTGGCAGTGGCTGGGGTCGGGCGAGGAGACGGCTTTACCACGACGGGCTTTTTCTCAGCCACCGTTGGCGTCGGTACCTTTTCCTCGATTTTCACCAAGGTGTCACGGTGCACCGTCTGCTGCTGTGCCACAACGGGGCGTTCAGCTGCCTGCTCCTTATAATTATATATAGTATGTAGCGACAGCAGCGCTACGGCACAGGCGGCCGCCGCCACCCACCACCAGCGGCGGCGCGGGGCTGGGCGACGGTGGACGGACGGCTTCCGGCGGTCCATCATCGCGTCGTATTCCGCCTCGCCCAGAGCCAGTTCGCCCAGCATCAGGCGTACGGCCTGCCACTCTTCGCTGATGTCTGGCCGCTGCAGTTCGCGGGCCAGCAGCAGTTCCTCGTCGGGCGAGGTGCTGCCCTCCAGATAGCGGTCTGTCAGTTGCTGAATCTCTTTGTCTGTCATTGCTTCATTCGCTTTATCAGTTCCGTAAACACTTTCTTTCGCGCGGCCGACACCATAGCCGACACCGAGCGCTCCGGGATGCCCGTCTGCTCTGCAATCTGCTTGGTTGAGAGGCCCTCAATGCGGCGCATCTCGAACAGCTCGCGTTCTCGCGGCTTCAGCCGGGCCAGCACCTCGTCTATCATCCGCTGTGCCTCGTCGGCCTCCAGTAGCTGCTGCGGCGAATAGTCCTCGCCGGCGGAATGTTTCAGCGCCTCGTAGACAGCCTCTGTACGCTGCCGCCGATGGTGGCTCACGCAGCAGTTCTTCGCCACGCGCACGGCCAGTCCCGTCACGTTCCGGCAGCCGTCGATCTGCTCGCAGTAGCGCCACAACTGCAGCATCCCGTCCTGGGTCACGTCCTCGGCATCGTCCTGACGGCCGAAGAAGTCCAGTGCTGTCTGCAGCATCAGTGTCCGCAGTTGTGGGGCTATTCGTTCAAACTCTGAGCGTGTCATACATTTATATTACGCATGCCAGAGGCAAATGTTATGTTGAGAAAGTGCAAAAAATGCTAAAAAAGCATGGAGCGCAGTCGCGGCGGCCCATGCCTCATGCCGGGTTAACAACTAATAATGCCAGGCTAATAACTAAACATAAATGTTAAAAAGAGAATGGAAACCAGCAGATAGAGAGGCGACCTGCTTGCCCAACGCCCGGTTTTTCCTAATTTTGCAGCGTCGAAAAACAGAAAACCGATAAAGACTATGGCACAGACAAAAGAGCTGAAACCACTGACACATGCCGAGACGGAGCTGATGAACCTGCTGTGGGACCACTCGCAGGGACTCACGGTGAAAGACCTTGTAGGGCAGTACCCCGAACCGCAACCGGCCTACACCACCGTCGGTACCTTCCTGAAGATACTGGAGGCAAAGGGCTTCGTGGAGCACCGCCGGCTGGGAGGCAGTGGCAGGACGTTCGTCTACTCACCGCTGCTCACCCGCGAGAAGTACGTGACGCAGGTGCTGCGCGACGTGAAGGACAATCTCTTCGGCTCGTCGGTAAAGAAGATGCTCTCCTTCTTCGTGCAGAGCGAGGAGCTGAGCGAGGCCGAGCTGCAGGAGATTCTCAGCATGATTTCGCCCGACGACAAGCCTGCCTCAGATACAAGTATGAACCCGGAAATGAAGATACAATGGTGTACTACGTACTGAAATCAGCGCTGCTGCTCACGCTGCTCTATGGCGGCTTTTCCGTCTTTCTGAGCAGTGAGACCTTCCACCGCTTCAACCGCGTGGTGCTCGTCGTCATCATGCTGGTGTCGATGGCATTGCCCGCAGTTCACATCACGACAGAGCGGCCCACACCCGTCACCCTGGAGCAATACTGGGAGCCCATGCTGCAAGATACGGAAACGCAGGCGTACTCGCCCGCATCAGTGGCCCCAGAACAAACAGCCGACGGCCAAGCCGTGCTCTCTGGCCATGAGTCACGTTTCGTCAGCGTTCCCTTTACCAAAGAGCAGGTCTTGCTCATGGTCTACCTGTCAGGGCTGCTGGTCGTCGTGCTCCGCTTCGTCTGTCACGGCGTCAGGTTAGCCCGTGGCCTGCGGGGCAGCATGAGGTGCAGCGACGGACAGGGCAACACCGTTATCATAAAAGGAAGCAACGTGGCCCCTTTCAGTTTTATGCACTACATCGTGATGAGCCTCGACGACTACGAGCACCACCGCAGGCTGATACTGACGCATGAGCAGGCTCACGCCCGGCTGGGCCACTCCTACGACGTCGTGCTCATCATGGCCACAGAAGCGCTCCAGTGGTTCAACCCCTTCGCCTGGCTCCTGGGGCGCGAACTGCGGGCCATCCACGAATATGAGGCCGACGAGGCCGTCATCCTGCAAGGCATCGATGCCAAACAATATCAATTACTGCTCGTGAGGAAGGCCGTTGGCAATCGTCTGCAGCCATTTGCCAATACCCTGAATCGCGGTTCACTAAAACAACGAATCAACATGATGTACAAACAGAAATCAACCCCGTGGCGCATGCTTCGTGCTGCGTTCATCATCCCCGTGGCCGCCATGGCCATAGTAGCCTTCGCCGAGACGCCGCTTCCTGCCGCCGGAGACCAATCCTCGGCAGACAAAGAAGCGACAGCGAAGCCCCGGCCTCTCGTGGAATACAAGGCCAACCGGAAAATAGGCAAGCGTATCTACAATAGCTATGTCGTCAACCTTGGCGAGGGCGTGTGGATAGAGCAAGACGGCAAGTCGTTTATCGAAGAGCAGAACTTCTGCTGGTCATTCAACGACAGCAGGGGGCACCCCGTGATGCAGCTCAACGGCGTGGCCTTCGACCAGAACAACCTGCCCCGGCTGACCAGCAGCGACCTGAAGAAGATTGAAATAAAGAAAGCTGGAAAGACCACCGTCGAGGGCTATGCCCACGGCAGCAACCTGAAGATAGAGGGCGAGCGCATGGTGGTGAACCTCGTCACCACGCCCGTCACCATCCCCGCCGGCGTCGAGGGCAACGTGCCCCGCGTGCAGACGCTGCTCCTGCCGGGCAACGGCCAGCTCTACATCAAGAACGGCAAGGCCACGCCCGGCGACTGGATGCACTGCTCGGTGACCAGCTGGGAGAAGACCTCCTACGGCTACAGCGTGCGCAACGAACTGGAGCGGAGCCGGGTGAAGCCGGGCTACAAGTGCTACATCTATGCCAGCGTGGAAACGCCGCAAAAGGACATCAGCCGTGCCGAGGCCCTGATGCGCGAGCTCGCCATCAGTAACTATGAGGTGGTGCGCAGCCTGCCGAAGAAGCACTTCACCGACAGCGAGCTGCGCCAGTGGGCAAGGGCCGAGAAGGCCAAGGGCACGGCTTTCGGCAACTTGTACGACGCGATGGCCCCCAACCACATGGACTGTGCCGACGTACACCGCCAGTGGCACATCGTCAAGGCGGTCTACGGGAAGAAATAAGCTTTAGGAATAGTTAGTAAAATTAGTAAAGTAAGTCCGGACAACCTCTGAAAGCAGCAGTGAATGCTCCTTTCAGAGGTTTAGTTTCATTCTATTACTTCGCAGTACAGCTTTCAGTCAGGGCATAGCAAAATGGGAGTTACCCGGCCGGATAACTCCCACTTACATTCCGGGTAACTTATCTACAATTCACTGCAATATCAAAGAATTTTAGCGACCACCCCATCTTCCCCAATATGGTTCGAAGGAAACTCAAGTCGGCATTAAGCAACGTCAGCTGTACATCCTCTGTTGCTTGAAATCTCAAGTATGATTATGCTCCATGCCCTCCTTGGTTTTAAGAAATTCCGAATAAAGTTTGGAGATTCTAAATAAAAGCATTAAATTTGCAGCAAAATTTCAACCGTCATGAGGATTATATCAAGAAGTACTCTCGTTGAATACTATTCAAAAGAGCCCCAGTCGAAAACAGCCTTGGAAGAATGGTATGTAAAAGCGAAGAAGTCCGAGTGGACATGTTTTGCCGATATCAAGAAGTCTTTTAATAGCGTTGATGCAGTAGGCAATCAACATTATGTGTTCAATGTCAAAGGCAATGACTATCGGCTGGTAGTGGTAATCCAGTTCACCCCTAAAACCATATACATCCGTTTTGTAGGAACACACAAAGAGTACGACACAATTAAGGACATTCAAAATATTTAGGACATGGCACAGATTAAGAACGAAGCTGCCTATCGTGCAGCACTTAAAAGAATAGACGAACTGCTCCCCTTGGTGAATGACAACACTCCGACAGATGACAGGAACTATCTGGAACTTGATATGATTTCAGATATGGTAGAGGAGTACGAAGATATTCACTATCCTATTGGCAAGCCTTCGCTGATAGACATAATCAAGCTTCGTCTTTACGAGATGGGAATCAATCAAACCAAGCTTGCCGAAATGCTTGGGCTCAGCACCGCCCGTGTGAGTGAAATCATGAACGGCAAAAGTGAGCCCTCTTTGAAAATCGGCAGAGAACTCAGCAAGAAACTCAATATCGACCCAGCCATAGTCTTAGGTGTTTGACACTGGCGACCAGACCATCCGCGTCATCACGTCGCTCACGGCATCGCGGGCGTCCTCCTCGTCGTGCAGCAGAATACAGGCCCGACGCAGCAGTTCCCCATAGTGCTGACGGTATAACGCCGCCACCGTTTCGTCTCTCTTCGGCATTCCTCTTGTTTTGGCCTTTTATCTATAAGACAATCTCACGGTCAGATTCCCAACCCCTAAGAGCAAAAAAAAACGCCGCTCCCTTGCAATAACACTCAGGGAGCGGCGGTTCCGTTGTTGCTTAAATGCCTGAATATCAAGGCCACGACGAACGCACAGTCTTAGTGATTTCTTGAATTGGCCGGTATAGATAACCTCATACATATCTTAGCCCAAAATTTGCTTGATTAGATCTTCAGAATTCTTAGCGTGAAAGACGTTGCCTTTGCGGATGTCCTCCAGTCCTTTCTCTATACCGCTTTTGCGCTGCCGTTTCAGCGACCAGCCCATCTTCCTCGATATGGTTCGAAGGAAACTCAAGTCGGCATTTGGCAGCGTCAGCTGTACATTCTCTGTCGTTTGTATTGCTTGCATATATCTTAACCTTTGGAAGTTTGCTGCAAATATAGGAACTTTTCTCGAAATCGCCAAATAAATCCGGTCTTTTTCGATATAAGGCGGCTACCTTCTACAACTGAACACTGACGGCCTTACCGTTATAGTTGACCATCTGTCCCTCGGGGCTGTCGAGGTCGAGCGGCTTCGGGGCGTCCTTCGTAACGAGCACGACGTTGAAGCGGCGCTGCTTGAGCATACCCGGGAAGGAGCCCTTGCGGGCGCCGAAGGTGACGGTGCGCGACTGGTCGTCGTAGCTGATGTCGATAGTGGCCCACTGGCCGCGCTCGTAGTTGTAGTTGGTGCCCTCGTCCTCGTAGAGCTGGAACTCACCGTTCTGGCCGGCAAAGACGTAGAGGTTGATGAGCTCGGCCGGCTTCTCGTCGCTCCACTGCATCTCGGGACCGAAGGGGATGATGGCTCCCTCGCGGACGAAGACGGGAATCTGCTCGTAGGGTGCCGAGACGACCAAGCGCTGGCCGCCCTGCAGGTGCTCACCCGTATAGAGGTCGTACCAGCCACACTGGCTGGGGAAGTAGACCGAGCGGTTGCGGGCCTTGTAGTAGCCCACGGGGCAGGCCATCAGAGCCGGTCCGAACATCCACTGGTCCTTGATGTCGAGCACCTGGGCGTCGCTGCCGAAGTCCATCACCAGGGCGCGCATCAGCGTGTAGTCGCGGAAGTGGGCCCAGCCTGCCATCGAGTAGAGATAAGGCATGAGCTGATAGCGCAGGCGGTCGTAGTAGACAAACGAGCGGTAGGCGGGATGATTGTCGGGCGCGATGTTCCAGATTTCGCGCAGCGGCCACTGACCGTGACTGCGGAACAGCGGGATGAAGGCGCCGAACTGGTTCCAGCGCGTCTGCAGCTCGCGCCACTCGCGCAGGTCCTCGTTCTCCTGGCCCGTCTTGTCGTAGAGCTGCTGGGCGGCGACGTAGCGGTTCTCCACGCAGAAGCCGCCCTGGTCCATGCCCCAGAAGGGCACACCCGAGAGCGAGTAGTTCAGTCCGGCCGTCATCTGGGCGCGCATGTCCTCCCAGCGTGTGCCGATGTCGCCGCTCCAGGTGGCCGTCGAGTAGCGCTGCTCGCCGGCAAAGCCGCTGCGGGTGAGCAGGAATACGCGCGGCTCGTTCTTCTTTCCTTTCCACACCGAGCGCTGACCGTTGTAGATGGCGTCAGCGTTCACCGTCGAGTAGGCGTTGAAGTACTCCGTCGAGGTGCCCAGGGCCGTGGGTCCGCAGAGAGCCTTGCGATACCACATCGGCGTGCAGTCGCGCACGTTAGGCTCCGAGGCGTCCATCCACCAGGCGTCGATACCATATTTATATTTAGTATAGAGATTCTCGTCCATCTGCTTCCAGAAGAGTTTGCGGGCGTTGGGGTCGTAGGCGTCGTAGAACGAGCCACGGAAGCCCAGCCAGTCGTGGATGTCGTCCTCGATGGCCTGGCGGTACATCCAGCCCTTCCCGTCGAGCGCCTTGTAGTTGTCTACGCTGTCGTAGAACTTCGGCCAGACGGAGATCATGAACCGGCCGTGCATCTGGTGTACCGAGTCGAGCATGGCCTGCGGGTTGGGATAGCGCGACGCCTCAAACTGGTGGCTGCCCCATGAGTCGAGCTTCCAGTAGTTCCAGTCCTGCACGATGTTGTCGATGGGTATCTGGCGCTGGCGGAACTCGGCGAGCGTCTCCTCTATCTCCTTGGCCGACTTGTAGCGCTCGCGGCTCTGCCAGAAGCCCAGCACCCACTTGGGGTAGAGCGAGGCGCGGCCCGTCAGCGTGCGGTAGCCACTGATGACCTGGTCGAGGTTATCGCCGCTGATGAAGTAGTAGTCCATGTCGCGGGCCATCTCGCTCCAGATGCTCAGCTGTCCGCGCTCCTCGTCAGAGCGGGGAGCGGCCACGCGCAGTCCGCAGTAGGCCTCGCCGCCGTCGGGCTGCCACTCTATGCGCAGCTGGGCGCGGTGCTTCTTCTCGAGCGTGACCTCAAACTTGTAGGCATTGGGGTTCCAGGCCGTGCGCCAGCGCTCGGGCACCACCTCGCGGCCGTCAATGTAGACCTTGATGTAGCCCGAGTAGTAGAGGATGAACTGGTAAAGCGAGGCCCCCTCCAACCTCCCCCCACTGGTGGAGGCTTGTGCTGCGACAGGTTCCCCCCTCCAGTTGGAGGGGGTTAGGGGGAGGCTCTCAATGAACCCTTCGTAGACCACCGTAGCCCCCTGCAGGTTGAAGCCCTGCGGCAGGTTCTTGATGCCGCCGTTGTCGGTCTTCCGGGCTATCTCCGAGGTGGCGGGGTAGCCGTACTCGTAGTAGATGCTGTCCTCCTGGCGCACCAGCCGGCGGCCGTCCTTGTCGGTATAGATGCCCGTCAGGTGGCCCTTACGTCCCTGCCTGTCGTAGAGGGTGAAGGCGCGGTTCAGCTGCAGGTATTCCTCGGGCTTGCCGAAGCGGCAGTAGCTGTAGGAGTCCCACAGCAGACCGTAGTTCTTGCTGGACACGACGAAGGGTATCGACACCTTGGTGTTATACTGGAAGAGGTCCTCGTTCTTGCCCTTCATGTTGAGCTCCTCTGACTGGTGCTGGCCCAGTCCGTAGAAGGCCTCGTCGGCCGGCGAGTCGAACTTCATCTGCCACTGCAGGCCGTGCTTCATCTCGTCGGTGAGCGGCGCGCCGCCCTTCAGGCCGTACTCGCGCTCAGGCACGGTGAAGTCCTTGAACAGCTTGCCGCCCTTGGCCTCCTTCAGCAGCTGGCGACCGCTGGCGTCGTAGAACGTCACCTCGCCGCTCTGCTTGCTGACCACGGCCTTCACGCCGCGGGCCTTCACCACGACCGTCTGGCCCTCGTCGCTGACGCTGTAGCTGCCCTTGGCGGGAGCCTTCTGCGGCACGATCATCAGGCTCGGCTGCTTCTCGGGCAGCTGGGCCTTCGACGTGGCACGCACGCGGATAATGTGGTCGTTAATCACCTGGAGGCACACGGTGCGTGCCTGCCCGCCGTCGGGGGTGATGGTCACGCTGTTGCCTACCGTCTTCACGTCGGCTGCCTGGGCCGCAAGGCTCAGTGCCAACGTCACGAATGTCACACAGATATTAGTACTTTTCATTTTAGTAGTTTTAAGTTTTGGTGCAAAGGTACGAAAATATTTTTATTCCCGCCGCAAAACTGGCTGTAAAAATTACAGATTTCTGCCAAATGGCAGAAGCTGAGCAAACCGAAGTGCCCGTACGCCGCAAAGGACGAACGGGCACCGAGGTAAAAATTGATGTTACAGATTTCCGAATTACTTAATCTTGATGGACTTCACAATCTTCTGAGCCACACCGTCATAAGACTTGGCCTGCGCCTCGGGGTAGAAGATGTTGCCTGAGACGTTCACACCACTCTCGCTGACAATCCACCAGCGCCAGGTGATGCCCTTCTGACCATCACCGATGTCATGGTAGTGACGCATCAAGATGGTGTTGCCGTTGATGACGGGCTCGTCGCAGGTCTCGCCGGCGGCTTCCTGCGATGCTTTCATCGTCGAAGCCGTCTCCTTAATCTGAGCTGGCTTGGCGCCATCGCTCATGGAACCGCAGTCGATGGTGGCAGAGCTTGAAGTCTCGGTGCCGTCATCGAGTTTCAGCGTCGCACCCGAATCGAACCGTACAGTGGTTGTCCCACCATAATCAGACTCGCCGGAGGTTGTGAACTCCTCGGGCACGCTGATCGTATAGTAGGCGAACTCATGGGTCTTGAAGCCATCAGGCACAACGGCATCGGCCGGACTATCGCCGGCGGGCGCTGCACTGCCCTTTCCACCACACGACGACAGGGCGACGGCAGCAAGCGCTGCGGTTGCAAGACAAAGCAGAATCTTTCTCATATATTCCGCGAATTGACATCCACTGGGCTTACTTGAACTTTATACCCTCGATGAGGGGCTTCAGGACTTCAGCATCGACGGGCACGTTCTTCGACAGGCTCACTACGAGCACGCCACCGTTGGCCTCGCTAAACAGGTCGCTGTTGTTGTCGGCGCTGTCAATATAGTAGAGCTGCTTGAAAGTCTGACTGCCAATGGTGACATCGGCTGCCTTCTCCTTACCGGCTCCATCGCCGAAGTAGGTGTCACGCAGCTTTTCGGCGCTCGTTTCTTCCTTGTTCAGGTAAATGACAATGCTCTCAAACTGGCCATAGTCGGGAGCATCCAGGGTGACGGAGGTCGACGAACTGGCGTCCTCGTTGTACTTCAAGCCAGCCGGAACGGCAAGCGTGAAGAGCTCACTCTCTACGGTGGCGGCAGCCTCAGCGGGAGCGGCCTCAGCGGGGGCGGCCTCTTCGGTCTGCTGTTCGTCACTTGCCTCTGCCTGGGCGTTGGCACTCTTGTTTCCACACGATGCCACGAGCAGTCCTGCTGCCACGATGGCAATGCTGAATAATGTCTTCTTCATTGTTGCTAATAGTTTTAAGTTGTTAATAGAAAAACAAGCATTTCGGGTGCAAAAATAAACAATTCCAACGATATAACCAAACAAAAAGCCGAATATTTTAATGGCAATCGTATCATTGGTGCTATTATTCATATAATACAACGCAGGGGCGCAATCTTTTTTCGCCTTTTTCTTTGTAGTGTGCAGAAAAAGTTGTAAATTTGCAGGCAGAAATTACGAATAATTAAAACCACAGAACAATGAACCACAGACATCAAC
>OCTX012269761.1_pt1 | contig 10206 bp, 9 predicted proteins | sample 1539691 | NCBI WGS metagenome assembly OCTX01 (sample SAMN02144231, study PRJEB22623) | gut metagenome | biome: sheep rumen | host: Ovis aries | place: New Zealand | reverse complement strand
AAAAAACCTCCACAAATGTGGAGGCTTTTTTAAACTTGCGTAGCAGAGAATTACTGCCAGTCGCCGCTTTCTGCGGCAGGAGCTTCGGGGGCGGGAGCCTCGGGAGCGGCGGCAGGAGCGGGTTCCGCTTGCGGTGCCGTCTGGGCAGCCGGAGCAGGTTGAGCAGCCGGTTGAGCGGCAGGAGCGGCAGGAGCGGCGGGTGCACTCTGCTGGGCAGGAGCAGCCTCAACCTTCTTGGCTTCGGGTGCGCCGGCAGTCTCTTCGGAAGGTTCGGAGAGCTGCACGTCACCCACATAGTTGCGGATAATGCGCGGCGTCACGAAGATCACGAGGTCCTTCTTGATGACAGCCTTGCGGGAATACTTGAAGAGGTTGCCCAGGAGCGGGATATCCTTGAGGAACGGGATGCCGCTTTCGGATTCCTGGGTTTCGTTACGGGTAAGGCCGCCTATCACGACAGTTTCGCCATCGGCCACCACGACCTTCGTCTTGGCTTCCTGCGTACTGATAACGATTTCACCCTTGGTGTCGTAATCGTAGGAGTTGTTTTCCGGATGCAGGTCGAGCAAAATGCGGTTGTCGCCAGAAACGTGCGGCGTGACCGTCAGCTTGATACCCGTCTCCACGAGCTGGGTCGAAGATTCGCCACTGTCGTCGATAACACGGATAGAAACCTTGTCACCCATGAACACCTGGGCTTCGGTATTGTCGAGAGTGGACACCTGCGGGCTGGCGAGCACTTCGGTAGAAGCGTCACCCATCAGGTTGCTAATGGCAATCTGGAGGTTGTTGTCGAGAACGCTAGCCGTAATCGCAGTCGAAGCACCGCTAACAGCGGGGCTCACGCCGTTGTTCGGGAACGAACGGACCGCGGCGCTTGTCCTCGTAGAACCGGCCTGGCTACCCGTCGCCGCGCCGGCAACACCCGGAGTAATAGCCGCATTGCCCATCGTAGCGGTCCAGTCCACGCCAAGTTCGCGGGCAAGGTTGCTGTTCACCACGACAAGCTTCGCGGTAATCATGATTTGCAGCGTTTCCACATCCAATTCCGCTAAAGCGTTGTTCATTTGGTCAATCTTGTCTTCGGTATCGTACACAATAATCGAGTTGGTGCGTTCCACCGTGGTAATGCGACCACGGCTGCTCTTCATGCTTTCAAGCACCTTCACCAGTTCATCGGCCTTGGCGTGGTGCACCTGGAAGTTCTTACGTACCAGCGGAGCCGATTCGGCGACCTGCTTTTCTTCGTCAGCGAGCTTCTTTTGCTTTGCCAGGTAGGTGCTGGTGCGCTGGATCATGATGTACTTGTCCTGGATGACCCAGGTCAGTTCGTTCATGTTACAGACAATGTCCAGCGTTTCTTGCCAGGTCTTCTTGGTCACCTTGAGGCTCATCTTGCCCTTGACTTCGGGAGCAACCAAAATGTCGACACCGGCAACCACCGAGACAGAGCGGAACACGGCTTCGAAGTCCATGTCCACAAAGTTAAAGTCATACAGCTTCTTGTTCGGGCCAACCGACCCTTCGGCAGGCGCAGCCCAGACAGTAGCGAAACTCGCCACCATAAGAAGAATGGTCAGAATTTTTGTCAGCTTTTTCACTTTTGACCCCCAAATTTATCGGGAAGACCCATGGAGTAGCGACGGCTCACACCGAATTCTTGAATAAGGAAGAGCACGTCTGTTTGTGTAATTTTAAGAACTTTACCATTGAGAATCTTGTCGCCTTCCTTGAGCGTATAAGACACGGAAGGATTCTTGGATTCCACTAGAATAGCCATCGGCACATCGGATTCCCAAATGATGCCCACCAGTTCCACCTGGTCAATGTTAATGCCTTCTTCGACAAGGCCCTTGATTTCGACAAACGGATCACGACGGCCAAACGAGCTGTATGTCACGCGATCCTCGTACAAGCCATCCAACTGGCTTCCCTGAGTCGGATTTTCACCCGCGAGATTTTCACCGCGTTCCTTGTCAATCTGTTTCAAGCGCTCCGCCTGCACAGAAGAAAGTTCATCCATGTAGCTCACCGCGCGTTTGTTCACAAAGCCAACGCGGCTGCCCGACTGCACCTTGCAATACAGGCCGGTCAAATCCAAATTCACAAGGCGGTCGCCAAACACCAAGCGTTGCAACACCTGGGAGTTTTCGTTCGGAGCCGCATAAAGTTCAATTTCATCGGCAACCACAATCAGTTCGCGCACAACCGGACGCAGGTGGAAGGCCTGGGAGCTAGACACAATTTTCTTGCTGTCCTTTTCAAAACGGCTCACAAAGGATTCAAAATTGGGACGTTCTTCTTCGACGCTCTTAATCCAGTTGCGGATAAAGATTCCATCGGGGCGAGCCGACCAGAACACAAATCCATCCTTTTTAACGGCTTTTTCGGCCACCTGCAAAATAAAGGCGCCCTCTTGCACAAGCATTACCGGCTTGGCTCCGGGCTGCAATTGGACTTTGAGACCGTTGGCGCCCCACGTCACGGCGCGTACCAGGGAGCCTGCGCCCACCTTGAATACAGGGGACTTTTTAGGGCCAGCAAGACCGATTGTGTAAGTCGAAGCCTTGTCGGGGCCAGAGACGTTCTTAATTTCGACCGGGCTGTCAGCCTCCAGGCGGAACTGTTCCATGCCGGAACCGATCAAGACGGTCATCTCTTTTAAGTTCGGGAGCAGAGCCGAAATTTTACCGCCTTCCTTGAGCGCCTTTTCCAAAGCCTTTTCTTCTTCGGCAAGGCGTTTTTCCTCTTCCTTGGCGGCTTTCTCGGCAGCCTTCTTCTCTTCGGCCAAGCGCTTCTTCTCTTCGAGGGCGGCCTTTTCGGCGGCTTTCTTCTCTTCGGCAGCCTTCTTTTCGGCGGCCTTCTTCTCTTCGGCCAAGCGCTTCTTTTCTTCGAGGGCGGCCTTCTCGGCGGCTTTCTTCTCTTCGGCAGCCTTCTTTTCGGCGGCCTTCTTCTCTTCGGCTAAACGCTTGGCTTCTTCCTTCGCCGCTTTTTCGGCAGCCTTCTTGCGTTCTGCAAAAAGCTTTGACAAGGTCCAGGCCTTGCCCTTGTTTCCCTTGAGTTTCAAAAGGAAGTTGGCGTCGTCAAGAGCGATTTCATTTTTGTCAGAGTTCAATGCCGGTCCCACAGTCATCTCGATCTTCAAGAAATCCATACCGCGGTACGGTTCCTTGAACACGCGCATGGAACGAACCATTTCGGCAGCGGCGTCTATATCGTAAGAACCCTCGCCCAAGGCGAAATCAGTTCCCGAAAAGCCCACCGTCAATTTTTGGGCCTTGGCATCGTACTTTTGGTAAAAAGTCGGTAAATCCTTGTTCGACGCAAACTGGAACACCACCGCACAATTCTTGGAATCACAACTGTAGCGAACATCCTTGATTAGCGCTGCATTTGCCGCCACCGCCACGAACAGGAACAAAGGAATGAATTTATTCATAATCATTACTGAGCCTTCTTGGATGTATAGGTGGTCAAGTTAAACGTAACCGACATGGTAATCGGCGTCCAACCGTGTGTCTCGGCCTTCTGCAATTCCGCAGCAATGCCCGAGTAACGGCTCAACCTTAAATTCGAGATTGCGGTCGGGTAATTGAAGTTCGCGATTTCGGCGAACAGGTAACCCAGCATGTGGTAACCCGAATTGACCGCAATAGAGTAACGATTCTCTATGTAGTGTTCCTTGGCAGAGCTTCCCTCGGGGTTGAATTTTTGGATTTGAACGCCGGAGCTGCGCAACACAGAATAAAGATCCTGCAAACGCAGCGGGATTTTTTCTTCTTCTGGGAACATTTCCTTCAGTTTCTCAAAATCCTTTTCGGCTTGAACCAGCTGGAGTTCCAGCTCCGCCACGCGATGTTTTTTGGCGTTAATCTTGTCGAGTTCCGCCTGTGCCGAGCCAAGATCGCGTTCAAGGCGTTCACGTTCCAGCACGAACGGGTCCCACATATAAGTATATACGCAGTAACCCACGGCAAGAATCAAAAGGATAATGAATATGGCGTATACGTTCTTTTTGTCTTTAAAGTCTATATTGCCCATACTACCCCTCCAAATCCTTTTTCAGGACAACCTTGATGGTAAAGTTGTATGCTTCTTCACCATCAACCTTGGTAGTAGCGATTGTCACCAGAGAAACCTTTTCGACACTCGCCTGCTTTTCGAGTTTTACCATGTATTCGGCAACTTCGGAGAAGTCAAACGTGGTGCCCTTCATTTCCAAGTCAAATTCGCCCATTTGACCGATGCTGGTAATCCACATGTTGGGAGGAAGCACCGAAGAAATATTCTCAAAGAGAATGACCCAGCGTTTTTTGCTGACCTGGATGCTCTTGAGCGCATTGATCTTGGTATTGATAACGGCTTGCTTTTGTTCCAAGTCGCCAATCTTGGTCAGGAGCGGACGCTCGCGTTCCACTTCATCTTTTACTCTCTGCACCTCTTGTTCCAAGCCGCTAATGGTCTCGGTAATAAACGCCTGCACCATGGCCACCGAAACGATGGCGACAATCAAAGCCACCGTCGGCCAAATCACACGGCGGTCCGTAATCCAAGAGAAATCCTTTTGCTTTTTTCGATACTCCGGAGGGAGGAGGTTAATCGAAATGCAAAGCGCTTTCTTTTCTGCAGCTTTTGTTTTTGTCTTTTTTGCCGCCATTAGAACTTCCTCATCGCGAGTCCCAGAGCAGGGGCATAAATGTTAGATAAACCGAGCGAAATACCGCCCTCACCAAAGACCTTGGCGTCGCACTCCACATAGCGGAACGGGTTCACCGTATCGGTCTCTATGCCAGTGCGTTCGGCAATGTAAGCCTTGAGTCCAGGAATGGAGGCGCCGCCGCCACCCAGCAAAATCTTGCTCAGTTCACTGGAATCTTCCGAAGACGAGAAGTAGCGGATACCGAACTCAATCTGGCCCATCAAGTCTTCAAAGGCGATCTTCAAAGTCTCTTCAACTTCGGCTTCCGAAAATCCATCCACGATAGACATGTCGCCTTTTTCAAAAATCTCGTGGCACTTGGCGGCATCGACACCCAAGTGCGTACACAACTTCGCAATCACCAAATCCAGCGAACCGCCGGTCATGGCACGCATCGAGTGGAACTTGCCGTTTTGAACAAACGCGATGCTCATCTTCTTTTCGCCAATGTTCACAATGGCTGCGGTCTGCTGGGCGTCCTCGGCAGAGGCGGTCGCCATGTACGAGTTGACCAAGCCAAAAATATCGACGTCCATCGCCGAGAGCTTGAGCGACCTGGACTTGAAGAACTGCGCCCAGGAGTCCAACAGGGCGTTCTTGGCGGCGACGACGTTCGCCGTGACCTCTTCGGCGTCACGAGATTCCACTTCGTAGTCGATGACGTTGTCCTGGTCATCGAAAGGCGGACGGGACTGCGCGGTCTGGAGAATAATAGCGGCTTCGTTCCCGTTTTTCGGGACTTTAACACTCAAACGGTCCACCAGCACACCACCGGCGCCGGCACCGCAGTTCACGGAAGCAACAACATCGACTGATTCATCGATAGGATGGCGGATCAGGAGCCTGGACATGGCTTCATTCAGCAGTTCAGCGCCATCCTTCTCCTTCTTTCCATCTTCACCCGTCGGAGCGTCGCCCTCGCGATGCTGGATTTCACCATTGACAATGGCACCTTCGGGTACAGGCTCCAAGTCGGCGTCGACAACGACCTTGCCACCGCGACTATTGTGGTAAACCTTAACGTACTTGATGCTGTAGTGGCCAACATCAATACCGACAGTTTCGCGTTCCCCGCGAATTTTAGCAATTAAACCTAAAGCCAAAATAAAACTCCGATCGGAAACAATACTACCCTAATTCTACCTTTAAATAACTCAAATGTCAAGCGGAAATTTCACCTAACTCATTGAAAATTAACTACTTAGCCCACTTTTTTGTCATTTTCGGAGATCTTTTTGTTCTTATGGACCTCAAAAATGTACTGAAGCACCATTTCCTGGGTCCAACCAAAGGCGCCGGTAAAGGACGCCGTCACAGAGAAATAATCCGGATATTTTGGATTTTTCCGCCCTAAACTGCGCAAAAGCTCGATTTCCACATCCTGGGGACCAAAGCTCGGAAGCTCAAAACGGATGTTCACATGCTGGCCACTTTCGCATTCCATGGGGAGTCCAAGAAGGATACCGCCAGCCGACAAATCGTAAAGCCTTCCTGAACAGGTGGTCCCGTCTGCAAAAACGGCCTCCACAGGGAAATCCACCACTTCACGGACCCAGCGACGCAACTGCTGTTTGTCCAATTTTACCGAGTGCTCCACGACGAATTCCCCGGGACGAGAAGCCACGACCTCCAGCCAAGCCGAGTACACGGCATCTTCGGGCCTGGTCCAACGGATGCGGATCCGCTTGCCTTCAAAGGACGAAGCAGGGCCAAAACTGCTGTCGTACAACACAGCCCATTCCTTCTCGTTTTTCCACAAAATTTCGGAACGCTTGAGTTTGGCGCCGTTTTCGAGGATAACGTCGACGCGGTCGCCCACGCCGAACTGCCGCGTCGAGCGGACATTCGCCAGCGGGTTCTTCGCCGTAAAGTCAAGCTTTTCGCGGAGTCCCGCCACCGCTTCGAGCGTTTCATCGCGAACCGTATGGACATCCCTAAAATCGTAGAAATCGGCAACCGCCGTCTCAAAAAGCGAAGCGGAATTCAACACCGCATCCTTGTTCTCGAACTTGGAGGCGCGGACCAACTTTTCCAACGTGCGGATTTCCTTAGGCGTCAGGCCGAATTCCTTGACTTTTTCGTCAAAGACATCTGTCCCGAACATCACTTCGTTTTCGCGACGCTGATTGCTTCGATGTATTTCGACCAGGGCAATCAGCGCCAGAATGAGCGCCAAAACAAAGAGAACCCAAAGAAGTTGCGTTGGATTGATCATCGGCAATTCCCTGTGTTACACCTCGGTCCAAACACCGTGGATATAGGAACCCAGGATGGATCCCTGGAGCTCCGTCCCCAAAAGCGGGCTGTTGCAAACATGGCCGGCAAAATCGGACTCGACCACCTTGTGCGGTTTGGCCGGATCGAACACAACCAAGTTAGTCAAGGCCTTATCGAACCCGGGCTTCGGAACCGACGCATCGACCCCCACCAGCTTCGCCGGGGCAGTCGACAAGAGTTCTATGGCGCGGGCCTCGCCCACACGGGCACTCAGCTTGCCCCAAATGGCAGGAAGCGCCACTTCCAGCGAGAGAGCGCCCGGAACAGAGTCCTCAAAGTTCACTTCGGTATCCTGAAGGAGCACCGGCGTGTGATTCATGCTGATTGCCGTGACCGTGCCGTCCTCGACTCCTTTCCACAAGGCCTCGCGGTCATCGGCAGAGCGGATGGGCGGAATGATGTGATATGCGGAATCCAGCGACGTAAGGCAGGAGTCTTCCAAAAGCAAGTGGTACAGTCCAACGTCACAAGTGACATCCAAGCCGTTTTTGCGGGCCTGGCGCACCAAGTCCAACGTCTCGCCGCAGGTGATTTGTTTAAAGTGCACCGGCACATCCAAAAAACGCGCCGTTTCCAAAACCGTGTAGGCGGCAATCGTCTCGGCAATGCGCGGGATACCCTTCATGCCGAGCATGTCGGAGTAGGCACCCTCGTGAACGCAGCCGCTCTTGCGAAGCGTGCGGTCCATGGGCTGGAAAAAGAATCGCTTGCCAGTCATTTTGCCATATTCCATGGCAAGCCGGAGGAACCTGGAGTGCGGGATGGGCGCGTTTCCGTCACCAAAGCCAGCAACGCCCTCGCAAGAATCCTCATCGGGTTCAACCCCCTCTGCCAGTTCCATCATTTCGGACAAACTATCTGTACCGAACGCACGGCTAAAGGCACCCAGGAACTTGATATCGAGGTTCGAATAAACGCCGTTCCGCACCAGGCGGTTCTCGGCAGCGGCAAGCTTTTCGCAATCGTCAATCGGGTTGGCGGAGCTTTCGTAAAGTCCACCATAAAAACCGCCGCGGTGCATGGCATCCAGGCCGTCACCAAAAGTGTAAACGTCATCGCGAAGCGGTTCCATAAAGTCGAGCCCCAGCCCAAAGAGGGCGGGCAGCACCAGGGCGCCTTTGCAATCGAACACGACCTTCGCCGAGGAACTTTTGCCCGATTCGTCAATGCAGCCCTGGGAGTCAATGCAAAGCTGGTCGCGTTTTTCAAAGGACTTCCCGTTCCAGAACTTCAGGTTCTTGAGCACGACCTGGTCCATGTTGCCGGCCCCGCAAAGATGATAATCCTTATACCTTTTCATTGTTACGGCCTCCAGCCAAAAGGAAGAGCACGGCCATACGGACGGCCACGCCGTTTGTCACCTGGTCCAAGATGACGGAATGGCTTCCATCGGCAATATCGGAATCCAGTTCCACTCCTCGGTTGATTGGACCCGGGTGCATAATGATGACCTTGTCCTTGGCATGCTCCAAAACATCCTCGGTAATGCCAAAGAAGTTGCGGTATTCCCGCATCGACGGGAGGAGGGCGTCATCCATGCGCTCCTTTTGCAGGCGGAGCGCGATAATGACGTCGGCGTCCCTGACCGCCTTGTTCACGTCGGGTTCCCAAGAAACGCTCCCCGCAAGTTCCTTGTACTGCAACAGTTCCGTATTGCGGGGAACCAGGGTGCTAGGACCGCAGAGCGTCACGTGCGCGCCCATGGTGGTCATGCCCCAGAGGTTGCTGCGGGCCACGCGGCTGTGGCGGATGTCGCCCACAATCGTCACGTTCTTGCCCTCGAGAGTGCCCAGCTTTTCTTCGATGGTGAGCATGTCAAGGAGCGCCTGCGTGGGGTGCTCGTGCGCACCGTCGCCCGCGTTCACGATAATCGCATTGCTGTTGTCGGCGAGGAACTTCGGGACACCCGTCCCCTTGTGGCGGACCACCACGATATCGATTTTCATGGACTCGATGTTACGGAGCGTATCGACGAGCGTTTCGCCCTTCTTCACGCTGGAGTTGGAACTCGTGAAGTTCACCGTATCTGCAGAGAGGCGCTTTTCGGCGAGTTCAAAACTCGTGCGGGTGCGGGTGCTATTCTCGAAGAACAGGTTCACTATCGTGAGGCCACGAAGGCTTGGCACCTTTTTGACCGGACGTTCCAGAATTTCTCTAAACTGCTTGGCATTGTCCAGAATCATGCGGATGTCTTGCTTGGAGACTCCCTGCAGGCCGAACAAGTGCTTGATTTGCAAAGAACTCACTTTAGTCCTCCACTTCCACTAAATAAACTGAATTTTCATTGTCGATAGGTTCTATCATCACGCGCACTTCCTGGTTCTGCGCAGTCTCCACCGTGAGGCCCACGCAGTCCGGGGCAATGGGGAGTTCGCGGTGCCCGCGGTCCACCAGCACGCAGAGGCGTATGGCGGCGGGGCGGCCGAGGTCGAGGATTGCCTGCATCGCGGCACGAACCGAGCGGCCCGTGTAGAGCACGTCGTCCACGAGGATGACCGTCTTGCCTTCCACGGAGGCGGGCATCTCGGTAAAGCGCATCTCGGTGGAAGCGCTGGGCTTGCGGTAGTGGAAGTCATCGCGGTAGAATGTCGCGTCGAGGCTGCCCATCTCGATGGGCTTGCCGAATTTTTGCGAGAGCCTGTCGCTCAGTTTCTTTGCCAGCGGAATCCCGCGGCTTGCCATGCCGAGGACAATCAGGTTCTCAGCGGAAGGGTGCATCTTTGCGATTTTCGCAGCCATTTCGTCGAGAGCGAATTCCATGGCCTGCGCGGAAAGCAATTCCTGGATACGTTTGCAGTTGTCTTTCATATACCTAGAAATTAGTTTTTTTAGGGCCAACTCGCTTTTAAAAGTTGTAATTTTCGTCCTATTTTTTATATATATGGGAAAAACAATAAATACCGGAGAAACATATGTTCAATCAGCTGGATAAACCGCAGGCAGGCGAAACCATCGCCATCATGAAAACCAACCACGGCACCATGAAGCTCCGCCTTTTTGAAGAACGCGTGGGCGAATGCGCCACGAACTTCATCGAACTTGCAAAGCAGGGCAAGTACGACGGCGCCCCGTTCCACCGCATCATCAGCGGGTTCATGATCCAGGGCGGCGACTTCACCCGCAGGAACGGCACCGGCGGACACTCCGCCAAGGGCCCCGGCACCACCATCGGCGACAAGTACGACCCGTGCCTCACCCACATGCGCGGCGCCCTCAGCTGGGCAAAGACC
>OCTX012214256.1_pt1 | contig 10209 bp, 10 predicted proteins | sample 1539691 | NCBI WGS metagenome assembly OCTX01 (sample SAMN02144231, study PRJEB22623) | gut metagenome | biome: sheep rumen | host: Ovis aries | place: New Zealand | reverse complement strand
TGCGCCCGTCTGCAATTGTAAGCATATTGTATCCTCCATTTACGCCATTGCTTTTCTTATTTGCTGTGCTGTTTTCATGTTATCACACTCCTATAGTCATCCATGATATGTAGATGTCTCTTGCAGCAGTCGAGTAACAACCGACATAGATTTTATTACCTGCAAGCGAACCCTGTGTCGCATAGGCTGTTCTTGCTGCCGCCACTCTGTTACCAAGTGATGCCAGACATATCGGATTACTCTGGTACGTGTATGGAAGTGTCACCTGCACTTCACTGTAAGTGTTTGCTGTTGCCGCGATGGTTTCTGCGCCCCAGCAAATATGAATGCCCCCAACTACGATGTGGTTACCAGTCTTTTTAGAGAACTCTGCTCCAGAAGAGAAGAGCGCGCCAGCCGCTTCTACATTGCCACTCCAATCGACCGTGAGGGCGTTAGAGCGGTTATTTGTATCCCCACCATTACCGATAATTACAGCGTAATCCCCGTAATCTAATCTTGATGATCCCATATCTACAATATTATATGTGCCTAATACGGTTTGCCCTTTTTTATTGGCAATCGTTCCCTCATTTTGTGAATGGGAATAATCTCCATCGGCACCAGTCTCCCACCCCTCGGAATGAGAAGCAAGACCGGTCGCGCCTGTCATGCTCCCTTCGGCATGAGATTGATGCCCCGTAGCCGCGCAAGAGTCGCCTTCAGCGTGACTACTGTACCCACTTGCGGTGACGTTTAACCCCGCTGCGATAGAATAATTACCTATAGTAGTATTACTTTGTCTAATTCCAAAATCATAGTATGGGGCTGTACTGCTTCCACTTGCACTTGCACCTTCCCCATACCCAATATTAGCTAATTGTGTCGTTCCATCAACCGCATAGAACCGTTGCCCTTTATCGTCGATTACGGAATGCGCCTTATTTACGTCACCAATTCTTGCTCCATCAGCCCCGAATATTGCCAGTTCTGTCAGCCCGTCTCGCACGGTCATCCCATCTGACGTAAGCAGTGTGTTTCCGCCGCCATTGGACGGGTCAGCAAGGAAATCGTCCTTTGGTATTTTTGTTATATGCGCCCCAGCCCCAGCACCCGTGTCGGTTTCTGTGTGCCAGAAGTACTGAGTAACTTTTTCCGTCATTTTCCCAACATTTTCGGCAACTTCCTTCGCTTCTTTTGCTGTTATACCGGCCTTTACCGCTTTTTCTTTTGCGTCGTCGGCGGTGGTGTCATCCGTAGGAGGCGCAGAAGCGTTACCGACCAGCCACGCGCTCCCTCCAGCGACTCGAGCCTGTACGACGTCACCTACACTTGCGTTGACCGTCTTCTTGACAGGTGTCTCATCGACGCCGCCCGGGATGTGTATCCACACGGTGTCGCCCTCGACTCTCGTTACGGTAGCCGTTGTATCATAGCCTTGCGTCTTCGCCTTCGACGCTTCCTTGATTGCCTTCGTTATCTGTTTGGTTGTGTTCATATAGCCGTCGCCTCCTCTTTCGTCCTGCAACCGTGCGACAGTTCAAGCGTCTGCGAAGTCACGCAGAACGACCCGTCAATACCTATCTCGGGATAGTTGATCCTGACGATGTTGCCCACGTTGACCTCCGGGTCGAACCGTCTCGAGTAAGACACCGTCCTCGCCGGGCTCTGCAATTCTTTGAGCCTCCGAAGCGCGTAAGCACCCAGCGACTCATTGTTCCCCAGCGTGACCGAAGTCTCTTCCGCCCATATCTCGCGCCCTCTGGACACCGTAGATAGCGACGACTCCGGATCATCGTCCCTTGCCACCGCCGTCAAGTCATCCGATATCGCTCGAAGCACGTTCGGGCACGAGTACCAGTCGTACTCATCCGTGACCGCAAGTTCGACCACGTCGTTGTCTGTCGCGTTGAACACTGCAGCAGTCTGATCTGCCTTCGGCTCGACATATATGACGCCCTCGCCGTCGATGCGGATCTGCCAGTTGATAGCGTCCAGCACCTTCTGCGCCAGTGTCAGATTGGTCTCGCCGTCTTCAGCGATGACCGCACTCTCCAGCTGTGGCAGTTCGCCATCTTCGCTGAGTACGACCGGAGCGATTCCCGTCCGCAGGAGACGCACCGCCGCATTAGGTGCCTTGACCTCTGACGGTACATAGAACCCTCGTTCTGTTAAGATGTCATCTATCGGTTTAAGCACCGAGTATAATTCGACCTTATATGTGTTCCTGAACCCGACAATATCCCGAGATGGAGCAGACGTCAGCCCGGTGAAGAGCGGTACGTGTGTGACTCCGTCCTGATCCGCATCAAGCCAGATCCGCACCCACGTCTCACCGCCTTCCGGAAGTTCGGTCGTCTCCACGTCGGCAGACTCAAGAAGATCCTCCGTCGACCTCTCGATCGAACCGCTCTTGATCTCAAGTCTGCCGATATCTCGCCATGTCCTCGGGTCGACGTATGTCATGTAGTATGAGCCTGTGAAACCCTGTGACCATATCATCGTGATTCACTCCATTCTGTGTAAGTCATGCCATCCAGGTCGACCGTGTCAACCTTCTGGATCGCTAACGAGTATTCTATCGTAGGCGAGTTATAAGCCTGCGACTCATCTACTTGCACGTCCGCCATGTACGAGCTGCCATCCGGTGTCCGAACGTGGCACAGCCCGGCGTATCTTGCGAGCGTCCTCATGATATAAGCCATCTCGCCGTCATCGTCTCTGACCAGTACGGTCGAGCCACTAACGTCTCTCGTAACAGCTTTGTTGTGGTCGCCTGCCACGTGTCCGCCGAGGTACGTCGTCCGCTCGAAGTCCTTCGCCCATTTGCTGCCGAGCCCGATATTGTACTCAAGCCCAGCACGCTGGCCACCGAAGTCGATGACCATAAGCCCCGGATCAAGTTGTGTGTATGATCCGTCGTCTTCTTCTATGGTGTCATACTCTGCGAACGCGTTGTCGGGTGTGATATAGTCGCCTGTCGCCGTGACCGTGACGACCTTGTATCCGCTGTCTCTTCCGAATGCCGGATACGGGTCAACGTACTCAGTTCCGAACTGTCCGCCCTCGATGATGAGTTCCGGACCGTCAGCGCCAAGTCTGTAGATGTCGCAGGTGTCACCCTCTATGTAGCCAGCGCCGGCGATCGGCGTGATCCGCGCGATGTAGTTGACGTCATCCGTGATGAATGTCGCTGTTGGCTCCCATGCCTGATGCGCCCAGTGGACTTTGAACAGGATCGGGTCTGCGTCTACGCTCTGACCGTAGTCGTCTGAAGCCGTCGCTACGAGTGAGTACCACGCACCGTCATCTAACCGCCCGATCAGTTCTTCTAAGGCGACGTTGATAGTGTTGGTGTCGTCTGCGTCAACAGTCTCAACGAAGACCGTCTCACCTATTGCGCCATCTGTCTGTGTACCGTCCGGTCTAAGTATCGGATAAGCGACCGCTCTCTCGATCGCGACAGACAGGTTGGTTGCGTTCGTCGTCGCGACCTCTACGTCAAACGGCATGGTATCGAGTATATTGTTGTCGTTGGTCGTGTAGCTTATAACGATCTCTGCGCCATCCGCTGGAGCTGTCGCCAGTGTGACTGTGGCGTCTGCGTAGTCCGTTACCGTAGCCGTTGCCCCATCGACCGTTACCGTTGGCGCGCTCGCCATGTTGTTCTCGCACAAGAAGGCGGTCGTCTCGCCGTCGCCTATCTGTCTCTCCACGAGGTCTTCTGCAGTCACTAACGTGGTCGACGTTATGGAGATCGTTGGTTTCGCCGCTATGACAAGTTCTACTGGTGTCGAATACTCTGACTCACCGCCCGACCCCGATCTCGTCTGCAGTGCCAGATAGATGGTCGAGCCGTTCGTCCATCCGTGATCCTGTGCGTATAAGTCAATGTGCTGTTCTGTAGTAGTTGCCCCGACGGACTCGCCATAAGTCCAGACGCCTTCCTCATAAGTCACCTCGACAATGTTACCAGCAATCTGCCCTGTGCCGTCCGTGCTGACGTATGACCAGTAAGCCGTGACCATACCTTCTTCCGTGATGGTCTCGTCTGACAGATAGAGCCGCGGGATCGCTGGAGCAGATGACAGATCTATGCTGCGTTCTTCAGACCACGGTGACAGTGTCTCACTCTCGTTGACTTCTCTGACCGATCTGATCCTGAAGTACCACGTCGTACCTGTCTCAAGCCCAGTGATGAACCAGCTGCTTGCGATCTCTTTGATCTCGTAAGTTTCAGGCTCTTCGTTACTCATCCAGTTATCGGGATCGTCCGTCCACGCGATGATAACGCCTGTAGCGTCTGACCATGTGTTCGTCCACTGTAAATAGACTTTGCCGTCTGTAGTCGTTGCCGCCAAACTGTCGAACGTCGGAGCGGTCGCCATCGTCGTGGCGTAACTGTAGTACTCCGACGTCATCGACACGCCGTCAGCTGATACGTTTCTTATGTGGATAGCGTAGCCATCTTCGTCCGTAAGGTCTTCGGTACTGCTTATGGTCGCCGTGGCTGCCACGCTGGCGATAATGCCGATCAGCACGTAGTTCTCGAGCCCCATAGCCGAGTACCTCTCGAGGTACACTTCCATGTACGCGCCCGGAAGTTCCGTCCCGGCGTCATCGACATCAACGTTGACCGTGAAGCCGAGTTTGGTGACCGTGCCGACTGATACTGTCAGCGACGGAGTCGTGAGCCGCCCCGTTATGACCCTGTAGGCCTCCGAGTATGACTCGATACCGTCGTGCTCTGTCTTAACCCTTGCCCACAGGCACTCGTCCAGCCCGACCTTCGCATTGGTCGTCACCTGGAACTTGTACGAGTTCTTCGCGCTGTTGTAACTGTAGTCAGACCCGTCCGTCCAACTTGCTCCGCTCGGGACGCCCATACCTGACGTCGGTGTCTCTATCAGGTACTGCGGCGTGACCTTGTCGACTCTCGCGGACGCGCCTGAAATATTGACGTTGTAGGTCATGCTGTAGTACGACGTCTTCGACGAGTACGTTACCGCAGGCTCGCCCCATGTAGCGATCGGCGCTGTATTGAGTGCGTGACGCTTAGACACTATCTTGGACTTGCCCTTCGGCCCGACTGCTCTTATCTGAAAAACCCTCGTGACGCCGACTTGATTGTCCGTGTACGTGTACGAGCTCGACGACGCGGGTGTCCAGTTCGACCAGCCCTTGGAGCCGTCCGGCGCGCTGTCGCACTTCGTCCTGTAGACGCATCTGTACTGCCACTTAGTGTTAGTGTCGTTCGCGTTGCTCGACCACGTGAACTTCGTCCTGTTGGCGCTCACGTTTTCGACTGATAGCGTAGGTGCTGGTGGCTTTGCTACTGAGTATGTCTCGGATGACGATGACCACGCCGATGCGATGTAGCCCTTGTCGTCCCTCAGTATCTTCGTCTGTACCTGTATCTTCGTAATTTTCGTTGAAGCAGCCAATTTGAACGAGTACGAAGTCGCCTTCTTGCCGATGGTCTTCGTGCGCCACTTGCGCCACTTCTTGCCGTTGTGTGTCCTGTAGCGGATGTGCTGGCTCTTAGGGTCTTTTGTTTTTATCTTCCAGGAGGCGGTGAATTTGTTACCGTTCCTCTTAATAGATAGTCCCGTGTTGTGGGACGTTGTTTTCTTCGCCATGACTCCTCCTTATATGGAACCCATCCGAACCTGTCTCCGGAGTTCTCTCGCAAACCGCTGAGCGTACTGTTCCGGGCTCTCGTCTGACGTGGCGTTAAGTGTCACGTTAAAGACGTTACCTCTGCCGCCTATCTTCTCGGCGATGATGTCCGCCCACTGGGTGTTACGTTCGAGTGGCAGGAGTGCTTCCTTACCTGCTTCGCCTGCGCCTATGCCTATAAGCGTTGCCGAATCAAGTACGCCGCCTCGAGCCGCCCACGTTACGCCGATGCTTGGCTTCTTGCCTTTGCCACCGATGCCGTATGGTAACTTACCACCGCTGATATTGATCTTCGGCTTCTTGAGTCCGCCCAAGAATTTGAACGGGTGCGTGACTGCGCTGATAAACGTCTTAACTGCACTCTTAACGGTGTTCATGATCCTCGACACCGCTCTTAAGACGACTATCGCACGGTTGATGTTCGCGCTCATTGTCCTGAACGCCGCACCAAGAACAGCCCCGACCAATCTTGCCAGCGGACGAAGTACCGCCCTTGTTAACTGCAGGAACACTCTCAGTAACGGCTTTGCTGCGCTGTACAGCCTTGACACGCTCTTCATCGCTGAACTTGCCGCTTCACCGAAGGATGACATGCCCGACGTGTTACTGAAAGCGCTCGCTATAGTTGATCCGATCTCTTTGCCGAAGTCGACGATCTTGCCGAAGATGTTGCCGATCTCAGCACCCGGACCGTTGACGAACGCGCCGAACGCATTGGAAATGCCCTCCATAACCGTGCTCAGCCCAGTGAACACCGCGTTGCCCAGTGGCTCAAGTAACTGTTTAAACTGATTCTTGACGAGTTCCACACGCTCGGCGAAGTCCATCGTCTTGCTCTGTGTGTCGTTGATGATCCCGCTGGAGTCAGCCATCGCCGCGCTGAAGTCGTCTATCGACATCGAACCCGACTGTACAGCCGCAACGAACTGTGTTGCGCCCTTAGTGCCGAACAGGTCAGCCGCTGCGCTGATCGCCGAAGCCTCGTCGCCCTTCTCAATGTATCCGCCGATCTCCTCAGTAACTCGTTTCATCGCTTCGGCTGGTTCTTCGCCGTCCTTTGCGATGGTTGTCAGTGCCTTCGACATCTTCGACATCGTTCCGCCGGCATCGAGACCTGCCTTATCAAGCAGACCTGCCATTGCAGCAGTGTCCTCGAACGAATAGCCGAGCGCCTGCATCTGCGGTGCTGCCGATTCCATGATCCCGGTCAAGTCGTTCATGCCGATACCTGTAGACTGGCTGATAGCGAACAGGTTATCGAGCTGTCCGCTCATGTCCTCCGCTGACGTGCCCCATGCGGACATCGCTCCGGAGAACGCCTCCGTGTCGAACGCCTCGCCGGTCATGTCGCCGACCTGCGCGATCTGTGTGCCGACCTGCGTCAGTGTGTCGCCTGTAAGCCCGAGCCTCGTGTTCAGATCCTGTACGAGATCTCCTGCGTCTCCGAACGATACCGGAACAGTCGTTGCGATACCCTTCGCTGAGTTCTGAAGGTCTTCTAGTGCCTTGCCTGATGCACCCGTGCCGACTATGATGGTGTCGGTCATCTCATCAAATTCCGAGCCGATATCAAAAAGAGCCTTCCCGACTCCCGCAACCGCGGCAACCGGCAAGGCCTTCGTCATGACACCTTTGAGCGCACCCAGTTTAGCGCCGAGTCCTCCAGTGAAGGCCGTCCCGGCAGCCGATGATGCCGCCGTTCCTGCCGAGGACGCAGCCGAGCCCATCTGTGAAGCGATCGCCTGCTGAGCGCCTTGCATATTCGGGATAACCGTTACGGTCGCTTTTGCAACCTCAATCATTCCGCTCATGGTATTCCTTCCTCTTGTTCTCGAGCCACTTACGGAACTCTCCACGAGGGAGCGCTCCCTTACCGAAGTGCCGAACGTTGTCCCGCCGTTCGTCCATTCCCGGTCTCGGGTATGGCGTTATCGGCTTGCTCGCCTTGTGCTCGCCAATAGCAACCAGGTTCGCGTTGATTTGCGCGAGCATATCAAATATATCAGCGAGTATCCCGTTCGTCTTCAGTCTAGTAGCCCATAATGCATTCTCTTCATCCAGTTCCCTAGCGAGAGCCGAATCGTTACTGTCATATATAACAAAGGACGCGAGCGCATCCCATGATAAGGTGCGCCCGATGTCCTTCAGTTCGTGACCTGTTTTTGTGAGTAGATCATACTCGATCGCCCCGTCGTGCTCTGTCACAAAAGCCGAGAGGCTGACTATTCCCCCATCGCTTCGAAGTAGGCGTTGCCCAGCTGCATCCACTGATTGTCGCCAATCTCTTCGTCTGCAAGTTCAGGGCACACACTTATGAAGAAATCTCTGTACGCACTCAGGAGTGCACCCGGGTCTGTCTCGGTCTTCATTCCAAGTGCGCCAATGTCCTTCCACTGCTCGTATGGTATCTTCTCCAGCTGGGGGATGACGTGCTCACCGTTTGCGCCGTCAAACACGAACGGCTCGTGATAGGTGAGTTTGAATTTTTTTGCCTTTGCCATATAAAACTCCTTATACAGTCTGACCGTCGTCAGTGATGATCTTGAAGCCGTCCTGCAGAGCAGTGATCGTCGGTGTCCAAGTGATAGCTGAACCCGGCGCGAACGTTACAGACTCCATTGCTGTTATCTGTCCGTACTCGCAACCGATAGCGATAGCGTCATCGTCGTCCTTCATGATGAACAGGAAGGCCTCTTCAGGCGGAAGTGTTGCCTGCGTAAGTGACGCTGTTACCAGTGCGCCGTGTGCGGACGTTGCCGCTGACGTGCTTGTTGAGCCCTCGCCCAGTATAGTTTCAAGCGTCTCCTGAGTAGTGTCCATGACCGGTGCCTGAATAGTCTCAGTGTGCTCGGTCAAGATCGTGCGCTTGATCTTGTTCGCCCAGTTGCGAAGGTTCTCAGTTGACTTGTCGAGCGTCAGGGTGATGCCGTCTGCTGATACGTCGCCGACTTCCTTCCACGCACTGTTCAGAGCTTCAAGCGGATAAGTCGGGAGCGCAGTCCCTGCCGGAGCGTGATAGAACATACCGCTCTCGCATCCAACCCCAAGCTTAGTATCATGTGTTGCCATGTTGTACCTCCATTAATCTAACGTTACTGCCTCACGGTGTGCTGTAACCATCAGGGTCGCAGAACACATCGCAAGATCTGGCCGTATCGGGTCATCGCCCCACGAGTAGAGCGAGTTGACCTCGACGTGGCTGAATCCTTTATTTTTTGTCGTTTCGAGGATCGCGACAGCGTTCCGGAGCTGTTCCAGTGCGTCCGCTTCGATATCTGCTCGGGAATCAAGTACGACCACGAACGTGTCGACCTTGCCCTTACCGGTCGCAGTCGCCTCCGTATCGCCTCCAGTCCCCTGTACCAGCACGCACGGTGCCGTGAACTTCTCCGGGAGCGGTCTGCAGTACGCATCCATATACGGCTCCAGCGCGGATCTGATCGCGTCCTCGACGTCAATACTTCTGTATATCGTCTTCATTACTTCACCGCCCTTGTCAGCGCCTTGTTCTCGCTTTCTGCGACTCTAGACGCGAAGTCTGTTGTCGTTACGCTGGCGACCCATCTGCCGCCACCATAACTGCCTTGCCACGTGTTCACGGAGAAGCCCTCAGACTCCCCGGTAATGTTGGCGTCAGCCTTCGACTTGATGTCCTTCGCCGCCGCTTCAACGCACTGCTTCATACCAGCCGAGAGCAGGATCTGCTTGAATCCGTCCGAATTGAACTCCAGTTTGATGTCCGCCATCAGCCTTCCCACCTTTCAATCGTCGCTTGCTTGTTGCTCAGCGCACCGGTAGGAGACACCCATGGCCTCGTCATACCGCTGACGACGTAAGTGTTGCCGTCGTACACGATGCGGTCGCCTTCCTGTACGTCTGCGTCCGGTTGCATGTACAGCGTAAAGCTCTCAGCGATGCCCAGAACGCGTCCATCCTGTGACAGCGACGTACTGGCTGGCTGTACCGAACACCCGGAGATCTCCATCTGATCAGGATCATCCCAGTCAGGGACGACCGACCCTCGCACTGTTCGCGTTCTCGCTCTTAACCTTGTAACCGTCTGGCTGAACCATGATGGAAGCATCTAGAACACCCCCTGTATACGGTAAGGCTCGATGACCTCTTTATTGTCGTCCGCCAGAGCGGTAGACCTTGCGGAGTTCGTCCAGTTCGCTGAGTAAGTAATGGATACGCCGCCAGCTGTCTCGGACTGGATGCCGGCAGATGAAGCCAGCGCATGCGTTACTCTATGAGCGACCAGTTCCTTGAGCCCGTCCATGAGACCTTCAGGAACGCCTGCGACGTACTTGACGCAAATCTTCGTGTATGGCTGAAGACCGAAGTCAATTCCGAACACACGCACGATCCCGTTCGGCTCGACCACAAAGTGCGCCTGATCGGTGTCTTCTGTGTACTCCGCTTCGCCTATGGTGATAGACTCGACCTCTGACACGTACTTCGCTGGTAACTGGATCAGCACCCCACCGTGCACGATCTTGACCGCGCCATTGAACACCGTCGCGTCGAACTGGCAAGGATAAGACGGATACA
>OCTX012286927.1_pt1 | contig 10214 bp, 6 predicted proteins | sample 1539691 | NCBI WGS metagenome assembly OCTX01 (sample SAMN02144231, study PRJEB22623) | gut metagenome | biome: sheep rumen | host: Ovis aries | place: New Zealand | reverse complement strand
GCGGGGCCGCGCCTTTATTATTTTCATTGATCAGTCTTCGTCGTTCGAAGCAACCTGCTCCGCGCGATCCTTGATCTGCTTCTCCTGGACATCCGCCGGAGCCTGCTCGTAGCGCGCAAACTCGTAGGAGAACTCGCCCTGACCGCCGGTCATGGAGCGAAGGACCGTGCCGTAGCCGTAAAGCTCCATCTGCGGGATGTCGGCCTCGACGATCGTATTGCCCTTGTGGTCCGGGTTCATGCCGAGGACACGTCCGCGTCTCTTGTTGAGGTCGCCCATGACGTCGCCGGTGAACTTGTCGCGGACCTTGACTTTCAGGTTGACGATCGGCTCAAGGAGGACCGGGCCAGCCTTCATGAAGCCGTCCTTGAAGGCAAGGTGGGTCGCGGTCTTGAATGCCTGCTCGGAGGAGTCGACCGGATGGTAGGAACCGTCATACAGGGTAGCCTTGACGCCGACGACCGGATAAGCAGCCAGCGGGCCCTTCTGTACGCACTCGGCGAGACCCTTCTCAACCGCCGGATAGTAGTTCTTCGGGACAGCGCCGCCGACGACTTCAATCGCGAACTCGTAAGGCTTCGTCATGTCGCCGCTCGGCTCGAAGCGCATCTTGACGTGACCGTACTGGCCGTGTCCGCCGGACTGCTTCTTGTGCTTGCCTTCGACGTCGGATTTCTTGCGGATCGTCTCGCGGAAAGCGACCTTCGGCTCGATGAGATCGATGTCGACTTTGTAGCGCTCTTTCAGCTTGCTCTTGATGATCTCGAGCTGCTGGTCCCCGATGCCGTAGAGCAGGGTCTGACGGTTCGCGGCGTCATTTTCAACGCGGAAGCTCTGGTCTTCCGCCGCCAGCTTGGCGAGGGAGGAAGCGATCTTGTCTTCTTCACCCTTCTTGACGGCTTTGTAGCGCTTCACCGTGTACGGTGTGGAAATCTTGGTCTTTGCAAATGCAACCGGAGCCGCCTTGGAAGACAGGGAATCGCCGGTGGAGACGTCACCGAGCTTCGCGAGAGCGCCGATATCGCCGGCGAAGAGCTCCGGAACTTCCTGGGCCTTGTTGCCGATCATCACGTAGAGCTTGCCGAGGCGCTCGTCATTTTCCTTCTGCACGTCGTAGAGCGTGTCGTCGGACTTGATGACGCCGGAGCAGACCTTGATGAAGTTGTATTTGCCGATGAACGGGTCGGCGATGGTCTTCCAGACATAAGCGGTCTTCGCTTTCTGGAAATCATAGTCGGCCTCGAAGATCTCATTGGTCTTCTGGTTGATGCCCTTGCAGGATCTCTGAGCCGGATTCGGGAAGATTTCAACGATATCGTCCAGCAGGTTGGCAACACCCTGAAGGTTGATCGGAGCGCCCATGCTGACCGGAACGATCGAGCAGTCGCGGATATTGGTCGCCAGCGCGGCGGCGATCTCAAGATCGGAGAACTCTTCGCCGGCGAAGTAGCGGTCCATGAACTCCTCGGAAGTCTCGGCGACGGACTCAAGAAGAGACTCTCTGTAGGTCTCAAGATACTCCTTAAGGTATTCCGGAACCGGGCACTCGACCTTCTCCTGCTTGTTCACGAACTTGCGTCCGCTCTGCTTGATGATGGAGACATAGCCGACGAACTTGCCGTTCTCACGGATCGGCATGTGGATCGGGGCGATCTTCTTGCCGTACATTTCCTGCAGCTGCTCAACGATCCCTCTGAAGCTGACGTCGTCATTGTCCATCTCGGTCACGAAGAACATGCGCGGGATATTTCTCTCCTCGCAGAGCTCCCATGCCTTCTCGGTACCGACCTGGATGCCGTCCTTGCCGGAGATGACGATGATCGCCGCATCCGCGACGCCGACAGCCTCCTCGACCTCGCCGACGAAATCGAAGTAGCCGGGCGTGTCAAGGATGTTGATCTTGCATTTATTCCACTCTACCGGTACGACAGAGCTGCTGATGGAGAATTTTCTCTTCTTCTCTTCAGAGTCGTAGTCGCTGACGGTATTGCCGTCGGCAACCGTACCCATGCGGTTCGTAATACCCGAAAGGTACGCCATAGCCTCGGTCATCGTGGTCTTTCCCGCGCCGCCGTGGCCAAGAAGAACGACGTTGCGGATCCTGTCAGTTGTATAAACGTTCATGAGTAACCTCCTGTGAAATCAAATATGTATTTATTGTACTAAAAACCCCGCCAATATTCAAGGCTAAATGTCAAATATGTCGAACAAATTCACGGGGACGGTTCTTCACCCGTTGCGGGACGGTTCTTCACCCGTTGGGGGACGGTTCTTCAACCGTTGAAGAACCGTCCCTCACCCGTTGAAGAACCGTCCCTCACCCGTTGAAGAACCGTCCCCAGGCCGTTGAAAACTAATCCCCTTTACAAATCCGCTTTATTGCGGTAAAGTGAATAGGACGGTTTTGCCGTCAGGACACAGAAAGGATGCGGCGAAAGCCCATTTGGAAAATGAACGAACAAACCATCACTTTATGCGAAGCATTCCCGGCCGTCGGCGTCATCGGCCTCGGCCTCATCGGTGGATCCCTTGCCAGAACGATCCGCCGCGTCTGCCCGGACACCCGCATCGTCGGATACAACCGCCGCCGCGAAGTCGCGGAAACCGCCCTCGCCGACGGAACAATCAATGATATCGCGGACGAGTCGCTCGCGCAGTTTTCCGCCTGCGACCTTATTTTCCTCTGTGTGCCGGTCGTGACCGCGCTCAATTTCATGGAAAAACTCAAGATGATCGCGAAGCCCGGCGCCATCCTGACCGACGTCGGCTCCGTCAAGGGGGATATTCACAGCTACGTGGAGGCCCACGGGCTCGAGGATCTCTTCATCGGCGGCCACCCGATGGCCGGTTCCGAGAAGACCGGGTACGAGAGCGCCACGGACCGCCTCTTCGAGAATGCGTTCTACATCATAACGCCCGCCTCGAACACCTCGATTATGCGCCTTTCCGCCTTTGCCTCCTTCATCGAGGCGATCGGAGCCCTCCCGCTCATCATGTCGCCCGAAGAGCACGACCGGACGGTCGCCGCTGTCAGCCACCTGCCGCACGTGATCTCCGCAGCCCTCGTCAACCTTGTCCACGACCAGGACGGCGATGAAAAATACATGCACACCGTCGCAGCCGGCGGCTTCCGGGACATCACGCGCATCTCCTCCTCCTCGCCGCAGATGTGGCAGGAGATCTGCCTCGCCAACACCGAGGAGATAGTTGGTATGATAGACGCTTACATTTCCAAGCTGATCGACTACCGTCTCGCCATCAGAAATGAAAACAGCGATGAGCTCCTCTCCATCTTCTCCGACTGCAAGGAGTACCGCGACAGTTTCGACACCGTCGCAAAGGGCTCCGTCCCGAAGGAATACCGGATCTACATGGACCTCGTCGACGAGGCAGGCTCCATCGCCTCCGTCGCGACGATCCTGGCGGTCCAGAACATTTCCATCAAGAACATCGGGATCATCCACAACCGGGAGTTCGAGCAGGGCGTTCTCCGCATCGTCTTCTACGACGAGCAGTCGATGGAGGACGCGGTGAAGACGCTCACCTGGCGCAACTACAAGATCTATCGCTGATGAATCGAGGTAAAATATGATTATCAAACAGCAGGGCCCGCTCAGAGGCGCGCTCCGCGTCCCGGGCGACAAATCCATCTCCCACCGGGCCGTCATGCTGGGGAGCCTCGCCGAGGGCGAGACACGCATCCGGGGCTTCCTCAAAAGCGCTGACTGTCTCGCGACGATCGACTGCTTCCGCCGGATGGGCATTTCCATAGAGGAAACATGTCGTGAACTCACCATTCACGGCAAAGGCCTCCGCGGACTTTCGGCACCTGCCGGCGCGTTAAATGCCATGAACAGCGGCACCACCACACGGATCCTGGCCGGCATTCTCGCCGGGCAGGATTTTCCTGTCACGATTGAAGGCGACGAGTCTCTCTCCCGCCGTCCGATGAAGCGGATCATCGATCCTCTCTCCCGCATGGGCTGCCGGATCGAGTCTGTAAACGGCAATAACTGCCTTCCTCTGAAAATAAAAGGCGGCCGCCTCTCCGGCATCCGCTATGACAGCCCGGTGGCCTCCGCCCAGGTAAAATCCTGCATCGCCATGGCCGCCCTCTACGCGGACGCGCCGACGACGATCACTGAACCTTATCTCTCCCGAAACCACACGGAGCTCATGCTCCGCGGCTTCGGCGGCGAGGTCACGAGCTTCACCGATCCGGAGACAGGACGTCCTGCTGTGACAGTCATGCCGGAACCGCACCTTTCAGGCTGCGATATCACGGTTCCGGGAGATATTTCTTCCGCCGCTTACTTTATCGCGGCAGCCCTCCTCGTCCCGGGCTCGGAAGTGACCCTTACGGGCGTCGGCATCAATTCGACCCGCGACGGGATCCTGCGCGTCTCCCGCGCCATGGGCGGCCGTATCACCGTCGAAAATGTCCGCACCGAAGGCGGTGAGACGACCGCCGACATTACGGTCAGTGCCTCCCCTCTTCACGGTACAGAGATCGGCGGGGCTCTCATTCCGACTTTGATCGACGAGCTTCCCGTCATTGCGGTCATGGCCGCCTGCGCGGAAGGGACGACCGTCATCAAAGACGCCGGGGAACTTCGCGTGAAGGAGTCCGACCGGCTCGCTCTCATCGCAGGGCACCTTAAAGCTATGGGAGCGGACCTCACGGAGACGGAGGACGGGCTGATCATCCGCGGGAAACCGGCGGATTCGCACCCCTTAAGAGGCGCGGTCATCGACCCTCACGGGGATCACCGGCTTGCGATGGCATTCGCGGTAGCCGGGCTCGCCGCCGACGGCCCCACCGAGATCCTGGACGCCGGGTGCGTCGACATCTCCTATCCGGGGTTCTTCGCGGATCTGGCTTCGCTGCAGGGACGGTTCTAGGCACAAAAAAACGATTCTCGAAAAGAGAATCGTTTTTTTGTACAAGAACCGTCCCTGAACACCGTCACACGATAATCATCGCATCCCCGAAACTGAAGAACCTGTACCGCTCCTTCACCGCCTCCTCATAGGCGGCCAGCACATGTTTCCTCCCGGCAAACGCCGACACCAGCATGATGAGCGTCGACTCCGGCAGATGGAAATTTGTGATGAGCCCGTCCATCATCTTAAACCGGTACCCCGGATAGATAAAGATATCGGTCCAGCCGCTCTTCTCTCTCAGGATATACTCGCCGGGCTCCGCGGTCCCCGCGCAGGCGTCCGCCTCCGGCACCGCCTTCTCCGTCACACCGCCGTCAGCCCGCTCCGCTGCGCTCTCGATCGTCCGGCACGAGGTCGTCCCGACGCAGATCACCCGGTGGCCGCTCCTTTTCGTCTCGTTGATGAGTTCAGCCGTCTCCTTCGGGACGATGTAGAACTCGGAGTGCATGTGGTGCTCCTCCACATTGTCGGATTTGACCGGCCGGAAGGTCCCGAGGCCCACGTGCAGCGTCACATGCGCGATATGGACGCCCATCGCCTCGATTTCCCCGAGCAGTTCCTTCGTAAAATGCAGCCCCGCCGTCGGCGCCGCCGCGGATCCTTCATTTTTCGCGTAGACCGTGTTGTAGCGTGTTCTGTCCTCAAGCTTGTGGTGGATGTAGGGCGGCAGCGGCATCTCCCCGAGCGCGTCCAGCACCTCCTCGAAAATGCCCTCATAATAAAACTTCACCAGCCGGTTCCCCTCATCGACAATATCGACGATCTCGCCGATGAGCGGAGCCTTCTCCGCCGTCCCGTCCGGGCTGCCGAAGAGGATCCGGGAGCCGATCCGGCATTTTTTGCCCGGCTTCACCAGCGTCTCCCACGTATCCGCGCTCTTCCGGGTCAGGAGCAGGATCTCCACCTTTCCGAGGCTCCCCTCGCGAACGCCCAGAAGGCGCGCCGGGATCACCTTGGTGTCGTTGATCACCAGGGTGTCGCCGGGCTTAAGGTAAGAGGCGATGTGTTTGAAGCTGTCATGCCTCACCTCGCCGGTTTCGCGGCCCAGGTTCAGCAGCCTTGAGGAGGAGCGGTCCAGGAGCGGGTCCTGCGCAATCAGTTCTTCCGGGAGGTCATAATAAAAGTCGCTTGTTTTCATTTTCCGTACCTTTAAAACGGCGGAGCATATGCCCCGCCGATCCTTTTTTACTTTCTCAGTTCGATGTTCATTCTCTCAAGACCGTTCAGGATCTTGTTCATCGCGGACGTGATCTCGGACTCCTCCATCGTCTTGTCCGGATGGCGGAACACGAGGCTGTAAGCCATGGACTTGAAGCCCTTCGTGATCGGAGCGCCCTCGTAGATGTCGAAGAGCCTGTAGCTCTCGAGGATCTTGCCGCCGCGCTGCGCGATGACCTTCTCGATCTCCGCGGCCGTCACGGCGTGCGGGACGATCATGGAGATGTCGCGGGTGACCGCCGGATACTTCGCGATGCCCGTGTACTTGCGGTCGAAGGTCGCGAACGGCAGCACCGCCGGGATGTCGATGACTGCAACGTAAGCGCGGTCGCCGATCTCATAATTGCGGCGGACGAGCGGGTGGACCTCGCCGATCTCACCGATCCTGACGCCCTCATAGAAGATCTGCGCCTGGCGGCCCGGATGCAGGTAGTTCTTAAGAGTCTCCTTCGTGTACTCCGGCTTCTTCGCCATGCCGAGTTTTCTGAGCAGAAGCTCCACAACGCCCTTCATATCGAAGAAATCGCCCTCGCCGTACATGCCGAATGTGAACTGCATGCGCTCATCCGGCAGCTCGGTCAGCGGCAGGGACTTCGGCAGGTAGATGTTGCCGTGCTCGTAGAGTCGGACATTTTTGTTGCGGCGGTTGTAGTTGGTCGCCAGGGAGGTCAGCATGCCGTTCAGGGAGGTCGTCCTCATGATGGAGAAATCCTCGCCGAGCGGGTTCGCGATCTCGATCGCGTTCCGGAGCGGGTCATTTTCCGCAAACATCAGCCTGTCAAATGCCTTCCTCGACTCAAACGAATAGCAGTAAGCCTGGGAGAATCCGCAGTCCTCGGCGACGTCGCGGGCCAGAGCCAGCACGCGCATGTCGAACTGGAGCTTGCCGGCCGTCGCTGCGCCCGAAGGCAGGGTCGTCGGGATCTTGTCGTAGCCGTAGAAGCGGGCAACCTCCTCCGCAAGGTCGCAGGTGCGCAGGACGTCCTGGCGCCAGGTCGGGACGATGACAACATTTTCCTTCTCGTCGTAGGAAAGACCGACCTTTTCAAAGATGTCAATCATCATATTTCCGGAAAATGAAGTTCCCAGCAGCGCATTGATCTTCGCCGGCTCGAACGGGACCTTCTTCGGCTGCCATTTCTCGTCATAGACGTCGACGATGCCGCCGACGACCTCGCCTGCCCCGAACTCTACCATGAGCTCGCAGGCGCGGTTCACGGCCAGCTCCGCTGTGTTCGGGTCGAGACCCTTGTCAAACTTCTGGGAAGCGTCGGTCTGCAGGCCGATGCGCTTCGAGGAGAGGCGGATGTTCGTGCCGTTGAAATTCGCGGCCTCGAAGAGGACCGTCGTGACGGAGTCCGTGATCATGGAGTTTTCGCCGCCCATGATGCCGCCGATGCCGACCGGCTTCTCGGCGTCGTTGATCATGATCACGTCATGATCGAGCTTTCTCACCTGGCCGTCGAGCGTCGTGAACTCCTGGCCGTCTTCAGCCCGCTTCACGATGATCTTGTGGCCGGCGATCAGGTCGTAGTCGTAGGAGTGCATCGGCTGGCCGTACTCCTCCATGACATAGTTCGTGATGTCGACAACATTGTTGATCGGGCGGATCCCGTTGGAGGCGAGAGCGCGCTGCATCCATTTCGGGGAGGGTCCGAGCTTTACATTTTTCACGACGCGCGCGGTAAAGCGCGGGCAGAGATCCTTGTCGATGACCTCGACGCTGATGTAGTCGGAAGCCTTCTCGTCGTTGCCGGTCTCCTTGATGACCGGCTCGTGGAATTCCTTGCCGAAGGTCGCGGCGGCCTCGCGGGCGATGCCGATCACGCTGTAGCAGTCCACGCGGTTGGACGTGATCTCGTACTCGATGATCGCGTCGTGGAGGCCCAGAAGTTCGATCGCGTCTGCGCCGACCTCGGTGTCCTCCGGGAACACGTAGATGCCGTACTCCGGAGCTTCCGGGTACAGCTCACGGGTGGAGCCGAGCTCCTCGATGGAGCAGATCATGCCGTGGGACTCGACGCCGCGCAGCTTGCCTGCCTTGATCTCGATCCCGCCGGCCGTCCTGCCGCCGTCCCTGCCGCCGGCCACTCTGCCGCCCTCAAGGACGACCGGGACCTTCTGGCCTGCCGCGACGTTCGGAGCGCCGCAGACGATCTGGAGCGGCTCTCCTTTTCCGACGTTCACCGTGCAGATGTGCAGGTGGTCCGAATTCGGATGCGGCTCGCAGGTGAGGACCTCGCCGACCACAATATCTTTAAGGTCGCGGTCAAGCTCCTCGAAATTTTCAACCTTTGTCCCGGACAGGGTCATAGCGTCCGCATACTCGCGGGCGGTGACGTCAAGGTCCGGCACATATCTCTTGATCCAGGAAAGTGATGTATTCATAGTAAATGGTTCCTCCTATCAGAACTGGCTGAGGAAGCGGTCGTCATTTTCATAGAGCAGCCGCATGTCGTCGATCTCGTACTTGAGGAGCGCGATGCGCTCAAGGCCGACGCCGAACGCGAAGCCGGTGTAGACCTCCGGGTCGATCCCGCACATTTCAAGAACGTGCGGATGGACCATGCCGCAGCCGAGGATCTCGATCCAGCCGGAGCCCTTGCAGAAACGGCAGCCCTTGCCGCCGCACTTGAAGCAGGACACGTCGACCTCCGCCGACGGCTCCGTGAACGGGAAATGATGCGGCCGGAACTTCGTCTTCGTCTCCGGGCCGAACAGCTCCTTCGCGAAGACGTCCAGGGTGCCCTTCAGGTCCGCGAACGTGATGTTTTTGTCAACGACGAGTCCCTCGATCTGATGGAAGGACGGCGAATGCGTCGCGTCCACCTCGTCCGAGCGGAACACGCGGCCCGGGGAGATCATGCGGATCGGGAGCTGCCCTTTCTCCATGACGCGGGCCTGGACCGGCGACGTCTGCGTGCGCAGAAGGATATCCTTTGTAATATAGAAGGTATCCTGCTCGTCCTTGGCCGGATGGTTCGCGGGAATGTTCAGCTTCGTGAAATTATAGTCATCGTACTCGATCTCCGGGCCTTCGATGACTTCATAGCCCATCCCGATGAAGATGCGCTCGACTTCCTCCAGCGCGATCGTGTTCGGATGACGGTGGCCGATAAATTTCATTTTGGCCGGAAGCGTCACGTCGATTTCCTCCTCCGCGAGCTCCTTCTCCATCTTAAGCGCGTCGAGTCTCTTCCGGGTCTCCTCCATCTTCGCCTCGATCGCGTCGCGGGCTTCATTGACCCACTTGCCGACCTTCGGGCGGTCTTCCGGCGCGACGTCCTTCATGGATTTGAGGACAGCCGTGAGCGAACCCTTCTTGCCGAGAAATGCGACGCGCACATCGTTGAGCACGTTAAGACCGGCGGCTGCATCCATCTCAGCAAACGCCTTCTCCTGGATTTCCTTTACCTTCTCCTGAATATCAATCATAATTGCCTCCCGACAAATTTTCTTACCTGTGCAGATACACAAATGATAGTTTAATCTTTCAGACCGCAAATGTCAAAAGATATATGCCTGAAAATGAAAAAAAAGCCTGTCCCGGCCGCCCGGAACAGGCTTTTCTCGTTCAAAATCACGCTTCAAACCGATAAATCGTCTTCGTCAGGTACTTTTCGCCCGCTTTCAGGATCGGGCTCTCGAACATCGGCAGGTTGACAGCATCCGGAACGTACTGGGTCTCGAGGGCCACGCCGCCGCGGACCACATACTGCGCGCCGCCCTTGCCCGGCGTCGTGACCGTGAGGCAGTTGCCGGTGTAGAGCTGGATCGCCGGAAGATCCGAGAGGACCGTCATCGTGATGCCGCTCTTCTCTCCCTTAAGGACCGCATGTACGCGCAAACCGGAACCGTCGATCATGAAGTTGTGGTCGTAGCCGCTGCCGATGGTGAGCTGCTCGCTCTCAGCATTGATATCTCTGCCGATCTCGCGGAACTCGCGGAAATCAAACGGCGTGCCCTCGACCGGGACGACCTCGCCGCTCGGGGTCTGGTTCGGAAGAAGCGGCGTATAGTTCACGGCGGCAATCTTTAAGAGGTGCGGCTCG
>OCTX011651703.1_pt1 | contig 10214 bp, 3 predicted proteins | sample 1539691 | NCBI WGS metagenome assembly OCTX01 (sample SAMN02144231, study PRJEB22623) | gut metagenome | biome: sheep rumen | host: Ovis aries | place: New Zealand | reverse complement strand
GCGTTGCCTTTTCCATTGATAATCTTTGCAATGCTGTCAGCTTCTATTGCAGTACCTGCTAAATATGGCAGTTGCTCAAAGTCAGCAGCTCCACGATGTAATGTCTCATCTGCTCTCTTCTCTTCTAAGGGCATTCCATATTCCAGACCTCCAAAGACAACTGCATTTACACCTTGATTGTCGTTTGCAGAAAGTAGTTGCATGGTGGAAGACAGTCGATACATTTGAAAATGATTTGACATAGTACCATACTCATCAAAGGACATATCCTCTATGGGTAACGAGTGGAACACCCCAACTGGTGAGAAATAAATGGATTGGACATCATCGAGGTATGGTTTGCTAAATAGCCAGACTTGCTGACCAGCCTTGCTGCTCAGATCATGAGTTTGAAGAGAGTCAAGGACGCCTTTTTTCCCGATTTCCACAAACACAGGAGCAGCCCATCCCTTTTTTAGAAGTACAGCACCATAGTATTCAGAATCGTCTTGCTTGGAATACTGAACCATCTCTATAGCCAACGCAGAATCTCCAAGTTCCTGTTGTATAGCCATCCAGTCATAATGCTTCTTTTCAAGTCCAGATTGGCCGTCCTTCTGAATGGCAGACAACAATTCGCGCTCCAATTGATCTGCAAATTTTGACTTTGCTGCCCGTTCCTCAGAACTCATACGTGCATCTTGAACAATTGCCGACCTGAGATTCATCATTTGACGCATCTTCATGAGTAGTTCCTCACTGCCGGTTTTTCTTACAGCGTGTACAAAAGCCTGGTCTGAGGACAGCAACAGACTTTTAGAGAAAAGAGCAAGATTATATATTGTACCGGCAAAAGATGTTTGTTCGCCCGACTTTCTTACATATTTTCCTGCATTCGACAAGGTGTGGCGTGACATGCGCCAATAATATTGTCGCTCTTTTGATGTCAGCACACTCATTTGGCTTGTTGTCTCATTAATGATTGAATTTACCAGCCTTTTATAGTAATTCTGGGCTGTGTCATAATGCTGTAAATCCAAATTCAACTCTGACAGGGCTTCAAGCGTTGCTTTGATTTCTGCGTACATAACATTTGGGCGAGACAAGCAAGCCGTATCTACCAATTCCAGTGCTTTCTGGTAGTCTTTACTTTTTCGATAATAAGGAGCCAATCCTTCAAGATATGTTTTCCTTAGAGCCTTGTTCGTCAGGCTCTCTTTGATTCTCTGTTCGCATTTCTTGACAATGTCCAACATCTTTGGCGTGTCATCCGCCAAATAGTATGCTGACGCAAGATATTCCATCGCCTCAATCGTATTAAGGTGACCATCTCCGAAATGACGCTGGCAGAAATCCATTAGCTGGTTTGCACGATGAATCAGTTGCTGACGCAAAGAATCGGTACCTTTTAACCCCCTTTCGTCTATATCTATAGTACGAATCTCCAATTCGCTTATCATGTTTACTATGATACGCCCCATTAGTTTTCGCTGCATAGTTATATCATCAATATGATTGAGTAGAACGGAGGCATAGCGAGTGGACTTTTCGTAATCGCCTATTACAGAATAGACTTCTGACATCGTGTCATATACTGAAAAGAGAGTGGATGTTTCCACGTTGGGAACGTTCTTACATGAGTCAAGCAATTGCAAACAGCGTTGATAGTCACCTTTCATACTATACACAGCAGCTTCCAGGGCCAGTGCTTCTGCATAGAGATTATGCTGATTTCCAACAATTTTCTCTACCGATTTCACCTGCATCTTGCATAGTTCAATCTGACGATCAAAATCATTCAGACTTGTAAACATCGGTTGAAGATAGTCCATCAGTTCTTCTTTCTCTTCATCAGGGAGTAGGACATAGGCTTTTTCTACTTGATCAGCCATCTGCATTGCTTTCTCATATTGGTAGGCGTGAGAATACGCATAAGCCAATACCGCCATATTTGCTATAGTTCCGTCCTGATTCTTTTCTAACAAGTTGACGAATCGTTGGCCTTCGTTTGTTGCAAGTGGGTTATTGCAGAAAACAATCCACGAAAGAAACTCTTTGGCACTCATTCGTTTTTCCTTTTCAAAGCAAGCCAATTCTTGGTGAAGCAAAGACAACACTTTCTCGTGCTCCTCCCTTTCCGAATATAGCTGGGCCAATTGCAGCATGACTTCATGATAGAGATAATCACTGGGGCTTAGCCCGTTCTTAGCCTTTTGCAGCAATGATTCTGCTTCTTCATACCGGCCAAGAGTCTCTTGTATCTCTGCCCTATCTATTAGCAAGTCGATGTATTCCTCAGACATGATATTACCTTTCCGAACCATATCCTGTTGCACAACCATATAACAGGAGTCTGCCTGATGATTCTTACCACAGAACTTATAACAGCTTCCTAAACAAATTAGCATTTCCATATATCCATCCGTACCATCTTCACCAAGCCTACGCATATCCTCCAACAGTCTTTCAGTATATTTTGCAGCACTTCCCCACTGCTTCTGCTGGAAATAGATGCTCGACAATTTGAGGTTCATATTTTCACTAAATACCGTGGTACTGTCAGGATATAGCTTGTCATGAGCCTTCAAGCCAAGCTGTAAAGCCGTAATTTCTTTGTCGGTGAGCTGTTGACGTTCTGCCCATTGTGCGTAATAAAAGGCACAAATAATAAAAGGTGGCGTATAGAATGTCTCATGCTTTCCTGTCACGGCAAGGCATCTCTCAATTTCCGGATAATCAATTCGCTGATCCTCACTTAAAGAAAAGAAAGCCTGTAAACAAATCTTTCCCATATACTTCGTGCCTGCCCTGACCTCTGCGGGTCGAGTATACAAGTCACGGTATAGTGTATCCGCAAAAGCCCTCACATCAATTATCGGTTGACTATTGAGTAGATTGTTTATTGTCATACCCAGCATCAAGGCACAATTATTCACTCGTTTTTCTGCATCGGTGAACCTATTCTCTTCTTGACCAAAAGTATGACAAGAACAGATGACCATAAAAATTAAGAATCCTATTCTGCGCATATATTTTCTTTTTAACTTTATTAATAGCAATACTATACCAAGCTATTATGTATTCCTGTCATGATTTCATCAATCCAGTCCGTCTAATAGTATAAACGCCGCCCAATATTTCGGGTCGTCCCAGCCTTTCTCCTTGTGGGAGCGTACCTTCTGCTTAGCAGCCTCCAAAGCATCGTGCTTCGTCATCTTCTGTGTAATCCAATTCTTGTAGAACTCGGTCATCAGCAGGCAGGTGGCCTCATCGTCCACCTTCCATAGCGACATCAGAATGCACTTAGCACCCGCCTTCTTGAAGCCCCGCTGAAGGCCAAACACACCATTGCTGGTGATGTCTCCGTCTGCTGTCTGGCAAGCTGACAGAGAGACTAACTGTAAGCCCGATAAGTCTAACTGCGATATTTCATGGGCTGTAAGCACGCCGTCGAAATCTTCTGTCAAGGTTTCTCCCCATAACACATGCTGTGCTCCAGACAGGTATAGTCCGCAATGCTGCATGGCATTCCACTCGTTCAGTAAGGCTGTGTCACCTTCCCGTAGCCGCTTGAGCATATCTTGGCCCTGGTTGGATTTTTCTTGCGTTGGGGCATAAAAACCATGAGTGGCAATATGAATGATGGTATTGCCTTGTTTTCCAAGAGAATTAAAAGCTTGTTCGTTGCCTTCGTCATCAGTGTAAGAATGAACAGAAATTTTCGCATCTTGAAGAATGGAAGCAATCCTTCCAACTTCTGCCATAGTATGGGGCAAATAAGGAATGCCATCCATCGCACCTCGTAAGTTATCTGTTGTTATTCTGTCTCTATGATCATCATTCATCGCCTGTCCTGCGGGCAATTTAGCATCGTAGTGTAAACCTCCAAAAACGGAAGCTTTCGTTAGTTCGTTCTTTATACGATTCTGGGAAATCAAAGCCCGTGTGGTAGACATGCGGAACAGCTTTCTTTGATGATGACCGTCTTGCACACTCTCAATAGGTAACACGCTTAAAATGCCATTTGGCGAGAAATAAACCGTGTCCATATCTGTGATAAATGGCTCAAGGGGCTTCCATACAAGTTCGTTCAGTGCCAGTAGGTTGTTTTGCACCCCACGAAAGAGGCTTGACCTCCCTAGCGAAACGACTTGTGCATGTGGCGTGTTAGGTGTTATAATCAGTGCAAAATAAGTGGTGTCAAGCACGTTAATTGCCGTAGTGAATTCGATAGCAGCGCTCTTTGGCGAAAGATAATTCCTCACATCGTTTGTTGTTACACGTAAATGGGCAAGGTCTGTTCCCTTGTTAGAACGGCTCTCTATGATGTCTGCTTCAAGCAGTAGTCCCTTGGTCAAGAGGAGGTGGTTGTAGAGTGAGTCCGAATAATTGGTGTTAAGTTGTCCCAACTGACTGATTGCCAGCGGCATCTCCAAACATCCTCTGCTTAACCTCTTCCAATAGGCAGCACGTTCTTGTTTGTCAAGGAAAGCAAAGTCGCTGCATACGCGCTCTTGGATAATGGAATTGTAGCGGCAAAGCGAATTAAGCTGATTAGCATGTTTCTTTAACTGACCTTCATAATGCGCCCTATTATAGTATAGATTGGCAACCTTGATGGAATGCTTGCCATATACTAAGATGGCATTGCCTAATGCCTGTTTATTAGCGTCTAACGCCTTTTCGTAAGAATTTGAAAATGCAAGACAACTTGCTATTGTGTCCCAAATACGGTATAAGAGTTCTCTATTTTCCCTGCGATGTTTCCCTACATGCGATAAAGCCTGTTTCAAGTCTTTCATCGCAGAGGTAGGACGAGCACTAATATAGTTCAAAGAGGCTCTATACCAATAAGCATCTGCTAAAAGTGTCGAATCGGGCGGGAGCGATGACTCAGCACCTGAAATCCATTTGCTGACTTCCTCTATAGCCTCTTTGCGTCTGCCGGAATGGAATGACTTGTTGGCTGACGCTTTCATGAAGGCTAACGTAATAAATGAATGCGTGCCCATAATATCATCCCCGATTTTACGTTGCTGTTTCAGGTTTTCTGCCGTTCGCTCCTTTTCTGCCCAATACGCAGCCTTCTCTTCGTTAAATAGTTGATGCTCGTAAAGACTTCTCAGTGCTGCGGCAACGAAACGGGCATAGGGACTTCCTTGTCTAATCAGGAGTGCGTAGGCTGTCTTAAACCCGTTTAATGCCAATTCAAGCTTTCCCTCTTCTCTGTTCACTTTGGCTATCCAGAATATCGTTTTGGCATACAGTTCGTTCAAGTGATATGCTTTTGCATAATCTTGAATACTTTCATAAACACTCTTTGCTGTTTCGTATTTCCTGACAGCTACATAGCTGTCTCCTATCACCTTTAGCAGTTGAGGTCGGTCTTGCTTCAAACGGCAATAAGGTAGCCCATCGTTGGCTATGCTGATAGCTTCCTCATATTGACCATGATGGTATCTGTCCATTGCTTTGAAGAAAGCCAGATTCACTTTACATGCTTTGGTCTCTGCGGCAAATTTCCTGCTCGTTGGTGTGTTTTCAATGTCGATGATACATTTCTCAGCCTTGTCAAATTCTTGGTTCAATATATACTCATTACATGCTGATACCCATCTCGCACACAAACTATCAACAGGAACATCATCACGCCTCCCCATCATAACAATAGGGAATAACAAGATGAACGTTAAGCTATATGTGCGAAGATATTTCATGCTTCTCTCGGTTTGTTTAATCCAGTCCGTCGATAAGTTTCTTTTATAATCAACTCAAAGAGGATGTCCCCATTTCTTCTCGTCCTTGTTGATTGATTGTATCTGCATCTCATCTGCATCATGATTCTTAATCTAATCCGTCCAATAATATAAACGCTGCCCAGTATTTCGGGTCATCCCAGCCTTTCTCCTTGTGAGAGCGGACCGTCTGTTTGGCAGCCTCCAAAGCATCGTGCTTCGTCATCTTCTCCCCGATCCAATTCCGATAGAACTCAGTCATCAATAGGCAGGTGGCCTCATCGTCCACCTTCCACAGCGACATCAGGATGCTCTGAGCCCCCGCCTTTTTAAAACCACGCTGTAGACCGAAAACACCATCACCAGTTATAATACCTTGTGCCGTTTGGCAGGCCGATAGCACTACAATTTCTGTGCCGTGCAAGTCTATATGGGATATTTCACCAGCATCCACCACACCATCCTCAACGCCATCTGGGATCATTTCTTGAAAGCGAACATTGTCTACGCCTGCAAAGAGTAGCCCGCTACTAGCAAGAGCTGCATCCTCAGCAAAGATGTTGCCACTCTGCTCTACTATGTTTATTGCTTTGTCATCATCAGCGTCGAAGAATCCATGTGTGGCTATGTGGACAATTCGTTTGTGTTGTGAGGACAGAGCCTTGAACGATGCCTCTGTAGCTTCTATACCTGTGTAAGTGACTGCCTTAATATGGTCATTCATGTTAATAACTCGAGCTATCTGGTTCGTCTCAGTCAGAGTGCCAGGCAGTTGTAGAATTCCACTCAGTGCACCTCGACTACCTCGTTCTCTAACATTATCGCCCCTAACGGCACGATATTTCTCAGCATCAGCAACCATCTCTTCAACTGTCATGTCGTAGCTAATACCGCCATATAAGACCGCATCGACACCAATGAGAGGTTTCTTCCGCACTAACTCTCGTGTTGAAGAAACACGATAGCAGGCATATTTATCTATGATGCTAAGACCCGATGGAAGTATGGAGTATTCTATGGGCAGCGAGAATAGCTGTCCGTCGGGCGAGAAGAAAATTCGTTTTACCCCAATCAATTCTTCAGCTAAAGGGTCCCAGATTTTGCGATAATATAGATCGTGGTCACTGTCGCTTTCCAGTGCAGCACTGGAGCATAATTCCACCAAATGAGGCGCAGCATAATCATCCTTCAACACAAGTGCCACATACTTGCTAACACGGTCTGCATTAATGTTATCATTAGGCTCTATTTTCAAGAATTCTATGGCCATGTCGCCAGGCTTCAGATGTTGACGTACACTGTCGGAAGTTATAGTCAACATGTTCATAAAACTGCCATATTGCGGAAGAGTCCGAAGAATGCGCTGCTCTAGTTCCTGCACAGCCTGGCTAAGTATGGCGTTCTGCTGCTTCTGGAGTGTTCTCATCTGAGTGAGGAGTCCCTTTAGGACAGGGTCTCCAGAACTATATACCAACTGTTCTATGGAAATGGTAGAGGAAAGCAAGATGCCGCGACTTTGTAACAAGCCATTGTAGCAGGCGGTCAGCATGTCTGGTGTACTAACTGCACAGGTCAGAGCAGGTAGAGATTGTTGATACCACCCTCGCACCTGGTTCCAATACTGCATACGTTCACCCTCTGTAAGGAATGAGAACGACTGATCAAGTCTTTTTGAAAGGTAGTTCTGTAGGATATCTACACTTTGTACCATCTCGATAGTATACTTTCGCTTGTAGATTGCCAACTCGGTGATGTATGCTGTGAAAAGTTGAATGACGAGAGTCACATCGACGTTTTCACACTGTGCAATTATGTCTGTAGCCTGATGCAGCAACGTTATTCGGTCGGCAGAGTCATTTTTTCCCAACAAGGCATAGTTGGCCAGAGCTAATGCGTAGTTGGTGCTCTTCGTATTGCCATTTTCCTCATAGTGTTTAACAACTTTCTCCATGAGAGACAATGCAAGTTCAGGATGCTCTGTTTCCAAATATATGGCAATATTATTGTAATGATTTACCAGAATGGCTTGGGCTTCTTCTGTGCTGTCATCTATGCTGTCGGCTAGTAGGCAGGCCTGCTCGATGCATAACTCAGCGCTTGTGGAATCGTTGCCAGCGCAATACAAAGCGAACAGCTGGTTGTAGATGCCAAGCCGGTATGGATGGTAGGGATGAATTGTTGTTAATAAAGAGTCTGCCTCTGTCAGCATGTTGACTCCTTCTGTACATTTGTTCAGCTGGTTATAAAGGAATCCGAGAGTTATCAGATTTTTAATTTCACTGACATCGTTGGTGTCAAAATCTCCAATACGCTTACATATATCAACATATTGTTGCAGGTGGATGGCGGCTTGGGCAAGGTCACCCATTATGTTATACACTAAGTAGAGGTTGTAGTGGGCATTGGCTGTCGGCAATGACATATTTTTGTGATAGCGCCTACATTGTATAAGGGTTTTCTTGCCCCATTGTTCAGCACTAATCATATCATGTTGCATAATTGTTGAAAGAGTCAGTTGCTTACTCAGCTGACATTTGAAAGCGTCTACCAGTGGGATTATCTTAGTGTATATGCTGTCGGCTTGCAGCAAGTATTCAATCGATAGATTGTATAGCTTCAGGTGACGTGCACAAATTCCCATGCGAGTCAGCACGTATGCGTAATCAAAGTCACTCTTAGCCATCAAAGGATTGTTGACTATTTCTGTGATATATTCCCTATAGGCCGATATGGCATTCTCGTAGTCAGCAGCATCGAATAGTTCGTTTCCACGCAAGGCGGCTTTCACTGTGCTTGAGTTGCTGTCATAAGTAGCCTTCTGTGCATAGCAGAATGTAGATATTCCTGCTAAAAGCAGTATACAAAGGGCAATATGGTTCAGTATGCGCATGGTTACTCCTCCTCTTCAACCTCGCCAATATCGTCATTATCTTCCTCGCTTGCAAGCATTTGTGCAATTTCAGCTGGTAAAAAGGCTATGCGGACTCTTTTCTTTGTTGTAGCACCAATATAGTCGTAAGCAAAGCCATAGCCCGCCATATAGCAAAAGATGAGATTAAGATTTAATGGTAGGTCTACTCGTTGGCTCACCATTTGCGCCATCTGTTGTTTCATGGACTCCTTTCTCTGTTCTATCAGTTCCATGCTACTCTGTGATTCATCCACTATAACCGTTGTTACCATGTATCCGCTTTTCAGTTCACAGTCGGTAAAAGTCATGTGGTTTGCCTGCATGGGAAATGAAGCCTTAATATTTTTTACTTGATAATGTATAATTTTTTGGAAGTCGGGTTCACTATTGAGCATATTGGCCAATTCCTGAGTAGTGATGTTTACAACCGTGCTTTTACCACTCACCTCGCTTGTGACAACCATTCGCAGTCCAATTTGATATTCAACGAGCAGTTGATAGAAACGGGCTGATTCCGGTTCTAGAAGGAATCCTGTCGGCAACATGGTTAGGAAGTTATCCTTATACGTTTCTGGTGTGATGGTACCCACTATTTTCCCCAGGTCGTTGACCACGATGTCCCATTTCAATGTCTTGCCTTCGAGGGCCATTGCTTGAACCTCTCCTGACGGGCCCAGTGACATGGGTAATTTCGCGTTGAGTACAGCAATAGCATTTTCAAGTGTCTGAAGTTTCTGGGCCTGGCTGTTATAACACAATAAACCAATGACTAGTAATGTTAAAAGCTTCTTTTTCATACAAGTCTTGTACTGAATGAGTTGGTGGAATGAATATTTTTGAATGAATTAAACTATTCCATGAACATAATCATGCAAATTGTTAGATGACAATACATCCTGTTCGTCAATAGTCCATATCATTTGCTGATAAAGATGGATAAGGATGTACCATAATGCAGAATTATTACCTAATTGCTAATCACCACAAAACTACAATCTTTCTTGCCGCAGTTGACGACCTCTAACTCTACGGTGTTGCGGCGGTCTTTGGGCAGTTCGAAGGACGTCTTGCGCTGGGAGAGACCTTTCTTCACCTGTTTGGTGTCATCGAAACGTTTGTCCAGGCCTGCGCTGTTGGTGACATGAATCTTCATAGTGACCAGGCCACCGGCCTCGGCAACAACGGCAAGTTCCTGATGGCCCTTGGAGGCAAAGGTCCACTTGGTGCTCTTGCCGGCACGGACAAAGCAGGTCTTGGTGAGGTACGAGCCGTCAACAGTCTGGCCACGATAGGCGGTGGAGCGGTTCATGTCGTCAGCCTTGTCATAGACAGCGGTGTTGCCTGTAGCAAGGCTGTCGGCAAAGGCTCCGTCGAAAACGAGGTGGCCGTTGAGCGAGGCGATGCTATCATCTTTGCAGCGGAGAGAAGTGAAACTGGTGGCTCCGGCCGTTCTTAAATTCCGGGCGGACTGACGGATGGCGGTAGTGTCGCCTGCAGCAACGGCATCGCGCATGGATATGCAGGCATCGATCACGGCCTGGATTTGCATGCTGTCAGTAGAAACATCCTGTGCGTACGAACAGAATGAA
>OCTX012215689.1_pt1 | contig 10217 bp, 9 predicted proteins | sample 1539691 | NCBI WGS metagenome assembly OCTX01 (sample SAMN02144231, study PRJEB22623) | gut metagenome | biome: sheep rumen | host: Ovis aries | place: New Zealand | reverse complement strand
CGCTGCATTTTCAGAGAAGATCACAGATAATGATTTCCCGTCAGACGGACTGGTCCTGATCCTTGAAGACATCGCCTATGGTCAGTCCCTGGGCAATACGGCCAAATTTCCGCGCAATGCCATCGCTTTCAAATGGGCGGATGAGCTGAAAGAAACGCGGCTCTTGTCCGTAGAATGGAGTGCATCCAGGACCGGTCTCATTAATCCGATCGCAGTTTTTGAACCGGTAGAGCTTGAAGGGACCACAGTTTCCAGGGCAAGTCTTCATAATGTCAGTATTCTCAGGGCTCTGCAGCTTGGAATAGGAGATGAGATTGAAGTATACAAGGCGAATATGATCATCCCGCAGATCGCAGAGAATCTTTCACGAACCGATCATCTGGAGATACCCGACACCTGCCCGGTCTGCGGCGGTCCGACGAAACTGGTGACATCTGCAGGTGTTGCTTCCCTTTACTGTGTGAATCCCCAGTGTCAGGCCAAACATATAAAGAGTTTTGCTCATTTTGCAGGCCGGGATGCCATGAATATTGAAGGCCTGTCAGAAGCTACCCTGGAAAAATTTGTGCAGGAGGGGATGCTCCACTCCTTCAAGGATATCTATCATCTTGACAGATACCGTGAAAAGATTACGGCCCTGGATGGATTTGGTGAAAAATCCTACGAGAAGCTGATCGCTGCGGTTAACAAATCCAGAGATGTTACCTTGCCGCGGCTGCTTTTCAGTCTGGGCATCCCCAATGTCGGCCTCAGCGCGGCGGCCCTGATCGCAGATCATTTTCAGGGCAATCTGGAAGAGATCCTGAAGGCAGAGGCAGAAGACCTGACTGCCGTTGACGGCATCGGCCCGGTGATCGCGGAAAGCTTTGTTTCCTATTTTGCTGACGAAGAGAAGAGGGCAGCCTTTGATGCGCTCCTTCAGGACCTGCATGTAACTTACGATATCACAGAAGAAGATGAAAAGAAGCTTGCCGGCCTTACATTTGTCATTACCGGTGCAGTTTTTCATTATAAAAACAGGAATGAACTGAAAAATCATATTGTATCATTGGGTGGAAAAGCCGCCGGATCCGTATCATCTAAAACAGATTATCTGATCAACAATGATGCATCCAGCGCATCTTCAAAAAACAAAAAGGCAAAGGAACTTGGGGTAAAAATCATCACTGAAGATGAGTTTATAAAAATGATTGAATGATCCGGGGTGATCTTATGGACAGAACAGAAAAAGCATACGAGAAAATCATCTATTATGTTGAGGACAATATTCTGCATGGAAAATACAAATGCGGGGATAAACTGCCGCCGGAACGTGACCTTGCCCTTCAGCTGGGGCTAAGCAGAAACTCTGTCAGAGAAGGGATCAGTATCCTGGAACGAATGGGAGCCCTGACAAGTATCCAGGGGGCCGGCAATTTTATATCCAGCAATTTTGACAAGACCCTGATCGAGCTGATGTCTCTGATGTTTATGCTGGAAAATGAGACTTTTACAGAAATCAGTGAGTTCAGATATGCCCTGGAGTATCAGGCGCTGGCACTTGCGATGAAAAATGTAACAGATGAGCAGATCGAGCAGATGGAATACTATGCGGATAAGCTGGCCAACTCGCCTTATGAGAGTGAACGCGTGTATTATGACAAACAGATCCATTACAAGATTGCGGAGGCATCCTGCAACCGGCTGATCATCGACAATCTGATCGCCCTGACAGAGGTCATGGATATCTTTATCAAGGATATGCGTGCCAGGATCCTCAGTGATGGAGAGAACAGCGAAGGCCTGCTCAAATCCCATGTGAATATGGTCAAAGCAGTGAAGAATAAGGACCTGAAAATGGGAAGAAAAGCCCTGGATGAGCATTTTTCCTATATATATGCCTATCTTGATAAATAGTTTAACGGATTAAGGCAATTTTTACTGAAGAACTGTCATTTTTCATAAAAAAACAGTCAAATCATATAAAATAAACTGGACAAAGACGTCTACTTCTTATATAATATCATTGTGAGTGGTAGGGCCATTGGCACTGGCTAATGTGTCCATTCAATTGAAGTAGGAGGGAATTAAGATGAGCGAGTATGGCAAAGTTACTCCTGAAATCGTTGAGCAGCTGAAGGCTGTTGTAGAGCCGAAGAGAGTCTACACAGGCGAAGATATCAACGAAGATTTCACACATGACGAGATGTCCATCTATGGCAAGTATACGCCGGAAGTCGTTGTTGATGCAGTTTCCACAGAGGAAGTTGCAGCTGCAATGAAGATCGCGTATGAGAACAACATCCCTGTCACACCGAGAGGTGCCGGCACAGGTCTTGTTGGCGCATGCGTACCTTATGCAGGCGGTATGGTTATCAACACCACAAAGATGAACAAGATCCTTGGTTATGACCTGAACAACTTCGTTGTTAAGGTAGAGTGCGGTGTTCTCCTGAACGACCTCGCTGAGGACTGTGTGAAGCAGGGTCTTATGTATCCGCCGGATCCGGGTGAAAAGTTCGCTACACTCGGTGGTAACGTATCAACAAATGCAGGTGGTATGAGAGCTTGTAAGTACGGCGCAACAAGAGATTATGTCCGTGCTATGACAGTTGTTCTTCCGACCGGCGAAGTTGTTAAGTTCGGTTCTACTGTTTCCAAGACCTCTTCAGGTTATTCCTTACTTAACCTGATGGTCGGTGCTGAAGGTACCCTTGGTATCATCACAGAGCTTACACTGAAAGTTATTCCGGCTCCGAAGGAAGTTATCTCTCTTGTTATTCCGTTTGAACAGCTTGAGGATTGCATCTCCACAGTTCCGCTCTTCAAGAAGAACCATCTTGATCCGCAGGCTCTGGAGTTCATGGAGAAGGCTATCGTTCAGAAGTCTGAAAGATATGTCGGCAAGAGCGTATATCCGCAGGTTATCGATGGCGTAGAAGCAGGTGCTTATCTGCTTGTTACCTTCGATGGCAAGTCCAAGGACGAGCTTGATGATATCATCGAGACCGCTTCCGAGATCGCTCTTGAGAACGGTGCTATTGATATCCTCGTAGCTGATACTCCGGCTAAGATCAAGGATGCTTGGGCAGCAAGAAGCTCCTTCCTTGAGGCTATCAAGGCTGAGACCAACTGGAAAGATGGTCTTGAGATGCTTGATGAGTGCGACGTTGTTGTTCCTCTGGACCAGATCGCACCGTATGTTAAGTATGTTTACGGCGTAGGCGAGAAGCTTGGTCTTCAGATCGAGTCCTTCGGTCACGCTGGTGACGGTAACCTTCATATCTACATCATCGGCGATGACAAGATCTCTGTTGATGATTTCAAGAAGGTAGCAGACGTCTTCTTCGATGACATCTATGCAGAAGCTACAAGAGTCGGCGGCCTGGTATCCGGTGAGCATGCTATCGGTGCTGGTAAGCTTGAGTATCTTGCAAAATCTGTAGGTCCGACCCAGATGAAGATCATGGAGGGCATCAAGAGAGTCTTCGACCCGAAGATGATCCTTAACCCGGGTAAGGTTTGCTACAGACTGTAATTAATTACCACGACGCGCTGTGCGGATTTATCCGCACGGCGCGCTTAGGGGTAATCAGTCTTTAGCTTTCTTTTATAACTAATTAAATTTCAAAACAGGAGGGATACTTTATGAATTTTCATTTTTCAGAAGAAGAGCAGGATATCCTCAGCACATTGCATGATTTTTGTGTAAACGAAGTTGCTCCGAGAGCTGCAGAGATCGACGCTGAAGAGCGTTTCCCGCAGGAAGCTCGCGACCAGCTGGGCGAGATGGGCTTCATGGGCATGTACTTCCCGGAAGAGTACGGCGGTGCTGGCCTTTCCTATCTTTCCTATATTGCAGCTTGTGAAGAACTCGCTTATCACTGCGCAACAACATCTGTTGTTTTCTCCGCTCATGAGTCTCTTTGCTGCTGGCCGATCTTCAAGTATGGTACTGAAGAGCAGAAGCAGAAATACCTCACCGCTCTTGCTTCCGGCGAAAAGCTGGGTGCTTTCGGTCTGACCGAGCCGGGCGCTGGTACTGATGCTGCTATGCAGAAGACTGTTGCTAAGGATTGCGGCGACCACTGGGTACTGAACGGTTCCAAGGTTTTCATCACAAACGCTCAGTTTGCTGATATCTTCGTCGTATTCGCAATGGTTTACAGAGATGACTACAAAGAGAGACCTTACACCAACAAAGATATCTCTGCTTTCATCGTAGAGAGAGATTTCGAGGGCTTCTCCGTACAGGGTCATGAGCTTAAGATGGGTATCCGTGGTTCATCCACATGCTCACTGTACTTCGATAACTGCATCGTTCCGAAGGAAAACCTTCTGGGCGAAGTTGGCAAGGGCTTCAAGATTGCTATGACAACACTTGACGGCGGCCGTATCGGTATCGCTGCTCAGGCTCTTGGTATTGCTCAGGCTGCTATCGATGAGACTGTTAAGTACGACAAAGAGCGTATCCAGTTTGGCAGACCGATCTGGGCATTCCAGAACACTCAGTTCCAGCTTGCTGACATGCAGACAAAGGTAGACGCAGCTCGTCTTCTGATCTATCGTGCAGCTCAGGCTAAGCAGGATGGCGAACCTCACAGCCACCTTGCAGCTATGGCTAAACTGTTCGCTTCCGAGACAGCTTCTGATGTTGCTCGCCGCTGCGTACAGCTCATCGGTGGTAACGGCTACTCCCGTGAATATCCGTTCGAGCGTCATATGCGTGATGCAAAGATCACTGAGATCTATGAAGGAACAAGTGAAGTTCAGCGCATGGTTATCGCTGGCTGGTTAGGCAACAAGATTAAATAATTTTATTCTGTAAAAGTATTTAATCATTGAACCTTATACGAATATTTTTACATGGCTGGTGTGTAAGGTGTTTATAACCCTGCACACCAGTTGTGCTATAAAAGATAAGGAGTGGATAACGATATGGAAATATTAGTTTTTATTAAACAGGTTCCAGATGATCAGGTTGATGTTAGACTCGATCCGGCAACAGGTGCTCCGAAGCTTGATGGCGTAGAGCCGGTTGTCAATGCATTTGATACCTATGCCCTTGAGATGGCTGCAAGATTCAAGGAAGCTAACGGCGGCAGCGTTACTGTTGCAACAATCGGCGGTGACGAAGCTGTTCCGGCCATCAAGAACTGTCTCGCTGTCGGCGCTGACAGAGGCTATCTGATCAAAGATGATGCTTTCGAAGGTTCCGATCCGACTGCAAAGGCTTATATCCTCTGCAAGGCAGTAGCTAAGCTTGAAGAGCTTGTCGGCGTGAAGTTTGACCTGATCTTCACAGGTAAGGAAGCTACAGACTATTCCAAGGGTACAGTTGGTATCCTTCTTGGCAGCAACCTCGGCGTAGCAGCAGTAACAGACGTTATCGCTGTTGACCCGGCTGAGGGCGGTGTTGAGCTTAAGCAGATGACAGACAGCGGCTACAACCGTGTCTGCGCAGCTACTCCGTGCGTTCTTACCATTCAGAAACCGGATTATGATCCGAGATATCCGACCATCAAGAGCAAGATGAAAGCAAGAAAAGCTGAAGTTCCTGTTATCACTGGTGCAGATCTTGGTGCTGAGGCAGATAAGGTCGGTGCTGCAGGTTCTCTGACAAAGGTTCTTGGTCTCCATGAGCCGGCTAAGAGACAGGCAGGTGTGAAGATTCAGGAAGAATCTGTTGAAGACTCTGTTGCAAAAGCAATTGCTTTAATAGCAGCTGCGAAAGTACTTTAATCAAAGTAAGGAGGAATTACAATGGATTTTGCAGAATACAAAGATATTCTTGTTTTATTAGAGCTTGCTGATGGCGCACCTGTTGGTGTCAGCTTCGAAAATATCGCAGCAGCTCAGGCTGTTGCTAATGGCGGTAAGGTCATCGCTCTTTCCCTCGGCTGCGAAGATGCTGCCAAGGCTGCAATCGAGTATGGCGCTGACTGTGCGATCGTTGCTGAGAACGAGCACTTTGCTGCAGGCAATGCTGATGCTATCGCAGATGCAGTTGCTCAGATCGCTAAGGAAGTTAAGCCGGCTGCTATCTTTACCGGTGCTACAACCGTTGGTAAGGACCTCGTTCCGAGAATCGCAGCTAAGCTTGGTGCCGGCTCTGTCACAGATGCAGTAGGCGTTAAGCTCGGCGATGACGGCAATATCGTATTTACTGTTCCGGCATTCGGCGGCAACATCCTTACTGATGTTGTGATCGACACTGTAAGACCGCAGATCGCTTCTATCCGTGGCGGCAGCATTGCCAAGAACGCTCCGGAAGCCGGCAAGGCAGGCGAGATCGTCAAGAAGGCAGTCACAGTTGCTGATGACGACATCAAGTTCAAGGTCCTTGAGGCAATCAAGGAGATCGGCGAGTCCGTTAACCTTGAAGAGGCTGAGTACATCGTAGCCGGCGGCCGTGGCATGGGCAGCGCTGAGAACTTTGCTAAGCTCCAGGAGCTTGCTGATGTTGTCGGTGGTGTTATCGGTTGTACAAGACCTGTTTATGAGTCCGGTTGGATCAGCCGTGCACATCAGGTAGGTCAGTCCGGTAAGATCGTTGCTCCGAAGGTTTATATCGCATTCGGTATCTCCGGTGCTACACAGCACGTTTCCGGTATGATTGGTTCCGGTTACATCATCGCTGTTAACAAAGATGAAGACGCTCCAATCTTTGATGTTGCTGATGTAGGTATCGTTGGCAGCGCTATGGACGTTCTTCCGCTGATGATCGAAGAGTTCAAGAAACTGAAAGCTTGATCATATACAGTATCTTAAGCAAAAAATGCAGCAGGTTTTTAGCCTGCTGCATTTTCTTTTTTTGTTGACGGATATGGCTTTTTGATATACCATATTCTTGTGTACCAGGATGATTAATTATAAGGAAAGCGAGGTTGCCGGATGCGTGATAAAATGATGCGTTTTATGTCGGGAAGATATGGCAATGACCAGCTTAACCAGTTCCTTCTGGCTGTGGCTGTTGTTTCAATTATATTAGATATGTTTACCCGCTTTCCACTATTTAATATCCTGACGATCCTTTGTCTGGTATGGTCATATTTCCGTATGTTTTCAAAAAATAGTCCGGCGAGATATGCCGAGAATCAGAAGTTTTTAAATCTTATCAGTCCATTGATGACCCGGATCAGCCAGGGGAAATACAGGGCTTCACAGATGAAGGATTTCCACATTTATAAATGCCCAGGCTGCGGACAGAAGATTCGTATCCCCAGAGGCAAAGGTAAAATCAGTGTACATTGTCCCAAGTGTGGCATATCATTTATTAAACGCAGTTGATCAAAAGAAGGGAGAACTGACATGTTAGAAAAGATTAAAGCAATATTGGCAGAAAAGCTGGACATCGATACAGCGGGTATTACAGAGGATACCGATTTTAAAGCAGATCTAGGAATCGATTCTCTGGATCTTTTTGAACTGGTGACGGACCTTGAGGATGCTTACCAGATCGAAGTGCCGGCAGAAGAACTTGAAAATTTGACAACCGTCGGCAAAGTCATCGACTATTTAAAAGGCATCGGAATTACTGCCTGACATGTACATGAGGGAGCATACGTATAGGAGGATCTTCCATATGTCTGCTCCTTTTTATCATTTTTAAAGGAAAATAATATGGCAATTGTTGTTTTGAAAAAAGGCGCCGGACGCAGCCTTAAAGCCGGCGGCGCATGGATCTATGATAATGAAATCGATACGATAGCAGGGCATTTTGAAAACGGTGATCTTGTCATGGTCAAAGACTTTGACGGCTACCCCCTGGGAACAGGGTTTATCAACCGAAATTCCAAAATTACCATCCGTATGATGACCAGGGATGCAGATAAAGCTATCGATGACGCATTTCTTAAGGAAAGGATGCGCAAGGCCTGGGACTACAGAAAAAGGGTATGTGATACCTCAAGCTGCAGACTTGTCTTTGGTGAAGCTGATTTTCTGCCTGGACTGGTCATCGATAAATATGAAGATATTCTGGTACTCCAGGTTTCAGCCCTGGGAATGGACCGGTTGAAATATAAAGCACTGGATGCCATGAAGGCTGTTCTGGAAGAAGACGGTATCACTATTCGCGGCGTATACGAGCGAAGTGACGGCAAATACCGTGATCAGGAAGGAATTCCGAGGGTTTGCGGCTGTGTGGGCGATTCATTCGATCCCTGTGTGCAGATTGAAGAAAACGGTGTTAAATATATCGTGGATGTCGAAAACGGACAGAAAACAGGTTTTTTCCTGGACCAGAAGTATAACCGTCTGGCCATACAGAAGCTTTGCAGGGGAGCCCGGGTTCTTGACTGTTTTACCCATACAGGATCCTTTGCTCTGAATGCAGGACTTGGCGGTGCAGCGGATGTGCTGGGACTTGATGCCTCTGCACTTGCTGTAACCCAGGCCCGGGAGAATGCAGCCCTTAACGGGCTTGAATCAAGGGTAAGATTTGAACAGTGCGATGTGTTCGACAAGCTGCCGGAACTGGAGAGACAGGGGGAATCCTATGATGTGGTTATTCTGGACCCACCAGCCTTTACCAAGTCCAAAAATTCGATAAAACAGGCCATGAAGGGCTACCGTGAGATTAATATCCGCGGTATGAAGCTGGTCAGAGACGGCGGTTATCTTGCAACATGCTCATGCTCGCATTACATGAGCTATGAGCTATTCACGCAGATGCTTGCCCAGGCGGCAGCCTCTGCCCATAAGAGGCTCAGACAGGTAGAATACCGGACCCAGTCACCGGATCATCCGATCCTGTGGTCAGCGGATGAATCTTATTATCTGAAGTTTTATATCTTCCAGGTCTGCGATCTGCAGTAAAGACAGGAGAGGTAAGTGAATTATCAGGAAGCGCGTGCTTATATCGATGAACTTGGGAATGGCGGGATCATGCCCGGACTTGACAGGGTACAAACCTTGCTGGCCCGCTGCGGTCATCCTGAGGAAAAGGCCCATGTGATCCATGTGGCCGGAACCAATGGAAAGGGCTCTGTCTGCGCCTTTATTGCCACTATGCTGGAGGAAGCCGGCTACAGAACCGGCAGATATATTTCTCCGGGGATTTTTGACTACCGTGACCGTATTCAGGTAAACCGGGAATGGATCAGTGAAGCTGATGTTGCCTGGATCATGACAAGGATCCGGCATGAAATAGAGCAGATCAGGGCTGAGGGCGGTGATCTGCCATCGGCCTTTGAAGCGGAAACGGTGATGGCATTTATGCAATTTGAAATGCAGAAGTGCGATTTTGTTGTGCTGGAATGCGGCATGGGAGGCCTTGAAGACGCCACAAATGTGGTGAAAGATCCATTGCTCTCGGTGATCACTTCGATAGGGCTGGATCATATGCAGTTCCTTGGCCCTGATATAGCGTCGATCACAAGGCATAAGGGCGGTATCATCAAAACAGGCAGGCCGGTTGTCATCGGGGCAGGTGCCCCCGAAGCTGTTAAAATCCTTCAAAAGATCAGTAATGATAAAGAGGCACCTTATACAGTTACTGATTACGATAATGTCAGGATCCGGGAAGTGTCAGTCACTGAAGGCATTAAGTTCGACTATGGCCATTACCGGGAACTGCGGACGCAGATGCCTGCCCTCTATCAGACGAAAAATGCTGCCATAGCGATTGATGCGATTGAACAGCTTAAAGAATTGCCGGACAGAGATTTTGATCTGCCGTATTATCTTGTGCCTGCCCAGATGATCACTGAAAGTGTGATCTACAAGGGGATCAGCCAGGTGATACGTCCGGGAAGATTTGAACTTATCCAGGGACACCCATCAGTAATTATTGACGGGGCTCATAATCCCCATGGTGCACAGGCTCTTGCTGAGGCTGTGGAGCAGCTTAAGACAGATAAAAAAAAGGTGCTGATGATGGCTGTTTTTAAGGATAAGGATTATGAACGGATGCTGGAAGTGTTTTCTTCTCTTGCGCAGACGATCGTGGCCTATGCACCGGAAGGCCCCAGAGGGCTGAAGGCACAGGAATTATCTGAGCATGCAAAAGCTTATTTCGACCATGTGATAACAGCCGGGTCGCAGACTGAAGCCTGGAAACTGGCATGTGCTGAGGCTTCGGCTGACGGTCTGGTCCTTGCCTGCGGTTCATTGTCAACGGTTGCATCCCTGAAAGATCTGATTCTGAATGAAAACGTCCGGGAGGAGTCATATGAATCCAATTGACTATATCACAACACACCCGCTGTTCATAAAAACTATGAAAGATATCGAGC